>Ga0075423_10000656_pt1 | contig 28516 bp, 19 predicted proteins | sample SoiMethybrSBSTD2_FD_80114 | JGI IMG/M metagenome (GOLD analysis project Ga0075423, IMG submission 80114) | Bulk soil microbial communities from a Populus tree surrounding site in Tennessee, USA - Soil MetaG P. TD hybrid SBSTD2 | ecosystem: Environmental > Terrestrial > Soil > Tree plantation...
GCCGACGTGGCTGTTCCTGCTGGGTTCCCCGGCCCTGGCGGCCGGTCTCTTCCTCCTGCTGCACTTCGCGGTGGCCGCGTGGGGCGCCCGGCGGTTCCTGAAGGAGGAGAACGTCTCGGACACGGGCGCGCTGATGGGCGCCGCGGCGTTCGCGGCTTCCGGGGTGGCGGCCTCCCTGTCGGTCTACTGGAACCACTTCGGCGCCTTCGCCTACCTGCCCGGGATCGCCGCGCTGGCGCGCTCCGGTCTGAGGTCGCGCGCCTCTGTGGCCGGGCTCGCCGCGCTGATCGGGCTGCAGGCGATGGCGGGCAGCCCGGAGGTTTCACTGCTCGGCGTCGGCCTGGCGATCGTCATGGTGCTGCGTGCCCGGCCTGCGTTTCCCGAGCCGGTCGTTTCTCCGCCGCGCTGGCAGCCGCTGTCGCGTCTGGCCGCGGCGGTCGCGCTGGGCCTCCTCCTCGCGGCGTGGATGCTGATTCCGTTTGGAGAGCTCGCCGCGCACTCGGACCGCCGCGCCACGCTTCCAGCGGCGGAACGCAACATCGGTGCAGTGGAGGCGCGCGAAGCGTTGTCGCTCGCCGGCTGGATTCCGGTCGGACCCGGCAACGCGTATCTGGCCTCGCTCTTTCTGCCGCCGTTCGTTCTGGTCGCCGCGGCCGCGGCGTTTCGCGAGGAGCATCGCCGGCCGCTCGCGGCCGTGCTGGCGCTCGTTTGCCTCGCCGGCGTCGTCCTGGCGATGAACGGCCCGCCGGGATCGTGGCTCCGGTCGCTGCCCCCGCTCGACCGGATCCGGTATCCGTCCAAGGCCCTGGCGGCTTCGGTCTTCGGCGCCGCGATGCTCGCGGGCCTGGGCCTGGACTCGCTGCGATTTGCTCCGACGTCGGCGCGCGAGCGCGCGGTCTTCGGAAGTCTTTCCGTGGTCGCCCTGGCGCTCGCGGCGGCGTGCCCGCAGCCCTTCGCGGTACGACTCGCCTGCGGCGTCGGCAGCGCGGCGCTCGGCCTGCTCGCGCTCGGCGGCGCCGGCCGCGAGCGGATCGGGGGTCTGCTGGCCGCGACCGCCGCTCTCGGTCTGGTGGCGGGTCTGGCCTGGGGACTGCTTGCGCTTCCGCGCTTCGCCGAGCAGAGCGCTCTGGTTTCCTGTCCCGAGCCCGCGCGTCCGCTTTCCGCGATTGCGGGACGCGTGATCACACCCCCCATGGCGCCGCTCTCGGGCTGGGCCCTGCGGGACGACCGCTTCGACGCCGCGATGCTCGTGCGCCAGCGCGAAGCGCTGCTCGGCTACACGAACCTGATTTGCCGCATCCCGGTGGTGCGCACCGCGGCCGCGCTCGCGACGCGGGGAGCGCGGGAGATCTCCGATGCAATCGGAGACGCGGAGGAGGCTTTGCCGGCCGGCGCCGCCAGCGCCCGCGTGCTGTGGACTCCGTTTCGTCCCGCGAAGCTCCCGTCGCGGCAGGTCGACGGGTTCTTCCGCGCGCCGATCGCTCCTTACCGGCCGCGCCTCTCGTTTCTGCACGGTTACTCGATCGAGCCCGACGCGTCGCGGGCGTGGCAGAGCGTGGTGTCCGGCCGCGTCGATCTGACGCGCGAGGTGGTCCTGGACCGCCGCCCCGAGCCGGATCCGGCCAAGGCGGGGCCCGCGGCGCCGCTCCTGATCGCGCGACTGGCCGAAGATCGGCCCGAGACCGTCGTGGCCGAGCTGACGACGAGTCTTCCCGGACTCCTCGTGCTCACGGACCTGAACTATCCGGGCTGGATTGCCGAGGAGGACGGAAAGCGGCTGCCGATCCTGCGTGCCGACGGCTTCTTTCGCGCGGTCGCGCTGACTCCCGGGCAGCATCGCGTGGTCTTCCGGTACCGCCCGGTCTCGTTCTATGCGGGTGCCGCGGCGTCGGCCGTTGCGATCGTGACGACTCTGCTTCTCTGGCTGCGCGGAGAGCCCATCCGCCTCGGCCGCAGGCCCGCATGACGTCGCCGCTCGAGGTCTACGGCGCCTTCGGGCTCATCGTGGCGGGCGTGGCTGGCCTCCTCGTGGGAAGCTTCTTGAACGTCCTCGTCCATCGTCTGCCTCGCGGTGAGTCGATCGTCTCGCCCGGCTCGCGCTGCCCGAGCTGTGGAGCGCCGGTCGCGGCGTACGACAACGTCCCCGTCCTGTCGTGGATTCTCCTGACGGGGAAGTGCCGGTCCTGCAAGGCGCCGATATCGCCGCGCTATCCGCTTCTGGAGCTCTCCAACGGCGTGCTGTGGGCGCTGGTCTTCCGTTCCGCCCCGTCGTGGGGCGACTTCGCGGGCGGCGCGTTTCTCTGCTCGGCCTGCCTGGCGCTTCTGGCGATCGACGCGCAATTCTTCATCCTTCCCGACGCGATCACGCTCCCTGGGATCGCCGTCGGCCTGGCGCTGTCCTTCGTCTCGCTCCGGCGCACGCCGCTGGAGGCCGTGCTCGGCGCGGCGCTCGGAGCCGGAGGTCTGTTCCTGGTGGCGTTCCTCTACGAAAAGATCACGGGCCAGGAGGGAATGGGCCTCGGCGACGTGAAAATGCTGGGAATGATCGGGGCGTTTCTCGGGGCGTCGGGCGTCGTGGTCACGATCCTCGCGGCGTCGGTCTCCGGCACGGTGGTGGGCCTGGGCCTGATCCTCTTCCGCGGCGGAAGCGGCAAGACGAAGCTGCCCTTCGGGGTCTTCCTGGCCTTGGGAGCGATCGCGGCATGGTTCTTCGCCGAGCCGCTCGCGGAGCGCTATCAGCGGATGTGGTCTCCGTGACCGGCCGCGCGAAATCCGTCCTTGCCATCGTGGTCGTTTTGTCGGCGCTCGCCGCGCGGGTGGCGGTTCTGACAACGGCGAGCGCATCGGCGGATCTCGCGAATTACAGCTTCGTCGCCGCTCGGCTTCGTGGACACGAGCCCTTGTATGAATCCGGCCGGGGCCGGTACAACTACTCGCCGGTATGGTCCTGGATCCTGGGCGGTCTGGATTCTCTGAGCCGCTCGTGCGGAGTCTCGCTGACCTGGCTCATTCGGGCACTCCTGACTGCCGTCGACGTCGCTGTCGCTTTGGTCCTGGCGCGGCTTGCGCGCCGGACGGCGCGTGCGCCCGAGGTCGCCGCGGCCCTCTATCTCGCCAATCCCATTTCGATCTGGGTGAGCGGTTTTCAGGGCGCGTTCGATAACCTGGCCCTGCTGACTCTCCTGTTCGCAATCTCGAGCCAGGATGTCCGGCGCGCCGGGCCCTGGCTGTGGGCATCGATGGCCGTCAAGCAGGTGACCGTGCTGCATCCGATCCTCTGGACTCGCCGCAAGCGGGATTTCGGCTACGTCGTGCTCGCCTACGCGGCCTTCGCGGCGCTTTTCCTGCCCTATGCGCGCCAATGGCGTGCCATCGTCGACGACGTTCTGCTCTACCGCTCGGTACCGCGGTCCTACGGGTTCTCCGAGTGGATTCTCTGGAACGATCGCCTGGCGCTCCTCCTGTCGCTCGTGGCCGTTGGCGCTGCGGGACTCTCGGCCTGGCTCCTGAGATTTCACGATCGGGTGAGGTCGAGCCTCTTCGTCTTTCTCGTCCTGCTTTTTTTCGCGCCTGGACTGGGGTCGCAGTACCTCCTCTGGCCGCTTCCCTTCGCGGCCCTGCTGCCGAGTTTTCGGGCCCTGCTCTTCTCCGCCGCAGGGTTGGCCTGGATCCTCGGTTCGCACTTCGGTCTTCCCGGCAGCGGGCGTTGGCTGGGCCACCTCGTCTGGCTCTCGGTGGCGTTCTGGGCCGTGGGCGAGTTGCGCATCCTCCGCGCGGAACGGAGCCTGAAATGGACGATGTGACTGGCGGGCGAGGCGGGCCCGCCTCGGTCCCGCGGTCCTTCCGCAGAGAGTCGCGACTCTTTCTCTGGATCGCGCTCCTTCTGGTCCTGTTCCTGAATTTCCTGACGCTTCTCTTCTTCCGCAACGCGGTCGGATGGGGAAGCGACGAAGCCGAGCGGCGGTCCTCGGAGATCCTCCGCCGCGTCGCGCTGTCGGGCAACCGCCCCGACGCTCCCGAAGACGCGATGGAGCGCGCGGCGATCGAGCCCGACGTCTCCTACATCGCGGTTTACGACGAGAACGGCGCGCGGCTGCGCTCGGCGGGCGCCGGACCCGCCGAGGCTCCCCAGAAGCTGACGATCCATCCGGAGGCCGGCCGTGCCGTTCACGAGTGGCACCGCAACCCACCCCTGCTGCTGTCGGCGTTCGCCTCAGGCCGGCGCACGTACGTCATCGCCCGCGATCCGGGCTCGGGGGCGGCCCTGCGCGAGTACGCGCAGCGCCTGTCGATCTTCGTGCCGCTGGCGGCGCTCGCCCTCGTCGTGCTCGCCGGCTTGTATCTGCGCTCGCTGCTGAAGCCCTACGAGCGCCTCCTCGAAGCGGCCGGGGAGGCGCCCGCGGCTCCCCGCGAGCAGGGCGACGAACGCAACTTCCTGGTGGCGCGTTTCGAAAGCACGATCGCGACGCTCCGGGAGAAAGAAGGCGAGCTCGAACGGCTGGCTCGGGCGGAGAAGGAGCGGGCCGACGACCTCGAGACCGCGGCGCGGACTCTTTCGCGCAACCTGCCGACGGGACTGCTGTCGGTCGATCCGTCGGGCCACGTCGCCGAGATCAACGAGGCCGGCCGCGAGATCCTGCGTCTCCAGACCGAGGGAAGGGGAGAGCGCTACGAGACGATGCTTTCCGAGTCCCCGGACTTCCGCGCACTGGTCGAGGAAGTCCTGCGCGACCGCGTCGTCGCGGGGCGGCGCGAGGTGGCGTGGCGGCGCGAGAAAGAGGAAGAGCGGATCCTCGGCGTCACGGCGACGCCCGCCGAGGGCGCCGACGGCCGTTTCCTCGGCGCCGTCGCGCTCTTCTCGGACCTGACCGAGATCCGGCGGCTGGAGGGCCGCGTGGCGCTCGCGCGGCACCTGGCCGACCTGGGAGAAGTCTCTGCAGGCGCGGCGCACGAGTTCCGCAACGCCGCGGCGGCGATCGACGGCTACGCGGACCTGGCGCTGCGCTCGGCGGATCCCGAGCGCTCGGCCGACCACGTGCGCGCCATCCGCCGCGAGGCGCAGGAGATGAGCCGGGTCACCAGCGACTTCCTCCTCTTCGCCAAGCCCGAGGGCTTCGCGCCCGAGAGCGTGGACCTGGAGGCGGTCGTCGAAGGCGCCGTCATCGAGACCGAGCGGGCGCACCCCGGCCTCGCCGTCGGACGGGACGGCGCGTTTCCGACCGTGGGCGGCTCGCCGGTCCTGCTGCGGCGCGCCCTGGCGAACCTCCTCCGCAACGCCGCCGAGGCCACTCCGGAGCAGCGCTGGAAAGAGCCCGACGCGGTCGTCGTGGCGGGAGCGCGGGCCGAGACCGAGGTCGCGCTCTCCGTCTGGGACCGGGGCTCCGGCGTGGACGCGGCAGAGCGCGAGAAGATCTTCCTGCCGTTCTATTCGTCCAAACCGCGCGGCTCGGGGTTCGGCCTGGCGATCGTGGCCCGCATCGCCGAGCTCCACGGCGGCACCGTCGAGGTGACGGACCGCCCCGGAGGGGGAGCCGTCTTTACCCTGAGATTGCCGGTTGAGGCTTCTTCCCCAGCCCCGCGATCGTCCCCTTGAAGGTCTCCTTGTCGATCGCGCGGTCCAGAGCCTCGTCGGGCTCGACGACGTCGCCCCGGACGAGCTCGGCCAGCGACTGATCCATCGAGATCATCCCCTTCGACTTCCCGGTCGCGATCTGGTTGTTGATCAGTGCGGTCTTTCCCTCGCGGATGCAGTTGGAGAGCGCGGTCGAGCCGAGCAGGATCTCGAAGGCCGGCACGCGGCCTCCCGATTTCTTGCGCAGGAGCTGCTGGGCGACGACGCCGCGCAGAACCGCGGCCAGGACGATGCGGACCTGCTCCTGCTCGGCGGCGGGGAAGGCGTCGATGATGCGGTCCACCGCCTTGGCCGCGGAGTTGGTGTGCACGGTGGCGAAGACGAGGAGCCCCGTCTCCGCGGCGGTCAAGGCCATGCGCATCGTCTCTAAGTCGCGCATCTCGCCCACGAGCAGGCAATCCGGGTCCTCGCGGATCGCGGCCTTGACCCCCTCGGCGAAGCTCGCCACGTCGGGCCCGATCTCGCGCTGCGTGAAGACGGACTTGTCGTTGGTGTGCACGAACTCGATTGGATCCTCGACGGTGACGATGTGGTTGGCCAGGCGCTTGTTCATCCGGTCCAGGATCGCCGCGAGCGTCGTGGACTTACCGCTTCCGGTCGGGCCGGTCACCAGGATCAGGCCGCGCGAAACGGCGTAGAGGGCGGCGACCGGGGCCGGCAGGTTCAGGTCCTCGGCGGTCGGGACTCGGGAAGGGATCAGCCGGAAGACCGCGCCCGACCCGCGCTCCTGGCGGAACAGGTTGACGCGAAACCGCGCCGCGGCGCCCATCTGATATGCGAAGTCCACGTCCCCCGTCTCGCCGAAGGCGTTCCAGATCTTCTGAGGAGTGATCGGGCCGACAAGGTTGTAGAAGTCGTTCTCCGACAGCACGCGATAGCGAATCCTTTCCAGCTCCCCGTCGATGCGCACCACCGGCGGCGATCCGACCGAGAGATGCAAGTCCGATCCATTGCGCTTGGGAAGAATCCCGAGGAAGCGATCGATGCGGTTGGATCCCGACGTCGAGACGACGTCCGCCGGGCCGACCTGTTTGATCTTCTCGCCGTGCGTCTCGGGAAGCTCGGCGCTCACGACGCGGCCTCCTGGAGGAACGGCTCGAACGCCTCCTTGCGCTGGGCGCGGTCGTAGGCCACGCGCGCCTCGACGGTGCCTTCCTGCACGAGCTGCAGGAGCGCGCCGTCCATCAGCTGCATCCCCATGGCGGAGCCGGTCTGGATCGCCGTCGGAATCTGAAATGTCTTGCCGTCGCGGATCAGACCCCCGACCGCCGGGGTGTTGCGGAGGATCTCGAAGGCCGCCACGCGGCCCTTCCCGTCGCGGCGTGGCAGGAGCGTCTGCGACACCACGGCCTTCAACGAATCCGACACCATCATCCGGATCTGCCCCTGCTGGTCCGGCGGGAAGGCGTTGATGATGCGGTCGACCGTCGAGGAGGCCGTCGTCGTGTGGAGTGTCGCGAGGACGAGGTGGCCCGTCTCCGACGCCGTGATCGCCAGCGAGATCGTTTCCAGGTCCCGCATCTCGCCCACGAGGATGACGTCCGGGTCCTCGCGCAGCGACTGCCGCAGAGCCTTGGCGAAGGACTCGGAGTGCGAGGGGATCTCCCGCTGGTTGATCAACGATTCCTTGCTCTTGTGGACGTACTCGATGGGGTCCTCGACCGTGATGATGTGACCGCGCTCGGTCTCGTTGATCCGGTCCACGAGGGCTGCGAGCGTCGTGGTCTTCCCGCAGCTGGCCGGACCCGTGACCAGAATCAGGCCCTGCGAGTAGCCGGTGATCTCCCAGAGACTCTCGGGCAGACCAATGTCGTGAACGCTCGGGACATCGTAGGGAACGACGCGCAGGATCGCGCTCTTTCCCAGGCGCTGGAAGAAGACGTTCGTGCGGAAGCGGCCGAGCTCAGCATGTTTGTGGCAGAAGTCGAGCTGGCGCCGATTCTCGAACTCCCGAAGCTGCTCCTCGGTGAGGAGGTCGCCGAGCCACTGGTCCATTTGCGCCGCGTTCGTGAGAGGAAGCGGCAGCGGTCCCAGCCGGCCGTGCACCCGCAGCTGCGGAACCGTTCCGGTCATCAGGTGCAGGTCCGACGCGTCCATCGCGCGCGCGTGACGGAGGAGGTCCGCCAGAGTCGGAGCCGGGTGGGAGGAGAAGTCCACCGGCGCGAAGGTTCGCGAGCCTGCGGACGCCGACTCGGCCGAGGCGACTCCGGTTCGCGCGCGGACGAGCTGGGATGCCTTCTCGCGGACCAGCGGGTCCGGATCCAGCTGAACGATCTTCTGAAGGAGAGGCGAGATCCGCGGATCGTCGATGCGGGAAAAGGCGTCCAGGATCTCCAGCCGCAGGTCCTTGTGGGAATCCGGCTGCTTGTACGCCTCGAGGAGGCTGGGGAGAGCCTTCGGCGTGCCCCATATGCCGAGGGCCGCCGCCGCCGAAAGGTTCGACTCCGGGTCTTTCAGGAGCTGGATCAGGTGGGTCAGCGTCGATTCGTCGCGGATCTCGGCTAAGGCCAGGGCCGCGCGGTCGCGCAGCCACCAGTCCTCACCCGTCAGGAAGCGCACGCAGTGCGGGACGGCCTCGGGCGAGCGGATGGTCACGGCGATCGACGCGGCCAGGTTCGCCTCGTCGGGATCGTTGCTGTGCGCCCGGTCCAGGAACGCGCGCAGATACTGGGGGCCGAGCTCGGCGAGGGCCTCGACCGCCCGATCCTTGGTGGGACCGTAGGTGCCCTTGAACGCGTGCAGGAACGCGGCCGCAATCTTGGCCGGCTGCTGCGTCGCCGCGATCCGCGAGGCGAGTTGCCGGACTTTGGGATTGGTGTCGGAGAGAAGCGGCAGGACTTCTTCGGTCCAGGGTTTCTGGGACGAGGCCAGAAGCGGTCCGATGGCCGCGATCGAGGCGTCCTGCACGCGGGTGGAATCGTTGCGGCAGTGCCGCAACAGGACCGGGATATTGGTCTCGTCCGGGAACTTCTGGATTAGCGCCACGGCGCGGAAGCGGAGCTCTTCGTCGTCGGAATCGAGAGCCGCGGCCGCGATCGGCGCCGCCCGGGGCGACGGCGTCGCCTCGACGATGGAGAACGCCTTCCGGCGCACACCCGGCGAGGGCGACGTGGCGACGGTCTTCGCGAGCCAGGGAAGAGCTCTCTCGTTGGGGTTTCTCCTGAGGTACTCCAGAGCTCCGTGGACGACGGCGGGATCGGAATGCGACAGCAGTCCCTGCAGGCGCTCGAAGAAGGTCCCCCCGGCGACCTGTTCGAGCGACTGCATGGCCTGCCGGCGGACCGCTTCCGTCTTCGAGGCGAGGAAGGGGAAGAGCGCCTCCGAAGCCGCCTCCCAGGTCTGGCGCTTCAGGAGCGAGAGGCCCGCCTCGCGCAGGGCGGCGTCGGACTCGACCGCGAGAAACGCGAAGTCCTCCGGCGCGAGATCACTCGCAGCGCCGATGGATCTCAGAAGCTCGTCGCGCTCGGCTTCGGTCTTCCACTGCCGCGCGCGCAGCCTTCCGAGCAGAGCGTCCGCGGAGGACGCCTTTCGCTTAGTAGCCCACATGGAGGTAAGAAGTGATGACGAAGCCAGTGTAGGGACTGAGTCTCCAAGAGTCGAGAGAGCAGAAGCACACGTGCGCGGCTGTTCCAAACAACAGGCCGGGGGGTCCGCGCCGCACTCGGTGATCGTTACCGATGGTGACGAAAACCGTCTGCGAGCCCTTGTGACGCAGGTCGAGCCGATTCCGTATCTCTTTGCTGCGATTCGGCTTAACTGAAGTTTTCCGGTCCGGGCACGGGAATCGCTCTACATCGCCTCGAAATGTTCCAAGCGACAAGTCCGCGCCGGATCCGTGGGTTCTCCCTTGTCGAGCTGATGGTCGTCATGGCGATCGTGGCGATCCTCGCTCTGGCGATCGCGCCGTGGTTCGCCAAGCTCTCGCAGCGCAACACGGTCAAGAGCGCGACGCAGGAGGTCTCGATCACGCTGGCCGCGGCGCGGTTGCGCGCCGTGAAGCGCAACCTGCCGGCCTCCGTCGTGATCACGCCGCCCACGGGACCCAATCAGTACAACCGCGTCGAAACTTTCGAGAACGTCGTGCCCACGCCGATCAAGGTCGGCGAGGTCAAGCTCACTACCCTCGTGACGTTCCCGTCGGGCGCCGGTGAGTTCTACAGCCGGCCGTCACTCCCGATCATCGTCACGTTCGGCCCGGACGGTCGCCTCCAGACCGCCGACCCCGGTGCGACGACCCAGCATGTGACGCTCCGCGGAGTCGTCGGCGCCGGAACGACCAACGACCTTCCGATTCGGATCGGCGCAACCGGCACGATCCGGGTACTCAAGCCCAATCCCAACGCCTCGAATCTGGACGGTACCGCATGGCACTGAGCTCCCACTCCCGCCGCCGCAACCCCGAGTCCGGTCTGACGCTCGTCGAGCTGCTGATCGCGGTCGCCCTCCTGGGCATCGTTCTGCTCGGGATCGCGCCGCTGTTCATCGCGAGCGTCCAGTCCAACTACTCGGCCAACGAATACACCTCGATTCACAACCTGGCCCGCGACCGGCTCGAGCAGCTGATGAATCTTCCCGTGACCGACCCCCAGCTCTCGCGCGCGGGAGGCATCCCGGCGGGCAGCGGGTCCTACCCGAACGACCTGCCGCCGACGCTTCCGGATCCGGCGACGGGCGTTCCGATGTCTACGGGGCCCAACAAGACGGCACGCAACCCGCTGGAGCGGACATACCAGGTCCGCCACTTCCGGAGCACACCGCCTCTGGTTCCGGGAAACGCGTTCACGCTGACTGAGGTCGGTCCCGGAGTCATCTACGACGTCAAGCGCATCGACGTGACCGTGACGTCGGTGGCGAGCCCCGGCGGCACGCTGTCGACTCTCGGCATTGGAAATCGCACCGCGCGCGTATCGGGCTTCCTTCGCAACCCCGATCCGGCCACGAACGTCAACTGACGCCATGAAAAAAATCAGCCACCGCCGCCGCTCGGCCGGACGTTCGCAGTCGGGCTTCACGCTCGTCGAGATGATCGTCGTGACGATGCTCCTGCTCGTCGCGATGCTCGGCCTGCTGGCCGTGTTCGACGCGAGCGCCCGCATCAACAAGAACGAAACCGACGTCGCCGACGCCCAGGGCGCCGTGCGCTACGGCCTCTACCAGATGACCCGCGTCATCCGGATGGCCGGAACCGGCGGCCTGTACGTCACGCAGGCGGTCCTGAACCACAACGATCGCCAGCTGCCCGGCATAAACCCTGCCGGCGTCTCCTACGACAACGTTCCCAACGGAGTCAGCGTCACGACCACCACCGGCACCAGCATCGCCGTCCGACCGGGGACCGACATGATCGAGATCCGCGGCGTCATCCTGTCGCCGCTGATCGGTTTCGACCTGCAGACCGGCTGCGGCGACTGCACGGGCTCGAACTCGGTCAACGTCCTTCCGATCGTCGGCGATCCCCTCATCGGCCAGCATGTCAACGACGACCCGACGCAGCGCCCGCAGTTCGCCGCCGTCGACGCGTACACCGTGAACGCGGGAAACGCGAACGGCGCGATGTACGTCATCGTCGAGGACGGAAACACGGACCTCCATTCGGGCTGCTCGGATCCGAACCCCGCGGGCGTGACGCGCTATCCCCAGCCCGTCTACAACGTCGGAAAGCTGTCGCAGGCGACAACGCTCGTGGGGAGCAATTCGTTCGGTGCGGTGGACTTCGGCGACGCGCTCGTCCCGCGGTTCAACACCGAGATGCCCTCGGACAACGCGGGTCAGAACGCGACGCCGATCCAGAAGGTGCGCCGCGCCGGCGTCATGGACGACATCATCTTCTTCATCGGCCTGGACCCGATCACCATCGACCCCAACGGAGCGCATCCGTTCCTCGCCCAGGGCATCCGGCGGGACCGCGTCTTCGAGGTCACGCGGCTGGCCGAGGACGTCGAGGACCTGCAGGTCGCCTACGGAATCGACGCCGACGGCAACAATGCGATCAGCCGCCAGACCGGCGGCGGTTGCGCGCAGACGGTCGATGACCCCGACCCGAACTACTCCAACATCGTCAACTGCGATGAGTGGCGCCCCAACGTCACCGGCGAGGTGGCGCCCATCGACAGAGACTTCCAGTCCCAGAACCCCTTCGTGCCGGGCCACCCGGGAGCCCCGCCGCCGAACCACTGTCCCCTTCTGCACGGCGTGATGGTCTCCCTGCTCGCGAAGGCCAAGGATCCGGATCCGACCTACCACGGTCCCGCGGCGCAGGGCTACCGGCTCATGAACTCGACGGCCGTCCCGATCACGCCCGGTAACTTCCGCCGCCGCGTCCAGACACTGAAGATCAATCTCCGCAACTACTCATTCCAGGGCTGAGGAAATCCATGCTCGAAACTTCCGAAACGATTCGTGTCCGCTGCGGTTCCAACCGGCGCGAGCGCGGTGCGGCGCTCGTCGTGGCGATTCTGGTCCTGGCGATCCTGACGGTCATCGGGATCGCCTTGATGATGATCACCTCCACGGAATCGCGCATCGCCGCCAACGAGTGGTCGATCAACCGCGCGTTCTACTCGGCCGACGCGGGCCTGCGCTGGGCGGGCGTGGAGATGGGCGACCCGCGCACGTTCCTCCTGAGGCCCGAGTTCGTGGGCAACTTCTTCGGCACGGTCCTCTTCCAGATGCCGAGTCACCGCTTTCAGCAGACGGTGGGCTTCCTGACGAACGACGAGATCCAGGTCCGGGTCAGCAACCCGGGCCGGCTCGGACGCCGCCCGTATCGCGGCGGCATCATCAACGAACAGGGTTCGCGGGCCCAGTACAGCTACGCCTTCGAGGAGCGTTCGACCGGCGGTCAGGCCGACACGCTCCTCCAGTACTCGAAAGCGCTTCAGGCCGACCTGGAGGTCGGGCCGCTGCCGGCCCGCTTCCCGTAAGGAGACGTCGATGCGACACCGCAGAAGTTCCAAAGGGCTGATCGGGTTCGCGGAACGCCACCGCGTTCTCGTGACTTCCCTCGTGCTCTTCATGATGGTGTCGCCCGCGCGGCCGGACGACCGGCAGCTGCTCCAGGCCAACGCCGGCGCGAACACGAACGTGCTCCTGATCCTGGACTCCTCGTACTCGATGAATCGCGACTTCAGCGACACGTACAACCTGCCCGCGTTCATGGATGACTTCATCTATCCCGAGGGCACCGTCGCGACCGAGGGCTCCAAGCTGGGTATCGCCAAGAGCGTGCTCCGGCACGTGCTGACCAACACGACCGGCGTCAACTGGGCTTTCTCGTACTACCGCAACCCCGACCAGGCCTTCGGCGCGGCCGATACGTCCTCCAAGAAGAACGCCAGCGATCCGGCGCTGGGTTATCCGATCGGAGGCGCCCGCACCGCCGGCCAGCACCTGGAGAACGGCGGTCTGGAGTGGTTGTACTTCGCCGACTCGATCAACGGGACCGGAGGTCCCATTTCTTCGGCTTTCCCGACTGCCTCGTATCCCGACATTCAGCAAGGCCGATTCCTTCAGATGGGCCACAAAGTGCCTCACATCTACGGCCGGCCGGGTATCGTGGATGACGGATCCGGCGGCCCGTCTCCAAACCTGCAGGACTATCCGCCCCCGTACGTCGTTCCGCCCGCGAACCCCGACACCCGCTTCCCATACCCGGGCACGCCCCCGATCCTGCCCGGAGTCTGGCGCGGAGCGTTCGGTCCGCACGGGTTGAACGAGGGCCTCGTCATCTACCGCAGCCCGAGCAAGGTGGGGTATGAGCTGCGTCTGCAGATGATCTCCGGCAACTACGGGGATCCCTCCATCGTCGTCCGGGTCAAGGAGTACGGTCCTCCTCCGACTCCGACGGGTACGCCCACGAACACGAATACCCCGACGCGGACGAACACGCCGACGCGGACGAACACGTTCACATTCACGCCGTCGTTCACGGCGTCGAACACGCGGACGTTCACCCCGACGTTCACAAATTCGAGCACTCCGACCAACACGAGCACTTTCACGCCGTCGAACACGCGCACGCCGTCGAACACGCCTTCGATCACGCTCACGCGGACGCCGTCGTTCACGCCGACTCAAACTTTCACGGCGTCGATCACCCCGACGTCGACGACCACTTTCACGCCGTCGCGCACCAACACGCCCACGAACACTTTCACGCCGTCGAGGACCTTCACGCCATCGAACACCCCGACGCGGACCAACACGTTCACGGCGTCCAACACCCCGTCGCGCACCAACACGCCGACGATCACCAACACGCCGTCGATCACGCCGACGCGGACCAATACGTTCACGGCCACCAACACGGTCACCAACACGCAAACCTTCACGCCTTCGAACACGTTCACGGCCTCGAACACGCCGTCCCGCACGTTCACACGGACGAACACGGCGACCTTCACGGCCTCCAATACGTCGACGAACACGGCGACGAACACGCGGACGCCGACCAACACGCCGTCGTTCACGGCGTCGAACACGCCTTCGAACACGCCGACGCGCACGCCGACCAACTCGCCGACGAGCACGCGCACGCCCATCCCGACACTGCCCGGAGGCGCGATGCCGGCGAAGAGCCTCCTGCCCGCGATCGCGAACTGGATGGCGCCCGTCGTGCGCGGCCTCTTCGCCATGGCGCCGCCTCCGCCCCCGCCGACGACGCCCTGCGCGGGCATTCCGGCGAGCTACAACGGTAGCGGGAATCTGGGTTGCGCGCCCTGCGCCTACGACCCGACGCGTCTGTGCGTCTTCCAGGACCTCAACGGCGACGGCGTGATCGATCCCACGGAGCCGGCGCCTTCGAACCTGATTCCGCTGCCCTCCTCGCCGTTCATGCGCGGGTTCGACGATCCGCAGGCCGATCCGAATACGTCGCTCGTCCTGTTGCAGACGGTGGACATCGTCTACGACCGCGGCGACCTCTACAACCTGCCGCCGGTCTACACGGCCAACGACACCGGCAACGGCAATCCGCCGTGGGGCTCGTGCACCGCGGCTTCGCTGGGATGCCCCGTGGCGCCGGACAACGATGCCGACGGCCAGGTCGATACCGGCACGATCCCCTCGCGCAACAACAAGGGATCGTTCTCGGCCATCTACGACAAGGAACGCGGTCAACAGTTCCAGCAGTACCCGAACGACGCCTTCGCCGGACCGTCGTGTCCTCTGGGAATCGTCGGCTGCGATCCGTACGCCCAGGACTGCGGAGGTCTCGCGCACTTCAACACGTTCAAGGGCTTCGCCGGAGCGGCGCCGTCGGCCCTGGGACCGTCGGACGCGGCGTTCCCCGCTGCGTTCCCGCAGAATCCGCCGGCGAGCCCCGCCGACTGGCCGGTCGTTCCGTTCCGCCGTGAATGGCTCGGCACCGACTACCCGGGAGGGAACACGCCGGAATCCGCCATCAAGCGCCTCCTGCGCTTCACCTCCTCGATCGTCAGCTACAACTCGGCTGCGGCTCCTCAGGACGCCTACACGCTGGCGGAAGGGTCTCGCGAAGTCGTCGCGACCGCGTCGGGTACGCCTCTGGCGGGCGCATTGCTCGACGCCTACAACTACTTCGTCAACAGCGTCTTCCCGGGCCCGACGTTCAACGGAGCTCCGGACCCGGCCATCGACTGCCGCAACTACATCATCGTGTTCGTCACCGACGGCAACGACGAGTGCGGATCGAATCCGTGCACGGGCGGCACGAGCGGCCTTGGTCCCGCAGGCGACCTGGGCGACGTCCTTCTGCCGGAAAGCGCTCCGGGCCGCCGCGCCGCGGCCGCCGCGCTCGATCCGGCGGTTCGCGTCAAGGGCATCCCGGTCTTCGTCGTCGGCCTCAACAGCGACCCGACGTTCTTCCCGGCCCTGCAGTGCATCGCCGACAACAGCGGCGGCAAACTGTTCGCCGCGACCGACCGCTCGACGCTCGAGGACGCGCTGAAGTCGATCCTGAGCTTCAAGCAGAACGCCAGCTTCTTCGCGGCGCCTTCGGTGCCCGCTTTCTCGGGCGGCGTGGGCGACACGGCGCAGATCGGTTCGGTCATCCCCAGCCACCGGAATCCTGACGGCCAGCTCTCGAGCTGGTCGATCTGGACGGGGACGGTCAAGAGCTTCCAGCTCGACGCCAACGGCACCATCCCCGTCGTGACGGCGAACGTTCCGACGGCGATCCCGACGCCGCCCGGGCCCACGCCGGTCGCCACACCCACGCCGACGCCGGGCCTGCCGGCCACCGACTTCGCGGACGAGACGGCGCCCGACGATCCCAACCCCGCCAACCGCAAGCCGGTTTGGAGCGCGGGGCGCGTCCTGGGTTACACGAATCCGAAGACCGACCTGAGCGAAGGCGCTCCCGCCAACAACGCGAATCCTTCGGGGCGGGCGCCGGCAATCTCCGTCTGGCCCGGACGCAAGATGATCTTCGCCAGCGGCTCCACCGGCATCCCGCTGTTGCGCTCCGACTTCCTGCCGAACTCGGGAACGTGCACCGGTGCGGGCACGGCCGGAAGCTGCTTCGACGATCTGATGGTCGACATGGGCTTGACGCCGACGGGGAACGCGGCCAATCAGAGCCGCGCCATCCTCACCGTGCAGTTCCTGCGAGGCGGCGCGTCGAACTTCGGCAGCCGCGACGAGGTCCTGAACGATCCGTCGATCCGTCCGGCGACGGTCGGTGTGATCGGGCCAGGCTCGGGGCAGGAGCAGAAGTTCTCCTACTTCTACCAGGACGACGCGCCTCTGCCGGGCGATCCGCCGCAGGTGCGCACGGACGACGACGGCAACCCGCCGGCGGGCTACTCGCACAAGCTCGGCGACATCTTCCACTCCGAGCCGCTGATGCTGGAGCCCCCGCGGTACTTCCAGTACCTCTCGGCGAATCTCACGCCTCCGGGCACGACGACGCCGCAGCCTTATCTGGATTTCGCGACGTTGAACGCGAAGCGCCGCAAGGTGCTGTTCGCCGGCGCCAACGACGGGTTCCTCCATGCCTTCGACGGCGGCGTCTGGGGCCGGGACACGGCGAACTTCCCGACTGCGTTCGACCTCGGCACGGGACGCGAGATCTTCGCCTACGCGCCGCGCGAGATCATGAACGGCAAGTTCCCGAACCTGCTGAACTTCCCGCCGCTTCCGCAGTACTTCGTGGACGGCTCGATGACGACCGCGGACGTCTTCGTCGATCCGGAGTTCGTCGGAGCTCCCGATCCGACCGAACGCGTGTGGCGGACCTACCTCATCGGCAGCCTCCGCCAGGGTGGCTCGGGTTACTACGCCCTCGACGTGACGCAGCCGGACGACATCGTGACGGCGGCCGGACCGACGCAGGGCGAGATGGTCGGCAACAAGGACCATGCGCCGGGCTGCCTCGAAGGCGGCGGCGGCAGCTGCACCGCGGGAGCGACGCCCGGGCGGCCGTATCCCACCATCCTGTGGGAGTTCACGGATGCGGGCGCCGCGTGCACCGAACCTTCGGGCGGATGCGCCACCGTGAACACCGCGCTCGGAGAGACCTGGTCGCGGCCGGTGGTCGGTCGAATCAAGGTCATGTCGGATCCCGGACCGCCGGCGGTCTTCGAGGATCGTTACGTCGCCATCTTCGGCGGCGGCTTCGATCCGAGCTTTACTCCGGGAGACCGGGTCGCGGTGAAGCTGCCCAACGGACGGGCCATCTACATCGTGGACATGGAGACCGGCAGGATCCTCTACAAGACCCAGCAGGGGACGTCGACGTTCGGCACGCCCGTCAACTTCGCCCCGATGCCGGCGCCTCCGGCCGTGGCGGACTACAACGACGACGGATATCTCGACGTCATCTACATCGGAGACGTCAACGGCAACATGTGGCGTCTCAACCTGACTCCCGACCCGAACACGGGAGCGGGCGACATCTCGACGGGTGTGATCACCGGATACACGCCGTTCCTGATCTTCAACGGGTGCGGAACGGTCGCCGATGCGATCTGCCCGAACAACTGGCCGATCTTCTACGAGCCGGGAATCGTCTTCCTCGGCGGCTCGGCGAATCCTCCGGCGCTCGGAATCGGGTTCGGTACGGGCAACCGCGCCGAGCTCGCCCGGCCCAACATCCAGACGCAGCAGTTCTTCTACGTGGTCGATACGGGCTCGACGGCCACGACGTTCCGGGATACGGACCTGCACGACCTGACACCGTCGCCTTCGGCCCCCGTCTGCACCCTGCCGTACACGGGAGCCTGCGCGAACGCCGTCAACGGGTTCCGGCTGCCCTACAGCTCGATCAACGAGAAGACCACGTCGACCGTGTTCTCGACCCTGGGCAACCTGTCCCTGATCACGTTCACGCCCGACTCCGTCAGCCCGTGCGCCACGAACGGCAGTTCGTTCCGGTACCGATTCTTCTTCCTGACCGGTAAGGGCAGCTATGGGGCCACCGGCACGTACGCGGATTACCAGCAGGACCTCGGCGAGGGCATGGCCATGGCGTCACAGTCCACGTCGCCGCAGGGCGATATAATCGACACGGTGTTGTTCTCGGGTGGCGGTCTCAACCAGGAGACGACGCCCGGCTCGGTCCACCCGATCGAACGTAACTGGAAGGAACAGCAATGAAAGGGTTTAGCAGGGGTCTCCTCGCGGCGGCGTTCGTCGCCGGTCTGGCGTCGGGCGTCCGAGCCGATGAGATCGTCGTGCTCAAAGGCGGCACGGCCGTCCGGCTCAAGCAGCCGATTGTGCGCCGTGGAAATACCGCCTATCTGACCAAGACCGACGGCACGCTGCTCTCGGTGCCGGTCTCGGAGATCGATCGGGACGCCAGCGCGGCGGCCAACCGCGCGGCCGCGGCTCCGCCTCCGCCCGCTCCCTCGCCGGCGGCTTCGACTCCGGCCGAAGTCGCGAAGGCGACCAAGGACAATCCCAAGGCCCGGGTCCGAATCACGGACGCCGACGTCTCGCACCCGCTCGATCTCGACAGCGAGACCGGCGAGGCGAAGAAGGAGAACGCCGCAGTGGGCGGGCCGCGTGTCGAGGTCGCCGACTATTCCCAGGAGAAGAGCGGCGCGACCCTGGGCGTCAAGGGAACGCTGCGCAACCCCGGTCAAGGTTCTGCCGAAAACGTGCGGATGAGCATCACCGCAGTGGATGAGAAGGGACAGTCGATCGACGCCACGACTGCCAGCCTGTCGAAGGGCGTGGTCGAGTCGGGCCAATCGGTCGAGTTCACGGCGTCGCTGAACGTCGGGGACAAGACCGTGGCGTCTCTCCGGTTCGCGCCTCAGTGGACCGCGCCCAAGCCGCCGCCGGCGACGCCGGGTCCCGGCGCGGCAGCCAATGCGAACGCCGCCGCGGCGAAGGCCCCGGCGCCCAGGCCCACTCCGTACGGGCGCGGCACGCTGTACGCGCCGCCGGTCCCGAGCGCGCCGTCCGAAGCGCCCGCCGATGGAAAGACCGGCTATATCCCCGGCGCCTCGCACCCCGACAACCAGCCCAAACCGCCGAGCCGATAGCAGCACTCGACTGCAGACGGCAGATCACAGACTGCAGATCTTCTGGGTTCTGCCGTCTGGCGCCTGCCGTCCGCCGTCTCCCGGCTAGTCTGCTACCCTCAACTCACACATGCCCCGCATCCTGATCGTCGAGGACAAGGACTCTCTGCGGTCGATGCTCGACGAGATGCTGAAGGCCGAGGGCCTCAGCGTCGAGTGCGCTTCGACGGGATCCCAGGGTGTCGAACGGCTACGCCGGGGTGAGCACTTCGACCTCGTCCTGACGGACTGGCGTCTTCCCGGGGCCGACGGTCTGGCGGTGCTCGACGCGGCCAAGGCCCTGGACCAGACCCTGCCCGTCCTGGTGATGACCGCCTACGGTTCGATCGAGACCGCCGTCGAGGCCATGAAGCACGGCGCCGAAGACTTCATCACGAAGCCCGTGGACCCGGATCTCCTGCGCCTCTTGGTCGGCCGGTCGATCGAGCGGCGCGCGGCCTCCCGCCAGTCGCTCCTCTTCGCGGAGGCGCAGTCGCGCCTGCCGCCCATCGTCGGCGAATCACCGGCGATCCGCGAGGTGCGCGCCGAGACCGAGCGCGTGGCCGCGACCGACGCCACCGTTCTCCTGGAAGGGGAGAGCGGAACGGGCAAGGAGCTCTTCGCCCGCGCCATCCACGCCCTCTCGGCCCGGCGCAACGGCGCGTTCGTCGCGATCAACTGCGCCGCGATCCCGGAGACGCTCCTGGAGAGCGAGCTCTTCGGCCACGAACGGGGCGCGTTCACGGGAGCGTCCGCGCGCCGCATGGGGAAGTTCGAGCTCGCCGACGCGGGGACGATCTTCCTCGACGAGATCGGCGAGCTGACTCCGGCCACGCAGGGCAAGCTGCTGCGCGTGCTCCAGGAAAGGTCGTTTCACCGCGTCGGCGGCACGATCCCGATCCAGGTCGACGTGCGCATCGTCGCCGCTTCCAACCGGCCTCTCGACAAGCTGGTCGCCCAGGGACTGTTTCGCGAAGATCTCTTCTACCGCGTGCGGGTCTTCCCGATCCGGATCCCGGCTCTGCGCGAACGGCCCGAGGACGTCGATCCGCTGATCGACTGGTATCTCGAGCATCTGCCGCGGGAGCTGGGGAAACGCTCGGCCTCGCTCGCGCCGTCCGCGCGCGCCCGCCTACGCACCTACGAGTGGCCCGGTAACGTGCGGGAGCTGCGCAACTGCCTCGAGCGCGCGATCATCCTGGCCGGCGACGCGCCGATCGAAGAGAAGCACCTGCGTCTCGGCCCCGAGCCGGCGCACCCCGAGTCGACGCGCGACGAAACCCTCGAGGAGGCGCGCGAACGGGCGGTCCAGACAGCCGAACGCGCATGGCTCCGGCGGGCCCTGGAGAAGGCGCGCGGAGACCGGACGGCCGCCGCGCAGGCGGCCGGGCTCACGCCGCGGAAACTCGAGGCAAAGCTCCGCGAGCACGGCCTCGAGGGCCTGTAGATCCGGCTCCTATCCAGGCAGGGTCGGAATCGGGGTCATGCCGCGCCGCGTCGGGACCGGAGGAAAAGTGGGCGGGGGCGTCATCAGCGGCGTGATCCAGTGGGGCGTGCGCGCCGCCCCCGGCTTTGCCGGCGCCTCCTTCGTCTTCCGGCAGCCCGCGGCGCGCAGCGCCAGAAGCATCAGAAGCAGCAGAAAGGGCCAGGACGCGCGAGCGAATCGGCGCATGTGCCTCGATTATCGCATCCCGTCGAGAGTTTTCAGTCCCGCGGCGACGATCGCGTCTTCCTCCGGAGCGATCGACCTCAGGTCCAGAAGCACCCGGTTCTCTTCGACGCGGGGCACGACCGGGGGAGACCCCGACCGCAGTATCGCCGCCAGCGAGTCCGCCGAGCGTTCCGCATGGCGGAGCGAGAGCGCGCGTGACGCGAAGAGCTTCTCGGGGCTCGTGCCGCCACCGAAGGCGGCCTCCGACGCGACGACCTCCGCTTCGAGCGCGCCGCCGAGAGCCGCGCGCGCGAGGATGTCCGCGCCGCGCCGGGAAAGCTCCTCGAGCGGCGCCGCGGCCGAGCGATAGATCGGAAACTCGCGCCACGCTCCCGTCTTCCAGGCGGCCAGTGTCGCCGCGAGGGCCGCGAGCGTGAGCTTGTCGGGTCGCACCGCCCGGGCCACCGGATGCGCGGCGGCGAGGGCGATGAGATCGGCGCGTCCGGTGAGAAAGCCCGCCTGCGGACCCGAGAACAGCTTGTCTCCCGAGAACGAGACGAGATCGACGCCCCAGGCCAGGCACTCGGAGACGGTGGTCTCGTCTTCGACGCCGAACTCCTCGAGGCCGACGACGGCCCCCGTTCCCTGGTCGTGGAGCCACGGCACACCCGCCTCGCGCGCGAGCGCCGCCAGCTCCGCGGGAGACGCGCGACGCGTATATCCGCGAATCTCGTAGTTGGAGGGATGCACGGTCAGGAGCAGGGCGACCTCGGGCGACACCGCGCGCCGGTAATCGTCGATCGTCGTACGGTTGGTGGTTCCGACCTCGGAGAGACGCGCGCCCGAAGCCTCCAGGATCTCGGGGATCTTGAACGAGCCCCCGATCGCCACGAGCTCGCCGCGCGACACCAGAACTTTTCGTCCGCGAGCCAGAGCCGCCAGAGCCAGGAGCACCGCCGCCGCGTTGTTGTTGAGCGCGATCGCATCCCCGCAACCGAAGAGCTCCCGCGCCGCCGCACGCACGTGATCCTGCCGACGGCCGCGCGCTCCAGGTCCCGGGTCGTATTCAACGGTCGCATAGCCCCCGGCCGCATCGGCGATCGCGGCGCGCGCGCCTTCTCCCAGAGGCGCGCGGCCCAGGTTCGTGTGCAGGAGCACGCCGGTCGCGTTGACGGCGCGCGTCAGCGTGGGCGCGAAGCGGCGCTCCAGGGCCCTGCGCGCGCAATCCCAGAGGGCATCCGGCCGCGTCTCGCCGCCGGCGATCGCCCGCCGAAGCTCTTCCTTGACGGCCTCGCGCCCGAACCGCGTGAGCGGCAGCGCCGCCTCCGGATCGCGCAACAGCGCGTCCATCGACGGAGGACGCGGCGGGACGGGCCCGGTCGGCGTCGGCTCACCCATGGTTCCTTTACTATAGGAGACGGTGCGAAATCGGGCGACGTCCGGGGCCGGCGCGTGAGCAGCTCGACCTGGGAACGGGAGCTGCGGGTCCTCGACGAGGCCCTCCGGAGGCTCACCGCCGAGTGCGACGCCTTCCTCTACGGCTCGGTCTCCAAGCCTCCGACGTCGACCCGCAAGCACATCGAAGAGATGGTCCGGAGGTTGAACGCGTCGGAGTCCATGTCCTCGGCCGAGAGGTATCGGTTCTCGACGCTCCAGGGCAAGTTTTCGACGCTCACGGAGCGGTTCGAGCGCCTCCTGGCTGAGAAGGAGGCCGGCCGCCGGCCCGGCCTCTACGGCCATTTCCAGGCCCACGGAGGGGCGTCTCCGGCGCCGCTGGGGCCCAACGCGGAGAAGCCGGCCTCCGTAATAGAAGAGCGGCGCGCCAGCCCGGCCGATTCGGACCGGGACCTCTTCGATCGGTACGTCGCGGCCAAGAAGGCTCGAGGAGAAGACGTGAGCGGTTACCGGCTGGAAGGGTTTCTGGAAGGGCTCGAGCGCGAGAGGCGCAAGGTGCGCGAGCGGTTCGGCGAGAGCGATATCGCTTTCGAGGTCGCCGAGCGTGACGGACGCGTCCGGCTCATCGCGAAGAAGAAGCCGAGGGGGGGAGCATGAGGGCGCGTCTCCTCATGATGGCGCTGGCGCTGCTCGTCGCGAGCGCGGCCGCGGCGCAGGAGAGCGGGAGCGCTCCGGCGAACGAGAAGAAGACCGAAGTCCCGTTCTACCGACAGTACCTCGTACCCGGAAATACCCTCGACGACCAGATCGCCGAGCAGGAAAAGCGCGTGGAGGCTTCGCCCGACGACGCCAACCTCCGCACGGACTTCGGCAATCTGCTCGCGATGCGTCGCTTCCCCGACCAGGCCGCGGAGCAGTACAAAATCGCGGCCAAGCTCGACAAGCACAACTTCATCGCTCTCTACAACCTCGGCCTCCTTCTGGAGACCCAGGGGAAGGACGGCGACGCGATCTCGGCGTTCAAGAAGTCCATCTCGCGAAAGCCGGGCTTTCCTCCTTCGCGTTTCCATCTCGGACTTCTCCTGGAGCGCCGCAACGAGCTCGACGCGGCCGTCGAGGAATACGCGAAGGCGCTCCGCATCGACCCGTCCATGCGCGACCCCCGACGCAATCCCCTGGTCGTGCAGACCGAGCTGATGTATCAGGCCTCGCTCGTCAACTACCCGCGCGACCGCGCGGTCGCGTCGATGAAGACCGACGCCGTGTTCTTCGAGGAGTCGAAGTTCCGCAAGGTCCCGGTCGACCGCGCGCTCTCCACGCACGAGGTCGCCGTCGAGGAGGAGCCCGAGGTCACACCGCGGGAGGTCGGCCCCGGAACTGCGGCCGGCTCCGCGGGCACACAGGGCGGAACCGCCGCTCCTCCCGCCCGCCGCAATCCTCGGGCGACGTTCCCGCAGCCTCCGCCGGAGGGCGTGGGCCCGGGCACGGGCACGCAGCGTCCGACCTCTCCCGGCCGGCCGCCCCGCGCGATTCGGCCCACACCGCAGGTGGCGCCGACGCCGGTTCCGGCGCCTCCGCCGGAGGAGCAACCCGAAGTCGTTCCCGAGCCGGCTCCGGAGCCCACACCCGAGCCTCCCTCGGAGGTCGAGCCGAGCTAGGTCAGGAGAACGTCGCCCGCTCGACGAGAAGCGTCGGAGATCCCACCGGCAGCGGCATCGGAAAGAACTGCAGGTCTGCTGAGACGCCGCTGATCCGCCGCAGCAGCTCCGACACGCGGCCGGAGACGCGCGCTCCCGCGACGGGTCCCTGCGCGCGGCCGGCCAAGATCGCAATTCCCGTGAACTCGATCTCGTAGCGGTCGGCTTCCAGGTCGACGCGCGCCGGGGCCGTCAGGGCCGAGGCGAAGAGGCCGCGCCGGACTCCGGCCAGCAGGTCCGCCGCCGGCGAGGGCGCCGCGGCTTCGAAGAAGATGCGTCGCGCGGCCGCGCGGGGAGGCATGCGGAACGAGGGCCTCGTTCCGTGGCCCGTCGAGCGCCGGCCCGCCTGGCGCGCCGAGGAGAGGTCGTACAGCCGTCCCGCGAGCGCTCCATCCTCGACCAGGAGGACCCGCCGCGTCGGGACGCCCTCGCCGTCGAAGGCCGCGTCCGCCGAAGCGTCGTCGGCCACGCGCACCGCGGTCGCCGCGAGACGCGCCTTCACGACCCAGCGCGGAAGACGCTCCGTCGAGAACAACGGCGCGATCCCGGAAAGGAGCGCCGCGCCCACGGACGGGTCCAGGAGCCACTGGCCCTGAGCCATCGGCGCGGGCCGATCGGAGAGGGGCAGCGTGGCGGCGTCCGCGAGGCGGCGCGCCAGCGTGTCGAGCCCTCCGTCGCCGGCGAAGAAGGGAACGCGTACCTCGTGCGCCGACGCGCCGCGCCGCGCCACCGTCGTCGCGACGCCGTGAAACGCCGAGAGCGACTGGGTCACGTCCAGGCCCGCCGCGTTGACGATGCGCTCGCGCGCCTGGCCGCGCCGCAGAAACAGTCCCGCCAGCTGGGCTTCGCCGCGCGAAATGGAGGAGACCTCCCGCGCGAGCGTCTCGAAGAAATCCGGCGGCGCGTCCACCGGAGGCGGCTCCGGAGCATCGGTCGTGCGGTCCGGCCATTCGGGCGGATCCTGGGGAGCGACATCCACGCGCGCCGCCTCCGACAGCGCGCGCGAGAGATCCGAGGCGCTCGACGCCGCGGCGAACCGAGGCGCGCCTGCCTCCCACCATCGCGCCGCCCATCCTTCTTCGCGGCTCCAGGACTCCCGCGCGAGCGCCAGCGAGGTCTCGCGCTCCCGCGATTCGGCGCTCTTGCGATACAGCTCCCACTGACCCGGCGAGCGCCGGGACAGCTCCTCCCGCAGGTCGTCGTGCGTCACGCGGGTCGCACCGCGAGGCCGCGGATCAGGACGTCCGGCGCCGCGCCCTGGACTGCGACGACGTCTCCGGCGCGCGCGCACCATCCCATCCCGCGGCACGCGTGCGACTCGCGGCCGAGGACCGGCTCGATGCCCTTGAGCGTCGCGAGGATCTCGCCGGCCAGGATTCCAGGGCCCAGCTCGTCGGAAAACCGGCCCCGGCGAACGCGGCGCGCTCGGGAAAACTCCAGCCGGAACGTCCCTCCCGCCAGATCCACGGAGCCGCGTCCGAGCTCTTCGATCCAGATGCCGTTGGAGAGCCGGCGGACGAGCTCGTCAGAGGTCGCGCCGCCGGGGCTGACGACCACGTTCGCGCCCCGCGGACGCGGCGGCTGGGCGGGACCGGAGCGGCGGCCGTGGCCGGAGGATCCGCTCGCTCCGGCGTGCGCGCGGTCCGTCAGCCGCGCGCCGACGCGGCCTGCATGAAGGAGCTTGACCGCGTGCGGGGCGGTTCCCTCGTCGTCGCGCTCGTAGCCTCCGAACAGGTCCAGACGGCGCGGATCGTCCAGGACTTCGAGCTCGGGAACGGCCACGTGCGCGTCCGACAGGCGCGACAGCGGCGACGACTCGATGTCGGCCTCGAGCGCGTGGCCGAGGATCTCGTGAAACAGAAGCGCGGCGGTGCCGCGGGCCAGGATCGCGTCGGTGTCGCCGGAGGGCGCCGGGACGGCCCGGTCCCGGGGAGACACGGCCGCTGCGATGAAGCTTCGCAGCTCGTCGGGAGCGGCATCCGAGTCCGGAGCGTGGAAAGCCACCGCGCGGGGCTCGTCGCCCGCCCGCGACGCTGCGACCAGAGTTCCTTCGAGCGAGAGCAGGCGCCGGGTCGCCGTGGCGGCCGGACGCCCCGGCGAGAGGATCCTGCGCTCGGTCTGCCGTACCCTCCATTGCACGCGGTGCTTGGACGCGTGGCGACCGAGGAGGGCGACGAGCCGTCGCGTCCAGCGGTCGGTCTCCGGAGGCGGAGAGTCCTCCTCCTTCGCTTCGCCTTTCGCGGCCCGGATCGGGATCGGAGACGTCCCCGCCGACTCGCGCAACCCCCGAACGGCCTCGCGGGCCGAGGCCTCCGACGCGCCGGCCACGAAGATCAGGCTCTCGGAGCCGCCCCGCCGCCAGCGGGCGCTGGTGCCCTCCTCTCGCCGCGCGCGCACCGCGCGCACCTCCCCGTCCCGCCACTCGAGGGTCGTTTCGCGCAGGCGCTCGGCGAAGACCTCGGCGATGTCGCCTTTGCGCGAAACGAGCGGCTCGAGCCAGCGGAGCACGGCGGCGTCGTCCCAGTTCACGGTGCGCAGTGTATTAACATCCGCGCCGGGGAAAGCATGAGCCTGGCGGACATCAAGAAGGACTTCGTCGCGGGGAAGACCGCGCGGGGGCTGGCGGGGCGCAAGCTCTTCGCCGAGAAGGCGCCCAACGCGCTGCGGGACGCCGTGTTCGCGGCGCTGGAGGCCGAGGCCGAGAAGGAGCGGACCCTCGACGAGGAAGCCCGGCGGATGATGGAGGCCGCGCGCCAGGAGATCGCCTCGGGCCGGGTCGACGGGCACGAGCTCTTCCGCCGCATCCGCCGCAAGCTCGCCGAGCAACGAGGGATCGTCCTCTGATCCCACACCGATGACGCTCGAGAAGCGCATCGCCGACCTCGAGGCCCTCCGCGAGACGCGCCTGGAGGGAGGCGGCCGTGAGCGCGTCGAGAAACAGCACGCCGCGGGCAAGCTCACGGCGCACGAGCGCGTCGAGCTGCTGCTGGACCCGGGCTCGTTCCTCGAGCTGGACCCGTTCGTCACGCACCGCAGCCGCGACTTCGGTATGGACAAGACGCTGATTCCCGGCGATGGGGTGGTGTGCGGCGCGGGGACGATCGGCGGGCGCCCGGTGTACGTCTTCGCCCAGGACTTCACGGTCTTCGGCGGCTCGCTCTCCGAGTCCAACGCCGACAAGATCTGCAAGGTCATGGACCTCGCGGTCCAGAACGGCGCGCCCATCATCGGGTTGAACGACTCCGGAGGCGCGCGCATCCAGGAGGGCGTGGTCTCGCTGGCCGGCTACTCCAAGGTCTTCCTGCGCAACACGCGGGCCTCCGGAGTGGTGCCGCAGATCTCGGCGATCCTCGGGCCGTGCGCCGGAGGCGCCGTCTACTCGCCGGCGATCACGGATTTCGTCTTCATGACCGAGAAGACCTCGTATCTCTTCGTCACGGGTCCCGACGTCATCAAGACGGTGACGCACGAAGAAGTCACCATGGAGGAGCTGGGCGGCGCCCGCACGCACGCCAGCGTCTCGGGTGTGGCGCACTTCGTCTACAAGAGCGACGAGGCCGTGCTCGCCGGGATCCGCGAGCTGCTCTCCTACTTGCCCTCCAACAACCTCGACGAGCCGCCGGTCCGCGAGCCTCGCGAGCCGACCTCCGGTGGCGGCGATTTGAACGCCTTCATCCCCGAGGAGCCCGACCGCCCGTACGACATGGGCGAGCTCGTGCGCTCGATCGCCGACGACGGCGCGTACTTCGAGGTGCAGTCCGGCTTCGCTCCCAACATCCTGGTCGGGTTCATCCGCCTGGCCGGCCGATCGATCGGCGTCGTCGCCAACCAGCCGATGCATCTGGCCGGCGTTCTCGACATCGATGCGTCGGTCAAGGGAGCCCGTTTCGTCCGCTTCTGCGACGCGTTCAACATTCCGCTGCTCGTCTTCGAAGACGTGCCCGGCTTTCTGCCGGGCACGCAGCAGGAGTACGGCGGGATCATCCGGCACGGGGCCAAGCTCCTCTTCGCCTTCGCCGAGGCCACCGTTCCGAAGGTCTCGGTCATCACGCGCAAGGCGTACGGCGGCGCCTACTGCGTGATGCTGTCGAAGGACATCGAGACCGACTTCAACTTCGCGTATCCGACCGCCGAGATCGCGGTGATGGGCCCGGAGGGGGCGGTCAACATCCTCTACAAGCGGGAGCTGTCTCCGGACGCGCCGCCGGAGGCCCGGGAGCGGAAGGTCGACGAATACGTCGAGAACTTCGCCAACCCGTACATCGCCGCCCGGCGAGGCTATGTCGACGACATCATCGAGCCGTCGGAGACGCGCGCGAAGCTCATTTCCGCGTTCCAGTTCCTGGAGAACAAGCGCGTCGTGCTTCCCAAGAAGAAGCACGGAAACATACCGCTCTGACATGAAGCTGCTCGTCGCCAACCGCGGCGAAATCGCGGTCCGGATCTTTCGCGCCTGCCGGGATCTCGGCATCGAGACCGTGGCCGTCTTTTCGGACGCGGATCGCGCCTCGCCGCACGTCACGATGGCCGACTACGCCGTGCGCATCGGCCCGTCGCCGGCGCGCGAGAGTTACCTCTCGGTTCCGGCGCTGCTGGAGGCCGCGCGCAAGACCGGGGCGAAGCTGATCCATCCGGGCTACGGGTTCCTCGCCGAGAA
>Ga0075423_10000657_pt1 | contig 28479 bp, 23 predicted proteins | sample SoiMethybrSBSTD2_FD_80114 | JGI IMG/M metagenome (GOLD analysis project Ga0075423, IMG submission 80114) | Bulk soil microbial communities from a Populus tree surrounding site in Tennessee, USA - Soil MetaG P. TD hybrid SBSTD2 | ecosystem: Environmental > Terrestrial > Soil > Tree plantation...
TCGTCCACCGGGCAGTGGTTCGTCGCGCTCTCGGGAAACCCAGGAACGGTTCTCGCGCCGGTCTTCGGTTCGCCCTCGCTCCAGGACAGTCCGGTGCCCGGTGATTACGACGGCGACGGCAAGGCGGACTTCGCGGTGTACCGCCGCACCACCGGCGAATGGCTCATGTCCCTTCCCGCCGAGGGTCGGCAGGTTCGGATGTCGTGGGGCGCGCCCAGCCTTGGAGATGTTCCGGTGCCCGGCGACTACGATGGAGATGGGAAGACCGATGTGGCGGTGTACCGAACCTCCACCGCCGGCTGGTTCATCGCGCCGTCCGCAACGCCCGGCGGAGTGATCAATGTCGCGTGGGGCGCGCCGCACCTCCGCGACGTGCCGGTGCAGGGCGATTTCGACGCGGACGGCAAGTTCGACATCGCGGTCTACCGGCAGGCGACGGGGCAGTGGTTCATTCGCCGGTCGTCGGACGGCGGCACCACGTCGCTCACGTGGGGCGCTCCGAGCCTCGACGATGTGCCGCTGATTCGGCCGGCGATGTTGCGGTAAGGAGGCGGAAGCTTGTTCTGGTTAGTACCAGTCCGCCTTCGCGCCTTCGGCGCTTCGGCGAGACATCAGCCTCCGCCTGCATTCATGAGCGGAGGCTGATGGCCTGCCATCCGTAGCTCGTTCGAATGGCACTGCTGGCCCCCCTTCGCCAAGGCTACGGGGGGCATCCTTCGCCTGCATTCATGAGCGAAGGATGGGCCCACCAGGATTCGAACCTGGGACAGGCCGGTTATGAGCCGGCGGCTCTGACCGCTGAGCTATGGGCCCGCAGGGGAGTGTACCAAGTCAAGGGACAAGGGAGAAGGGACAAGGGACAAAAGCCAGCCCGAGAAACCGAGGGACAAGGTTTTTGTCCCTTGTCCCTTGTCCCTTATCCCTTGACACCAGGGCCGCGTGGCCGGCCGCGTGAGCGGCCTACGTGCGGCCCTCAAGGAAAGCGCGGAGCTTCCGCGACCGCGACGGGTGGCGCAGCTTGCGCAGCGCCTTGGCCTCGATCTGGCGGATCCGCTCGCGGGTGACCGCGAAGTTCTGGCCGACCTCTTCGAGCGTGTGTTCGCTGCCGTCCCCGACGCCGAACCGCATCTTGATCACCTTCTCCTCGCGCGGCGTCAGCGTCTTCAGGACCGATTCGGTCTGCTCCTTCAGATTCAGGTTGATCACCGCGTCGGACGGGGAGACGACCTGGCGATCCTCGATGAAGTCGCCAAGATGCGAATCTTCCTCTTCGCCGATCGGCGTCTCGAGCGAGATCGGCTCCTGGGCGATCTTCAGCACCTTGCGGACCTTCGACACCGGGATGTCCATCCGCTTGGCGATTTCTTCCGACGTCGGCTCGCGTCCCAGTTCCTGCACCAGCGCCCGCGAGGTGCGGATCAACTTGTTGATCGTCTCGATCATGTGGACCGGGATGCGGATCGTCCGCGCCTGGTCGGCGATGGCGCGGGTGATCGCCTGGCGGATCCACCAGGTCGCGTAGGTCGAGAACTTGTAGCCCCGCCGGTATTCGAACTTGTCGACCGCTTTCATCAGGCCGATGTTCCCTTCCTGAATCAGGTCGAGGAACTGCAGCCCGCGGTTGGTGTACTTCTTCGCGATCGAGACGACGAGGCGCAGGTTGGCTTCGACCAGCTCCTTCTTCGCCTGCTCCGCCTGGATTTCCCCGCGCGAGATCGTCTCGAGCGTGTGCATCAGACGGTCCGGCGTCTCCTCCATCTCCTCGGCGGCCGACTTCATGTGGAGCTTGACCTCCTTCTGCCGCTTGAGGAGGTTCTTCTTGTCGTCTTCCTTGAGGCGGACCTTCTTGGTCTTCGGATTGAGCTGGCGCTCGATGTGGTCCACCTCGCGCTTCAGCCGCATCACCCCCTCGACCGCTTCCTTCAGGTGGTCGATGAGGCGCCGCTTGATCGTCTCGGTGAATTCGATCTTCCGGATCAGCTGCGACAGCTCGATCCGGGCGCGCAGCGATTCCCACCGGGTCCGGCGGTACTTCCGCTTCTCGCGGGTCGTCGCGCCCCTCGGGGTCTTGTCCAGCTTCTCCTTGCACTTCTCGGTCGCGCCCCAGGCCTTGCGCACCGACTCGATCTGGCGCAGGACCTGGCGCTTCCGCTCCTCGATCTTGTCGTCGGTGATCTCTTCGTCCTGGAAGATGACCAGCTCGCGCACGCTGCGCTCGTCGTTCTTCAGCTGATCGCCCATCGACATGATGGCGCGCGCCACCGTCGGCGTCCGCGAGATCGACTTGATCACCGCCAGCTTGCCGCGCTCGATGCGCTTGGCGATCTCGACTTCCCCTTCGCGGGTGAGGAGCGGGACGGTCCCCATCTCCCGGAGGTACATCCGGACCGGATCGTTGGTCTTGTCGAGGGCGCCCGGCGTGAGATCGAGCTCGATCTCCTCGGCCCCTTCGCCGGTGCGGTCGAGCAGCTTGTCGTCGCGGTACGCCTTCTCCGAATCGACGACCTCGATCCCCGCACTGCCGAAGGTGCTGAACAGATCGTCGAGCTCGTCCGACGATGTGATGTCGGCCGGGAGCAGCTCGTTGACCTCGTCATAGAGCAGGTAGCCCTTTTCCTTGCCGATGGAGATGAGCTGCCTCACCTCATCGTATTTTTCTTCGATCGACAACGGCGTGTCCTCCAAACGCTGTTTCACTCGTGCGCGGGCCCCCGGCCCGGGTGCTAACGCTCGCGGGGTACAGACCCCGTCCGCTCGGTACCAATGGAATCAATCTGCTGCTTGAGAGCCAGCTGACGCATCCCCAGCTGGTTGATCCGCTCGTCCTGGCTCGGGACCCCCTGCTCCAGGAGCTGGTCCATCTGACGCTGGACATCTGCCCGTTCCCGGGCCAGCTGCAGCCGCCGGAGCTCCGCCACGCAATCGGCGGGCACCAGTACCGGAGGGACGGGCTGCGCGGTGATTTCTGCGACCAGTCCGGCTTCCTGTGTACTTAGACGCTCCAGTAAGGCCTGCGGTAAGCCCTCTGACGGCCATCCCTGCAGGGATCGCGCCTGTTCGAGAATTGGTCCGGTCGCCAGCCCCGAGAGGTCGGTCGCCTCGAGCCCGGCGAGGGCGCCGAACCCGGCGGCGGGATCCCGGACCAGCGCCCAGATCAGCCCGCGCTCGAACGTTTTCACCTGTCCCAGCGACGGCACGTGCCGCCGTTCGATGACGGTTTCCCTGTGGACCGCGGCCCTCCGAATCTCGGCGCGCACAACCTCTTCCGTTATTCTCGCCTTGTGCGCCAGCCTGTCGGCAAACTGGTCACGAGCGGCGGCCTCGGGGATCCGGGCCGCCACCGCCAGCATCCGCCCCAGAAACTCCCGCCGGTCGTCGTCGCGACGCAGATCGTAATCACGCGCGGCCCGGTCCATCAGGTAGTCCAGATACTGACGGGACTGCCGCAGGGCGTCCTGATACGCCGCCCCGCCGTGCCCGCGGATGAATGTATCGGGGTCTTCGCCGGCGGGCAGCATGGCGACGTTGACCTGGAAGCCCTCCGAAACCAGCAGTTCCGACGACTTGGCCGCCGCTCCCTGTCCCGCCGCGTCGGGATCGAATGAGAGAACGACCTTCGACGCGAATCGTTTCAGCAGGCGGGCCTGCGCCGGCGTCAGCGCTGTTCCGGACGAGGCCACCACGTTCTGGACACCGGCCTGGTAGGCCTGGGCAAAGTCGAAATACCCCTCGACCATCACCGCATAGCGCGCCTTGGCGATGGCGTGCTTGCTCAGGTGCAGCCCGAAGAGCGTGCGCCCCTTGACATAAATCGGCGTCTCGGGCGAATTCAGGTACTTCGGCTGCTGGCCCGGATCCATCGCTCTGCCCCCGAAAGCGACGATGGCGCCGTTGTCGCGGGCGATCGGGATCATCAGGCGGTTGCGGAACCTGTCGCGGAGCGAGCCGTCATCGCGCTGGACCGCGAGGCCGCTCTTGATCAACAGCGCCGGGGTGAAGCCGTCCTTGCCGAGCCGCGCGCACAGGCCATCGCGGACTGCCGGGGCATAGCCGACCTGGAGCGTCTGTGCGATCTCGCCGCTGACGCCCCGATCCTGCAGCTGCCGGCGGGCGGCTGCGCCCACGGGCGTGGCGAGCTGCTCGGCGAACCACGAGGCCGCGATTTCATGCGCCTTCAGCAGCGATTCCCGATCCCGCTGGTCTTCCGCGTCCTGGGACGACGTCTCCGGCTCCGGAACCGTGAGTCCGGCGCGCGCCGCGAGCTGCCGCACCGCCTCGGGAAACGCGACCTTGTCGTACAGCTCCACGAACTTGATGACGTCGCCGCCGACGCCGCAGCCGTAACACTTGAAAAAGCCCTTGTCGTAGACGTGGAACGACGGGGTCTTCTCGCCGTGGAACGGACAGAGTCCCTTCCAGGTCGTGCCGCTGCGCCGCAGCGGCACGCGCTCCTGGACGACCTGCACGATGTCGGCGTGCGACTTCAGGTCGTCGATGAAGGACGCGGGGAAGAGGCCCAGGACCTTACTCCTTCAACTCTACGACGGTGACGCCGCCGCCGCCCTTGTTGGACGGCGCGGCGGAGAAACTGGCGACCTCGGGGTGCGTCTTCAGCCACTCGGCGATCGCGCGTCTGAGCTGGCCGGTGCCAAACCCGTGAATCACTCGAATCGTCCGCTGCTCGGTGATCGCCGCATCGTCCAGAAACTTCTCGAGCCGCACGAGGGCGTCGTCGACGTTCGACCCCACGAGGTTCAGTTCGCTCAGCAGGCCTTCGCGCGGCTGCAGGTCGACGTTGACACGGACCTGCGGCGATGCGGCCGGACCGCCGCCCGGGACGACCCGAAGATCCGCCACACGCGCGCGCAGCCGTTTGCCGCGGACGTCGACTTCCGCATCCTTTCCGTGAAGCGACAGCACCACGCCCTCGAGCCCGAGGGCGCCCACCAGCACGCGGTCGCCGACCGCGGCCGGCCGCGCCGGGACCACGGGGACGGCAGGCGCGGCGACACCGCCACCCGGTGACGATTCGACGGTCCGGCGGAGGCGATCCTCGATCGCGTCCAGGGCCGCACGGGCATCGGCCCGCGCTCCGCCGCTCTCGCCGGTGGGAATGAGCCTCGAGGCCGCGCGCTCGGCCTGTGTCGCCATCGTTTCGGTGCGAGCCTTCAGCCGGCCGACCACGGCATCGATCTCGCGGCGCGCCTCGCGCAGCCGATCGTCGATCTTCTGATCGAGGCGCCGGCGCATGGCGTCCTCGCGGTTCTTCAGCTCCTCTTCGCGCGTTTTCAGCTGTGCGGTGTTCTCTGACAGGGTCTGACGCTCCCGCGCCACCACCCGCCGCTCGTGCTCGAGCGACTGGAGATCGCGCTCGACGCGCGCGAGATGATCCGCCAGCTGGCTCTCCCGCTCGCTGCGGTGCGATCGGGCGCGCTGAATGATGGGAGCCGGAAGACCGAGCCGGCTCGCGATCTCGAACGCGAGGCTGCTGCCCGGGGATCCGTAATTGAGCCGGTAGGTCGGCGCGAAGGTCTTCGGATCGAAGCCGAATCCCGCCGGCGTCGCCCCCTCCGTCGTCGAGGCGTACGTCTTCAGCGCGTCGTAGTGGGTCGTGGCGATGACCTTCGCGCCGCGGAGGCGGAAATGCTCGATGATCGACATCGCCAGCGCGCCCCCTTCCATCGGGTCGGTGCCGGCGCCGGCCTCGTCCAGGAGCACGAGCGCGGGCACCTGCAGGGCCGCGTCCATGGCCACGATGTTGGCGATGTGCCCCGAGAAGGTGCTGAGGCTGTGCGCGATCGACTGCTCGTCGCCGATGTCCGCGAAGACCGACCGGAACACCGGAACCTGTGACTCTTCGGCCACGGGAATGAGCAGGCCGGCCTGCGCCAGCAGCGGCAGGAGGCCGGCGGTCTTGAGCGCGACGGTCTTGCCGCCGGTATTCGGTCCGGTGATCACCAGGACGTTGACCGGCGGAATCAGATGGAGATCCACGGGAACCGGCTCGCGCTCTTCGACGGCGGCTTCGCCCTCGCCGGCAGTCGTCCCGGTCGATTGGAGGTAACGCCTCACTGCGGGAATCAGGAGCGGGTGCCGGGCCGCCCGCAGTTCCAGCCGGCCATCTTTGGCCAGCCTGGGTTCGACGCCGCGCACGAGAATCGAGAAGCGCGCCCGCGCGTTGAGCACGTCGAGCCGGCACGCGGCATCGACCGTCCGTTCGAGATCCTCGGGGCGAGCCCGGAATGCATCGGTCAACGCCAGCAGGATGCGCCGCACCTCTTCCTGCTCCTGCTGTTCGAGCGCGACGATGTCGTTGTTGATCTCGACGGTGCTGAGGGGTTCCAGGTAGAGGCTGGCGCCGCTGCCGGAGCTGCCATGCACGATGCCTGGAATCGAGGCACGATGTTCGGCGCGGACGACCAGCACGTACCGGCCGTGACGGTCGGTGACGATCTGCTGCTGGAGATACTTCGCCGTGTCCTTGCCCCGGAGGTACGACTCCAGCGTGCCCCGCAGCCGCGTCCGCTGCCGGCGCAGGCGATCGCGAATGCTGCGCAGCTCGGGCGAGGCATCGTCCACGACCTCGCCGGCGGGATCGATCTTGCGCTGGACGTCGGCGATCTCCTGGTCGAACGAGGCGGCACGCTCCGCGACCGCGTGCAGGATCGGGAACGAGGCGCGGGCGCGGCGGATCGCGGCACAGGTCGTGGCGACGGTCGAGAGGAAGCTGGCGACCGCGAGCAGCTGAAGGGGTTCGAGCGGCCGACCCTCGACCGTGAGGCTCTCGAGGCTGACCTCGAGCTCGGGCGGCGCCTGGACCGCGATCGGGCTCTCGGCGAGGAACCGGACCGTTTCGCTGGTGGCGGCGAGCGCCGACGCCACCGCGCGCGCGTCGGTGGCGGGCTGCAGGCCCGCGAGGTGAGCCTCGCCCTGCGGCGTCTGCGCGAAGCCGCGGATCACCTCGACAATGCGGTCGAATTCAAGGGCCCTGAGGGCGCCAGCGTGCATGCGGTGATTTGAGGTGGTGACCCCCCGGGCAGCGCCCTTGGAGGCAGGGGCAATCGTTAACTATAGATCAGGTATCTGGCCGCAGCAATGTCGCCAGGAAATATGTGAACCGACCCCGCCGGTGTCAAGGCAGATGATTAATCGAACTGGCGATGGCGGCGGCGCCAAACCCGTTGTCGATATTGACCACCGAGACGCCGCTGGCGCAACTGTTCAGCATGGCCAGGAGCGCGGCGAGGCCGCCGAACGCGGCCCCGTAGCCGATGCTGGTCGGCACGGCAATGACCGGCACGTCGACGAGCCCGGCCACGACGCTCGGCAGAGCCCCCTCCATGCCGGCCGCGACAATGACCACGCGGGCGCTGCCGAGCCGCGCATGCTCCGAGAGCAGGCGGTGAAGGCCGGCGACGCCGACGTCGTAGAGCCGATCCACCACGTTGCCCATTGTTTCGGCGCACACGGCTGCCTCTTCCGCAGCATTCTGGTCGGCCGTGCCCGCCGCGAGGATCAAAATTGTGCCTTTTCCGGTCGGCGGTCCTTCGGGCCGGCGGGTGATGGTCCGCGCGACCGGATGGAAGAGGGCGTCTGGAATCCGTTCAACCACGGCGGCATATGCCGTCGCGTCCGTACGCGTCACGAGCAGCGTATGACCCGCCGCGACGATCTTTTCGGCGATGGCGACGATTTGCGCGGGGGTCTTCCCGGGGCCGAAAACCACTTCAGGAAAGCCCTGCCGCGCGCTGCGGTGATGGTCGACGCGCGCGAACCCCAGATCCTCGAACGGTGCCTGGCGCAGATATTGAAGGAATTGGTTCTGCGCAGACTCAGGTGTAATCGCTCCGCTGCGAACGTGTTCGAGAAGGGTCCTGAGCTCGTGACGGGTCATGCCGACTTGTCCCGCCAAAGCGCCGCGGAGGGAGACGGCGCGAGGAGGGACCGGAGCCCGTCGCGCGCCTCCAAGTGCTTGACGCGCGTTGACTTCCAGCGTTGCTGAGCTATAAAATCACCGATTGTGCGGCGTGACGGATTCATCTTCTTATGAGCCTGCCTCAGACACTGATCCTGGTCCTGTACTTCTTTGTCCTCAGCATCTTGGCGATCTATGGGTGGCACCGGTACTACCTTGTTTATCTTTACATGAAAAACAAAGGGCGGGCTCCCGAGGCGCTGCCCGCTCTTGACGTGCTGCCACGCGTCACCATCCAGCTTCCCATCTTCAACGAGATGTACGTGGCGGACCGGCTGATTGCCGCCGTCTGCGAGATGGACTACCCGAAGAATCTGATGGAGATCCAGGTCCTGGACGACTCGACCGACGAGACCCAGGACATCGCTGAACTGGCCGTGCGAAGGCATGCCGCCCGGGGCGTCGATATCCGGTACCTCCACCGCGTCGACCGGCGCGGCTACAAGGCCGGCGCCCTCGAGGCCGGGCTGCGGGAAGCGTCCGGCGAGTTCGTCGCGATCTTCGATGCCGACTTCATCCCGTCGCGCGATTTTCTCCAGCGCACGCTGCCCTACTTCTCGGACGCCGGCATCGGCATGGTGCAGGCGCGGTGGGGGCACATCAACCAGGACTACTCGCTGCTCACCAAGATTCAGTCGATCCTGCTCGACGCACACTTCGTGCTCGAGCACGGCGGCCGCAACCGCGCCGGCTGTTTTTTCAATTTCAACGGCACCGCGGGGGTCTGGCGGCGCTCGGCGATCGAATCGGCGGGGGGCTGGCAGCACGACACGCTGACCGAGGATCTCGATCTCAGCTACCGCGCCCAGCTGGCCGGCTGGCGGTTCGTGTTCCTGCCCGACGTGGTCTCGCCGGCGGAAGTGCCGGTTGAAATGAACTCGTTCAAGTCGCAGCAGCATCGCTGGGCGAAGGGGTCGATTCAGACCTGCCTGAAGCTGATGCCCCGGATCCTGCGGTCGAAGCAGCCGATCGGCGTGAAGGCCGAGGCCTTCTTCCACCTGTCGGCGAACTTCAACTATCTGCTGATGTCGGTGTTGTCCGTGTTGATGTTCCCCGCGATGTGGGTGCGGTACAACATGGGCTGGTACGAGATGCTGCTGATCGACGTCCCGCTCTTCGCGGCGGCGACCCTGTCGGTCTGCAACTTCTATATCGTCTCGCAGCGCGAGCTGTATGCGGACTGGCGGCAGCGGCTGAAGTATCTGCCGTTCCTGATGTCGATCGGGATCGGGCTGTGCGTGAACAACACCCGCGCCGTGCTCGAAGCGATCTTCGGCAAGCAGAGCGAGTTCACGCGCACGCCGAAGTACGGGATCGAGCGCGACAGCGACGAATGGGTGGGGAAGAAGTACCACCAGTCGGTGGGGGTGCAGCCGATCATCGAGCTCGGGCTCGGCCTGTACTTCACCGGCACCGTCTACTACGCGCTCGCGAATCAGATCTACGGGACGCTCCCGTTCCTGATGCTCTTCCAGATCGGGTTCCTCTACACCGGTCTCCTTTCGATCCTGCAGCAGTACACCGGCGACGACATGATGCTGAAGGCGCCGGAAGTCGCGAAGTAGGCGCTCCGCGTCAAGCTCTGCTATAGTGCGCTTCCTCTTTTTTCTCGCAGGAGCGCTCTATGAACCGCGCGCGCGTCGTCATCGCCGCTCTCGTCAGCTGGATCGTCTATCTCGGCGTCAGCTTTCTCGTCCACGCCGTGCTGCTGAAGGACATCTACCTGCAGCACGCCTCCGCGATGCGGCCCGAGGCCGAGGCGAATGCGATCCTGCCGCTCGGGTTCGGCTTCGCGTTGATCGGATTCTTCGCGTTCACGTACCTCTACGCGCGCATCTATCAGAGCGGCGGCGTGCCCGAGGGCATCCAGTTCGGCCTGCTGACCGGCGTGCTGCTCTGCTGCTTCGGCACGATCTGGGACTACATGGTCTGGCCGGTCTCGCCGACGCTCGCGGTGCTGTGGATGGTCGAGTTCCTCCTCGAGTTCGCACTCTATGGCGGGATCGTCGGCGCGATCTATCAGCCGGCGGATCGGCCGTATCGCCTGCCCATGACCGCGTAAGAATCGCGGGTCGCAGGTCAGACGAGCCTGCCGCGCCGTAGCGCGACGCACGAAGGCGGGACATAATCGCTGGATTATGACGACCGACGCGAAGCCGAAGGGTGGACTCGAAGACGTTGTCGCGGCGACGTCGTCCATTTGCTATCTGGATGGCGATCGCGGCGTGCTGGCGTACTACGGGTACGACATTCACGACCTGGCGCGCGGCGCGACGTTCGAGGAGGTCTGCTATCTGCTCTGGCACGGTCGGCTGCCGAACCGCGCCGAGCTCGGCGATCTCCAGTCGCAATTCGCGGCGGCGCGGCCGCTGTCGGAGCCGATCCTCCGATTCATGAAACAGCTGCCCCTCTCGGACGGCATGGACACCCTACGGACCATGACCTCCGTGCTGGGGCAGTACGACCCGGATGCCACGGACAACTCGCCGCAGGCCAACTACCGGAAAGCCGTCCGCCTCACCGGCCAGCTGGCCAGCCTCGTGGCGACCTCCGGCCGGCTTCGCGCGGGCGGTGGGCCGATCGCGCCGGATCCGGCGCTCGGCCACGCCGCGAACTTCCTCTACATGCTGACCGGCGCGCGGCCGAATGCGCTGGCCACGCATGCGTTCGACGTCGCCCTCGTGCTGCACGCCGATCACGAGCTGAACGCATCGACGTTCGCGGCGCGCGTCGCGGCCGCCACCCTGACCGATCTGCATTCCGCGATCGTCGCGGCGATCGGTACGCTCAAGGGCCCGCTGCACGGCGGAGCGAACGCGGACGTCATGCGGCTCTTGATCGAGATCGGGGAGGACGCGGCGCCCGATCGTGTGGACGAAGCGATCCGCAGCCGCCTGGCGCGCAAAGTGAAAATCCCGGGCTTCGGCCACCGCGTCTACCGGACGGAGGATCCCAGAGCGACCCACCTCCGACGGATGTCCAAAGACCTGGGCGAGCGCGCCGGAAACCGGCGCTGGTTCGACATGTCGCTGCGCATCGAGCAGCTGGTCACCGGCGAGAAGAAGCTGTATCCGAACGTCGACTTCTATTCGGCGTCGACCTACTACACGCTCGGCATCCCGATCGAGCTCTACACGCCGATCTTCGCCGTCAGCCGCGTCTCCGGATGGACCGCGCACTGCCTCGAGCAATACCACAACAATCGGCTCATCCGGCCGCGCACCGACTACATCGGGCCCTCTTACCCGCAAACGTTTCTGCCGCTCGAGCAGAGATAAGCGCGCCAGCTATAATCGTTCGATTCGGCCCCCTGATGGATCAGCGCAATATCCGGAACTTCTCCGTCATCGCTCACATCGACCACGGCAAGTCCACGCTCGCGGACCGCTTCCTCGAAATGACCGGCGCGCTCCAGGCGCGCGAGATGGAAGCCCAGGTCCTCGACTCGATGGACCTCGAGCGGGAGCGCGGCATCACGATCAAGGCCCACGCCGTCCGTCTGACCTATCGCGCCGACGATGGGGAGACGTATGTGCTGAACCTGATCGACACGCCGGGGCACGTCGATTTCTCCTACGAGGTGACGCGGTCGCTCGCCGCCTGTGAGGGTGCGCTGCTGCTGGTCGACGCCTCGCAGGGCGTCGAGGCTCAGACGCTCGCCAACGCCTACCTCGCCGTCGACAACGGCCTGGACATCATTCCGGTCATCAACAAGATCGACCTGCCCGGGGCCCAGCCGGACGAGGCCAGGCGGCAGATCGAAGAGATCGTCGGGCTCGACGCCGGCGGGGCGATCCTGGCCAGCGCGAAGGAAGGCACCGGCGTCCACGACATCCTCGAGGCCATCGTCCGGCGGCTGCCCTCGCCGAAAGGCGATCCCGACGCGCCGCTGAAGGCGTTGATCTTCGATTCCTGGTACGACGCGTACCGGGGCGTGATCATCCTGACGCGGGTGCTGGATGGCGTGGTGCGCGCCGGGATGAAGATCCGGCTCATGGCCCGCGGCCAGGAGTACGAGGTCGATCAGGTCGGCGTGTTCTCGCCGAAGCCGCTGGCGGTCGAGTCGCTGGGCGTGGGCGAAGTCGGCTTCATCTTCGCCGGCATCAAGACCGTCAGCGACGCGCAGATCGGCGACACCATCACCGAGGCGGCGCGCCCGACCTCGGAGGCGTTCCCGGGCTTCAAGGTCAGCAAGCCGATGGTCTTCGCCGGGCTCTACCCGGTCGAGGGCAGCGAATACCCCGAGCTGCGCGACGCCCTGGAGAAACTCCGTCTGAACGACGCCTCGTTCTTCTTCGAGCCCGAGACCTCCGCGGCGCTGGGGTTCGGGTTCCGCTGCGGGTTCCTGGGCCTGTTGCACATGGAAATCGTCCAGGAACGGCTCGAGCGCGAGTTCGACATGGATCTGGTGACGACCGCGCCGGGCGTGTTGTACCGGGTCACGACCACCGACGGCGCCGTGCAGGAGATCGACAGCCCTTCCAAGCTGCCCGATACCGGGCGGATCGAGAAGATCGAAGAGCCGGTGATCACGGCGATGATGCTCACGCCGTCCGAGCACGTCGGGGCAATCCTGCAGCTCTGTCAGGAGAAGCGCGGCGTCCAGAAGTCGATCGAGTATCTGGCCGCGGACCGCGTGCTGGTGACCTATGAGCTGCCCTTCAACGAGGTCGTGCTCGACTTCTACGACCGGCTCAAGACGCTGTCCCGAGGCTATGCCTCCCTCGACTACCATGTCACCGGCTACCAGGAGTCTCCGCTCGTCAAGCTCGATATCCTGGTCAACGAGGAGCCGGTCGACGCATTGTCGGTGATCGTCCATCGCGACATGGCGTACCAGCGCGGACGCGCCCTGGCCTCGAAGATGCGCGAGCTGATTCCGCGGCAGATGTTCGAGGTCGCGATCCAGGCGGCGATCGGCAGCCGGATCATCGCCCGCGAGTCCGTGAAGGCGCTGCGCAAGAACGTGCTGGCGAAGTGCTACGGCGGCGATATCACCCGCAAGCGCAAGCTCCTCGAGAAGCAGAAGGAAGGCAAGAAGCGCATGAAGCGCGTCGGCCGCGTCGAGATTCCCCAGGAAGCCTTCCTGGCCGTGTTGAAGGTCGGCCAGGAATCCTAGGCAAATGTTGGCAGTGGTGGCAATCCTGGCAATGTTGGCAATGAACCAATGAGCACCAAGAAGAGCGTCGTCCGCGAGTACTTCGAGTCGATCGTGATCGCGGTGATCCTGGCTCTGTTCGTCCGGACCTGGGCGGTGCAGGCCTTCAAGATTCCGACCGGTTCGATGGAGAACAACCTGCTGATCGGCGATCACCTGCTGGTCAACAAGTTCGTCTTCGGACCGGTCAGCGGCGCCGCCGAGCGCGCTGTCCTGCCCATGCGCGACATCCGCCGGGGGGACATCGTGGTGTTCAAGTATCCCGACGAGCCCGAGCGCGATTTCATCAAGCGGGTGATTGGCCTGCCCGGCGACACGCTCGAGCTCCGGAACAAGAAGGTTTACATCAACGGCCAGCCGCTGGAGGAGCCGTACGTCCACTTCCTCGAGCCGGCGCACAACGCCCAGGAAGTCACGTCGTTCGACGTCCGGGAGCGCTACGGGCCGGTGCAGGTCCCGGCCGGGCAGTATTTCGTCATGGGCGACAATCGCGACAATTCCCAGGACAGCCGCTACTGGGGGTTCCTGCCCAGGGACTACATCAAGGGCCGGGCCCTGATGATTTATTGGTCGTATGATTCGGGGGCGCCGGCCGCCGAGGAGCCCGGCCTCGGGGCCTCCGCCTCACGGCTGTTTTCGGTGGTGACGCACTTTTTCACGCGCACGCGCTGGGAGCGCCTGCTGCACCAGATTCACTGACGCACCGATAATGGATCCGGCATGCTGCGGAACCTCATCCGGCTCGCCGTCGTCATTCTCATCGCCCACGCCCTGTACCGGTTCGTCCCGGTGTACATGCACCACTATCAGTTCAAGGACGCGGTCGCCGAGGCGGCCAAGTTCTCCAAGGAACGGTCCGATACCGACCTGGTCGATCGCGTGATGGTGCTCGCCGACCGGTATCAGATTCCGCTCGAGCGCGAGGCGGTGCAGGTGAGCCGCGACAAGCAGATGACCTACATCACCCTCACCTACGAGGAGCAGATCGAGTGGCTCCCGACCTACAGGAAGCCCATGCCCTTCACGGTGTCGGTCGAAGGCTGGCACGTCATGCCGTAGACCGGCGTCGACTCCGCTGAATCTTCCGCAGCCACCCGCCTTCGCACGTGGACCGTTGGGTGCTTCGGCGAGGCAGGCTAACCGCTCTCCAGCAGTGCCCTCGCCGCCTCCGAGCCGTTGCGGCACTCGGCGGCCAGCGTCCTCACGATTTCCCCGATCCGTTCCAGCTCGGCCCCGTCGTCCACGCTGGAGAGATTGATCAGCACGTTGAGCCGGGCGCCGCGCTCGGCGGCGACGAGGAGCTCGAGGGCGACGCCGACGTCGCTGGCGGCGTTCGGATTGCCGAACCTCGCGACCGTCGACGCCGCCTCGATCGCGTCGGTGCAGCAGCGCATGACGTCCAGCGGCGCCGCGATCGCCGTCCCCAGCGCGACCTGAATCGCCTGCTTCCGGCGGAGGCGGTCCTCGTCCGTTCCCTTGGGCAGGCGGTAGGCGGCGATGACGCCTTCGTAGGCCTCGCTGTCTTCGTCGACGAGCGCCTCGAGCCGCTCGGCCAGCGCATGGCAGCGCGACGCCGCCGCCTGAAGCCGTTCGACGTCCTCCTCCGAGGCCGCCCGGTGCTTCGGCATCGCGCCGACCATGGCCAGCAGCGATGTCCCCAGCGCGCCGGCGACCGCGGCGGCGGAGCCGCCACCCGGCGTCGGCCGTGGATCTCGTATCGCCGCCAGGAACTCGCCAAGCGTGTGCCGGGTGAGATTCATGCGCCCTCCCGCGCGCCGGCGAGCCCGCCGGACACGAGCGCTCCTTTCCGGTATACCGCAGCGATCGAGGGCGCGCCGACCCGGATCAGGTCGATCGGATCCCCCTTGACGACGACGAGGTCGGCAATCTTGCCGGTCTCGAGGCTGCCGACGCTGTCCGAACGATCGAGCGACCACGCCGAGTTGATCGTGGCGCCGATCAGCGCTTCCTCGAACGTCATCTCCATCGCGAAGCAGGCGAGGGCAATGACGAACGGCATGCTGGGGGAAAGGCCCCCTCCCGGGTTGACATCCGTCGCGAGCGCGACCGGCACACCGGCGGCGATCAGGGAGCGCGCCGGCGCGTAGCGTCCCAGTTTCAGGTAGAACGCCGCGGCGGGCAGGAGTGTGGCGGCGACGTTGGCCCCCGCCAGGGCTGCGATGCCCTCGGCATCGACGTGCACGAGATGGTCGGCGGACCGGGCGCCCACCCCGCCGGCGACGCGCGAGCCGCCGCTCGGGCCCAGCTCGTCGGCGTGGATCCGGGGCTTCAAGCCGGCTGCGATGCCCGCCTCGAGAATCCGCGTGGATTCCTCCGGCGTGAAGACGCCTGTCTCGCAGAACACGTCACACCACTCGGCGACCCTCAGCCGCGCCGCCTCCGGAATCATCTCGCCGATGACCAGATCCACATAGCGCGATCGATCGCCGCGGAATTCGATCGGCACCTCGTGCGCCCCCATGAACGTCGGCACGATCGACACCGGATGCTCGCGCCTGAGCGTCTCGATGGCGCGCAGCATCTTCATCTCGGCCTCCGTCGTCAGCCCGTACCCGCTCTTGATCTCGCAGGTGGTCGTGCCGGTGGCGAGCATGTCGGAGAGCCGGACGCGCGCCGTCTCGACCAGATCCCTCTCGCTCGCGCGGCGGGTGGCCTCCACGGTCGACACGATGCCGCCGCCGGCCGCGGCGATCTCGGCGTATGTCGCGCCGGCGAGCCGGCGCTGCAGCTCCGCGCGGCGGTCGCCGCCGAACACCAGATGCGTGTGGGCGTCGACGAAGCCCGGCACGAGGCTCTGCCTGCCCTCGAGATCGACGACGTGCGCGGGCGGAGCAAAGGGAATCGATTGGGAGGAGCCGGCGTAGACGATGCGGCCGTCGCGAATGGCCACTGCGCCATCGCGCACGGCGCCGGCCTCGGCCTGGGCCTGGCCGCGGCGAGGCGCAGGACCGGCGCACGTCAGCAGCCACCGGGCGTGAACGATGAGGAGATCGGCGGGACCGGCGTCCTCGGTCAACGGTCGACCAGCAGCGTCGCCGAACTACCCCCGCTCATCCGCGGCGCGCGGGGTCTCCAGCCGCTGGTGCGGCTGCGGCGCGGTGTCGGCTTGACGCGGGCGATGGAGGAGCACCTTCTCGTCCGGGCGATCCTGTTCGCGGATGAACTCGAGGGCGTGATAGAGCGCCTGAATCGAGGCCTCGAGCGAGCTTTCGACGCCGCGGCGGCGGAGCCGCATCTCGTTGATGTCGCGCTCGACTTCTTCGAGCCGCACCTGGGCCTTCTGCAGGAGCAGGTCGGCGCGCCCCTGTGCTTCCTTCACCACGAGCCTGGCTTCGTTCTGCGCGGCGTCCTTGATCTCGTCGGCGAGCCGCTGCGCGGTGAGCAGCGTGTTGCGCAGATTGGCCTCGCGATCCCGATGCTCGGTCAGCAGCGACTCGACGCGCACCAGATCCTGTCTGAGACGATCGATCTCGCGCAGCGCGTGCTCGTAATCGTCGGCCGCTTCGGTGAGGAACGCCACGACTTCGGTCTTGTCGAAGCCGCGGAGCACGGTCTTGAACCGCTGCTGGCGCAGATCCAGCGGCGCGACCCGCATCAGCCGCTCGGACGGCGCCGATCCGGCCTCGGCGGCCGACGTGCTGGGAGGAGGTGTCTGACGTTCCATGTGCGTGTCCTCGTACTTTCCGGGGACGCCGGCTGCACCGGCGCCCGCTCAGACTGCGGTGCGCTTGCCGAAAATCGCCGTGCCCACCCGCACCATCGTGGCCCCTTCTTCGATGGCGGCCTCGAAATCGTGGCTCATGCCCATCGAGAGGTGCCGCAACGCCTCCGCGGGGATGCCGCCGGCAATCAACCCGTCACGCAGCTCCCGCAGCCTGACGAACCAGGGGCGGGTGACTTCCTGATTTTCGTTCCAAGGCGGGAGGATCATCAGTCCCGCCAGCTGTACCGCCCGGCCCTCGAGCGCGGCGCGCGCGATCGCCGCGACCTCCTCCCCGGCGGCGCCGTGCTTGGTCGCCTCGCCGGCGAGGTCCGCCTGGATCAGGATCCGCGGCGACGCGCCGGCGGCGGCTGCGGCGCTGTCCACCCGGCGAAGCAGGTCCATCGAATCGATGGAGTGAATGACGGCGAACGGCGCCGCCGCTTTCCGGGCCTTGTTGGACTGCACGTGCCCGATCAGGTGCCAGCGGACGCCCGCGAGGTCGCCGGTGGCCCCGATCTTCTGCTCCGCTTCCTGCACTTTGTTCTCGCCGAAGTCCCGCTGGCCGGCAGCATAGGCGGCGCGGACGTGATCGGCGTCGAACGTCTTCGAGACTGCAACCAGGGTGACGTCATCCGCGTTCCGGCCCGCGCGCCGCGCCGCGGCGTCGATGCGCGATCTCACGGTGGCCAGGTTGTCCGCGATCGTCTGAGAAGTGATCAACTGCAGGACGGTTCAACGGCCCGGCGGTTCAGCCGGACCGTTGAACGAACTTCGTGCGATGTTACTTCTTGATCTGAGTCAGGATGCCTTTGGCCTGTTCGGCGTACTTGCCGGAAGGGTCCAGCTTCAGGTACTCCTCGAACGACGTGGCGGCGTCGGGCATCTTGCCCTGGTTCAGGTTCGCCATGCCGAGCCAGTAATGCGCCTCGGCGAGCTTCGGGTCCAGCTTGACCGCTTCCTCGAAGGCTTTCTTCGCATCGTCGATGCGGCTGGCGTTCCAGGCAATGACTCCCTGATTGAACACCGTTGACGCGCTTGCGCCGCCGGGCGCCGCGGCGCCGAGCTTGGTGGCCTGGGCGCTCGCCTCAGCCGCCTGATCGAACTTCTTCTGCGCGTTATAGACGTTCGCGAGGCCGTTGTAGGCTTCGGCCGAGCTCGGGTTCACCTCGAGCGCCTTCTTGTAGGTCGCCTCCGCCGAGTCGTAGTCCTTCTTGGCGAGGTGCAGCGACGCGATGTTCGTCAGGCACTCGGTGCACTTCGGAACCGCGGCCACGACCTCGGTGAACTTCGCGATGGCCTCGTCGTACTTGTTTTCATTGCTGAGCTTCACGCCAGCCTCGAACGCTGCACGGATGGCGGCGTTCTTCGCCTCGGCCTTCTTGCGTTCATCCGGCGACATGTCAGCGGCGGTCCCGGGGCGCAGCGCGAGGTTGACTTCGGCGGCGTCGAGACCGATGCGCTGCTCATGCGAGGCCGACAGGCCGTCTTTCGCGGCGGTGATCTTGTACTGCCCGGGCGGCAGCCCGATCTGGATGTATTCACCCTTCTTGTTGGTCGTGACGTTGAATTTCCGGCCCATGCCGTCGGTGGCCTCGATGGTCACCTGGGCTTTCTCGACCGGCTGATTCTTGACATCGACGACCTTCCCCTTGACCTGTCCGGTCTGAGCGAGGGCGGGTGACACCACCACGGCCAGGGCCAGGACGAGAAGACTCGGCATCAACGCCCGGCGGATCAATGCGCTCATCGCAACCTCCGTGCTACCCGTAATCGCAATCGCGGACGGCCCTCCGCGAGTTATTGGCAACCTGTTCAGTGTACACGAAGCGGTGCTTATGATCAGGCGGGGAGGAACGCATGGGAGCCAAGGGACGGCGACAGCATTCGGTGGCGCGCGCGGGCATCGCGGAAGTCGTGGCCGCGTTGATCACACACTGGGCGGGCAGCAGCTGGGGCTTCGGCCTCGCGCTGGGCACCGTCCTCCTCTGGGCGGTGACCGGCCCGATCTTCCACTGGTCCGATACGTGGCAGCTCGTCATCAACACCGGAACGACCGTCGTCACCTTTCTCATGGTGTTCCTGGTCCAGCGCTCCCAGAACCGGGACGGCCTGGCGATTCAGCTCAAGCTGAACGAGCTGGTCGCGGCGATCGCGGGCGCCAGCAATCGGCTGATCGACGTCGAGAGCCTCTCGGAGAAAGAGCTCGAGACCCTCCACCTGCACTTCCGGCGGCTCGTGGAGATGGCGCGCAGCGACCTGGACATGGCGGCGTCGCACTCGATCGAAGAAGCGGAGCAGCGCCACCTCGCAAAGCGTCGGCAGATGCCGCACCGTCAGCGGGAGGGCAAGTCTTCCGGCGGGGCAAAGAACCGGCCGACGTCCTCCAAGGCGTGAGTCACGGGCGCCGGCGGGAGCGACGCCAGGAACCGGCGGCCGTAGGCCATCGTCCGCAGCCGTGGATCGAGGACAGCGAGGACGCCGCGATCCAACCGGTGCCGCAGGAGGCGGCCCAATCCCTGTTTCAGGGCCAGGACCGCGAGCGGGATCTGGTAGTCGCCGAACGCCGATCCCCCGCGCTGGTTGATGGCCTCGATGCGGGCCGCGGTGATCGGATCGCCAGGTGACGCGAACGGCAGCTTGTCGATGATCACGCAGCTGAGCGCGTCGCCGACCACGTCGACCCCCTGCCAGAAGCTCGACGTCGCCAGCAGCACCGCGTGCGGTGTCACCTTGAAGTCGCGGAGCAGCGCCGAGCGCGGCGCGGTTCCCTGCACGAGAATCGGGAACTCGAGCTCCGACTCGGCGATCGCTCTCACCTCGCGGAGATTTGCGTAGCTCGTGAAGAGCACGAACGCGCGGCCGCTGGTGCGCTTGAGGATCTCGACAATCTCCCTGGCGGCCGCCTGGACGAACAACGGCGAGCGCGGGTCGGGCATCTTTCGCGGCAGGTAGAGAATGGCCTGGCGCGCGTAGTCGAACTCCGAGTCGAGACGAATCTCGTCGGCGCGGCGCACCCCCACCCGGCTGCGGAAATAGTCGAACGAGCCGTCCGACGTCAGCGTCGCCGACGTGAAGACCATCGCCTTCATCCGATCGAGCAGCACCTCGCGGATGATGTCGGACACGTCGATCGGCGTGGCGCGCAGGGAGACGCCGCGGCCGCGGACCTCGAGGAAATAGACGTAGTCCGGATCGTCGGCCCGGAGCAGGAACTGAAGGTCGTCACGGGTCTCGCCGGCGCGGCGCGACAGGGACAGCACTTCCTCCGAGACATCCTTCGTCAGCGCGATGTCCGCCTCGACCGCCTGGAGCGCCGCGATCAGGGCGAGACCTTCGTCCGCAACCCGAACCGTGTGCGACGCTCGAACACGGATGCGGGACTCGGCGCCCGGCTGGCCGGGTCCCTCGAACCGAAGCATCTGCAACGCCGAGAAGAACACCCGGGCGTGATCGCGGACCCGGGTCACGTCCGTGCGCAGGTCGGCGGCCTTCTCGCGGTCGGCGATGAGATCCGACGCGGCCGCCCTGTCGAGATCCCGCGTCAGCGCATCGAAGCGGAAGTTGCTGACACCCCGGCCAAAGTACTGTGTCGCCACGTCCTCGAGCTGATGCGCCTCGTCCACGACCGCGCGCTCGCAGGCCGGGATGACCTCGCCGTAGGCGTTCTGCCGCACCGCCGCGTCCGCGCACAGCAGGTGATGGTTCACGATGACCACGTCGGACGCGGCGGCGCGCTGCCGCATCTTCGTCACGAAGCAGTCGTCGTACCGCGGGCAGTCGGCGCCGATGCAGTTCTCGGCGCTGGCCGAGATGTCGGACCAGAACGGGGAGTCTTCGGGCAGATCCTCGAGCTCGGCGCGGTCGCCGGTCTCGGTCTGCGCCTTCCACTCGTCGATCATCCTGATCGTCTGCGTCTCGTCGAACGTCCGCACCAGGCCGCTGTCGCGCCACGAATCGAAGCGATGAAGACAGAGATAGTTCCCGCGCCCTTTCATGTAGGTGGCGGTGAACGGGACCCCGAGCGCCTGCCGGAGAACGGGCAGATCCTTGAAGTAAATCTGTTCCTGAAGGTTCTTGGTTCCGGTCGAGACCAGGCAGCGATGGCCGCTGAGGACGGCCGGGATCAGATAGGCGAGGGTCTTGCCGGTGCCGGTGCCCGCTTCCGCCAGCAGCACGCCTCCCGCGGAAAAGACCCGCGAAACGGCCTCGGCGAGGCGCACCTGCGCGTCCCGGCTTTCGAACGCGGGGATCACGCGGGCCAGCGGGCCCGTTGGGGCGAGGGCCGCTCGGACCGCGGTTGCGAGCTCTACGCCTCCGGATACAGCGGGAACCTGCGGCACAGGGCCTCGACTTCCGACCGCACCATCGACAGGACCGCTTCGTCCTCGGTTGCCGCGAGCGCGCGCCCGATGAATTCCGCAATCGCCTCCATCTCGGACTCGCCCATGCCCCGGCTCGTGACTGCCGGCGTGCCGATCCTGATTCCGCTGGCGACCATCGGCGGATTCTTGTCGAACGGGATCGCGTTCTTGTTGACCGTGATGCCGGCCTTGCCGAGCGCCGCTTCCGCCACCTTGCCGGTCAGGCCTTTCGAGAACACATCGACGAGCATCAGATGGTTGTCGGTGCCGCCGGAGACCAGCCGGAAGCCGGCGGCGGACAACCCGGCGGCCAGGCGTCTGGCGTTCGCGACGATCTGCTGCTGGTAGGCCGCGAACCCCGGCTCGAGCGCTTCCTTGAAGCAGACGGCCTTGGCGGCGATGACGTGCATCAGCGGACCGCCCTGGACGCCGGGGAAGAGCGCGCGATCGAGATCCTTCGCGTACTGCGATCGGCACAGCACCATGCCGCCGCGCGGTCCGCGCAGGGTCTTGTGCGTCGTGGTGGTCACGAAGTCGGAGTGGGGCACCGGGCTCGGGTGGACCCTGGCCGCGACCAGGCCCGCGATATGCGCCATGTCCGTGACGACCGGCGCTCCGACGTCGCGCCCGATCTTCCCGATTCGTTCGAAGTCGAAGACCCGGGGGTAGGCGCTGGCGCCGACCATGATCATCTTCGGCTTGTGCTCGTGCGCGAGCCGCTCGAACTCCTCGTAGTCGATCCGCTCGTCGTCCTGGCGGACGCCGTACGGGACGATCGTGTAGAGCTTGCCGGAGAAATTCAGCGGATGGCCGTGGGTGAGATGGCCGCCATGGGCCAGGTTCATGCCCAGCACGGTGTCACCCGGCTTCAGCAGGGTGAAATACACGGCCATGTTCGCCTGGGCGCCCGAGTGCGGCTGGACGTTGGCGTGCTCGGCGCCGAAGAGCTCCTTGGCGCGGGCGATGGCCAGCGACTCGGCGACGTCGACGAACTCGCAGCCGCCGTAGTACCGCTTCCCGGGATACCCTTCCGCGTACTTGTTCGTCATCACCGAGCCGGCCGCCTGGAGCACCGCCTGGCTGACGAAGTTCTCCGACGCAATCAGCTCGAGACCCGAGTTCTGGCGCTCGACCTCGTCGCGAATGGCGCGGGCGATCTCGGGATCGGTCTCGGCCAGCGTGCGCCAGCGGGAATGCGTGAGGGTAGGTGTCGGCATGAGGTTCAGTTCCTGCTCAATATCGAAGTCGTGCCTTCAGTTCAGAGCCTGTGAATTGATCGCGTCAACTCCCAACTCCCAACTCCCAAACCGACCGGTCAACCCCGCTGGGGTAGAAACCGACGCAACCAGCTGGTTGCTGCTGTTTTCAGCAAGCATTCTCCACCCCGGCGGCTTGGGAGTTGGAAGTTGGGCGTTGGGAGTTGACAACCTCTTTTCCCCTGGCTCAGACCCGCTCGCGCCGTTCCAGGTCGGCGATCTGCTCGATGCGGCGCTGATGGCGCCCGCCTTCGAACTCGGTCGCCAGCCAGATCGCCACGATCTCGTCGGCCAGTCCCCAGCCCACGATCCGCCCGCCGAGCGCCAGGACGTTGGCGTCGTTGTGCTGCCGGGACATCCGGGCGGTGTAGAGATCGTTGCACAGCGCCGCGCGCGCGCCGGGAACCTTGTTGGCGGCGATCTGCTCTCCCTGCCCGCTGCCGCCAATGACGATGCCGCGATCGGCCCGGTGATCGACGACCGCACGGGCCACGTTCGCGCAGATCGCGGGATAGTCGACGGGCTGGGTGTCATGCGTGCCGAGATCGTCGACCTGGTGTCCGAGCGCCGCCAGCGTGTCGAGGAGATGCTGCTTCAGCGCAAATCCGGCGTGGTCGGCGCCGATCGCGATCTTCATGACTGTGGAATTATACCGTGGTGGCCACGGTCACCATCACCAGGCGAGGCGATCAGCGTCTGCGCAACGGACATCCCTGGATCTACAAGTCGGACGTGGCGAAGGTCGACGCCGCCGGCGGCGATCTGGTCCACGTCGTCGACAGCCGCGGCCAGCACGCCGGGCACGCGCTCTTCAGCGATCGGTCGGAGATTGCGCTCCGCATGTTCAGCCGTGAGGCGGACGCGCCAACGTTGCAGACCTGGCGCGACCGGCTGCGGCACGCGTTCGCGTTTCGCGACGCGCTCGGCATCGACGCGACCGCGTTTCGTGTCGTGCACGGCGAGGCCGATCGGCTGCCGTCGCTGGTCGTCGATCGATACGGCGACCAGCTCGTGGTCCAGGCACTCTCGCAGACCACGGATCGCCTGCTGCCCGAGCTGACGCAGCTCCTGGTCGAGATCGCGAAGCCGGCGGGCATCCTCGCCCGCAACGATCCCCGCGTCCGGCTGCTCGAAGGCCTCGAGCAGCGGGTCGAGGTGCTCCACGGCACCGTGCCCGATCTGGTCGACGTCCGTGAGGGCCGGGTCACCTATCAGGCGGACCTGTACCACGGCCAGAAGACCGGGCTGTTCCTGGATCAGCGCGAGAATCGCGAGGCCGCGGCGCGATACGCGCGCGGCCGGCTGCTCGACGCGTTCAGCTACAACGGCGGATTCGCGCTCGCGCTCGCGCCGTCGTGCACCGAAGTGATCGCCATCGACATCTCGGAGGCCGCCGTCGGCCGCATCCGTGAGAACGCCCGCCGGAACGGCCTGGCGCAGGTCGAGGCGCGCGCCATGAACGTGTTCGACGAGCTGCGGGAGCTCGAGCGCAGGGGCGAGGTCTTCGATGCGATCGTCCTCGATCCGCCGGCGTTCGCGAAGAACAAGGCGGCGCTGCCCAAGGCGCTGTCGGGGTACAAGGAGATCAACCTCCGCGCGCTCAAGCTGCTGCGCCCCGGCGGCTTTCTGATCACCTGCAGCTGTTCCTACAACGTGAGCGAGGCGGCATTCGCCGAAGTGATCGCCGACGCCGCCCTGGACGCGCGCGCCGAGGTCACCGTGGTCGAGAAGCGCATGCAGGGGCGCGATCATCCGGTGCTGATGACCGTGCCGGAGACGTACTACCTGAAGTGCTTCATTCTGAGGAAGCTGGGGTAATTGTTCGGGGCTCGGGACTCGGGACTCGGGGCTCGGAGGAGTCGGTGGTCCTCAGAGGCAACAGGGGTAACTAAGAGCGGGTCGTTGCCTCTGAATAGCCCGGACGTTCGCGAGCCCCGAGCCCCGAGCCTCGAGCCCCGACACGGCGCACCCCCAGGTGCTATATTCCAAGCAGAACCATGGCCAAGAACGCTCCTGCTCTCGCCCCGCTGACGGCGTCCGACTTCACCTCGGCGTTTCCCGCCTCGCACAAGGTCTTCGTCGACGGTCCCGGCGGCGTCCGCGTGCCGATGCGGGAGATTGCGCTGACCAACGGCGAGGCCTTGCGCGTCTACGACAGCAGCGGTCCGCAGGGCTGTGACGTGCGGGAAGGACTGCCGAAGCTGCGGGCGTCATGGATTGCCGGCCGGGCCGGCGGCAGCGGCGTCAGTCAGCTGCACTTCGCCCGGCGCGGTGTCGTCACCGAGGAGATGGAGTTCGTCGCCATCCGCGAAGGGCTCGATCCGGAGTTCGTCCGTTCCGAAGTCGCGCGCGGGCGCGCGATCATTCCGGCGAACATCAATCACCCCGAGCTCGAGCCGATGATCATCGGCCGCAACTTCGCGGTGAAGATCAACGCCAACATCGGCAACTCCGCGGTCAGCTCGTCGATCGAGGAGGAGGTCGAGAAGCTTCGCTGGGCGACGCTCTGGGGCGCCGACACGGTGATGGACCTCTCCACCGGGCGGCAGATTCACGAGACCCGCGAGTGGATCCTCCGCAACTCCGCGGTGCCCATCGGCACCGTGCCGATCTATCAGGCGCTCGAGAAGGCCGGCGGCAAGCCCGAGGATCTCACGTGGGAGATCTATCGCGACACGCTGATCGAACAGGCCGAGCAGGGCGTCGACTACTTCATGGTCCACGCCGGCGTGCTGCTCCGCTACATCCCGATGACGGCGCGACGCGTCACGGGCATCGTGTCGCGGGGCGGATCGATCCTGGCGCGCTGGTGCCTGGCGCATCATCAGGAGAATTTCACCTACACGCACTTCCGCGAGATCTGCGAGATCATGCGCGCCTACGACATCTCGTTCTCGCTCGGCGACGGCCTGCGCCCGGGCTCGATCGCCGATGCGAACGACGAGGCGCAGTTCGCCGAGCTCAAGACGCAGGGTGAGCTCACGCGGATCGCCTGGGAGTACGACGTCCAGGTGATGAACGAAGGCCCCGGCCATGTTCCCATGCACCTGATCAAGGAGAACATGGAGAAGCAGCTCGAGTGGTGCGACGAGGCGCCCTTCTACACGCTCGGGCCGCTGACGACCGACATCGCGCCCGGCTACGACCACATCACGTCGGCCATCGGCGCTGCCCAGATCGGCTGGTACGGCACCGCGATGCTGTGCTACGTGACGCCGAAGGAGCACCTCGGGCTGCCCGATCGCAACGACGTGAAGGCCGGGGTGATTGCCTACAGGATCGCGGCGCACGCCGCGGACCTCGCCAAGGGGCATCCCCGGGCCCAGGCCTGGGACGATGCGCTGTCGAAGGCGCGCTTCGAGTTCCGCTGGGAAGATCAGTTCAACCTGTCGCTCGATCCGGTGACCGCCCGCGCGTTCCACGACGCGACGCTGCCGGCCGACGGGGCGAAGGTCGCCCATTTCTGCTCGATGTGCGGGCCGAAATTCTGCTCGATGGAGCTGACGCAGCAGGTGCGCGCGATGGCGGCTGAAGGCATGGAGGAGAAGTCGCGCGAGTTCCTCGAAAAGGGCGGGACGATCTACTTGAAGCAGGAGCAGTCATGAGCCTCACTCGCCGCAGCATGCTGGCCACTCTTGCCATGGCGCCTGCGATTCTTCGCGCTCAGCCCCGCGGTGAACGATTGCCGATTTCGTTTTCCACGCTCGGGTGCCCGAAATGGCCGTGGAAGCGCGTCGTCGAGCAGGCATCGCAGATGGGCTACGCGGCGATCGAGCTGCGCGGCATCGAGATGAAGATGGACCTCCCCACGCTGCCGGAGTTCAGCGGCTCGGGACTGAGTCAGTCCATCAAGGACCTCGACGCGCTGGGCCTGAAGATCAGCGATCTTGGCGCCTCGTCACGGATGCACGAGGCCGATCCCAAGGTGCGTCAGGCGCAGGTGGACGAGGGGCGCCGCTTCATCGATCTCGCGCAGAAGCTGAAGGCGCCCTACGTGCGCGTGTTCGGCGACAAGATTCCTGCCGGCGAGCAGAAGCGCGACGTCATGGCCCGGGTCATCGAGGGGCTGCGCACACTGGGCGAACACGCGAAGGGCAGCGGCGTCGCGGTCCTGCTGGAGACCCACGGCGACTACACCGATTCGCCGACGGTCGTGGAGCTGATGAAAGGCGCGGCGATGGACACCGTCGCGCTCGTCTGGGACGCGCACCACACGTTCGCGGCCGGCAAGGAGCAGCCTTCGGCCACGTTCGCGGCGTTGAAACCATGGGTGCGTCACACGCACCTGAAGGACTCGAAGCCTGAAGGCGCTGACGTCAAGTACGTCCTGACCGGCACCGGCACCGTTCCCGTGCGCGAGCAGGTGCGGCTGCTGAAGGCGTCGGGCTACAAGGGCTACTACGGCTTCGAATGGGAGAAAGGCTGGCACCCCGAAATCGAAGAGCCCGAGGTCGCCTTTCCGCACTTCGTCCAGACGATTCGCGGCTACCTGAGCTCCTAGCGGGACACGCCTTCCGCCTGAAGGCGGAAGCTACCAGATTGAGACGTTGTGGCTTCCGCCTCAGGCGGAAGGCGCTGTCTGCCTCTGTGGCTACCGCCTTCAGGCGGAAGGACCCTCAGCGAACCTTCTTCCCGTCGATCCGCGTCGCGGTCGCCGGATCGTTGCGATCCTGGCGCCACGTCGGGTGCGGGAAGTGAATCACCGCGTCGCCGTTGTACGAGACAACGGCGTTGTCGAAGACCATCGTGCCGATCTTCCGCCAGTTCTTGAACGTCCGCCGTTCTTTTGCGGCCGTGCCCGTGGTCTTGCCCTCGTCGGTGACCTCGATATCGAACGTGAGCGTGCGCTTCGGGAACGGATCGCCGCGGTCGAAGATCTGCGCCATGATCTCGTCGCGGAAATCGAGGTCCGTGCCCTGGATTCGCGGCTGCTCGCGCGCGACCGGCAGGCGCATGAATTGCGGCGCGCGCGTCGGCTCGCCGGCCGCCTTGCCGAGCTCGGCGAGCGGATAGAGCTGCCGGATGCTCGGCTGCTGATCGACCTTGCGGAAGGTCAAGCCGACCCGCAGCAGCAGCGCGAAGCCGGAGGCGCCGCGGCGCGACACGGTGGTGTCGGGCGCGTTCCGCAGGTCGGCATCGTTGATGTACATCGTGTCGGCGCCGCCGATGTCTTCCTGGGTGATGAAGTTCGCGGTCCTGAGCGGCGACGGATGGTGCGGATCGGTCGTGGGAAAGAGCTTGCCGACCATCGAGAGCGACCGGGTCCGGCCGCGCCGTGTCTCGGTGCAGCAGGCCGAGTAGCGCGCCACGATCAGCGCGGCGCTGTCCTTCCGGAAGTATCCCGAGTACGGCGTGTCCTCCGTGATGCGCCACTTGCCCGTGAGGCAGACGCCATTCGGATGCACGAGCCGGCGGAAGCCTTTGCCGTCGCGTCCCCAGCGCAGGTCGGCCGACGAGTCGAGGATCCGCTCGCAGTCGGTCAGGAACTGGCGTGTCTTTCCGAACACCAGTCCGCCGAAGACCGATCGGAACGTGACTTCACGGACCGGCAGCGGCGACTCACCCTGAGCGCCCCAGATCTGCTGATAGGGGTTGGCGAAGATCGCCGCGACGACCTGGGAATACCGCGAGCCGACATATCCATGGTCGTCGTCTGCGGCAGGCTGCGTCTGGACGTCGAGTGTGTAGGGCACGGCCGGGACTATACGCCTGCGGGATGGCCGTGCAAGCAGAATCCTGAGTGGCTCTCCCGGTCTCGGGAAATGCTGAGCTGCGGATTGAGGGCACCCTGCGAGTGAATCCTCCGCAGGTCAGTGGAGGGCAGGAAGGCCATCACAAGGCCGCCAGGGCGGCGGCCCGGCTTCAGTCAGTGCGGAGCGAGCGCGCCGGATCCGTGCGCGCTGCGAGCGCGGCCGGACCAGCGGCGGCGGCCGTGGCGACCACGAGCAGGACGAGCGTCGCGCCTACGAGCGAGACCGGATCCAGCGTCGTGATGTTGAACAGCA
>Ga0075423_10000658_pt1 | contig 28478 bp, 29 predicted proteins | sample SoiMethybrSBSTD2_FD_80114 | JGI IMG/M metagenome (GOLD analysis project Ga0075423, IMG submission 80114) | Bulk soil microbial communities from a Populus tree surrounding site in Tennessee, USA - Soil MetaG P. TD hybrid SBSTD2 | ecosystem: Environmental > Terrestrial > Soil > Tree plantation...
CGAAAAAGACCCCCAAGAAGAAGCCGTCGGCAAATACAGCCCAATCAGGCTACTCCGTCCAGTAATCCATCAGGTGATCGTGCGCAGTGCGCCGTCGCCGGTTTCGCGCTGATAGATGATCAGATCGAAGCTGTGCGTCAGCTCGTTGCCCGAAATGGCGCTTAGGAGTGCGTGCGCTTGGCCGCGATGGTGCGTTTGATGATTGAAAAAATGATCGAGCGCCGGAGCAAGCGGCTGTTCGATATCCTGCGGATTGACAACGGTGCGGTAGCGGATCGTCTTCGCGAGGTCGGCCTCGCTCAGGGCGCTTATGTAACGTCGAATGCGTTCATCTTCGTTACGGCGTGCGGCGCGCAGCTGGTCGAAATTATCATAGAGGATCGCGTCCAGACTTGCGGGCATTTCACCCTCGTCGGTGAATCGCCGCATCCAGATACGATCGCCGACCAAAAGATGATTGAGGGTGCCATGCAGCGACTTGAAGAAAACACCGCGATTGGCACGGTAGTCGGCATCGCTGACCCGTGCGCTCGCGTCAAATAGCCGCTCGTTGCACCAGGCGTTATAGCCCGCGAACATTCTATAACGGGCGAGCATGCTGCCCTCCTGCAATATAGCGTCCAGGATGGCGTCGAAGGCAATTCAATGCCCGATCTTGCCGCCCGGAAGGAGCACCGGTATAAGCCGCGCGCCCCGTCTTCTCCAATGAACTTTCGTGAATCCTCTATTCGTCCCAGTGAAGGAATAACCGATGGCGATCGAGCGCACTTTTTCGATCCTCAAGCCCGACGCGACCGAGCGCAATCTGACCGGCGCCATCAATGCCGTAATCGAGAAGGCCGATCTGCGGATCGTTGCCCAGAAGCGCATGCGCATTTCCCGCGAGCAGGCGGAGAAGTTTTATGCGGTCCATCGCGAGCGGCCTTTCTTTCGTGAGCTGGTTGATTTCATGATATCGGGGCCCGTCGTTGTGCAGGTGTTGCAAGGTGACGATGCGATCGCGAAGTATCGCGAAGTCATGGGGGCGACCGATCCGGCCAAGGCTGCGGCCGGCACTATTCGCAAACTGTATGCGAGGTCGATCGGCGAAAATTCCGTGCACGGCTCGGATGCACCCGATACTGCGGTCCGCGAGATTGCGCAGTTCTTTTCGGAAAACGAGATCGTCGGCTAAAGTTCAATAAAAGAAGATAGGCAACCGGCGCGGACTGTGCGCAGGGTGCGCCAAACGCAGGGGAAGGAAACGAAAGTGGGTTCGATGGCTCAGTTACTGGATCCGGCTGGTTGGTGGTCAATGATCAGTGCCGGCTGGAGCGACATAGGCCACACCGAATTCTGGGTCGCTCTCGCCAAGATCATGTGGATCAACATCCTGTTGTCCGGGGACAACGCGGTGGTCATTGCTATGGCCTGTCGTGGCTTGCCACACCGGCAGCGCGTCTGGGGCATGATTTTGGGGGCGGGCGTTGCCGTCGGACTCCGCGTTATCTTTACCGGGATCGTCGCCTCGTTGATGACGCTGCCCTATCTGAAGATCGTTGGTGGGCTCGCACTGTTTTATATCGCCGCTAAGTTGCTGGTCCCGGATGATCCCGACGAGAGCGAGGCCGAAGCGGCGGAGCATCTCTGGCGCGCTGTGCGCATCGTTGCCATCGCCGATATCATCATGAGTCTCGACAATGTCATCGCCATCGCGGCCGCTGCGGGCGGCAACATGGCTCTGCTGGTGATTGGCCTTGCCATCAGCATTCCCTTGATCGTTGCGGGAGCGGCCTTGATCATGTCGCTGCTGGATCGCTTCCCGATCCTGGTCTGGGCCGGCGCCGCACTGCTCGGCTGGATCGTTGGCGAGGTCATTGCCACGGATCCGGTGGTCGAAGGCTGGCTGAAGGCCAATTATGGCCCTGCCGTCGCGCACCAGGTCGAGATTGCCTCCGCAATCATCGGCGCAGTACTGGTTCTTGTGGTCGGGGGCCTGTGGCGGCGATCAAAAGTGCAGGCGGAAAGCAAAGCGTAGGCTGATCGGCTATAATGGGAGCGTGATGAATCAGACCGTCCGTCTCCCAAAGGCAAAGCGGATCGGCTATTCGGCCTGTCCGCACGATTGCCCGTCGACCTGCGCGCTCGAAGTTGAATTGCTCGACGAGCGCACAATCGGTCGCGTGCATGGCGCGAAAGACAACGACTACACGGCAGGAGTGATCTGCGCGAAAGTGGCGCGTTACGCCGAGCGGGAGCATCACGCCCAACGGCTCCTGCATCCCTTGCGGCGCAAGGGAGAAAAAGGGTCGGGGCAATTCGAGAAAATCTCCTGGGACGACGCGCTTGATCTGGTCGCAGAAAAATTCGTCCAGGCCGAGCAACTTTACGGCGCCGAGAGTGTCTGGCCCTATTATTACGCCGGCACAATGGGCCTGGTGATGCGCGATGGCATCAATCGCTTGCGCCACATCAAGAAATATTCCGGCTTTCACTCAACCATTTGCGTCAATCCGGCCTATGCCGGATTCGCGGCGGGGGTCGGGCGTATAGCGGGTGTCGATCCGCGCGAAATGGCCAAGTCCGATCTGGTCGTGATCTGGGGCACCAATGCGGTCAACACCCAGGTCAACGTGATGACGCATGCGGTGCGCGCGCGCAAAGAACGCGGTGCGAAAATCGCCGTTGTGGACATCTACATGAACGGCACCATGCAGCAGGCAGACTTGCCGGTGCTGGTGAAGCCGGGAACGGATGGTGCACTCGCTTGTGCAGTCATGCACTGCCTGTTCCGCGATGGGAAAGCCGATTGGCAATATCTGGAGAAATACACGGACGCGCCACGAGAACTGGAGGCACATCTTCGTGCCCGCGATCCTGCCTGGGCCTCGGCAATCACTGGCACCCCGGTCGCGACCATTGAGGAATTCGCGCGGTTGATCGGCGAGCGCAAGCGCGTCTTTTTCCGATTGGGCTACGGCTTCTCGCGGTCGCGCAACGGTGCGGCAAATATGCACGCGGCGAGTTGCATTCCCGCCGTGACGGGAGCGTGGCAGTACGAAGGGGGCGGCGCGTTTCATATCAGCGCCGACATTTTTCAACTCGACAAGACCTTGATCGAGGGCCTCGACGTTCGTGACAGCTCGGTGCGCATGCTTGACCAGTCGCGCATCGGTGGGATTCTGACCGGCGAACGAGAACCGCTGCAAGGCGGTGGTCCCGTTCAGGCGTTGATCATCCAGAACACCAATCCGGTCTCGGTTGCGCCCGATCAGAACAAGGTCAAGGAAGGCTTTGCCCGCGAGGGTCTGTTCGTCTGCGTTCATGAGCAGTTCATGACCGAGACGGCTCAGATGGCAGATGTGGTGCTTCCGGCGACGACCTTCCTCGAGCACGACGATATTTATCGCGGAGGTGGGCACCAATATCTCATTCTCGGACCCAAACTGGTCGAGCCGCCGGGCGAATGCCGCAACAATCACGAAGTGATTTGCGCGCTCGCGAAACGCCTTGGGGCCGACCACCGTGGATTCGAGATGAGCCCGCGCGACCTGATCGATCAGATGCTGCGGGTATCCAAGCGTGGAACGTTCGCCGAGCTCGCCGCCAATCGCTGGCTTGATTGCCAGCCTCCGTTCCGCCAGTCGCATTATCTTGACGGATTTCCATGGCCGGACGGGCGATTTCGTTTCAAACCGGATTGGCCGAACGTGCCGTTCCGTAGTCCCTGCCGAAGCGGCCCGGTCGACGAGATGCCGCCGCTGCCGGATCACTGGACTTCGATCGAACAGTCCAACATGGAGCATCCGTTCCGGCTAGCAACCTCGCCTGCGCGGGGCTTTTTAAACTCAACATTCAACGAGACGCCGACCTCGCTGGAGCAAGAGCGGAGACCCACGGTGATGGTTCATCCCGATGACGCGCGTATGCATGGAATCGGGGAGGGAGACTATGTCGTACTCGGCAACAGACGCGGCGAGGTCCGTCTTCATGCGCGGCTTTTTGCGGGCGTGCACCGCGGGGTTTTGATTGCCGAATCGATCTGGCCGAATTCAGCCTATGCCGACGGTTGCGGAATCAATACTCTTACCGGCGCTGATCCGATTGCGCCCTATGGCGGCGCTGCCTTTCACGACAACAGGGTCTGGATGCGAAAAGCGCGGGCCTGACGCCCGCGCTCCGCCTTCAGTGCCAAGGGTTGCCTAGAGCTCTTTACCGATCGCGTTGTCGACCGAGTATGGCCCGCCTCCGCGGATAGCCATCGCAAAACACACCACGCCCAGCAGCAAGACAAACTCGTAGCCGCCCTGGCTAACCAGGAAGCCGCGGGCCCAGTGCGCCGCAAACAGTGCGATCAGCATTTCGATTGCCAGCGCCGCCGCAAAAAAGCGCGTGAACAAGCCGACGATAAGGCAAACCCCGCCGACCGATTCAAGGAACATCGCTGCATAAGCAAATCCCAGCGCGGGCTCGAGTCCGTATTTCGTCATCGCATTGGCGGCGACGGCGCTCGCGCCGACTTTGAACTTGCCCCATACGTGCACGACCATGATTACGCCGACGACAATGCGCACCAGCGTGTAGGAAATATCGCCCCAGGTTCCGTAAAACGATCCCAGTTGCGGATAGAGAAGTTTTGCCTCGCCTCTGCCAGCCATGGTGTCCCCCTCGTTGCTTGTGCCGCTCGTGTGGCGGCCCTGGTCCGTCCGAACCAAGTCTATAATCACCGCGCCCGGGAGTGAATTCACTTTGTGCGCTTTTTGCAGCGCGAAAAAAATTCAGCTGACGTCGTCTGGAACAAGATCTGTGCCGTCTGCGACGGGGATGCCGTCTATCAGGCAGCGGCCATTTTCGACATTAACCCGGCCTTCCGCTACCAGCTTCAGGGCCAATGGATAGATCCGGTGCTCGACCTCGAGCACGCGCATGGCGAGTGTCTCTTCGCTGTCAATTGGCCGCACGGCGACCGCGCCTTGCGCGATGATCGGTCCGGAATCCAATTCCGGGGCCACGAAATGCACGGTGGCGCCGTGAATTTTGGCACGCGCCTGGAGCACCCGGTTGTGCGTATCGAGGCCCTTAAAGGCGGGCAGCAGGGCCGGGTGAATATTCAAGATGCGCAGGGGCCATTTGGTCACGAGGTCGGGGGTGAGCAGCCGCATGAAACCCGCAAGGCAGACCAGATCGATGCGATGCTTTTCAAGCAGCGCTTGCACAGCCCGCTCGAAGTCAGTGCGATCCTTGCCGAATTGGGTGTGATCGACGACCGCTGTGGCTATGCCGGCGGCCTGTGCAACCAAAAGACCGCCGGCATCAGGGCGGTTGGAAATTACCAGCACGATTTCAGCGGGGTATTTTTTATCTTTGGCGGCCTCAATCAATGCCGCCATGTTCGATCCGCGGCCGGAAATGAGAACCGCTACGCGCTTTCGACTCATATCTCACCCGAGATCGAGTTGTCCGTCGTAAATGACCCGGTCGTCGCTGGGCCTCTTGATGATGCTGCCAAGCCTCACAGTCGTTTCGCCCGCGCGGGCGAACATCCTCGTAACCGCATCAGCACGTTCGGGCGAGACGATAACGACCATTCCAATCCCGCAATTGAAGGTTCGCAGCATTTCATTTTCGGCGATCCCTCCTTCGCGCGCCAGCCATTGGAATACGGGCAGCACCGGCACGCGCGCAAGATCAATGCGCGCGCCGAGCCCTTTCGGCAGAACGCGCGGAATGTTGTCGGGAAATCCGCCGCCGGTGATATGCGCCATCCCCTTCACCGCCTTAGATTCGTTGATCGTTGCGAGACACGCTTTCACATAAATGCGCGTCGGGGTGAGAATTGCGTCGCCGAGGCTTTGTTTGGGCATGAACGGCGCGGGGGCGGTCCATGACAGACCGGTTCTTTCGACGACCTTGCGCACCAAGGAATAGCCATTGGAATGCAGCCCTGAGGACGTCAGCCCGACGATAACATCGCCGTCGGCAATGTCGCCGCGCGGCAGGACTGCGTCGCGCTCAACGGCCCCAACCGCGAAGCCAGCGAGGTCATAGTCTTCGCCCTGGTACACGCCCGGCATCTCCGCCGTCTCGCCGCCGATCAGAGCGCACCCGGCCGCGCGGCAGCCACGGCTTATGCCTTCAACCACGGCCGCACCGGTTTTCGGCTCAAGTTTCCCGCAGGCATAATAATCAAGAAAAAAGAGGGGCTCGGCGCCTTGCACCACCAGGTCGTTCACGCTCATTGCGACCAAATCAATGCCGATGGTGTTGTGGCGGCGGCATTCGATCGCGACCTTGAGCTTGGTGCCGACGCCGTCGGTTGCTGCAACCAGAATCGGGTCGCGGTAGCCAATGCGCTTGAGATCGAACAATCCGCCAAATCCGCCGATTTCGGCATCCGCTCCCGGACGGGCGGTGGCGCGGACCAGGGGCTTGATCAGCTCCACCATTCGGTTGCCGGCATCGATGTCAACACCGGCTTGCGCGTAAGTGAGACCGCGCTTTTTCTCTGCCATGATGGTCCTCGTCCGCGTCGCGGTCGTACGTTGGAATCGCAAGTCGCGCAATGCTTCGAGCGCCGTTGTATCAAATCGGTAGCAAAGAACGAAATTCATGAGTCAAATCAACGGCTGACGATGTAACGCGAATGTTTTGGAGCCAAGTTTTGACCCAAATAGGCTTCACCGCCCGCTTCGGCGGGCTTTTTTATTGACAGAGTTTTATGACTGAAACGACGACTTAGTGCTGGAAGCACTGACGACCGAAAGGACCAGACGATTAACTGAAAATCGGCTGGCCTATTACACGCCCTACACAAGACAAGTCGAGTTTCTTGACGCCGGTGCCACAGCACGTGAGCGCCTACTCATGGCTGGCAACCAGCTCGGCAAGATACTGGTCGCTGGCAATGAGCCAGCAATGCACGCCACTGGCCGGTATCCAACTTGGTGGAGGGGCTTTGATCGCCCTGTCGTCGGCTGGGTTTGTGGTGTAACCGACGAAGTGGTTCGCGATAGTGCAGCGTGTCCTGGTCGATTTTGGGCGCTGAAACTGGCCATACGAGCGAAGATCGAAAGACGCTAGTTGCACGTCTGCAACTGCGGACAAGATTTGTGCAAGGAGCAAAGTCTTACCGCCGCGTTTGAACAGCCTCTAGTACGTTCCCGTTTCCTCTCTGCTGGAGGAACCTCTGTTGGAAAGAAGGGGCCGCCATCACCCACTGTAGCGGCCTCATTTTTTGCTTTGCAAGTTTTCGCAAGGGAACGATTTCCGTCCTATCGCATTGGCGGGGCATATACCAAAAGACGTAGGTCGTGCCGCGATGAGCAGGAGGGATTACTTCCGAACCAGAGCCGCCGAATTTCACGCAAGAGCTAGGAATGAATATGACGCAACGGCTCGGCACGAATATGAGAACTTAGAGAAACAGTATTTACGGCTGGCTGCACAAGCCGAGCGCAACGAATTGGTCGACTGGGAGCCGCCGCCACCCAAGCTCAGGCATTAGCTAGAATTAAAGTACGGCTCGCATTGCGCGGCCACATCACCTATATCGGCGGCATGGTATCGCGTACTTACGGGCGCGGCAGGCCATTAAGCGCGCCTGCTTTGATCTCTAGGCGGCGCGCCCTCGCACGCGTCGTTCGCGATGGAGTTCGTGCAAAATCATTTTAGCAACCGTTGGTGCAGGCGTACTGCCCAGCGAAGCTTCGCCGGTAGTGCCGTCAGAAAGTTTGACTCGAATAATCTCGCCTACAACTCGGTAGCTGCCGCGAATTGGGTGACCGAGTTCATCTGTAGCGCTAAAATCGATCTGTGTGTCGTCTGACATTCTTTGATCCTTCGCATTTGATGCTGGTTGAACGCCAGAACGCAACGCGAGAATCGCCTTGTTATATTACTGTTGGAAGTTAGAAATACCATCATCGGGCACCGTTGATTGCGGAGACTCGTATCAGGCCACTAAACGCGGGGCCCGCTTGGGTCCGTCGAAAACCTGGATCAAAGTCGAAAATCCGATGCGCCAGCAGCGACACGGGTGATTGACGGGACGTTTTAAGGCTGGATGTAATGGGCAGACAAGTAAGAGCCGCATGCTGCTGCAGGTACGCTCTATGACTGAAGGTGCTCGAAACGCCGTTTTGACAAATATTGTTGTTGTCAGTCTGGCATTGCTTTTGTCTTGCTGCACCAATGACCGCGAGACCAAGATACTGCTTGGCATTCCTGATACAGACGTCGAGCAGACAACTGATACAGACTCCTACAGGAATGACTTTGCCTGCCGCCAGTATGGTTTCTATCCCGGCACCAAGCAATTCGATGACTGCATGAAATATGTTGGATCCAAACGATCAATTTTTCCCAGTCCATCGCCACGCTAACCGATTCTGTGCGCCATATCGCTCGGGTCCATCGAAAACTTGGATCAAGATCAAGAATCCGAAGTCACCCGCTGCAACTCGGACTATAGATGCGGCGTTTTAGTTAGAGCGGGGAGCTTCTGATCTAACATGACAAGCTTAAGCGGCCACGACATATTGAAATAGCGACAGCCCCCTTGGTGTTATTACAAACGCCGGCATGGAGGTTGAAAGATGATGATACGCACGATTTTAGTGGCTGCCGCCGCTCTTGCACCGGTAAGTTTCAGCCCAGGACAGGCGGAGGGCGCCCAGGCTTCGTGGTGCGCGGTGATCAACGTATCAAGAGGTAGTGTGTATTGGGACTGCCAGTATCACTCGTTCGAAGACTGCTACCGCAGAGGCAATATTTTGGCGGGCAATATAGGCTTCTGCAATCCGAGCCCGTACTACGCCCCTGGATCCGCGGAGCAAAGGCAGACCCGGAAACGTCGCGCTCGTGTCGAATAGGTCTGCATTGTTAATCCTTGCTCGCGGCGATGACCGGCTCTCTGCAGCTTTGAGAATCCCGGCGACCACTCAATATTCGTTCGTGCGCCAGCAGTGACACGGGCTGTGGACGGTACGTTTTAGATAAATTTTAGCGCCTGATGGCCAGAATTTACTGTTCGTAGCACCGACCCGAGTTCCTCGGACCAGTAGGCTCTCTCAAGCTTCCGCCCTGATGGCTCTTCCGGTCCCCCGGTCGCAATCGGGTGGGAGCAGGAGAAAGAGCCGCGATAATTCTTCCCTTCGCGGCTCTTCTTCTTCCCTGAACTCCTCAATGTCAGGACGCGCTCTCACCGCTCGTCAGACAGAAGAGGGAGCCGCAGCGATTGCCGACACGCTGCGGCTCTTTTCTATTACCTGCAGTCGTGGCGAAATATGGCGATGGCTGGTACGGTCACCATCGCCTCCGTCCGCGCTCACGGCGTTCTGTCTATTGCCTCGGCAAGAGTGAGGGCGACTGGCCCTGTCATCATTTCGGGAAGCTTCCGATTGATCGCTTCCAGGCCGAAGAAGTTTTGAGTGATATCGAGCGCCGCTGCCGCTGCACTGTCTGCGGATGGCAGCGAGCTGATCTGCGACCTGACTACAGCAAGCAACAGGCGGCGCGGCAGAGCGTCGGCTGGATGGTGCCGCCAAGCTAGTGGCAGGCACACCGTGGGCCGCTGAAGTTGGACCCAATATTGGACCCAAACTCTTCGGCACTGCGTGTTACAGAGTGATACTAGACGCACTTGCGACACTAGAGAAATCCCCCAAATACTAACCGGGTGATACTCGGCGAGATTGAACGCAACGGTATCGCCCGCCATACTCTACTGATGGAATTGGCGCGTTTTCGGCAACGTCAGCCGGGGCGCGGGCCGCAAGCCGGGATTGCCTTGAGTATTCCAAATCTCATAACGCTGGGCCGCATTTTGCTAGTGCCGATTCTTGTCTGGGCGATCGGGTCCGGAGAGCAATACATGTGGATCGCCTTCGTCCTTTTCCTCGGGGCCGGCGTGAGCGATGCCGTCGACGGGTATTTGGCCAAACGATTTCAAATGACAACCGAACTCGGCGCCTATCTCGATCCGCTTGCCGACAAGGCGCTGATCGTATCCATCTACATCACGCTCGGCATTAACGGATACATTCCCGGCTGGCTGGTCATTCTCGTCGTTTCGCGCGACATCATGATTGTGGGCGCCGTGATTCTGTCGTGGCTGGTCGGGATCCCGGTCAAGGTGAAGCCACTGCTTGTCTCCAAGCTCAACACCGTTGCCCAGATTGCATATGCCTGCGTGGTATTGGGCACGGTCGGCTTCGGCTACTCGTGGCCGATGGTGACGCTGATCCTCATGGCGCTTGTCGCGAGTTTGACGCTCCTGTCAGTTGCCGCCTATGTGGCTGAATGGGTGCGGCATATCAACTCGACGGCCATCAAGTCGTGAGCCCACGAAATCCATCGCGTCTGCGTGGCGGCGCTGCCGCAACTCCCCCTCTTGTCCAGCGCCAATTGCTGTTTTGGCTGGCAGGATTGCTGTTGTTCGTCCTGATGTTGTGGCTGCTCAGAGATATCATGTTGCCTTTTGTGGCCGGCCTCGCGATTGCCTATTTGCTCACCCCTATCACGGATCGTCTTGAGCGTCTGGGCGTGAACCGCCTCGCAGCAGCGCTGCTGATCATAACGATCGTGGTGCTCGCCTTGATCTATCTTATTTTGCTGATGGCACCCATTCTTGCCGGACAATTGTCGTCGTTCTTCGAGAGTGTCCCCGGCTACATCACGAAATTGCAGAGCCTGTTAAGCGACCCAAGCCGACCCTGGCTTCAAAAACTGTTGGGGGCAGGCCTCAGCGCGGACAAGTCCATCGGCGATCTGATGACACAGGGTGTCGGCTGGCTGACCTCGTTCTTGCATTCGCTTTGGTCGGGCGGACGCGCGCTGGTGTCCTTGTTCTCGCTCGTCGTGGTCACGCCCGTAGTTGCTTTTTATCTTATCTACGACTGGCACCGCATGATTCGCGCGGTCGACAAATGGATCCCGCCGCAGCACCGTGCCACGGTTCGCGAATTGGCCCGCCAGGTTGACGCGGCGATTTCCGGCTTTGTCCGCGGGCAGACCGGAGTCTGTCTGATCCTGGGCTCATTCTATGCAGTGGCGCTGACGCTGATCGGTCTCAACTTCGGGCTGCTGATTGGTCTGATTTCCGGCTTGATCACTTTCATACCCTATGTCGGATCCATGACCGGGCTCGTGGTGGCGTTTGGCGTTGCGGTCGCGCAGTTTTGGCCAAATTACGGGCCTATTCTCATGGTCCTCGCGGTTTTTCTGGTCGGCCAATTTATCGAAGGGTATGTGCTCGCGCCAAAGCTGGTTGGCGAGAGCGTCGGGCTGCACCCGGTTTGGATCATCTTCGCGCTGCTCGCGTTCGGCTATCTGTTTGGTTTCGTCGGCCTTCTTGTTGCCGTGCCGTTGGCCGCCACGATCGGGGTGCTGGCGCGGTTCGTGCTGCGTCGGTACCTGCAAAGCTCGTTCTACACCGGCAAACCGGATTGACAACTAATGAGCGACACGTACGCCCCGCGTCAGCTCTTATTGGCCCTCGATCATTCGGTGAGCTTCGCTCGCGAGGATTTTCTGAGCGGTCCATCGAACGTTGCAGCACTCTCCCTGGTGGAGCGCTGGCCGGACTGGCCGGACCGGATTGTTGCTCTCATCGGTCCTGAGGGGTCTGGCAAAAGTCATCTCGCCGCTATCTGGGCGGAGGCGACTGGCGCGCGCATATTATCAGCAAGGCTGCTCTCCACGGCGAGCGTGCCGGGAGCACTCGCGACTGGCGCACTGGTTATCGAAGACCTGGAAGCCGTCGATCTTGATGAGCAGGCGCTTTTTCACCTGGTCAATCTTGCGCGCGAAGAGCGAACGTATCTGCTCCTCACATCTCGTTCTGCAGTGGCGAGCTTCCCAATCAGGATTCGTGACCTTGCCTCGCGATTGCGCGCCGTTCCGACAGTGACGATGGCGCCGCCGGACGATACGCTGTTGCGCTCTCTTCTCGTAAAGCTTGCGGCAGACCGTCAGTTGTCCTTCGACGAATCGCTGGTGAATTACCTCGTCAATCGTATCGAGCGCACCTTTTCCGCCGCGCACGCCGCCGTGCAAAAACTCGACCACGAAGCGATGCGGCAACACCGGCCGGTGACCCGTGCCTTGGCTGCCGAAGTTTTGCGCAGCATGTCCACTTGACGGGTCCCCTTGTGGGGCGCGAACTGTCATCCAGCGGCCACTATTATCCGCTACGGAATTCAAATCGGCAGGCAGTCTTTCAAATGGCGGATCGCGGTCAAGGCATTGCATCTATTGGAGAAACCGACCTCCGTGAGAAAGGGGTCGACTCCGGTAAGGCGAGCGCCCCGCCAGCGCTTGCCAATCTGAGAGCGAGCCCCGAGCGGTTCATCAACCGCGAACTGTCGTGGCTTCACTTCAATCGACGCGTTCTGGAAGAGGCGGCCAATGAGAACCAGCCGCTGCTCGAACGCGTGCGCTTCCTCTCGATTTCGGCCAACAACCTCGATGAATTTTTCATGGTTCGCGTGGCCGGGCTGAAAGGTCAGTTGCAGCAGGGCATTCTGACTCAAAGTCCCGACGGTCTTACTCCCGCCGAGCAGATGACCCGCATCGGCGAAGCGGTCTCCCAGCTCGCTCGCGATCAGCAGCAACGCTGGCTGGAGCTGCGTCCAGCATTGGCCGCTGCAAGCGTCGTGCTTGTGGACGCAGCCGATCTCAAGAAGGCCGAGCGCAGCTGGCTCGAAGAACACTTTCTCACTCACGTCTTTCCGCTGCTGACGCCGCTCGCAATCGATCCGGCACATCCTTTCCCGTTCATACCCAATCTGGCTTTCTCTATTGCCTTGCAGCTCGCCCGCAGCAAAGACGGCAAGGCGATGAATGCGCTCATCCGCATGCCGCAGAAGATAGAACGGTTCATCAAGCTCCCCGGTAGCGGCGATCACGTTATTCGATTGATCACGCTGGAAGAAACGACTGCGCTGTTCATCAGCCGACTCTTCCCTGGCTATACAGCAAAAGGACAGGGTGCATTCCGCGCCGTCCGCGACTCCGAAGTGGAAATCGAAGAAGAGGCCGAGGACCTCGTGCGGTTATTCGAAACGGCGCTGAAGCAGCGTCGGCGCGGATCGGTGATCAGGCTCGAGCTCAGCGCGACAATGCCACCGGAGCTGTGCAGTTTCGTGCAGCGCGCGCTGGCAGTCGCCGACGATGAGGTCTTCAGGGTCGATGGTTTTCTCGCGCTCAACGACCTCAATCAGCTTACGAAGCTCGATCGGCCCGATCTCGAATTTACCCCGTACAATCCGCGTTATCCCGAGCGCATACGCGACCACGGTGGCGACTGCTTTGCGGCAATTCGCCAGAAAGATCTTATTGTCCATCATCCTTACGAATCATTCGATGTCGTGGTGCAGTTCCTGCAACAGGCTGCGCGCGATCCCAACGTCGTTGCAATCAAGCAGACGCTTTACCGCACATCGGCTGAATCGCCGATCGTGAAACAGCTTGTGGAAGCGGCTGAAGCAGGCAAATCGGTCACCGCCCTTGTCGAGCTCAAGGCGCGCTTTGACGAGGAGGCCAACATCCGCTGGGCGCGCGATTTGGAACGCGCGGGCACGCAGGTCGTGTACGGATTCATCGAACTAAAAACACATGCAAAACTGTCGCTGGTGGTGCGACGTGAGGCGGGGGAACTGGCGACTTACGTGCATGTGGGAACCGGCAACTATCATCCGGTAACTGCGCGTGTCTATACCGACCTCTCGTTCTTCACCGCCGATGCAGTGATTGGCCGCGATGTGGCGCGTATCTTCAACTACATCACCGGTTATGCGGAGCCGGCCGAGCTCGAACGCATGGCCATCTCGCCGATCAATCTGCGCAAGCGCATTCTTGAGCACATCGCGCAGGAGATCGCGCATGCGAAGGCAGGCAAGCCTGCGGCGATCTGGATGAAAATGAACGCGCTGGTCGATCCGGGAATCATCGACGCCCTTTACGATGCATCGGCTGCGGGGGTTTCCATCGATCTTGTCGTTCGCGGCATCTGCTGCCTGCGGCCGGGAGTGCCCGGGCTGTCGGAAAACATTCGCGTGAAATCGATCGTTGGCCGGTTTCTCGAGCACGGCCGCATCTATTGCTTTGGTTCGGGCCACGCACTGCCGCACCCGAAGTCGGCGATATATATTTCCTCGGCGGACATGATGCCGCGTAACCTTGACCGCCGGGTCGAGGTGCTTTGTCCGATTCTCAATCCGACCGTGCACGAACAGGTTCTCGGCCAAATTATGGTGGCCAATTTCAAGGACAGCGAGCAAAGCTGGAAGCTCTTGCCGGACGGCAGTTCCACGCGCATAAAGGCGGCCTCGGGCGAAGAACCCTTCAACGCCCACAAATATTTCATGACCAATCCGAGTCTGTCGGGCCGTGGAAAATCGCTCAAAGAATCGCCGCCGCGCAGCCTTATACGCCGCCTCGTCGAAGGGGCGTAAACGTTTATCGGCACTCGCCGCCTCGGCGAAAGGCCGCCTGGATCACGGCCCGTCGATCGCCGTCATCGACATCGGCTCGAATTCAATCCGGCTCGTCATTTACGAGGGGCTGACGCGTTCGCCAACGCCGATTTTCAACGAGAAAGTATTAGCAGGGCTGGGACGACAGGTTCAGTCGACCGGCTTGTTGCCGGCGGACGCCATCGACACGGCCTTCGATGCGCTGCGCCGCTTCCGTGCCTTGTGCGATATCCTGCACGTGAGGCGTATCTGGGCGATTGCCACGGCGGCCTGCCGCGACGCGCGCAATGGCCGCGATTTCATCGCTGAAGCCGAACGCATTTGCCGCACGCGAATCACGATTCTTTCCGGAAAGCGCGAGGCGCATCTCACCGCGCTTGGCATCGTGTCCGGAATTCACAAGCCCGACGGCATAGTTGGTGACCTTGGCGGCGGCTCCCTCGAACTCGTCGACGTGCATGGTTCACACGTGCGCGGCGGAGTGACGTTGCCGCTTGGCGGACTTGCGCTCCAGGACATCACCGGCAAATCGCTCAAAAAAGCTGAGAAATTCGTCGAGGAGGCTTTCGAGAACCTCGACATGCTGCACGACGGCGAAGACCGAACGTTCTATGCAGTCGGTGGGACCTGGCGCGCGCTGGCGCGGCTGCACATGTGGCAGACCGGTTATCCGTTTCACGTCATGCACAACTACCGTATTTCCGCGCGCGAGGCGCAAGAATTTTTCAGGCTTGTGCACCACGTCGATCCCGAGACCTTGTCGAAAATTGAAGTTGTGAATACTGCGCGCCGCCCGTTGCTCTCTTACGCCGCGATTGTGATGGAGAACCTGGTCCATACCATCAAGCCGAAGCAGGTTGTCATTTCCGTCCTCGGCGTGCGCGAAGGCTTGCTGTACTCGCTACTGAACAAGCGGGAACGCGCGAAGGATCCGCTCATCTCGGCGGCGGCGGACCTGAACGTGCTGCGATCCCGTTCTCCGCGCCATGGCGAGGAATTGATTGCCTGGACCGACCGATTCATCGGCTCGTCGGGCTTGGACGAAAGCGCCGACGAGCGCCGCCTGCGTCACGCCGCCTGCCTGCTGGCAGATATTGGCTGGCGCGCGCATCCTGACTACCGCGGTGAGCAGTCGATGAACATCATCGCGCACGGTTCTTTCGTGGCCATTGATCACCCCGGGAGGGCGTTTCTCGCGCTGTCGGTTTATTTCCGCCACGCGGGGCTGAGCGAAGAGGAACTGTCGCCACGGCTGCGCGAGCTTGCCACAACGCGCATGCTGGATCGTGCGCGCGTTTTGGGCGCCGCGATGCGGGTCGCTTATCTCCTCACTGCGGGGCAGGCCGGTGTGCTTCCCAAGACCCCAATGTATGTCAAGCGCGGCACGCTGATCCTCAAGATGACCGGCTCATACAGTGAGCTCACTAGCGAACGATTGGCTGGCCGACTACGCCAGCTGGCGCGGCTGATTGGCCGCGAGCCGGCCATCGAGACGTAGGTACCGGTTGATCGTTCGTCCCCGCGAAAGCAGCGACCCAATAACGCTGGATCCCGGTTGCGCGGGGATGACCGCAGTATTTTTCAATTTTTTTCAACCGTAACCACGCGTCCCTTATCCACGGCGAGAGCAAGCCGGCCTTGCTTGAGCGCAAGCGCCTTGTCGCCAAACAGCTCGCGTCTCCAGCCTTTCAGGGCCGGCACATCAGCCTCGTCGTTGGCTGCAATTCGGTCGAGGTCCTCGACGGTCGCAATGATCTTGGCTGCAACGCCATGTCGTTCAGAGGTCATGCGAAGCAAGACTTTGAGCAGTTCGACCGTCGCCGCCCCGTTGGGTGCCGGCTTGAAGCGCTCGAGGCGCGGCAGACTTTTGGGATCGCGTTCGAGACCCCGCTTGACGGCGTCGACGATCTGATCGCCCCACCGCGAACGCTCGAACCCCTTCGGGAGCGATCGCAGCTGTCCCAGGCGCTCGATTGTGGTCGGAGCTTGCACCGTAATGTCGACAAGCACCTCGTCCTTGATCACGCGCCCGCGCGGGACGTCGCGCGTCTGCGCCTCGCGCTCGCGCCATGCGGCGACTTCCATCAGCACAGCCAGTTCCTTTGGCTTGCGCACACGGTTCTTCAGCCGCTCCCATGCCCGTTCAGGGTCGGCGCGATAGGTGTCGGGCGAAGTGAGCACCTCCATCTCCGCCTCGACCCAATTGCTGCGTCCCCGCTTCTCCAGGTCAGCCGCGAGTTTCAGATATACATCGCGCAAGTGGGTGACGTCGGACACCGCGTAGGCGATTTGCGCATCGGTGAGGGGGCGCCGGGTCCAGTCCGTAAACCGGTGGGACTTGTCAAGCGCATCGCCGGTAATTCGTTGCACGAGCTGGTCGTACGATATCGAATCGCCGTAGCCGAGCACCATGGCAGCCACCTGAGTGTCGACGATCGGATGCGGGATGGTCTTCGCCATGTTCCAGACGATTTCAATGTCCTGACGCGCGGCGTGAAATACTTTCACGACGCTTTCATTCGCCATCAGCGCAAAAAACGGGGTGAGATCGAGCCCGGTTGCGAGAGCATCAATCACAATGGCTTCCGCGGGAGAGGCCATCTGTGCGACGCAAAGCAGGGGGTAGTAAGTGGTTTCGCGAAGGAACTCGGTATCGACGGTGACGAAAGGCTGCGCAGCCATGCGGGAGCAAGCTTCCGCGAGGTCGTCGGTGGTGCTGATCAGATCCATTGTAGCGGCACAGCTAACCCGATCCGGTTCCGTCATGGCAACTCGCACTTACTTTTCACGCGCGCGGGGCATATGAATGAATTCCCACGGGCTCGGCAGGGACCCAACAGGAATCTCGATCAGCACAGGCTCCCTGCGGGCGAATGACTCCCGCAATAGCGGCTGCAGCTCCTCCGGCGTGCGCGCCCGACGGCCGACTGCTCCGAAGCTTTCGGCGTATTTGACGAAATCGGGATTGGCAAGATCGGAGGCAATCAGCCGGTTGCCGAACTGCTCCTGCTGGATACGACGCACATTGCCAAATGCCCCGTCAACGAAAATCAGGGCCACCAGCGGAATTTGGTGACGAACCGCCGTCGCGAGCTCGTTGCCGGTATAAAGAAATCCCCCGTCGCCATTGATCGAAAGTACCGGCGCGTCCGGTCTCGCGTGCTGCGCGCCGAGCGCGGTCGCATAACCCCAGCCGAGATTGTCCTGATAGCCGGGGGAAAGGAATGTCCGCGGCTTGTAGACGGGGAAGGCGAGCCGGGCAGCGAAGCCAATCTGCGTCACTTCATCGACGTAAATGCCATCTTCGGGCAGTTCAGCGCGGATGGCTTCAAGAAAAGCCAGCTGTGGTGCAAGCTTGGCCAGCCTTTCGCGCAGCTTGCCCTGACGGTCGAGCATTTCTTCGCGACGCGGCACTCGCCGCATATTGAACTTGGGGATTTCGTCGATCAACTTGCGAAGAACCGATGCCGCGTCGCCGATAAGCGCCACTTTCGGTTTGTACAGGCGCGCGGGTTCCTCGGGATCGGAATCGACGCGTACGATCTGCAAGTTCTTGTCCACGCCCCATTGTCTCAACGGATTGAACAGCCGGGTACCGACAGCCAGCACCGCGTCAGCTTCCGCCCACAGCTCTCGGCCGAGCGGAAGCGTGACGCTCAAAGGATCGCGGCTGTCGAGTACGCCGCGCCCTCGCCGATAGCCGAGCACCGGCGCCTGCAACATTCTCGACAGGAGAGTCACCTCAGGCGAGGCATCCTGGGCGCCGCCGCCGGCGACAATGAGCACGCGTTTGGACTTGCCAAGAACTTTAGCCGCCGCGCGCAACTTGTCGTCGTCGATTTTTGGGGGACGCGCCGACGAGGGCAGCACGATGGCGGACACCCAGCCGCGCTGTCCCCAAACATCGATCGCGCATTCGATCGCGGCCGGTCCAGGTCGCCCGCGGCGCATGGATTGGATCGCCTTCGCGACCTTGCGCGAGGCATCAACCGGCCCATCGATGTGGGACGAATGATCCACCAGGCGCGCAATTATGCCTGCCTGATCGCGAATCTCGTGCAGATGGCCTTCGTGCCTGCCGATCGCTGCTGCGGGAATTTGCCCGATCAACGCCAGCACAGGGGCATTCATTCCGTAAGCCGTGAGCAGCGCGGCGCCCGAGTTAAGGAGGCCGGGGCCTGGCACCACGGAGTAAGCCTGCGGCTTGCCCGTCGCCAACGCCGCACCCAGAGCCATGTAGGCCGCGCCTTGCTCGTGCCGGGTGTGGACAACGCGCAGAAAATCGCCGGCACGCTGAAAGGCGTCGAACAGATAGTCGTTATGGATTCCAGGCAGCGCGTAGACGGTGTCGAGCCCATGGCCGATAAGGGTCGCAACCACCGCCTCGGCAGTCGTCATGTCCGCCACGGACGGCCTGGTCTTCTTTTGAACTCGAGATTTGGGCATGCGGGCGTTTGGTTACTGTGGACCGAGTGTGCAGACCGTAGGGCAACATGTCGAGCCTGGGTTGCCTTGACAAAGCCGACCCCCCATGCGCTTTTCGCCGGCCTCACACCCGGATCGCCACCTCGTTCTTCGGACATTCCCATGCATCGTTATCGCTCACATACCTGCGGCGCGCTTCGCGAGAGCGATATCGGCAAGACGGTTCGCCTTTCGGGCTGGTGCCACCGCATTCGCGATCACGGGGGAGTGCTGTTCATAGATTTGCGGGATCACTATGGCCTCACACAAGTTGTGGCCGATCCCGATAGCAAGGCCTTCAAACTGGCCGAGACGCTGCGCTCGGAATGGGTCGTGCGTGTCGACGGCAAGGTGCGCCCCCGGCCGGCCGGCACCGAAAATCCCGATTTGCCGACCGGGCAGGTCGAGGTCTACATCGACGAGATCGAGGTGCTTGGCCCTGCGGCCGAGCTGCCCATGCCGGTGTTCGGCGAACAGGAATATCCGGAAGAGATCAGGCTCAAGTACCGGTTCCTCGATCTGCGGCGCGAGCAATTGCACGCAAACATCATGTTGCGCGGCAGGATAATCGACTCGATTCGACGGCGCATGAAGGACGCCGGCTTTTTCGAATTTCAGACTCCTATTCTCACCGCCTCCTCGCCGGAGGGTGCGCGCGACTACCTGGTGCCGGCCCGCCTTCATCCTGGAAAATTCTACGCGCTGCCCCAGGCGCCACAGCAATTCAAGCAGCTGATCATGGTTGCTGGATTCGATCGTTACTTCCAGATCGCCCCTTGCTTCCGTGACGAAGACGCGCGCGCCGACCGCTCGCCCGGGGAGTTCTATCAACTCGATCTCGAGATGAGCTTCGTCACCCAGCAGGATGTGTTCGACGCGGTCGAGCCGATCATGCGCGGCGTGTTCGAAGAATTCTCAAACGGAAAGTCGGTGACGGCCAAGTTCCCGCTCATCCCCTATGCCGAGGCATTGCGCAAATACGGCACCGACAAGCCCGACTTGCGCAATCCGATTGTCATGCAGGACGTCAGCGACGCGTTTCGCGGATCTGGATTCAAGATCTTTGCCAACATCCTCAATAAAGACGCGTCTGCCCAGGTATGGGCAATTCCCGCCCCGAAAGGCGGCAATCGCGCTTTCTGCGACCGCATGAATTCGTGGGCGCAAGGCGAGGGCCAGCCAGGGCTTGGCTACATTTTCTGGCGCGAGGGCGAGGAAAGCGGCTCCGGTCCGTTGGCCAAGAACATCGGCCCCGAACGCACAAAGCAGATCGCCGATCAGCTCAGGCTCGGCGTTGGCGACGCGATATTCTTTGTCGCAGGCAAGCCGAAGGATTTCTTCAAGTTCGCAGGACTTGCACGGGCGAAGATCGGCGAAGAGCTTGGTCTCATCGACAAGGATCGCTTCGAGTTCTGCTGGATCGTCGACTTTCCGATGTACGAATGGAACGACGAGGAGAAAAAGATCGATTTCTCCCATAATCCGTTTTCGATGCCGAATATGCCGGTGGAGGAATTTCTTGCGCTGGATCCGAAGGACAACGACAGGCTTCTGTCGATCAAGGCGATTCAATACGACATCGTCTGCAATGGCGTGGAGCTGTCGTCAGGCGCGATCCGGAATCACCGTCCTGAAGTGATGAAAAAGGCCTTCGCCATTGCCGGCTATGGTGAGGACGTGCTGGAGAAAAAATTCGGCGGCATGCTGCACGCGCTATCGCTCGGCGCGCCGCCGCACGGGGGCATCGCGCCGGGCATCGATCGCATCGTCATGCTGCTAGCCGGCGAAGAAAACCTGCGCGAGGTGGTGCTGTTCCCGATGAACCAGCGCGCCGAAGACCTGATGATGGGCGCACCGTCGGAGGTCTCGCCCAAGCAGCTCAAGGAGCTGCACATCAGATTGGAGCTGCCGAAGAAGTGACGCTTCTCCACGTGTCATTGCCGGCACGAGGCCGGGCACAGCGCGCAATGGCATTCCTTACTTATCCGGCAGCGGGATGAACTCGATTTCGTCGCCCGGCACTTTGCCGAAATGGCCGGCTTTCCATTCAGCCTTCGCCTGCTCGATGCGTTCCTTGCGAGAGGACACGAAATTCCACCAGATATGACGTGGTCCGTCCATGGGCGCACCGCCGAGGATGACAAAATGCGCATCGTTCACGGCGGCGATCGTGACGGAGTCTCCCGGCTTGAATACCAGCAGGCGTCCTGCCTCGAATCGGTCGCCGGCAATATCCACCACGCCGTCGATCACGTAGATCGCCCGTTCCTCGTGGCTGGCGTCGAGCGGAAGTCTTGAACCGGCGTGCAATTGCACATCCCCGAAGATCGTCTCGTGCACAACCGGCACCGGCGACGCGGCGCCATACAGAGAACCGACGACGACGCGCACGTTCTTTCCATTATCCTTGACGATCGGGAATTCCGCGGTGTCATGATGCCCGAACGCCGCCTCCATTTCTTCCTCGGCGGCGGGCAATGCCACCCACATTTGCAATCCATGAATCGGCTCGTGGTCCACCCGCCGTTCTGGCCGCGTGCGTTCCGAATGCACGATGCCGCGGCCCGCGGTCATCCAGTTCACCTCGCCGGGCCGGATCGCAACGGCCGTGCCCAGGCTGTCGCGATGGATGATTTCGCCGTCAAACAGGTAGGTAACGGTGGCAAGCCCGATGTGCGGGTGGGGGCGAACGTCGAGGCCATTGCCGGCGTGGAATTCGGCCGGACCGAAATGATCAAAGAAAATGAATGGACCGACCATGCGCGTGCGCGCGGACGGCAAGGCGCGACGGACGGCGAAGTCGCCGAGATCGACGGTGCGGGGAACGATGACCTGGCTTATCGCATCGCATTGATAGCTGTTTCCGGCCTCCGGGTCCTTGCCGGGAAAGAAACTCATGGAACGACTCCCTTTACAGTCGGCAATTACTGCGCGCGTAGATCGAACAGACGCCGCGCGTTGCCGCTCGCGATGCGGCGCGCCTGCTCAGGCGAAAGCTGTGCAAGCCAGTTCCGATATTCCTTGAAGATCGTATCGTAACCAAACCAGCGCTCGTTGATCCAGGTGTCCGAACCGAGCAGGAAACGGTCGGAGTAACGCTCAAATAGGTTGCGCCAGTCGCTTGTCAACTTGCCGTCGGCGCCCGTAATGCCGCCGCGATACGACAGTTCGCCCCAAAGCGCGTCCTTATGCTGGTCGAGCAGTTGGGCAACGCGCGGGGCGGGGACCGAAAATCCCGTGTGAGCCCAGATGATCCGCGCCTTGGGATTGTGGCGAAACAGGATGAGCAACGCCTCCTCGTCGCAATGCGCGTGGAGGTATAGATTTCGCTCGACGGCGAAATCCACCATCTTTTTCACCCATTCCGATTCCGCCGCCTTTCCGTAGATATGGAATTCTCCGATGCCGCGGTAAAATCCGCGCGCATACTCATCCTTGATCAGCTCGAAGATGGACGGATCGTTGAACCAGGTCTGGATGTCGCTGCGCAAGCGATAGGGCCGAAGGAACGGGACCACTTTCAGCTCGGGCCACTTTGCGTCCGTGAGTTCAAGCGTGCCTTTGTTCGGGCGACTGTTGGCGATGATGCCGGTTATTCCGTTGCGCCGAAATACCTCGCGCACCTGTTCAAGCGAATAGAACGGCGTCGGCTCCTGGTTGTAATGCAGATGGGCATCGAAGATTTCGATACGCTCCTGTGCGCCGGCATCCACAGGCGTCGTCGCGAGAAGGGCAAACGCAGCCAACAAGACAGAGCGGATGTTCATTTTCAATCCTCTGTGAAATTCCGGCTTGGACCGACATTAACCGATCCCTAACCATAGTTACGGCTCGAACGATTTCGCGCCAGACCACGGCTGTCTCGCCTTTATACTTAAGGTGGTCTTTACGGCGCCATGGCTCACTATCCGCGTGGCAGGACCTCATTTTTTCCTGGGCAGGCCGGGCATGGAATTTTTAGTGCGCGCAGTCACGCGCCGAAATATTTTTGCGATTGTCGTGGGGGCAGTGGTGGCCGGGGCGCCCATGGTTGCCTTCAATTTCTGGCTTGAAGACCTGATCCGCCGCCAGGGCGAAGCGGAGGTCGGTACCGCCGCCAAACGGGCCATCGCGCTGGCCGAAGCTCGCGTCAAGGATGCGGTCGGAGCGCTCGACGGCTTGGCCGCGCGCGGTGTCAACGCCTGCGAGCCGGCTCAGGTCGAAGCGATGCGGTATGCCGCTTTCAGCACCATTCCGGTCAAGGAAATCGCGATCGTTGGTCCCCACGCCGAAACGCTGTGCACCGATCTCGGTCTTCCCCTGGGCGAGCGCGCGATGATCTCGTCGGAATTGCTTGTGGGCGCCACCGGGTACTGGCTGGACATCATTATGCTGCCCGCCGGAGAACGCATGGTGCGGCTGCGTCGCCAGGTTGGCGCAGGGCCCAATGGCGTTGCCGCGCTTATTCCGACAACGCTGTTTCTGCCACAGGTTTCCACGCAGGGCGGCCCTTTGAGTGCCTACGCACGCATTGTCACGAGGCAGGGCACCGTTATTGGCGAGGTGGGTGACCACACGAAGGGAGATCACAGCTCAAATTTTGTGGCCGATTCGAAATCCGAAAAGCTTGGATTTGACGTCCATATCGTGACGTCGCGTACGCGCATCGCGGCCCAGCATGAGAACATCAAATGGCTGGGTTTCTTCGCCGCCGGTGGCATCATGATGGCCGCCACCGGCATCATGGTACTGATGCCGCGGAAAACGCCGCCAAACCCCATGACCGAAATCGAGGACGCGCTCGAGGCCGGCGAGTTCATTCCTTACTATCAGCCCGTCGTCGATATCCGGACCGGTCAGCTGCGCGGCGCGGAGGTTCTGGTTCGCTGGCGCAAGCCTGACGGCACGCTTGTCTTGCCCGGTTCGTTTATTCCACTGATGGAATCGAGCGGGTTCATCCGCGATCTCACCCGGAACCTCATGCAAAAAGTCTGCAAAGAGGCAGGCGCGTCAATCGGCCGGCGTCCGGACCTGAAAATCTCGTTCAATTTTGCCGGCAAGCTGTTCAGCGAGCCCACGATCGTGAAGGACGTCCGCAACATCTTTGCGAGCTCGCCGATCAAGTTTTCACAAGTGGTGCTGGAAGTAACCGAGCGCGACCCGATCGAGAACTTTACCGAAACGCGGCAGATCATCGCTGCCTTGCAGGGCCTTGGTGTGCGTATCGCGATCGATGACGTCGGCACCGGCCACAGCGGGCTTTCCTACATGCTCAAGCTCGGGGTCGACATCATCAAGATCGACAAGATGTTCGTAGATGCGATCGGCACCGACCGCAATTCCACCACCATCGTCGAAACGCTCGTAGACCTTGCGCGCAACATGCGCATGGATGTGGTCGCCGAAGGCGTCGAGAATTTCGAGCAGGTGATGCACCTGCGGGCGCTCGGCGTGCGCTCCGCGCAAGGCTACGTGTTCGCCCCGCCGCTTCCGGGAACTTCGTTCCTTCAGCTTGTCGAAGCAATTGACCCTCTGCAGCCTGCTGCATTCGATGCGACCGCCAGTCAGCGGTTGTGGGCCTGAGTCGTCTGAACGATCTACTCCGGTCGGTCGATTTGATAAGGACTGTGATTCGCATAAGACGGGGGCACAGGAGGGATTTCCCATGACTCGATTCATTGCGACTGCGGCTGCGTCCGCGGTGATTGCGCTCATCCCGCTGCAGCCGGTGGCGGCGCAGAACAATGTGCTCGGTGGTGCGCTCGTCGGCGGTGCGGCTGGCGCTGTTATCGGCGGTGCTGCCACCGGCAAGGCTGGCGGGGCCGTGGCGGGCGGCGTTATCGGTGCGGCGACCGGCGCGATGCTCGGTTCGCAACTGCAGGCACGGCCGGGTGGTTATTATTGGTACAACGACAGTTGCTGGGTCCGTTACAGCGACGGCAGCTACCACCGAATCGCACGGCGTTACTGCTACTGAGATCTCGGCAATGAAAAGGGGCGGCCTTGCGGCCGCCCAGTTAAAACGCCACGCGGGAGGAACCTCATAACGGGTCGGCTTCCGCCGGCCCACGTGACCACATGTCGTCACGAGTCCGTCATGGGCCGGCTGATTCGTCAATCGGATTTTTCAGAAATGTGACACGTGAGCAGGCCAAGGTGTCTGAAATGCAACGCGCGATGTCGCTCCTGACCGCGTTGCCAGTCACGCCCCACCCAACTCCTTCTCGATTGCCCCGATGATGAGCGGGTCGGTTGGCTCGACGGCTGAAGGGTAGGCGGCCTTCAGATATCCATCGCGCCCCACCAGATACTTATGGAAGTTCCACCGCGGGCCTTCGAGCGGGCGTTCGGCAGCCGCCCATTTGTAAAACGGATGCGCGTCCTTGCCCTTTACAGTCACCTTGTCGGTGATCGGGAAAGTTACGTGATACTGGCCTTGGGCGGTCGCGTGGATGTCGCGGGTGCCTCCGGGCTCCTGACCGCCGAAATCGTTCGAGGGTACGGCGAGAACAACCAGCCCCCGCGCCTGGTAGCGGCTCCACAGCGTTTGAAGGCCGGCGTATTGCGGGGTGTAGCCGCACTGCGAGGCTGTGTTCACCACCAGCAGAGGCTGGCCCGCGTATGAGGCGAGACGGATCTCTCCGCCATCAAGGTCTTTAAAGCTAAAAGCATACGCAGTGATGCGGCTCATGCCGGTCGCGAGCGTGGAACGCGGACACGCGACAAGTGCGGCGCTTCCGAGGAGCAGAAAATATCGCCGGCTGGTCATGCGCGGCAGTATAGCCTGCTGGACTCGACGCGGGCGCAAAATCGCGTGAACTCAGCGCCTCGACGTCCACCTCGCCGCGAGCCTTGCCGACCGTACGGCGACTTGTTCGTCGGTCGTAACGAAATGCGTTCGCGCTGCGCTTTTCCTCGGACCGAAGTTTCACTGCGGCCGAGCTTGAGCCCGATCACACGCGTCGGGGTGTTGTCGCGCGCGAGTTGCCGCAGCCTGCGCACGTCACTCGCGCTCCAGTTCTTGTTCTTGTCGCGGGTGTATTTCGGATTGGCCTTGCGGGGTCCCTTGCGTCCGATCGGTGAGCCGCGCCATAGCCAGCTCAAGCGTCCGCGTGCCGTTTTTGCCATCGTTTCTCTCCCGGCATTAAAGATGCCGAGAAATAATGCATGGCGCGGAACCAATGTTCCGCGCCATGCATTTTGTCCAGGCGTTTCAGCGGTTAAGCGGCCGCTTCGATGCGCACTGTTGTTTCAAACGAAGTCCCGCACGCATCACACTGCCACAGATGCCTCACGCGGCATCCGTCGAGACATTCCGACCATTCGGGAATGTAAATGCGCTCGCCGCATTGCGCGCACTCGATCACGGGGCGCGAGCGCGCGAATCTTGCGATATCGCGAGACACTTCCATTGGGGTACCTCCCGGCTACCAGAGACCCCGTTCCCCTCCGTTTTTGAACTTTATTGGAAGGGCGGGGTGAGTAAAGCAGTAGCGCTGACGTAAAGGTACATGCAGCTCGTGAATTTTTTGCGGCAGATTGATCACATGCAAAAATTCTTTGCCTTTCCCGCGAGATTTGCTGCGTTGCGTCACAGAGTCATGCCGAATTGTTCAAGCACACGGATCATGCACAGGTAGAGGATGAAGGTAAGAGCACAACATGCTGTAAGTGTCGGCCAAAAACCGATGCCGTGCCGCAGCATCGCCGGCATCAGCAAGAACATCGGCAGCGTCGGGAGCACATACCAGAATGTCGATTGCGCATGGGCGGCAATGCGCTCGGCATCACCTGTGTCGCGCCACAGCCAGAGAATGCCGAGGATCGAAACCAAAGGCAGTGACACGATAAGTGCGCCGAGGGTCGGCGAACGGCGCGCCACTTCCGAAACGACTGCTATGATAATGCCTGACAACGCGGCTTTTACGGTTAGATAGAGCATAGGAGCGACTCCTCAGAAAATTGGAACTCGGTGGCTTGCCCGACAGTTAGGCTCCAAGGTCAGAGGAGCCAACACGATGCGTTTCGCATTTATTGCCGCCTGCCTGGTTTGCGCCAACGCTTTTGCAACCACCCCGGCCAAGGCCGACGATCCTCCGGCAGACAAGCCGGAATCCAGTACAGGCCGCACCCAGACGCCCGAGACCAAGGGGCAGAAACAACCCCAGGGCTGGACCGGGCCGACCAACACGGGCGCTGGCGGAGCGCCCGCTTCGAGCCCGCAGGGTCAAACTCCGCCCGGCATGCAGCCCGCGCCGGAGGGCTCCTCGAAGACCACCGTTGCGCCAGAGAAGGACAAATAGCGCTGAGAACTCAAAGTTGGGCGCGGGGCAACAGAGCGCCGGCTCGATCCATGCGCGCGCCACGGCTATAGTCGGCACGGTTTGGATTGTTCATCAGCGGGCCACTGCAATCGGGGTATCCCGGTGAGTCAGAAGACGCTCGAGAAGCCGCGCACGAAGGTCAAGCCAAAGACACAGCGTCCGCCGCTGTGGAAGGTCATCCTGCTCAACGATGATTACACCCCGCGCGAGTTCGTGGTGCAGGTGCTGAAGGCCGTATTCCGGATGAACGAAAGTCACGCCTACAAAGTGATGATGACGGCGCACCAGAAGGGAGTTTGCGTCATCGCGGTCTATACCCGCGACGTTGCGGAGACGAAGGCGAAAGAGGGCACGGAAATGGGCCGCGACAAGGGCTATCCGCTCTATTTCACGACCGAGAAGGAAGAGTAGGCGGCCGCTGTATTGATTGATCGTTCTTCTGCCCGCAGGCGGTAACCATTCCATTTAAGACTAATGCAAAGTTGCACGGCGCGACTGGTTGTTGGATCGGCGCCAAGCGGTATTCTCGACCGCGAAATGGGAATGGAGTTGCAGCATGGCTGAAAGGCGAAAGTCCGTACGTTCGCGCACGTATCTTGGTGGCGTCATTGCATTCAATAAACGCAGATCCACCATGAACTGCTACGTGCGCAATATATCGGCCGCGGGTGCCAGAGTTGCGTTGACCAACGCCGCTGTCATTCCCGATCAGTTCGACCTGGCCATCGCGCAAAAGGAGCGTTCTTACCGGGCGCGAATGGTGTGGCGCGGCGCTGATGAAGCCGGCGTAGCGTTTCTGAGCGAGTACACGCAAGACGTGCCGGTCCCGCTGGACTGGGTCAGGCGGCTACACGACTGCGAAACCGAGAAAGCCATCTTGCGTCGGCGCCTTTCGCAACTGACCGAGAGCGGTGCTATCTGAGACCTGCTTGGGGGTCGGCAATTCGTGGGCCTACTCCGCCCGCGGGTGCCGCCGCCGCCAGTCTTGCGGCCGCTCGAATTCGCCTTGCCAGAGTCCGCGGCGAGCCGATTGCGCGTTGCGCTCGGCAACGGGATATCCATTTGAACTCAGCGCGAAGTTGACCGCGTGGCCCTCGCGCACGAGCACTTCGCCGACATCAGGAATATCGCCGGCGGAACAGACGGCGAGCGTGCGGCCATAGCGATCTTTGCCATGCGGTGTACACGCAACGTTGCCTTTGGAAACGAGCTCGACGAGCCGCGTTCTGGCTGCCCGGCCGCATTGCCAACCGCGGCC
>Ga0075423_10000660_pt1 | contig 28476 bp, 26 predicted proteins | sample SoiMethybrSBSTD2_FD_80114 | JGI IMG/M metagenome (GOLD analysis project Ga0075423, IMG submission 80114) | Bulk soil microbial communities from a Populus tree surrounding site in Tennessee, USA - Soil MetaG P. TD hybrid SBSTD2 | ecosystem: Environmental > Terrestrial > Soil > Tree plantation...
AAGGACGCGCTCGTACCAACTGAGCTACGTGGGCTCAACTCTGGAGCGGGAGACGGGGATCGAACCCGCGACCAACAGCTTGGAAGGCTGTGACTCTACCACTGAGTTACTCCCGCCCTTCCCCAGCGTAGACGGTCCGACCCCCCGCTGGGGAGAGATTTCTCTCTTGAACCCTTGACATTGGTGGAGAGAGGAGGATTCGAACCTCCGTAGCTCGCAAGGAGCGGCAGATTTACAGTCTGCTGCCATTAACCACTCGGCCATCTCTCCAAGCTAGATTGAGTTAAGCAAAACGAATAAGACAATATAGTTGGAGCTGGCGAAGGGACTTGAACCCCCGACCCGCTGATTACAAATCAGCTGCTCTACCAACTGAGCTACGCCAGCGCGCTGGCAAAACTTGCAATTTAGCACAACCAAACACTTTCCGCAATAAAGATTTCAAGAATCTCAGTGAACTTTACCACCCTTCCTCACGCTGGCCGGACTCGCCAATTTCCAACGAACGGATTCGTAGAGTACTATCCCCACAGCCACTGAAACATTCAGTGACCGGATCGGTCCAGAGGCCGGAATCGAAAGCAATACATCGCAACTCTCCCGAACCAGCCTGCGTAGACCCTTTCCCTCGTTTCCGAAAACAAGTGCCGTGATACCAGCATAGTCATACTGGAAGCAGAATTTCTCCTCCCCAGGTTCGATGCCGACGACCCAAACTCCCTGCTGCTTGAGGACCCGAATCGTTTGAGTCAAATTGATGACCCTGGCAATTTTGAGATGTTCCAGCGCCCCTTCCGCTGTTTTCGAGACGACCGAAGAGAGCCCTACGGCATGATCCTTAGGCAGAATAACTCCTCCAACCGAAAAAGCGGCACAGGTTCGCAGTATGGCACCCAGGTTCCGGGGATCTTCAATGCAGTCCAAAACGACAAAAGTCTCCTGCTGGCCTACGTCGTGAATCAGCTCCTCAAGGTCCACATATTCTCGTGGGGTGCAAACTGCAACCACCCCTTGATGAGAGGCGTTATTGGTCTTGTGATCCAGAACCGTGCGGGACTCGAACTTGAGCGACAGCCCGACCTTACGAGCCAAATCAATGATGTCTTGGAGCGGTCGGCTCGAAGCTCCCCTGGATACATAAAGGCGCTCGACAAGGCCGGGATTTGTCTTAAGGCATTCCAAAACCGAATGAATACCGTAGATTAAGTTCATTGCTGACGAATTGACATTAGAGCCGCTAGCACGCTCTTGGTTCTTTGGAGGCAGTTCTGGACCGGGTTAGGCAGGATGAGTTTACTTCCACCCTCAAACAGCGGTACGAGCTTGTCAAGTTCGGGCCCCGAAGAGCTGCCGGTAAGTGCTACACGAATGGGATGAAACAACTGTTTCCCTTTTCGCTTCGTCCTATCCTTGACCGCGTTGACGATGGCCTTCCAGTCCGCTACAACGTCTCTATCTGGAAGAGAGATTTCAGTTAGGAACTCCTGGATGACGGCGACTGCCTCTTCATCAGCGAGGACCTGCTGGACTTCTGGATCTTCGAGGCTCTTTAGGGCGTCGAAGTACAGCAACTGGACTGCTCTGTCAGGAACTTCATTTAGCACGTTGACACCAGGAAGAATCGCATCAATCAGTTGGCTGACCCAGTCCAGCACCCAACCTGGATCGAGGCCGCCTAAAAAAGGCATCAGACCCTTTTCTCTCAGCCGGGGTTCGACAAGTTCGAGTAGGCGACGCCGATCACATCCCTGTAGGTAGTGACGGTTCAGCCAGTACAACTTGTTCAAATCGAAAACTGCCGGACTCTTGGAAACCCGCTCCAGGTCGAACTCTTGAACCAGCTTCTCGGGCACGATTATTTCGCTCTGACCTTCTGTCGGCGACCATCCTAATAACGCCAGATAGTTGACCAACGCTTCTGGAAGAATTCCCATGTCCTGGAAGTTCTGAATGGAGGTCGCACCGTGTCTTTTGCTCAGCCGGGTGTGGTCTTCTCCCAGGATGGTCGAGAGGTGAGCGAACGCAGGCGATGGCCATCCGAAAGCTTCATAGATCAGGACCTGCTTCGGGGTATTCGAAAGGTGATCATCTCCGCGAATCACATGCGTAATCTGCATCAGGGCATCGTCAACGACGACCGCGTAATTGTAGGTTGGAAGTCCCGTAGAGCGCAGCAGAATCGGATCGCTAATCACATCACTTGAAAACTCCATTGCGCCGTGTACGACGTCGCGAAAGCCGATCGGCCCATGTCGTACTTTCAACCGAATCACAGAAGGTCGCCCGGCGCGCAGCGAGCTGGCAATTTGCTCTTCAGAAAGCCGAAGACAGGTCCCGGGATACTTCCATGGGATACCCTGTAGCTTGGCCTGCTCAGCCTGAGCAGACAACTCTTCTTCGCTGCAGAAGCAATAGTAGGCTTTTTTGGCCTCGACGAGTTCGACTGCCTTTGTCTTGTAGATCTCGATGCGATCACTTTGCCGGTACGGTCCAAAGTCACCTCCCAAGTCTGGGCCTTCCTGCCAATCCAGTCCCAGCCAGTGAAGATCATCGAAAATAAGAGTCTCGAAACGCTCTTCTGAACGGGTCAGATCCGTATCCTCAATTCTCACTATAAAGGTGCCGCCATTCTTTCGGGCGTAAAGCCAATTGAAGAGAGCTGTTCGAACATTACCGACGTGTAAATGGCCCGTTGGGCTGGGAGCAAAGCGAACTCTTATCGTCATGAAGTTGGACAGGTTGCGAGCTAGGAGGCGCAGCGAAGGACGTGGTGCGGCCGAGGAGTTATCGGCTCCCATCGTTCTTGGTCCTCCGGCTCTCTCTCTCCCCAATGAGGGGAACAGAAATTTGATCGGTTCGCGAACTTGGTCTGCGCTCGGTAAAACTGGTCGAGCGATTCCGAAATGCCACCGCCGTTTGGAGCGGATGGCGCAGACACCGTGTTTCCAGCAATTTGCTTGACCGTTCGTCGTATAGATGACAAGGCATATGCGCCATCCAGAGCCAATGAATTGTTATTTAGGAGTTGCACCACTAACTTGGTTGGGGTGTTAATTCGAAGTACTGCGTTGCAGTTGAACAATAAGCTCGGCGAGGGGAAGATCCGCAGGCTTAGTGATTTTGATGTTTTGCTCCGTGCCTCTCAACACCACAACTTCGTAGCCAAGCCGCTCTACCAGGCAGGACTCATCGGTCGCATAGAAGTGATCCGAAGTCGCCTTTTCAAAAGCGTCTTTGAGCAACTGGTAACGAAACGCTTGAGGTGTTTGAACAAGGACGATCTTGTCCCTGGGCAGAGTCGCCACAACCCGATTTCTATCGATCTGTTTGACAGTATCAATAGCAGGAACCGCCAGGATAGCAGCCCCTTTGTCATCCGCTTCCCTGATAACAGCATCGATCAAGGAGACATCCACAAAAGGACGAACGGCGTCGTGGACGACCACAATTGCCGATTCGTCCTTGATCTCCCGAAAACTATTGAGGACAGAGTCCTGCCGGTGAACGCCGCCGGCGACGGAACGAACCACTCTGGAAAGCCCCTCCTGATCGATCAGCGACCTGAAGTGAGGAATGTCTGGCTTTCGGAGCGGCACGATAATCTCTTGAACAAGTGGACAGCTCACAAACTTCCGCAAGGTGTGCACAATGATCGGCGAACCTTCGAGGGAGAGAAACTGCTTCGGGGCTTGCGACTTCATGCGCGTGCCAATGCCGGCGGCGGGGATGATGGCAATCGCCTTCATTGGCCCACAACTTCAACATGCTTGGATCTGTCTTCGTAACGACCGAAGATCATCTTTCCAGCAGTAGTCTGCAGAACACTCGTGACGGAGGTGTCGATCGTCTTGCCAATCATCTTTCTCGCATTGTCCACCACGACCATTGTACCATCGTCCAAATAGGCAACTCCCTGGTTGTATTCCTTCCCCTCCTTCAATATGAAAACCTTCATGATCTCGCCTGGAAGAACAACCGGCTTGAGCGAATTGGCTAATTCGTTGATATTCAGAACCTCAACACCTTGGAGCTGCGCGACCTTGTTCAAGTTAAAATCGTTCGTAACAATCTTGGCCTCTGTTTCTTTCGCCAGCTCAATGAGCTTCAAGTCGACTTCACGGATGTTTGGATAATCTGTTTCAATGATTTGAACTGAAATTCCAGAGATTTTTTGAATTCTCTGCAGGATATCCAGTCCGCGGCGCCCGCGATTTCGTTTCAGGGAGTCTGCCGAGTCTGCCACCTGCTGCAATTCTCGCAGAACAAATTGCGGAATCAGCAAGATTCCATCCACAAACCCGGTTTCGCAGATGTCAGCAACTCTGCCGTCAATGATGACACTGGTATCCAGGATCTTGTAGCGATGTTTGGCGGGACGCTCACCACCGAAGATGCCGCCCAGAGCCGCGAGATTCAAAAGATCTCCCTTGTTGGCCCCTGAGATAAGACCCACATAAGCCATAAAAAGGAACAAAGCAATTTCCAGGAAGGACAAAGTTCGGGGCTCAATGGTGGTCTTGGCAAGCATGCTACTGATCATGGTGGCGCCAAAAATTCCCAGGATCGAGCCTACAGCTGCCCCAATCAGCCTCTTCAGAGAAGCCTTTCTAAGACGTGCCTCGAAAAAGATGATGCAAGCAGCAGCCAGGACACCTAAGATCAGAGATAAATTCCGGGGCAGGCCAAAAGGCTGAAAATAATAGGAGGTTACAATCAACACGACAGCGAAGATCAGGCGAACAACTAACATCTCGAACAAGAAATACCACCTCCGTTCATGAGTTCTCACTCCCGGACAAAATCTCGTTGGGCTTACCTCAGCTCGATCTGTAGCATGCGGCAGGGATTCCGACGTGTTTATTCACTGCTAGTCCTCTATTCGACTCAAAGTCGCTTTCAGTTAAACAAAACGTCAAAGGATTCTTGTACTGACTTCACCGGTATCAGCTCAATCTCGGGCGGACAATCCCCCTTTGCAAGACTATTTCTGGGGAGAACGCACCTTTTGAAGCCAAGCGCGGTGGCTTCTCGAATTCTTAATGGAGCTTGATTAATCCCTCGCACCTCTCCGGCCAAACCGACTTCTCCGAATATCACGGTTCCTGGATCGATTGACCGGTTCCGATAACTTGAAACGATCGCCGTCACGATGCCCAAGTCGGCGGATGGCTCATCTACGTTGAGGCCTCCCGCAATGTTTACATACACATCATTGTTTAGCAGATGCAGCCCCAAGCGCTTCTCAAGCATCGCCAACATCAAGGAGACTCGGTTGGGATCAACTCCCACTGCCATTCGCCGCGCACTGGGGTAACTGCTGTCGCTGACCAAGGCCTGTAGTTCAACCAGCAAGGGCCTGGACCCTTCAACACAACAAATGACCACCGAGCCGGCGGCTCCAGCAGGTCTTTCGGCTAAGAAAAGTTTGGATGGGTTTTCGACAGGGATCAAGCCTTCATTCGTCATTTCGAAGACACCCAATTCATTGGCGGCTCCAAACCGGTTTTTCACGGTTCTGACGATCCGATGACTATGATACCTTTCGCCTTCGAAGTATAGCACCGTGTCAACAATGTGTTCAAGGGCCTTGGGGCCTGCGATGGAACCGTCTTTCGTGATGTGCCCAATCAGGAACATCGAGATTGAACGGTGCTTGCTCAAGAACAAACATTGGGTTGCAACTTCCCGAACCTGGCTGAACGAGCCTGGAACTGAAGGCAGTTTTTCAGAGTACACAGTCTGAATTGAGTCTAGAATGACGATGCTCGGAGATAGCCGTTCAATATTTTCCAGGATACGTTCAAGGCAGGTTTCGGTGAGCAGAAAAAGTCTGGCACCCTGAATTCCAAGACGCTCTCCCCTCATCTTGATCTGTTTTTCCGACTCCTCGCCGGAAATATAGAGGACAACAGCGTTGCCTTGTTGCATTCGAGCGGCAGCTTGCAGAAGTAGCGTCGACTTTCCAATTCCCGGATCTCCTCCGATCAAGATCAGAGAACCTGCAACGATGCCGCCCCCTAAAGCTCGATCAAATTCCGCAATCCCTGATGAGAACCTGATTTGTTCCTGTAGAGAGATTTCATCAAAAGTCACCGGGGTCTGATTGCCTGGGATCCTGGAGATGTTGGGTCTGCCAGAGGTGGCAGACATTCGTTCCTCCACAAGCGCATTCCACTCCCCGCAATCCGGGCACTTCCCAATCCATTTGCTGGAAGCGTATCCGCAGTTCTGACAGACAAACGACGACTTGACCTTCTGAGTCATAGAGGCTCTCCGGCGAACGGCCTTGGATCTTATTCCAGGTATATGCGAGGAACCCGCTGGCCTATTCGGCACAACACTTCGTAGGGAATGGAACCGGTAAGCCGGGCAATCTGCTGGACGGAAATTTCAAGGTCCCCCTGACTTCCTATGAGGACAACTTCGTCCCCCACGGATGCCCCGGGAACCGCGGTCGTATCGATCAAGCTCACGTCCATGCTGATCCTGCCTACAATGGGTACCATTTGACCGCGCACCAAGACGCTTCCACAGTTTGACAGCAGTCGATTCAAACCGTCTGCGTAGCCGACTGGCAACGTTGCAATCAAGCTGGGCCTCGCTGTTGTGTAAGCCCCTCCGTATCCGACGGACATTCCTGCTCCCACGCTCTTCAGTTGCATGATGCGCGTTTTCAGCGTGAGGAGCGGCTTCAACGACATAGGAATACTGTGTTCCAACGGATTAATCCCATACAAGATCAACCCCGGACGGACTGTGTCAAACCAGCTTCGCCGGAAATTAAGGATGGCGGCGCTGTTCGCGACGTGACACCACTTAGGAGCTGGATGATCGCGCTGGAAAATTTCGACGACGCTCTGGAAGCGTCCAACCTGAACCTCAGTAGAGGGACTGTCAACTTGTTCTGAAGCACTCAAGTGAGTGTAAATCCCCTCACATCTTGCAGACAACGTTTGGGGAAAAGCCTTCAGACATTCCTCGGCGCGTTGCCAGTCGATACCTAGACGCGATAATCCCGTATCAATCTTAATTTGATAGCCAGCCGCGGACTTCAGTCGATCCGCCCCTCTGGCTAGATCCTGAACCATCCCCACGTGAAAGATGGCAGGGGTCAAGCGGTTCAGGACGATGTCTTTCTCTTGTCCGGGCCAAAATCCATTGAGCAGCAGGATTGGACATTGGACTCGCCTTTGGCGCAATTCCAAGGCTTCTTCGAGGATCGCCACTGCCAGATGCTCGACGCCAATCTTTTCAAGCCTTTCAGCGATCGGCCCGGCACCGTGGCCGTAGGCGTTGGCTTTGACTACAGCCATGATCCTGACTTCCGGGCCCAGCAGGGTTCTCAACGACCGGAGATTTGAATCCAGATTGTTCAGGCGTATTTCTGCCCAAGTCGGACGCTTGCCCAGCAAGTGTTGCTGAACATCCATAAAAATTGACGAAGCGAGAAACTGGTTTGAAGACTCCGCGCTTCGACCCGACACGCTCAACAAGTTATGAGTACGACCTGGCTTCGCGCCTTGGCTTCGGGGGGTGACTGAGACTCCAAGGATTCATTCCTGCCAGAGATTCTCAAACCGTGTGTATTCTCTCAAAAAGGCGAGCTTGATAGCGCCGATTGGGCCATTGCGCTGTTTACCGATGATGATTTCTGCAATCCCCTTGTTCTCTTCCGAGGGCTTGTACACTTCTTCTCGAAAGATGAAAGCTACCAAGTCGGCGTCTTGCTCGATGGAACCGGATTCTCGGAGATCCGAAAGCTGCGGCCGATGGTCCCCTGTTCTCATTTCCGGTGCGCGGCTTAGCTGGGATAACGCAACTAGGGGAATGGCTAGCTCTTTGGCCAATCCCTTCAACCCGCGGGAAATGCTGGATATTTCCTGCTGGCGGCTCTCGAATCTGGCTTTGCCGCCGGACATCAGCTGTAGATAGTCGACAATCAATAGATCCAAGCCATGTTCAGCCTTAAGTCGCCGGGCCTTGGCACGCATCTCCAGCAAGCTCAGCCCGGGCGTGTCATCAATAAAGATCTTAGCCTGCGTAAGCTGTCCAAGAGTCCGGGCAATCTTCCCCCATTCGTCCTTGCTCAAGTAGCCGGTCCGCAACTTATGAGCGTCAATCCTGGCTTCCGAACATAGGATGCGCAGAAGGAGCTGATCACTGGACATCTCCAAGCTAAAAACACCGACAATTTTTTTGGCGGTGACCGCAGCGTGAGTTGCGATGTTTAGGCTGAACGCCGTTTTTCCCATCGAAGGACGGGCAGCAACGATCACGAGATCTGAGTGCTGCAATCCTGAAGTCAGCTCATCAAAGCGCGTGTAGCCCGTCGGGATGCCCGTCACCATCTCTCGGCGGCTGGCTGCAGTCTCAATCTTCTTGAGGCTTCTCTTGGCGATTTCGGTGATGCTTAGAAACCCGGCGCGGATTTTTGACTCTGCCAAATCAAAGATCGCTTTTTCGGCTGAATCCAGAATGGAATCCACATCCTCCTGCTGGTCGTAGCAAACATTGATGATTTCGCTCGATTTCTTGATCAGGTTTCGCAGGGTTGCCTTTTCTTCGACGATCCTGGCGTAGAACTCTAGGTTGGCCAACCTGGGTACACCATCGATGAGGGACGAAACGAATGATGCCCCACCAATGCCTTCCAAATGGCCCTGGTTGCGCAACTCTTCGGTCAGAGTCACGAAATCGATGGCCTTGGAACGCTCTGTAAGGCTTAACATATGCTCAAATACGAGCTTGTGGCTGCTTAGATAGAAATCATCTTTGGTCAAGATCTCGATCGCCTGATTGACCAACGTGTTGTCCAAGATGATGGCGCCGAGCACGCACCGCTCAGCTTCTAAATTGTGAGGGAGACCTTTCTCAAGGGCAATATCGGCAGGCATCTTCAGAAGCTGGAACAGCTAACCGGAGAAGGGAAGGCGAGGTCCTTTCTGGGAAGCGAAAGGGCTTTCAAAATACAGAATCGACCGACCAACGTTGTGCACGGGTAAGAGGCAGCGAAATGATCGTGCCTGGAATTTGACCTATTCTTCCTTGGACACTACCAGCCCCACGAAGGCGGTGACCTCTCGATGAAGCCGGATAGGGACATCCACTTTCCCCAAGGACTTAATGGGCTCCGGCAGCTCAATTTTTCGCTTGTCCAGGGTGAATCCCTTGACTTCGAGCGCTTCGGCTATATCCATCGAAGTCACAGACCCATACAATACCTCATGCTCGCCTACCTTGCGGGTTAAGCTGAGCGAGACCTTGGACAACTGTTGAGCAAGCGCTTCAGCCTCCTGCTTTTCGACGGCCTCTCGACGCACAGCCGCAGCCTTTTCCTGCTCGATTTGACGTATATTCAGCGCAGTCGCAAGTACTGCCAGCCTTTTGGGGAGCAAGAAATTCCTGGCGTAACCGTCGCTGACTCGAACGATGTCCCCCTTGCTTCCTAGCTTTTCGACCTTTTCTCTCAAAATGATTTCCATGAAGCGAAACTCCCTCGCACTTGAATTGATTCTGTCGTCGGACTTCTCGAAATGTTTAATCTGCGGTGAAAGGCAAAAGCGCAATATTTCTTGCCTTCTTGATGGCATCCATAAGTTTCCGCTGATGAGGAGCACACACTCCGGAAATCCGCCTTGGTAGGATCTTGCCGCGTTCAGGGACAAACTGCGAAAGAAGGCGAGCCTCCTTATAGTCAATGTAGTCGATCTTTTCAACGCAGAACTTACAGACCTTTTTGCGCCTGATAAACTGCTTTCTGGGCCCCCCTGAGCCGGCAGGCCTTGGTGTAAACGCCATAAATCATCTCCTTGCAATCAAATAAATCTAAATGGCCGGTGCCGCGGCCTCGGGCTGGCCGCCTGGCGATTTCTTCCGTAGCTTCTTTAACCGAGCAGCCTTGATCTTATCAACTCGCTTGAGAGCCTTGTCAACTCGCACGCTGATGTACCTGAGAACTGAGTCGGTGACCTTCAAACGCCGTTCAAATTCCTTCACCACGTCCCCGGTAGCCTTGATGTTGAACAGGACGTAAAACCCTTCTTCAAATTTTCCGACTCGATAGGCTAACTTTCTCTTTCCAATTTTCTCCACACTGACGACCTCACCCTGCATGCCCTTTACAACCGCCTCCAGTTGTCCGTTGATCCTATCGATCTCCTCATCCGGTGTGCTTGGAACGACTATAAACATGACCTCATACGTTTTCATCAATTTGACTCCTAGTTAGTCAAAAAAGCGCTTAGTTTGTAGCCTAAATCCTTCGATTCCAAAAGTTGCTATAAGATCGAACGCCATACTGAATGCTGATCGATCCTTCCAGTTGACAGTGGGTTCCCTCATATCCACCCGAAGCCCAGCAACTAATTGAACTTGTTCATCGCCACTGTGAGGCCTTGCGAGCAGATTAGCTTCACCGCTTCTTTTCCGCCCCATCTCATTTCTGTGCTTAGCTGCCTGAGTTCCACTGGGATCGGAGTCAGCACATATTCGGCCGCGTCAAGAATTTCCTCTCCCGGCTGCACTCCCAACCTCACACGGACAAATTCATTGGTATTCAACGACTCAATAATCGAGTCCAAGCCTTTGTGACCGCCCGAGCTTCCCTGACCGCGTATTCGAATCTTACCGAAGGGAAGCGCCAAATCGTCACAGACTACGATCAAGTCAGGTGCCGAAAGGCTAAACTTTTCCAAGAGCGACGCAACCGATCCTCCGCTCAGGTTCATAAACGTCTGAGGTTTAGCAAGCAAGAGGTTGAAATCACCGACAGACCTTGTGGCCATCAAAGATTGACAATCCTCTGTATCCAAAGGCACTCCCGCTTCACTTGCGAGCAAATCAATCACGCTGAATCCCAGGTTGTGTGGCGTATTCTGGTACCGAAGCCCAGGATTGCCAAGGCCAACCACAACTTTTGTCACGTCCATTGTACTCGCGGGCGATTCGTGGCACTAAATCCCCTGGCTTACTTCTTTTCCTTTTTTTCCTTCTCTTCGACCTTGCTCTCCTCTCCTTCAGCTTCCTCGGTTGCTACCTTGCCTTTCTTGATGACTTCCGGTTCGGCTACCACAGCTTCCACAGTGGGCTCAGGCTCCTTCTCCTCCTTCGGCGAGATCACGTGAGCAACGACCAACTCCCTATCAGAAAGAATCTTGATCTTAGGATCAACGGGCAAGTCAGAAACCCTCAAGTTTGAACCGATTTCCAATGCCGAGATATCGATCGTGATGTGCTCGGGGATATTCGCGGGCAGGCACTCGACTTCCACTTCACGCAGCACAAACTCAAAAATTCCCCCTTGCACTTTGACGCCTTTAGCCTCACCGACAGCCGTGATCGGAACCTTAATCTGAAGGGTTTCGTCCATCGCAATTCTCTGCAAATCCGCATGGAGCAGATTTTCCTTGATAGGATCGTATTGCCAATCCTTTATCATGACGCTTGTGGTGCCCCGGTCTCGAATCTTCAGCGAGAAGATGGTATTATGGCCGGTTCCGGAATGCAAAATCGCTGAAAGCTCTTTCGGATTCAGGGTCAAGGGAAGTACATCTTCCTTGTGGCCGTAAAGGATGCCAGGAATCCTACCTGTTGCTCTGAGTCGTCGAGACACGTTCTTACCCGTCTCGCTTCGAATTTCGGCCATGACATCAACCTGTCGCATAATCTACCTCACGAATTAGATAAAAAGAGAACTTACTGAAGTCTCTTCATGAATCGACTTGATCGCTTTCCCAAGGAGCTCGGCAACACTTAGAACCTGAATTTTTTTGGACTGAGCACCTTGAGAGGAAAGCGGAATAGAATTGGTAACGACTACCTGCTCAAGGCAAGATTCGTTGATCCGCTGTACGGCGCGGCCGGACAGAACCGGGTGCGTGCAGCAAGCGAACACGTTCTGTGCGCCCTTCTTCATGATCGCTTCGGCGGACTTCACCAGGGTGCCCGCCGTATCAATGATGTCGTCTACAATCAGCGCATTTCGGCCATGGACCTCTCCTACAATGTTTACAACCTCCGCCACATTAGCCTCTTCTCTGCGCTTATCAATGATGGCCAGGTTGGCACTCAGTTTCTTGGCATAGGCGCGGGCCCTTTCAGTCCCGCCAGCGTCAGGGGAGACGACCGTCAAGTCCGAAAGGTTAAGTTTCTGAAAGTGTTCAATCATAACAGGCGCAGCGAAAAGATGGTCCACGGGAATATCAAAGAAGCCCTGAATCTGGGGCACATGAAGATCCATGGTTAAGGCTCGGCTCGCACCAGCGGTCGACAAAACATCGGCGACCAGTTTCGCTGAGATGGGGACCCTCGGCTTGTCCTTCCGATCCTGCCGGGCATAACCAAAATAGGGAAGCACCGCCGTGATTCTTCGCGCGGAGGCCCTTTTGAACGCATCGATCATTAGCAATAGCTCAACCAGGGTAGTGTCTACAGGGCTACAAGTCGGCTGTATGACAAAGACATCTTTCCCTCTAACGTTTTCCAGGATTTGAAAGTAAACCTCTCCGTCGCTGAACCGAGAGACAGAAGAATGGCCGAGCTGGAGTTTCAGGGAATTGCAAATCTCCTCGGCAAGAGGTCGATTGGCATTACCGGTAAAGATCTTGATATCGTCGTGCAACGGAATTCAGCTCCAGGAAGTCAACCAAAGATACTTTGAGGTGCTTCGAGGCAAGAAGAATTGAAGAGACCATGGCTGGGGCGGGAGGATTCGAACCTCCGAATGCAGGTTCCAAAGACCTGTGTCTTACCGCTTGACGACGCCCCAATGATTCACTGTAGGGATTCCACCAAGCAATTCCAATACTGATGTCGCTGCAGGGTTTTCGTCTCTATGAAGTAAAAATCGTCTGACGCCACCCGGTCCCGAGCCTTCAGCAGCTTTAACTCGGATTCAAAAAGTCCGAAGAGAGCCGATCCACTTCCCGTGAGTCCTGCGCCGGATGCCCCGAGCCTAAGCAATTCGCGTTTTATGCGTTTCAACTCCGGAAAATCGCAAAAGACGACCTTTTCGAAGTCATTTTCAAGGAGCTTGTTACCATCCAAACTGTCCAGGTACCCCGAACAGAAAACTGGAATCATACTTTTGCCGCTTTGCTTTGTCAACGGCAATCTGACCCGCGCATACGCCTGCTTGGTAGATACGCTCGCGGTCGGAACTATTAGCAAGACATAGCCTTCGGGGCGCTCGGTCAGAGGATAGACCTCTGCTCCTCGCCCCACCCCGAGGGCCGTGCCTCCAACAAAAAAGAAACAAACATCCGATCCCAGGAGTCCTCCCATTTCAAACAACAGGCGAGTGGGGACGTCCAGGTTCAGTAGCTTCTTCATGCCCAGAATCGCTGCCGCGGCGTTACTGCTTCCTCCGCCCAGGCCACTTCCCAAGGGAATCCTTTTTTCGAGTTGAACGCGACAACCCTGTTTCAACCGCAAGAAGCGATTCAAAACAGTGATTGCCTTGACCACCAGGTTATCGACAGGGTGAAGTGCTGCGTGATTGGATTCAAATTCGATCTCATGCCCTCTCACAAGCCGGATCTGTAACCGATCGTGAAGCTCAACGGTTTGGAAAACCGTGCGGATTTCATGAAAACCGTCTTCCCTCTTCCCCACAACCTGTAGCCCCAGGTTGATCTTCGCGAAACTGCGCAACGCGATCTGTTCCGTCAAGTGCCCTTCAACCTCAGGCCTTTTGGCCATAAAAAAAGCTCAATCCAAAATGGATTGAGCCCTTTCTAATTTCAGTCTTGAAAGCCAAATTACTTCTTGGGAAGCGAGGCCAGCTTAACTTTGAGTTCATCAAGCTTTTTCTGAACTTTCCTGGTTTCGTCCTCGTCCTGGTTATAGGAGACAGACAGCTCCCATGCGGTTTTGGCCTCCTGGTACTGTCCTTTGCGGTAGTAAAGATCTCCCAAATGCTCATGAATGGTCGGATCTTTTCGAACTCGTTCCTGAGCTTTCTTTAAGTAGGTCTCGGCGTCATCAAGCTGGTCCAATTTGAAGTAGGCCCAGCCCAAGCTGTCCAAATAGGCGCCATTATTAGGCTCAGAATCCACTGCCTTCTTTAGGAGGTCCAAGGCCTCCTGCAAACGCACATCACGATCGGCCCACATGTACCCCAAATAATTCAGCGTCGGCGCGTGCTTGGGGTTCAGTTCCAAAACCTTCCTAAAAGCGTTCTCGGATTTGTCGTAGTCTTTTTCACGCTCATACAGAGAGCCCAGCATGAAAAAATAAGACTCCTTGTTGGTGAAATACTTCTCGGAAGCCAGAAGGACTTTCTCAGCCTCCTTAAACTTTTTGTCCCTTTGATAAATCTGGACCATCGCTGAGTAGACCTTCAAGTCATCTTCGGAATCGGACAACATTTGCTGAAGATTCTTAAGAGCCTCCGCTGACTTTCCACTTTCAGACAGAATATCTGCGTGCAAGACCTTCAAGTCCTTGTCTTCGGGGCTGGATCCTAAAGCCTTTTCACACTCCGCCAGAGCCTTATCCACTTGCTTGGATGAGCGATACGTGTCAATGATGTACGCTTCCGCCTTTGGGGCGTTCTCTGCGTCCAGAGACTTTAGTTCGGTGAAATAGCCGACCGCCTGAGAATATTTCTCCAGTTGTTGCGACAGATAACCAGCGTGCGTCAAAAAGATGCTACGGTTTTGAATTTCTGCGGGAGAGTAGTTGCCCCCAGGCTTCTCCGTCAATTTGAGCAACTGCTGAAAACGCTCTTCGGCCTTTTCAAACTTGCCGAGTTCCTCATACAGAGTGGCAATATGGAACGGGACTTCCAGACTGCCGACCAAGATGGTATTGGCCTTGTTGAAGTTTTCGAGAGCTTTCTCGAAATCATGCCGCTTGCGGTAGATTTGCCCGAGCCGCAGGTAGGCGAAGCCTTCGTCAGGATCAGCCTCCAGAATCTTGCGGTACTGCCTTTCTGCCTCTTCATCCTGACTGTCGTTGAGGAGGGCCTGAGCTAGTCCCTTGCGCAGATCAAGGCTATCCTCGTCTGCTTCCATTGCCTTCTTGTAGGTTTCTATGGCACTCTTATAATCCTTGCTTTGTTCATAGGTGAACGCTAGCTCAGCTAAGATTCTGGGAGAATCTGAATTGGTTTCCAAAGCCTTCTTGAAAACATTGATGGCTTCTTTGTAATTGCCCTGATCGGAATAAATCCGGGCCAGTTGAGTCAAGCCGGCCTCAGAAGAGGGAACTAACTCTAGCAGCTTCTTCAAGCTGGCAATTGCTTTCTCTGTCTGACCATCGTACTGATAAAGTTGGCCCAGAGTCAGCAGAGAACCTGTGTCAGACTGGTCAAGACGACAGATCGTTTCGTGTTCCTGAACGGCTTTCTTCAGGTACTCACCCGAGGCAGGGCTTCGGCTGGAGTCTTCGCTTCGAATGATCGAAAGATAGATTGAACCCAATAATTTGTGGGCATCGAGATTATTGGGATCAATCCGGATTGCATTTTCAGCTTCCTGCACGGCGTCACGAACCCTGCGGTGGCGCAAATAGGCATTGGCCAACTCAATATATATGTAAGAAGATTGCGGGTCGTGCTGGATCGCCTTCTTATATTCATCAATGGCCTTCGAGAAATCACCATTCTCCTCAAGAAGCCTCGCAAGGCTGAAGTGGTAGTAGGCCTCTGACTTTTGCCTCGATTTGGACTTCTCTACGGCAGTGCCCTCCTTATCTTTATCTTTGTTTTCACCGGATTTTTTCGGGTCGGCACCCAGGTTACTGCCCAGCAGAAGTATTCCAATCAGGAGCTGAGCACAGAAACTAAGGAGCATTTTCTTTTTCTTTGACCGTTGTTGTTTTTTGGGGAGTCTCATCTTGAAGGTTAACCTCAATCATTTTGGAAAATTATCACATGTGGTCTGAAATCAAGTCAATTCATAACCTGTACCGGAGTGTGCGCCCCGGCTGAAAACGGAAAATCCCATGTTTAGCGGTGATCCTGTTAGAGAGTGGAAGCCAGCCTCCGGACGGAAACGCCGACTCGGAAGAGTCTGCCAGGATATTCTGGGAACACCCCTCGCCTGTTTAGTGTCTGAAGTGACGAACGCCCGTAAAGACCATCGCCATCTCATGCTCGTCAGCCGCTTTTGTGACCTCCTCATCTCTCAAGGAGCCGCCGGGCTGAATAACCGACCTGATACCGGCGGAGGCCGCCACATCGATCCCATCTCGGAAGGGGAAAAAAGCGTCCGAGGCCATCGCACAATCTTTGATGGGTAAAACCGCTTTTGAGATGCCGATCCTTGCCGCGTCGACTCGACTCATCTGGCCGGCACCGATTCCCACGGTCTGACACGAATTTGAGTAAACAATGGCGTTTGACTTCACATGTTTGACGACCTTCCAGGCAAATTTGAGCGCGACCCATTCTTCCGCAGTAGGCTTTCGGCGACTCACAACTCTCCAACCCTTTTCCTGGAGCCCAATACAATCTGTGTCCTGGACCAACATTCCACCTTCGACTTGCTTGTAATCCCACGGTGATAAATATCCAGAGGGCTCCGGACATTCCAACAATCGCAAATTTTTCTTGGAACTGAGCAGGCTCAGCGCTTCTTCTTCATAACCCGGTGCGATGATGGCTTCTACAAAATTTAGCGCAATTTCCTGAGCCGTCTCCTTGGTCAAGGGCTGGTTGAAACCCAAAACCGAACCGAATGCTGAGACCGGATCGCCCGCTCTGGCTTTCACATATGCGTCTGCTTGAGCTTCGGCCGAGATCCCGACTCCGCACGGATTGTTATGCTTCACAATCACGGCGCAAGTGGCTTCAAATTCCCTCGCCAGATGGTAGGCTGAGTTCAGATCCACGATGTTATTGAACGAAAGTTCCTTCCCCTGCAACTGCTTTGAATCAGGCAGAAGAGCACCGCGACCCGAGACTTCCCGATAAAAGGCCGCATTCTGATGCGGATTTTCTCCGTATCTGAGATCGCCGACCTTTTCGAGTGTGATGTATAGCTTCGGTGGAAAGGTCTCCTCACTGGCTTGGAATACTTCATCCGTACAAGCAACCCGTGAAAGGAAGCTCGAGATCGCGATATCATAGGTCGCGCTTAGATCGAATGCCTTCCGGGCCAACTTGAATCTTGAACCAAGCGACAGACTGCCTTGACCATCGCGCAGTTCTTCCAGTATCCACTGGTAATCCTCGGGGGAGACCACGACTGTAACATCATGAAAATTCTTGGCAGCCGACCGCATCATCGCAGGTCCGCCGATGTCAATATTTTCAATGATTTCTTCGAATGAAACTCCTTTTCTGGCAGTGGTCTCGGCAAAAGGATAAAGATTCACCACAACCATATCGATGAGGGAGATAGCGTTCTCTCGAAGCTGATGTTGGTGCTCCGCGTTCCCCCGAACTGCCAGCAGACCTCCATGAACATTAGGATGAAGCGTCTTGACGCGACCATCGAGGATCTCAGGAAAGCCGGTGATTTGGGAGACTTCCTTCACGGGGATCCCTCCTTCCCTCAGGAACCTGGCGGTGCCGCCGGTTGATATGATCTCGACGCCGAGCTCGCAGAGTCCTTTCGCAAAATAATGAAGCCCCTCTTTTCTCGAAACACTGATCAGCGCTCTACGAACCAGACTCAAAAGACCTCCTTGTTAACGAATGGTTGGCATTCCCGCCATATCTCCGTTGGCTGCTTTCCATACGTGACACCAAACGCTGGCCAGGTCATTGATGCTGTGAGAAAAAAGGAGGGAACAAATACCGAATAACAAAGAGCGGGGATTGGTTCTATTTCCCAACCTCTCCGATCCCATCTCAGGATAGGCCATCCAGAACCTTTCTGACAAAGCCGCCCTTCGGGTTCGGATCGCTTTGATCGAATCCGACAAGGACTGCCCCAAGTTCTCGTCCAGACGATCATACACCACTAAGGGGAAATCGCCTGCGTTCTGCGCACTGTAGTCAAGGATAAACTGAATGTCCTCCTTTGTGACATCCATTCCTTCGGGCAGATTCAGGTACAGCACCATGCTCGCGATGCTACCCAAACTGTTCACGGCCTCTGCAAATCTGGGCCTTGCATCCAGCATTTGAACGGTAAGTCTGACCCTTTCCAGCAGTCGATCCTCCAGCTGAGTTCGAGCCGAAGGAAGTAGAAAGACGTCCATTGACAGCGCGTTTATCCCTCTCTCAAACGACTCCCGGTGACGATGTACCACCTCTCGAAGCGCTGCCGGCAGAAGCGCGAGCGATTTTTCCGCGACTTGGAGTTGCAAAGACTTGTTAGGCCGGTCCTCAACGGCTGCCAGCGCCAATCCGCAAGCGAAACCAAAAAGGGCGGAAAACGCGAACAGATACTGAGTCGCTTTTGCCAAACGGGGCGGGTGTGTCTTCATGAATAAGAGGAAGGTGCTCCGGGGGCGTAAAGGCAAGCAACTGACAGAGAGGGCGTTGTTACACTCCTCCCTTGGCCGTGAACTTGACCCGGCCAGACTCGATCGAGACGATGTAACAGACAGTTTCGCAATTAAACTGGCTCTTCAATTTCGCAGTCTTCTCGGACAAGAATTTCCTGAATGATTGAAACTGAACCGTTTCGGGTTTTTCGCCGCATTCTCGCTTGGCTTCGATCAGACTCTTAAACAAATTCTGCAATTTTTCCGTCTCCTCCTCCGGGTCGGCGCAATTAAGCTGACAAATGACTCGGTCTTCGGTACTCCTGGCCGCATCGAGGTCGCCGGCTTCATCGATCGTTGGGACGGAAAATGGAGGCCTGCCCTCCTCCTTGGTCTTGATCATCCTGCGCCACAACTCGCTATAGGAATGAAACTTCGCCGCCAGGGTGTTGTAGCGAAACCTCTGCGCAAAAGTCATCTTCCCGTTGTCACTGTATTTCTTGATCAATGTCTCGACTCGCCAGCGCAAGTCATAAGGCATCCTCGTGGATCCACCGTTAAAAAAGATCTCGTATTCGATCTTAAGCCTGCGGATGCTATCCTCAAGGTTACCGAGTTCTTGGTCTACATCCATGCTTAAACCTCGTGCCCTTCAGAATTGCAGATTGCTTTCTCGGGATAGTAGCCGCGCAACCAGGGAGGGTCAATCAAAAAGTTGACTCGCTCGCTTCACTGTGCTGAAATCCTTCGAGCTGCAAGATTCATTATGCATCCGTCGCGACCTCATTCTTGTCGCCAGATTCCTTCTGTAGATCGTATCCTGGATTGGCCAGAACTCCTGCCGCTGCTTGCCAGCTCGGGCCGGGATCTTGTCCTTACCCTTCTTAGGGGTGTCCTCAATAGTATTCGGCAGGAGTTGAAGGATGGAATAGCGGAAGAATCTGAGGATTCAGGGCTTCGGGAAACGATCGTCCGTCAGCTCCTTCTCGAGTTCGATCGCTGGGCTCAGCCGGTCTTGCGAAAGGCAATCAACGCGACCGGAGTAGTCCTGCACACCAACCTTGGCAGGGCCCCACTTAGTCAAGAGGCGAGAGAACGCATTGCGGAAGTCTGCCAGCACTACTCCAACCTGGAGTTTGATCTGAGTTTGGGAGCTAGAGGCAAGCGTGACATCTTTGTCGATAGACTGCTCCTTCATATTTTGGGTTGCCAAAAAGCGCTTGTTGTGAACAACAACGCGGCCGCTGTTTTCCTCATCCTGAATACTCTGGCGGAGAATGGGGAAGTCCTCATTTCTCGGGGTGAGTTAATTGAAATTGGGGATTCCTTTCGTATCCCTGACATCTTGAGGAAAAGCGGGGCCATCCTTCGAGAGGTCGGGACCACTAATAAAACAAGGGTCTCGGACTATCAGGAGGCGATTACCGAAAGAACCCGCCTCATCTTAAGAGTTCACCCAAGTAACTTCCGCATTGAGGGCTTCTCTTCCCGACCCAATCTGGCTGAGCTGGTGAATCTAAGCAAAGCTTCTTCGGTCCCCCTGGCGGAGGACCTGGGAAGTGGCTGTCTTATAGACCTGAGGCCATTTGGCATTGATGACGAACCCGGTCCGCGAGTAAGTATTGAGATGGGGGTTGACGTGGTTTGCTTTAGCGGGGATAAGCTGCTGGGCGGCCCCCAATCGGGCATCGTTGCAGGCAAGGCAGAGTTGGTTCAAAGAATTCGGACGAACCCCTTATTCCGGACGTTACGAGTCGACAAATTAACAACCGCAGCTCTTGAGGCCACATTGCTGGCTTACGTCAGAGGCCGCGAAGCCACCGAAATTCCCGTCATCAGGATGATACGTCTCTCAAAGGAGGAGATTGAGGAACGGGCTAGATCCATTCTGAAACAAGTTGAGAGAGCTCGACCGGCGCTCGAGTTCGACATCATTGACGGCACATCCATGATCGGCGGGGGCTCCACTCCCAACCACTCTTTGCCGACAAAGCTTATTTCGATTCGGTCAACAGAGAGGTCCGCCCTTCAAATTGAATCCAGATTCCGAGAAAACTTTCCGCCAATCCTGGCAAGAGTTGAGGACGAAAGGGTGCTACTTGATCTGCGAACAGTGCTGCCAGAGCAGGACGCCCACCTTGCTGATGCCCTTAGACGACTCCTTCACAATCCCCAAGGTCAGTTCCAGTCGGAGAAAGGCAACTAAGGTAGAAGCGGGCGGGCATTGTCCAAATGCAACTCATTCAATCATGTTGCAGAATCAGATTGATCGCAGAGCTTTTCTCACGACAGTGGGACTCGGAGTAGCCTCGCTGGCGCATCCCAGTTTCGCGCAAACCACATTCCAGCGAATGAATGTGGGGACGGCCCGCGTGGATGTCACGCCTGATCGCCCGCGGTATTGCGCGAGTGGTGACAGGCCTGATCCGTTGAGAACCTATGCTCCGCTGGTGTCACGTTGCATGACCCTCTTCGACGGATGGCGGCGCATGGCGATCGTGAATTATCCGTTTAACTGCCTGGACGTTGCGACGCCGATTTTACGCGAGCGTTGCGAGCAGGAACTGCGGATACCGCCAGAATACCTGGTGCTGCTGGCCACCCACAATCACCAGTCTCCGATTCAGATTGTGCGGGAAAACTTCGATTACGGTCGGGAGCTTGCGGAGAAGATCTTTGCGGCGATCCGGCAGGCCATCAAGAACGAGGAAGGTCCAGCGAACCTTTTGTTCGGTAACGGTTACGGGTATTTCACCCGATCCCAGCTAAGCCATCCGCCGGACTACGAGGTTCAGTTGCTCAAAGTGACGGTGGGCCAGCGAACGCGGGCATTGTTGTTCAACCATCCGACCCATCCGCAACTGGGTCCGCGCAACATGTATGGTCCATCGCACCCCGGGTTCGCGATGGACGAGCTCGAGACCAGGTATCCCGACTCAACTGCCATCTACGCGGATGCCTGTGGCGGAAACCAGTACACCCTGGCGGCGGACAACAGCGAACCTTTGGCCGCTTGTAAAGCGCGCGGACACGAATTGGCCGACGTTGTGCTGCAAATCGACAATGGATCGCTCGAAGAGGTGACCGGACCAATCGAGAGCAGGCTGAAGGTCCTGGACCTGCCGCTGGCCGAGCCTGTCTCCCACAAGCGAGCGTTGGAGCTAGCCCAAGGAGTTCCCCTGGAATCCGGCTTCAAAGCCTTTCCCGACCCACAGCGCGACACAAACTGGATCCGAGCGCTACTCAAACACTACAAGGAAGGCCTCCCCTTCCCCACCAAGATTTCGGAGTACGTCTGCACAGACGAGGAATTCCTCGTGAAGGAACTTGACGAACCCCGGAAATACCCGTGCCGATTTGAAGAAGTGCTCGGTGCCCGCATCGGCAAACTCACTTTTCTGGCGATTCAAGGGGAGCCGCTGGCCCAGATCGGCATGAGAATTAAAGAAGCTTTGCGATCGCACGGCCCGGCAATGGTGTTCGGCTATTTCGCTGAACACAATCTCTACATCCCAACACGCGAGAATGTGCGACTGGATTTGTACCAGGCTCAGTCGCTACGCGTTCAGTATACCTGCCCGGTCGGCTGGTCACTTGACGTGGAAGAGGAGATGGTCAAGGGCACGTTGGCAGTGGTAGGCGCTGAGATGAACGGCGACCCTCGGAAACAGAAGTCTTATCCATTGCGGCGCAGTTCCGCCTGACGCCTCATCACATTGCTGGTTGAACTCGGTACCAGTTGGGTGTGTCTCGAATCTGCTTGCGTGCGAAACGAGGTACTACTTTGAATCGTCCTTACAACCGCAAAACTGCCTGTTCGGTTTCCAACATTGCCATGAACAAATCACGGCACGGTTCCAAGGGGGTTTCACTCGTCAAGACCTCGAGAAGCTCCGCTCTATCGCCTACTTGTCTCCTAGAGCCAAGAGGGGCTGTTGAAACATACGTCACGTGACTACGAATCAAGGTACTCAGCGGACCCGCTCCATATACTTGCCTTCCGTAGTATCGATACGAATCTTCTCTCCTGCATCAACAAAGGGAGGAACCTGCACGATCAAGCCGGTTTCCATTTTGGCTGGTTTGCCTACGTTGGAAGCTGTGGCGCTCTTCAAGCCCGGTTCTGTCTCAATGACCACCATATCCACTGTGGGAGGGAGGTCAATGCCGATGGGATTCCCCTCGTAGAACTCAACCTGGATTCGAATATTGGGGGTCAGATAAAGAACGCTTTCACCCAAGGTCTCTTCGTTGAGGTGGGTCTGTTCATAAGTTTCGGTGTTCATGAAATAATAATCAGCGCCGTCCTTGTACAGATACTCCATCTCATGTTCTTCTAGGGCAACCTTCTCCACCAGGTCGACCGATCTATAACGGTGGTCGATCATGGATCCGCTTCTAAGGTTTCTCAGCTTAGCTTGAACAAAACCCCGCAGATTGCCCGGTGTCTTGTGCTGAGCCGAAAATACGGAAAACAATTCGCCATCTTTTTTGATGACCATCCCTCTTCTGAGTTGAGTTGCCGGAATCATGAACCGAATGCCTCCAAGAATTCTAATAATGTGACCAGAAATCGATAGAGATCAAAACACCGCATCAAGGCGCAGTCTCTGGGTTGGAATCCCTGAACTCCAAAGAATCAGCTAGTCAGTAGCTTTTGCCTTCGAAAAGCGATGAAGCTTGCTTTGGAAAAGTGACATCAGGCCGGTGTAAATGAAGCCAACCACGAAGAGTAGCAGAAAGGGTAGAGTGGGATAATTTTCATTGGAAAAAGCATACAGCACGGTTAAGGCGAAATACACACCCAGGACCAATTCGAGATAGGGCGTATAGCCGCTCTTGCCGCGATATTTGGTCTTCGTCAGATTCATATGCTGCGACGAGCGAATACAATATTTGGGCGTTCGCTTGAACGAGGTTTTGATCCCAAACAAAGCCTCCAGCACGGCTCGCGAGTTGCTCACTGACAGTCCAATTCCCAGGGACATCATGAAGGGGAGATATTTGAACCGCGTCCACCAGGTTTGGGGATACAGCTCTCTTTGGGAAATCATATAGAAGCTGGAGACTGACAGAGTCGCTGCCATGAACAGTGGAAGATCAATGTACAGCATCTGAAACCAGCCTTGATAGAAACGCACAATCATGGCCGGCAACAAAATGAAGCAAAACAAAACCATCAAGGGGTAGGAACAATTGGCCGTGAGATGAAATACGGCTTCGGTCTTGATCGACAAGGGGAGCCGGCTTCGGAGGATGCGCGGCAATAATTTTATGCCGGTCTGGACCAACCCTTTGGCCCAGCGAAATTGCTGATTCTTGAAAGCATTCATTTCGACCGGAAGCTCTGCTGGACATACCACCTCAGGCAAATAGATAAACTCCCAGCCTTTCATCTGAGCGCGATAGCTCAAATCCGTGTCCTCAGTCAAAGTGTCGTGTTCCCACCCCCCGGAGTCTTCAATCGTTTGCCTTCTCCATATTCCCGCAGTACCGTTAAAGTTGAAAAATCTTCCAGACCGGTACCGGGCACCATGCTCCATGACGAAGTGTCCGTCAAGAATCATCGCCTCAACCTGAGTGAGATAGCTGTAGTCTCGGTTGATGTGTCCCCAGCGCGTCTGAACCATGCCAACTTTCGGGTTGGCGAAGTAATGAATCGTCTTGTGCAGAAAGTCCGGGTCCGGAATGAAGTCAGCGTCGAAGATGGCGATGTACTCTCCTTGTGCAACCTTCAACCCCTCTTCCAGCGCACCCGCCTTGAACCCGATTCGATGGTCGCGATGAAGATAATGAATATCCCACCCTGCGTTGCGAAAACTCTCCACTCTTTTCTCAGCAATGTGCCGGGTCTCGTCGTTTGAATCGTCTAAGACCTGAATCTCTAACAGCTCCTTCGGATAGTCGATTGTCGTCACAGAATCAATTAATCGTTCCACGACATACATTTCGTTATAAACGGGGAGCTGAATGGTCACTCGAGGCAGGTCCACCAGACAGCCACGAGGCTGTATCTTCTTTTTGTTTTTCAGGTAAAGGTAGACGAGGTGATAACGATGGAGCCCGAAGATTGCAAGGATGATTAAGATTGCAAAATACGGAACCAAGATGAGAATATCGAAAGAGTCGAGAACATGATTAGCTCGAACATTGTCAAGGAAGTATTTGTAGCGACCCGAAGGAACGAAAAGGTTCTCCAGTTCCTGCAGCAAGCCAAAACTGATGAGCTCAAGCCCTGGCAAGTGGACCTCCCCTTTTGCCCAATCAATCGCGGTGTCAAACAAGAGTAAGCTGAGAGATTGAAGCCCTTCGAGCAAAACCCTCGTCAGCACGAACAATTCAAAAACTATACCTTTGACCCTGGGAAATATCAACTGCTATCTAAGGAAACTGCCCGGATTATCGCGCTCATTTTGTGCGGGTTAATATCCAGCCTCATATACTTCAGATTGTTGTTACTCGGCGACCTGAGACCGCATGTCCCCGAGTACTTGTTGTACTTTTTCAGTCTTTCGCTGCTCTACGTTCTGGCTTGTTTCATCTCGGCTCAAAGGGCCTCGAGCTCAGCTCTTTGGGTCATTCTGGCGTTCGCCGTTGTCTTTCGCTTGATCACGGTTCCTGCCTCTCCGACGCTTTCAGATGACATCTACCGATACGCTTGGGAAGGATATTTACAGACCCGCGGGATCAATCCCTATATTTCCGCTCCGGATGCACCCGAGCTTATTGGCTATCGCAATGCGATTTGGCATCTTGTTAATAACAAGAATGTCGCGGCCATCTACCCGCCGCTAAGCCAAGCGGTCAATGCCTCGGTTTTTCTCGTGTCGGGATCCATCTGGGGATTCAAGCTTCTCTTTCTTTTTCTAGATGGAGTGGTGATCTGCGGGATCTTGAGGCTGCTTGGCTTACGTTCCCAAAATCTCAGCCAGGTTGTGTTCTACGCGTGGAATCCTCTGATGGTGACAGAAATCGTGGGTAGCGGACACCATGACGGGTTAGTGGTGGCTCTGCTGCTTTGGGCAACCATCTCTTGTCTCACTAACCGCCCTGTCCAATCAGTTGCTCTGTTAGGATGTGCCATACTTTCCAAACTCTATCCGATCCTTATGGTCCCGTTTTTCTTCAAACGTATCGCCCCACGTCATTGGTTTTGGCTTCCCTTGGTTCTCGCCCTAGGTTACACCCCCTACATTCGGGCGGGCAGCCATCTCTTTACGGCACTCTCCTACTATAGGGAAAAGTGGCGCTTCAATGGGTTTCTGTTTGGAACTCTGACTAGGGCACTCTCGGAAGGTGTCGCGGAAAGAGTGGTCGTGTTGGTCATCCTAGTCCTAGTCGCTTTCGCGTTGTTCAAGTCCGCAGACCTCCTGAAGCAGCAGTATTGGCTCATAGGCGGCGTACTTCTCCTGGCGCCAACCCTGTTTCCGTGGTACCTCGCCTGGATTATTCCACTCCTCTGCTTCTTTCCGAGCCCTGCTTGGATTGTCTTCTCCGTCACCTCTGCCCTCTCTTACTATATTTTGATTGATTGGTGGACTCTCGGGGTCTGGCGGCAGAACGATTTTTTTGTGGCCCTGCAGTACTATCCCTTTTTCGTGCTGTTCTTCTTTTACCGGGCTCGGAGCCTTCTTTCAAAGAGATCTGACTGCGCCGTCTAGGAGCACACGCAGGATCCAAACCTATATTCCCCTTTCAAGGAATCTCTACGGAAAGGTGATATCCATCGGCTCGGATTCACGAGGCTCTTTGGTCGTCAAAATCCCGACGGCTTGATAGGTTCCATGTTTGATGTCGTTTCTCTCGTTGTCCCTAAAGTCCCAAAAGACTTCAAATCTCCATTCCTTTTCGGGAAGCAAGGCCACATCGCGCAAAACCTTCGAAAAGTAAAGGCCCTTGGACCACCGCCAGATTTCCAGTCCGCTCTCCTTTTCTCGCACCACGAAATCGTAATCCTGGCTGGTGCCAAACTTGAAGCTGAGGAAGCTATCAGTAGGGTTCTTCACTTTAAGAGCGAGCCTTGCCTCCGTTTCTTTCTTTTCAATTTCCAGGTTAAGGTTCGGGTCGGCGCGACTCACCACAGGACCGGACTTTAACGCCTTGGTGTTCGATTTTTCTGGTGCGATCACCTCGCCAAAGTGCTTCCCGTTCACCTCCGCCGATTTGAGATCGTAGCTCTCGGTTCCCCAGCTGAATGTGAGCCCGACCGAAACCGGGCCTATTCCCCTGTCAAAGACAATCTCCATTCCTGAGTCCGCGCAATCCGGGCAAGTCAGATAGCTCATCCGATTGGCCATCTGCTTTTGATTCTCGTCAACTGAGACATCAAACCGCGCATCTGCGGACTCTCCCACCGGAAAAAGGGGTGCCTCGCCCTCCGGAGTGAGTCGCAGGAATTTCTTGGTCGCATCATCGAAACGGATCAAAACATTGTTGGCATTTTCCAACCCGGGAACGAAAGGAAGATGACTCACCACGTAATAGGTCTTCCACTTAATGATCGGCGTGCTGATGACCTCGACTTTGACCATGTCCGTCTTCTTAAAACGACTATCGGTCCTCGAGTAGATCCAGCGATTGCCGAGGCTCAAGGGTAGGTAATCGGAGGGCAGAAACAATTCTGAACTGGGACCAGCAGAAGAGCTCGCGGCCTGTTCTTGAGGGGTCGCTTCATTTGCGCTGGAAAATAGTGCCAGCAGGGTTAGCGACGAAGCCAATACCTTTAGCACGCTTATCCCAATCACAGGAGACCCATCGGAGGGAAATTCTGAAAATGCTCTACCTCACAACCCGAGCCAGCGTCAAAACATTAACTCGGCGAGCACCATTCCTCTTCAAAATTTTAGCACACTCGTTCAAAGTGGCTCCTGTCGTGAAAACATCGTCCACCAGCAGGAGGGCTTTGTCTTCGATGGGTTTGGTTTGAGATAGCCGGAAAGCGCCGGCGACGTTGAGTCTTCGTTCTCGTCTCGACAATCCCGCCTGAACCTTGGTGTGTCTGACCCGAACCAACACGCTGGTGGAAACGGGGATGCGCGCCATCCTCCCGAAAGGCTTCGAGAGCTCAAAGGCCTGGTTGAACCCGCGCGTTCTCTCCCGCGACTTGTGCAGAGGAACCGGAACAATCAAGTCCGAGGAATAGTCCTCTTCATGAGACTGATAAACCGAAAAGAGAAGCTCCGACAGAGGTCGAGCCAGGCTTCGGTGAGAGCGGTACTTGAATTGATGGATGATTTCCTTAAAAGGATCTTCAAACGGGGAGTAAGCGCGCCCAAAGTCAAAAGTGAACAGGCCGCGCCTGCAGCCACCGCAGAGCGGTCTGGCTGATTCGATGTTTCTGGAAGGGAATCCGTATCCGCACTGAGCGCAGACCACCCCTTCAAACCTTCTGATCGTCTGCCAGCAAGCCTGACAAACCACACCCGAGGAGACCGTTTCCACTACCTTCCGGCACAGTGCGCAGGTGGCTGGGAAAAAGACGCTGGCAAGAGAATCAACGAGGGGATGAAGGATTTGGGCAGTAAACTTCAAGTCATTCGAGAGGAGCAGGAATGAACCAATTAGGCTCTGAATCCTTCATTCTTCGAGAAGACCTTGTTCCTGCTTTTCCTGACAGCTGATACAGTGCCGAGTCCAGGGAACTGCTTCCAGGCGTTTCTGGTTAATTTCGTTCTCGCAGGAGATGCAATAGCCGAAAGTTCCCTTTTCTACTCGTTCCAGCGCTTCGTTGACCAACTGGAGGATGAATCTTTCATTGCTGCTCTGACTAAAGAGGAATTCCTTTGTGTAAGAATTGGCTGCTTTATCAGCGATATCTTGAGTGCTATCCTCGTCCGCTTCTCTTCCATACTGCTCCGTTTTGGAGACGGTCTGGAACAGGTCGTCCTTCTTGTCCATGAGCTTCTTCTTATAGTGTTCAGATTTTTTTGAATCCATTATCGTGAACTCCTACGCCCCGTCTATCCGGGAATTCCTCATAAAAATTTGCAAGCAGAACAGAGCTACCGCTTCAAACAAAGCTGGCTATTATAGTGAAAAAATCTCAAAAAACAAATATCTATTTGTGGTAGTGTCAACCCAAAATAAAAATGTCCGGTG
>Ga0075423_10000661_pt1 | contig 28461 bp, 27 predicted proteins | sample SoiMethybrSBSTD2_FD_80114 | JGI IMG/M metagenome (GOLD analysis project Ga0075423, IMG submission 80114) | Bulk soil microbial communities from a Populus tree surrounding site in Tennessee, USA - Soil MetaG P. TD hybrid SBSTD2 | ecosystem: Environmental > Terrestrial > Soil > Tree plantation...
CTGATCGGCCGTACGGCGTCGACTCCTTTGCCGGCTGGGTCTTCGAGCACCCAGTCTTCGTAGCGTTTGCCGGGGTAGAACGGGCAGGTGTCGCCGCAGCCCATCGTGATCACGATGCTGTATCCAGTTGATCTTGCCGTTGACGTGGCTGGGGCGCGTGCCAACCGCTTGGTCAGTCCCGCACGGTTGATGCAGCGGAACCCGAGATGGGATGTCGAGGTCTCGATGGGTTGGGGCATGCGTGCTGCTGGCCGGTAGCGCTGGCAGTAGTTCGGTGCGCAGAGGTGTGAGCCGCCTTTCATGACTCGGCGTGGGATTGGGATGTTCGGCAGCGACGGGTCGATGCTTGCTTGACGGATTCCTTCGTGCGGGTTCTCGGCGGTGCGAGCAGCTGTGCGAGCTGCGCGGGTGGGCTTGGTACCAATCGGTCGTCCATTCCCACACGTTGCCGATCATGTCGTACAGGCCATAGCCGTTGGGCGAGTAGCAGCCGCCCGGCGCGGTGCCGCGGTGGCCGTCGGCGACGGTGTTGTCGATGGGGAACTGGCCCTGCCAGGTGTTGGCCATCCAGCGGCCGTCTGGGGTGAACTCCTCGCCCCAGGCGTAGGTGGCGCCGTCGAGTCCGCCGCGGCAGGCGAACTCCCACTCGGCCTCGCTGGGCAGCTCCTTGCCCGCCCAGTGGGCGAACGCCTCTACGTCGGCCCAGGCGACGTGCACGACTGGATGATCTTCTCGTCCCGCCAGGGAAGAGCCTGGGCCCTGGGGGTGGTGCCAGTCGGCACCGGGCACATAGGTCCACCAGTTGTAATGGTTGCCCAGGTCGACGGGTCGGGTCGGCTCCACGAACACGGTGGACGCCGCGATGAGCATCTCCGGTTTGGCGCCCGGGTAGTCGGCAGGGTCTGGGGCAGTTTCTGCGACCGTCACATGACCGGTCTCGGCCACGAATCGGGCGAAGTCACGGTTGGTGACGGTGAAGCGGTCGATCCAAAAGCCGTCGACGCTGACTCGGTGCGCCGTCGCCTCCTCCGGATAGTGGGTGTCAGAGCCCATCAGGAAGGTGCCACCCGGGATCCAGACCATGCCAGGCGACGGTGGATCTCCACCGCCGATTGGGACTAGATCGGCCACCAGCGTGCCTCCAGGTGTCCAGGCCGCCTGCCGGTGACGACACTGCTGATGCTGACCGACGGCTCGATTTTCGGTAACTCCATGGCCGTGCCGTTAGTCGCCCCGTTGTGCAGCGGCTTTCAGTGTTGCGTCGACCATGGATTGTGCGTTGAAGTCGGGCGGCGCTTGACGGGGTGGGAAGTCGGTGAAGGTATTGGCGTGCTGCTGGATGATGGCTCCAGCTGGCAGCACGGTCCACAGCTTCTCGCCGGCGTAGATCGGGTAGGACGGCGCGTCCATGTGTTGCTCGAACGGGTCGACCCGCAGGTTCACTGGTCGCGGGATCGTCGGCCGCAGCAGGCCACCGGCGAACCAGTCGTCCTTGACCTGGAAGTGCACCTTCCAGTTGTTGTGGAGACGCTGGCTGAAGCGCGTGAGCCTGCAAACCACGAGGACTGACGCCTCAGGTTGATCACAGCCTGCGAGCTCGAATACGAGTGAGCTCAGTGCTTGCCCGGGCGAAGAGTCGCACAATGAAGCTCGCGGTGTCGGCGAAGCGAGCGGGCTGCACGACGGTCGGCTGAGGTGGCCAGGTGATTCTGATCATGGCTGGCATGTCGGCGGGCTTGATCAGCTCCACGAAGAGTTCATTGGCCGCATTGATGTCACCTCGAGCGAGTTCGGTAACGTAATTGGACTCGGCGGGCCTCCATTCCGTCGAGGGCCCGTTTCGGAGGATGCGACTCCTGGCGGGCCCGCCTGAGTCACTTTGGAGAAACGGAGTGACAGGCGCCACTCGGCGGGAACGAACGTGCACGTGCGTTTCTGACACGGATGGGGACCACGGCGTCAATCGCCCAGCGCGTACTGCACCAGGGCGTCATGGTCCAGTACTGCATGGATCGGCCACATCCAGTCTCCGGTGATGTCGATCAACCGGATGCCGGGCTGCTCGAGCCAGTCGGCGATGCGTTCGGTCTCCTCGATACCGGCCGCCGGCAGCGGATCTAGGGGCTTTGGCACGGTCTCGGCTGTGGCTCGCACCTCACGCGCTACTGCTTGCGGTACCTCTCGAGGAGTCGCTAGTCCTGCTCCCGCAAGTCTGCCGTAGCGGATCACATGAATCTCCCAGTCGAGGTCCACCTTTCGGGCCGCCACGATCTCGGCACATCCGGCGAGGCTGCGGATGCGGTGAAAGCGGACTGCAGTACGGGTCAGCGTCTCCAGCCGACGGCGGATGATCGCAGCCTCCTCGAAGCGTTGCTGGTTAACCAGCCTTCTCAACCGCTCCTGCACTCCGAGGACCGCGGGCCGCGCGTCGACCGACAAGGCAGTGCGAACGGCTTCGACAACCTCGCGATAGCCATCCCGGGAGATCGTGCCATCACACGGAGCAACGCATCGGGCCATGTCGGCAAGGGCACAGGCTGAGATCGGTGTCGTGACGCTCAGCCTCGGCGTGCACTGCCGGATGGGGAAGCCGTCATAGATCGCGAGCGCCACGTCCTCTGCCGACTGGCGGCGAGAGAAGGGACCGAAGTAGGTCGCGCCGTCGTCCCGGATCACCCGCACTACGGACAACCGCGGGAAGGGCTCCTCGGTGATCTTGATCCACTGGATGCGCTCGGGGAACTTGGACCGTCGGTTGTAACGGGGGGCGTGCCGGCCGATCAGCCGAAGCTCGGTCACATCAGCCTGGAGTTGGGTTACGCAGGGGACGGCCTCGACACCCGTGGCCAGCCGGACCATCTCGTCGATCCGGGCCCGCTTCTCGGCCGCTGTGAAGTAATTGCGAACCCGCGCCCGGATGTTTCGGGATTTCCCAACGTAGAGAATGTGGCGCTGGTCATCGTGTTCGGCGACGAACAGATAGACCCCGGGGGCGGCGGGCAGGCCCGCGGCCCAGGTTCGCTTAGCACGCCGTTGCGGAGAAACGCGGCGGGTGAACTCGCCAAGGTCCTCGATGGTGTGCACCCCAAGATTGCCAACCCGTTCGAGCAGGCCGTGAAACACCTCGACTGTGGCCTGAGCGTCGGTCAGCGCACGGTGGTTGGGGGCGATGGCTGTGCGGAAGTGTCGCGCGAGCGTCGCCAGCCTGCAGTTGGGCACCTCGTCGCGCAGCAGGATCTGTCGGGCCAGAGCCGCGGTGTCGACAACGGGCCAGCGGGGGAACGGGTAGTTGGCCGTATCACAGGCACGACGCAGGAAGCCGACGTCAAAGGGGGCATTGTGAGCGACGATCACGGCTCCATGGGCAAAGGCCAGAAATGACGGCAGCACCTGGCGTAGCCCTGGTGCGGTGGCTACCATCTGGTTGGTGATGCCCGTCAGTACCGCAATCAATGGCGGGATGTGTGCCTTGGGATTCACGAGGGTCTGGAACTCGCCAAGCACCTCGCCACCGCGTATTTTGACGGCCCCTATCTCGGTGATCATGTCCGTTTCGGCGCCGCCGGTGGTTTCTAGATCAACAACACAGAACGTGATCTGGGACAGGTGCGTACCAAGATCATCAAAGGAGGCCTGCAGCGCCACGATGGCGACATTAGGGATGGCCTCCGACACTCATGAGCCGACGCGCCCAACAAGCAGGTCCGCCGTTCCCGGACTTTGGCGCTCGTAGCCCTGTCAGCTCAAGGAGACTGGCGGCCTCAATCAGCAGCTGGGTGCTTTGAAGTCCGCAGTTGCCTTCTTGAACGCCTTGATGTTCTTGGGCGCGGCGTGGTACTGCTGCAGCCACTCTGCCTGTGCCTCAGCTGGCGTGCCGGCCTGGTGTTCCTTATTGGCCTGCATCAGCTTCTGGTGGTTCTTCCAGTCCTTCATACCGGCTGCGGTGGCCGCCATCACGGTCTTCTGAGCCTTGCTGCGCTTTTCGCACTTGGCCAAGGCGGCTGCCACCGCACTGTCCGCGTCCTTGACCTTCCCGCACGAGCCCTTGAGGTCTTCATAGCTCGACAGGGCGTCGTCGTAGCGCTTTAGATCAGCAGGGCCCTTCACCCTCGTCTTCTTAAACCGGGTCCTCATCTCGTCGACGCTGATCTTGCCGTCGAGGTTGTCGGTCTGAGCCTGGACGTGAGAAGCCCAGTGCAGTACTCCGGTGTTGCCTTGCTTGAGCACCTCGTCTGCCGCCTCAACCTTCTGCTGGCAGGCCTTTAGTGCTTTTTTGGAGGCCGCGCTGGCAGGGCTAGCGGTGGCGCTCTCGGTCGGCGAAGGACTCGACTCGGCGGTACTTGGAGCCTGCGACTCGACTGTTGCGCTGGATTCTGGCTGAGGGCCCGCCGTTGTCGCGTCAGGCCAGAACTTCACCGCTGCAAATGAACCGCCCACCAGGAGTGCTGCAGCGACCGCCAGCGGAATGATCACACGTGCTGGCCGGGCTTTCGCCCGTCGTGCTTGTACCACAATTCCCCCAAAGACTCCCCTTGACCCCTAACTTACTTGAAGTTGCTCCGGGGGGCGAATGCCAGTTCACGGCGAGACGGTCAAGGACGGCACAGGATCTCTCCGTGTAGAACGCAGAACCAGGCGTCGGGTAGCTGCCCCCAGTGAAGCCAGCCTCTGGCCATTTCAGCCAGTTCCGCGGGGTCGGACAGCCCGTGCGCGACAGCTTGTCGACCAAAATCGGATTGACTCAGCCGGGTTGCCCAGGTCTCGGTCCACCACGCGAGATCTGCTGACGTCGCGAAGCACCAGGTGCTCGCCGATGCCGTGACCTCAGCGAAATCCGCCGCGTGCGCCCAGCCCAACAGCCGACGCCCGGCATCCGGTTCACCACCATTGAGTCGGGCAACTTGGTGGTACAACTCGAGCCATCGCGTCAGCGCTGCGCTCTCCGGGTGCCAGATCATCGCCCCGTAGTCGGCATCTCGTACGGCAACCAGCCCACTCGGAGCGCACACCCGACGCATCTCCTGAAGGGCCAGTATCGGATCGCGCAGGTGCTGCAGCACCTGATGAGCGTGAACGATGTCGAACGATCCGTCGGAGAACCCCGTCGCGTAGGCGTCTCCGATCGACAGGGTGACATTGTTCACGCCCCGCTCGGCAGCCAGCTTGTGCGTCGCAGCAATCGCGGCGGGCGCGGTGTCGATGCCCACGACGAAGCCATCGCTCAGCCGTTCGGCGAAATCGACGGTGATGGTCCCTGGGCCAACGCCGATGTCAAACAATCGGGTGCCGGGTTTCAGCCATGGCAGGAGATACGCCGCCGAGTTCGTTGCGGTCCGCCATCGATGAGATCGCAGCACCGAGTCGTGGTGGCCATGTGAATAGATCTCACGAGAAGGGTTCGGCATCAGCAAAGTGTCAGTGGGCCGATGGAGTGTATGACGAGCGGGGTCTGATGCAGGGGTCTTTGTGCGGCCTCATAGTCGGAGCCTCATAGTCGGAAGGGAATCAGGATGGATGTGCTGCACGTGGATTGCGACACCTGCGCCGCTCGAGGACCAGCGTGCAGCGACTGCGTGGTGAGCGTGCTGCTCGGCGCCCCTGCAGGCGTCGTCGACCTCGACCGCGACGAGCAGGCCGCGCTGGAGGTGCTCGCGGACTCCGGATTGGTGCCGCCGCTGCGGCTCATCCAAGGCGCCAGGCCAGTCCGCAGCGTCCAACCACCGCTGGAGTGGCAGGACTACGCGTAACGACTTGGTGACCGAATATCGGCGATCCTGATTGCCAGTGACCTAATCGTGACCTAATGTGTCAAGCGCTGCTGGTGACCAAGATGACATCTAGCTCAAGCCATCCACCCGCAGCAGGCACGTCCATGGCAGCTCTCCGCTGTCTTAGGTCTGGGGAGACTTGAGTCAGCATTTCGTGAGAGCTTCGCGCAGGAGTCGGGGAACGCAGGAGTCGGGGAACTGTGAATTTCACTGCGCGCGTGGTCTCACGCGCATTCGGAGCAAGCCGCACTACATCGATTTTTCAGAAGTCACGCGCTGCGACGTTCGGACTTCTGTCCGTTGGCCTCGGTGCCCTGTTTCTCATTCCGACCAGCGTGTCGGCCGCGGCTGATCCGCCACTTACGGTGGCGGAGGCGAAGGCACTGACCGCGCAGCTACAGACCGACGCAGCCGCGATCGACCAGCAGTACGCCGGCGTCAGGGAGCAAATCAAGCAGGGCCGGTCGCAACTCCGGCTGAAGCAGGCCGACGTTAAGGTTCAAACCGATAAGGTCGCTCGGATGCGGCTACAGGTCGGCCAGGTTGCGCTCGCTCAGTTCCAGAACCGCAGCCTCGACACCGCTGCCCAGCTCATTGTTACCTCCGATGCTGAGGGATTCCTGAGCCAGATATCGACTGTGCAGAAGGTCAGCGAGAATCAGAATTCGGTACTGCAGGACTACCAACAGGCACAGGCCAACCTGGCTACCCTGGAGCATTCTGCGGAGGCAGATCTCGCGGCCCTCGCTGAGAAGGAGAAGCAGCTCAGGTCGCTCAAGGACGCTTCGGATAAGAAGCTCCGCGACGCCAAGAACGTGCTGGCCAAGCTCGACGCCACTCAGCGACAGCGGCTTGCTGATGAGGAGAACAGGGCGACCGCACGGGCCAACGCTGCCGCGTCGCGAGACGCTGTACGCGGCCCCATCAATGGCAGCGGCAAGGGGGTCAGAGCGCTGGCGTTTGCAAAAGCTCAGCTCGGAGAGCCCTACGCTCGTAATGCCGCTGGTCCCAGCTCTTGGGACTGCTCAGGCCTGACGATGAAGGCCTGGGGCTCTGTTGGCGTTAGCCTGCCGCATTCGGCGGGACAGCAGTTCAATAGGGGCCGGCCGGTCGCCAGGTCCGATCTGCAACTAGGCGATCTCGTCTTTTTCTACAGCGGCATCAGCCATGTCGGCATCTATGCCGGCAATGGCCGAGTCATCCACGCGCCACGGCCTGGCAAGTCGGTGGAGTACATCAAGATCTCCTACATGCCGTACGAGGGAGCACGGCGGCCCGGCTGAGTTTCGAGTTGTTCCCCCGCAGCCGATAAGCCCCGCATACGCTGCCTTCTGTGTCAGCGTCCCGCAAGCAGTACGTCACTGCGCGGGGTTTAGCAGCAATCGCGCTGACACTGATCCTGCTCGGCTGTTCCGGACCTGCAGTCACCCCGGCTTCGACGCCATTGCCGACGCCGTCGGCGACTACCGGCAGTTCGCGGCTAGGCCTAGTCAGAGCGACAGTTGAAGCGCTCTTCAAAGCAGCATGGGCGAGTGATCGCGCCGGCTTCGATCGGCTTATCTCTGATCGAGACCACAGCTTTCGCGATCGCGCCAGGCTGCTCTACGACAACTTGAGCACATTGCCATTGACCAGGCTTCAGGTGCGAATAGAACCGACGGAGTTCGGGGTCTCCAACGCGCGCCGGCGCCTCCTGGGTCCAAGTGCTTGGGTCCAGCGCGGAGTGGTCACGTGGCGACTCCCGGGCGACGGCACTGAGGTCGAGCACCGGATCTGGTTGACCTTCCTCGAGGCCGATGGGGAGGTCAAGGTCGCGGGCACTATCGATGAACCAGATGGCAGCGTCCAAGAGCAGCAGCCGAGCTGGTGGCTGGGACCGCTCTCCGCCCGCGAGCGAGACGGAGTCACCGTATTGGCCGGCTCAGGCCAGTCGCTCGATCGCTGGACCCAACTCGGCGAGGCGGCACTCGGCAACGTTCGTGAGGAGCTGCCGAATGGTCTCGGAGGTTCCTGGAACGGGCGTGTCGTCATTGAGGTGCCCGCAACTCAACGCGACTTTGAGTCAGTATTGGGCCAGCCGGGTGGCGGTTATTCCTCCATTGCTGCTGTCACCCATCGCGTTGGTACGTCGGGCGCCGCAATCCGCATAGTCGCCAACCCCAAGGCAGCACAACTCGGGTCCCTCGACCTACAGTCAGTGCTGGAACACGAGATGGTGCATGTCGCAACCCGCTCACCGGAATCGCCGGCGCCGGTCTGGGCGGAGGAAGGCCTTGCTGAGTGGGTTTCCATGAAGGCCCATCCCGACCAGCGGAGCGACGGCACAGATCAATTGCTCGCTCGCGTACGCAATGACGGGGCACCCCCATCCTTCCCGTCCGACCGAGAGTTCCAGGCCGGTGCGCGCGATATCGCACTGGCCTACGCCGAAGCTTGGCTCGCATGCCGCTTCATTGCCGACCGATATTCCGAAAGCCAGTTGGGCAGGTTCTATGCCGACCTCGATCGTGGAGACTCTCTCGACGCAGCGAGTCGATCCACCCTCCAGCTCAGCGAGGCGGCACTCACCTCCCGGTGGCGGGAGTATCTTGCCCAGCTTGCACGCTATTAGCCGTGCCCTCGACCTTGATCATCACCAATGACTTCCCGCCCCGAATCGGCGGCATCGAGTCATTCGTCAGCGAAATCTGCACGCTGCTCGACCATGACGTGCTCGTGTATGCCTCCGGCTCGGCAAATGCCGCAGCCTCAGACCAAGATCGGCCCTTTTCAGTCATCCGCGACGGGCCGCTTCTGGTGCCGACGCCGCGTGTCGCCGCCCGCGCAGTCGCACTGCTCCGCGCCTCGGCAGCGACGCGGGTGATCTTCGGTGCCGCCGCTCCGCTCGGTCTGTTGGCGCCTTCATTGCGGCGCGCCGGTGCGCGCCAGATTCTCGGTCTCACGCATGGGCACGAGACCTGGTGGGCGCTGGTGCCTGTAGCGCGCCGGCTGCTGCGTCGGATTGGCGACAGCTGCGATCACCTCACAACCATCTCGGCCTACACCGAACGTCGAATAGCCGGCGCGCTCAGTCCAAGCGCCCGGCACCGACTGCTTCGGCTGTCGCCACCCGTTGACACCGACCACTTCCGACCGCCGGGAGGAGACGTCTTTCGACAGGAGGTCCGCTGCATTGCCGTCGCCCGGCTCATTCCGCAGAAGGGTCTGACGACACTGCTCCGGGCCTGGCGGACGGTCATGGATCGGGCCAGCCCCGGTGGGCTTGCGCGCGAGCTGGTCGTTGTCGGTGATGGTCCGTTACGCCCGCGGCTGGAACGAACTATCCGCGAGCTGCAGCTGACCGGCTGCGTCCGCATGCTGGGAGCGTTGCCGCGTGCTGGAGTGATCAGATCTCTGCAGCAGTCCGACGTGTTCGCGCTTCCGGTCCGCACGCGGCTTGCGGGCCTCAACCCGGAAGGCCTTGGCCTGGCAGCACTCGAGGCAGCGGCCTGCGGTCTACCGGTGATCATCGGCGACTCCGGCGGCGCCCCGGAAACAGTCCGCGAGGGCGACACGGGCTTCGTCGTGCCTTCACATGATCACCAGTTGTTGGCGGAACGGATATCGCTACTCCTGGACCATCCGGCCTTGGCACGGGAGATGGGGGCCCGCGGTCGTCGCCACGTAATGGCGCATTTCAGCACCGCAGTGGTTCAGGCGAAGCTGCGCCAGGCGCTCGAGCTTTAGTCCCCTGCTCCACGCGTACGCTATGGCGTGTGGCGGACCAGACGAGCGCCAGCATCAATATCGCGGCAAAGCCCGATCAGGTCATGGCCGTCATCGCCGACTTCGAGCATTACCCGTATTGGGTCGACTCGATGAAGAGCGCCGAGGTGCTCACCTCCGCTGCCGGGAAACCAAAGACCGTCCGCATGGTGCTCGATCACACGCTGGTGAAGGACAACTACGTCTTGACCTATGACTGGAAGCCGCGGGCCGTCAGCTGGAAGCTCATCGAGGGGAGGCTGCTCAAGGCCATGGACGGTTCATACGTACTCAAGGCCAACGGCTCCGGAACCACCGTGACCTATACGTTGACCGTCGACATCAACATGCCGATGATCTCGATGTTCAAGCGCACGGCGGAGAAGACGATCATCGACGGCGCGCTCAAAGGCCTCAAGAAGAGGGTTGAAGGCTGACCACGATCGGGACGTCGACACGTCGCAGCGTCGCCAGGATGGCACCGCCGCCGCTGCTGAGCATCGGCGTCGACATTGGCGGCACCAAGGTGGCGGCGGGTGTGGTCGACGAGGCCGGCAGCATCCTCGATCGTTGGCAGGAACCGACGCCGTCACACAGCCCGCAGGCCGTCGAGGATGCGATTGTCCGTGCTGTCGAGCACCTTCGTACGAGGCGTCGGGTCGAGACCGTGGGGATCGGCGCGGCCGGCTGGGTGGACAACGATCAAGCTGTGGTGCGCTTCTCCCCGCACCTCGCCTGGCGGTCGGAACCGCTCAAATCGCGGCTCAGCGGGCGGATCGATCTGCCACTCATCGTGGACAACGACGCTAACGCAGCGGCCTGGGCGGAATACCGCTACGGGGCGGGGGGCGGCTCATCGGTGATGGTCTGCATCACCCTTGGCACCGGAATCGGGGGCGGCCTGGTGATCGGTGGCAGGCTCTTTCGCGGCGCGTACGGGATGGCCGGGGAATGGGGTCACATGATCTCGGTCCCGGGGGGTCACTGGTGCGAGTGTGGGAACCGTGGTTGCTGGGAACAGTACGCGTCCGGAAACGCACTGGTGCGCGACGCCCGGGCGCTGGCGCGTACCAATTCACCGACCGCACACGGGCTCTTGGAAATGGTTGGTGGCGATCCGGACAAGATCAGCGGGCCCGATGTCACTGCCGCGGCGATTCGGGGCGAGCCCACGTCAGTGGAGCTGCTGACCGATGTCGGAACCTGGCTCGGCCAAGGGATTGCCAACCTCGCGGCGGCTCTGGATCCTGAGGTGGTTGTCATCGGCGGGGGAGTCAGCGCAGCGGGTGATCTGCTGCTGCTGCCGGCGCAGCGGGCCTTCAGCCGTACGCTAACCGGGCGCGGCTTTCGGGAGGAGGCACGGTTGGTGCTTGCGCGCTTCCGCAATGACGCCGGACTGATCGGTGCCGCGGATCTAGCGCGGCATGCCATGATCGAGCCGCCGGAGTCAGCGCAGTTCGGCTTCTGGCCACGCCGCCGCAGGCGGAGGCTGAGAAAGGTGCGGGCGCGCCGGGAGTCGCTGCGAACGCGACCCTCGTCTGCGAGCAGCTGATCCCCGATCCAGCTGAAGCCCTCGATCAGCTAAAGCCCACGATTAGCTAAAGCCCACGATTAGCTAAAGCACCGCTCCGTCTCCGGCGTCGGGCGGACGCTCACGAGGCAGTCGTGTCATGAGGATGCCGAATCCACCCACGAAGCTTCCGACCGCGGCCCAGCCTGCCCAGGCGGGGAAGCTCAAGCCGAACGTGGCGGCAAGCACAATGATGATCGCGTAGCCGATCCCGATCCAGCCGAGCAGCGCGGGCACGCCGGGTCGTTGCGGCGGCGGTAGCGGTGCCGGAACGTACCGCTCCTCGATCGCTTCTTCCTCGGGGGAGATCTGAGAGTCACTCGGTGTGTCGACGAAGCCGAAGAGAGGATGATCGGCGGCCCAGTCTGAGGAACTCTCGCTCAGATCGGACGTTGGAGACGCGACGGTGGGCTCGTCAGAGGTTTCCGTGGTGACGACGTCGGGCCCGTCGGCAGTCAAGTGATAGCCCGCGACGAGTTCGGCAAAAGCACGATCGATCGCGTCCCGGTCGTCCTCACTCGGCGGTACCATCGCCCTCCTTCGCGAGTCTGCGGAAGAACGCAACGCTTCCGTCGAAGATATCCTCCGCGTCGTAGTCCAGGGTTGCTACATGGTAACTGCGCTGCAACTCGATGTAGGTCTGATCAGTGGATCGTACGCAGGCCTTGATCAGCCGCACGGAGGAGGAATCGACCACGTGATCATGAACTGTCCGATAGACCAGTAGCGGCTGATCAACACGACCGAGATTGCGGCGTACGTCAGCCCAGAGAAACGTCTGTGAGTACAACGCTCGTAATGGCAACCGGTCGTAGCCGCACTCGTCCTGACCCGGTCGTGCGATGTCGTTGACGATGCCCGCAAGAGAAGGCAGCACCAGCCTCAAGGCTGGCAGGGCCGACATCCGGGGGTCAGTGATATTGACCACCGGATTCACCAGCGTCAGGCCGGACACGAGGGGGCCGTGCTGCTGGGCCAGCCGGAGAGCCAGCGCGCCGCCCATAGACAACCCGGCGAGGAACACCTGATCGCACTGAGCGCGCAGGGATGCAAAGGCATCGTCGACTGTCGAATACCAGTCGATCCAGCTGGTCTGGTTGAGCTCCTGCCAATTCGTGCCGTGACCCGGCAGCCGAGGCAACGACACCTGAAAGCCAGCAGCCTCGAGGTGTCCTGCCCATCCGATCATCGACTTCGGCGAGCCGGAAAAGCCGTGACACAGCAGTACTCCAGCAGGCCCACGCCCACCCTCGTAAGGTTGGGCGTCCGGGTGCACCGAGGGCGCGACGGGTGGGGAGTATTTCGTACGCCGCGGGCGCGAGCCGATCGTGTTCAGGGTCAGTGTTGCGCGCAACGTCACGATCGAATCGTGGCACGATCGGCCGGCACGGCGGAAGCCAAGCCTGCGCGCCGCCACTAGGGTTGTTTCGCCCTACGATTGGGTCGAAGCGGAGGTCGGTCTTGCTCTATTGGGTCTTCAAGTACGTGGCGTTTGCGCCCTTGTGCCGGCTGCTCTTCAGACCCTCGGTTAGCGGCGCTGAGAACATCCCAAAGTCCGGCGGGGGGATCCTCGCCAGCAACCACATCTCCGCAGGCGATACCTTCCTACTGCCCGCCATGATCAGGCGGCGGGTCACCTTTCCGGCCAAGAAGGAGTTGTTCCAAGGTCGCGGGGTCAGTGGCCGAATCTTGACCTGGTTCCTCAAAAGCGTCGGCCAGCTTCCGATGGACCGCTCCGGTGGCCGGGCCAGCGGCACCAGCATGGAAGGCGTATTTGGTGTGCTGCGCAGCGGGGAGCTGCTCGGCATCTACCCGGAGGGCACCCGATCTCCGGATGGCCGCCTCTACAAAGGCAAGACAGGCGTGGCGCGGCTCGTCCTGCAAGCGCGGGTGCCGCTGATTCCGGTCGGCATGATCAACACTGAGCTGGTCCCATCGCGATTCTTCAAGATTCCCACCATGCACCGACCCAAGATCCGGATCGGCAAGCCAATGGACTTCACCGCCTACGCAGACGCAGGCAATGACCGCGACGTCCTGAGATGGGTGACCGACGAGATCATGAACGCCATTATGGAGCTGTCCGGCCAGGCGTATGTCGACGTCTACGGCGGCGCGGCGAAGGCAGCCCTCGAGGCGGAAAAGCCACTGCCGCCCAGCGCTGGGCATCGGCCTGGCGCGGGTCGTCCGAGGCCACCAATACCGGCCCCAAAGGCACGTCTCGATCTTCCACCGGTTTCGGATGTGAACGCGTGAGCGAGGAGGAAGAACGCTCGCCTGCCGCTGACAGCGAGTTGATCTCGACCAGCAGCGAGCCCTCCCATGACCTCTCCCAGGGCGGGCAAGAAGCGGTCAGCGCTGATCTGGTTTCGGTCGATCGCCAGGGAAACGTCACGATCGAGTCAGGATCTGGTGCCGGCCGAGCGGTGTATTGGGTCTTGAAGAACGTGCTGCTTGGGCCGGTGATCACCAAGATCTTCCGGCCGATCCATGAAGGCACGGAGAACGTCCCCGATCAGGGCGCCGCCATCATCGCCAGCAACCACCTCTCGTTCGCGGACTGGTTGTTCACACCGCTTGCTGTGGATCGGCGGATCACGTTCGTCGCCAAGTCGGACTACTTCACTCGGGCCGGCCTCAAGGGCTGGGCCCAGAAGCGATTCTTCGCCGGCACCGGGCAAGTGCCCATTGATCGATCAGGTGGACGGGCCAGTGAGAGCGCTCTCCGCGCCGGCCTCAAGGTGTTGCAACGTGGTGAGTTGTTCGGCATCTATCCCGAGGGCACCCGCAGCCATGACGGACGGCTTTACAAGGGCCGGACCGGCGTCGCGCGACTGGCATTGTTGTCTGGTGCCCCGGTAATTCCCTCGGCGATCATCGGTACCGATATCATCGCCCCGCCAGGCAAGATCATTACCAAGATCGTTAGTCCTACCGTGAAGTTCGGGCAGTCCTTGGATTTCTCCCGCTATCACGGAATGAGCGAAGACCGCTTCATCTTGCGGTCGATCACTGACGAGATCATGTACGCGATCATGGAGCTCTCCGGCCAGGAGTATGTGGACATGTACGCGCCCGCGGCGAAGGAGGCGGCGGCACGCGAGGCCAAGGCGCGAGAGGCCGACGAAGTCTCCCCTCAGGCTTAGCTCGTGTCCGTGACGTCGACCTATCCAGACTCGCTACGCCGCTGGAACCTGGCTTCATGGATCCTGCTCGCTCTGTATGTGCTGAGTCTGCTGGCCTTTGCGGTTTCGGTCTTCGATGAAGACCTCGTCCGGGCGATCGGCCTTGGTGGATACGCCGACGAAAAGTCTTGGTGGCCGATCCTGGTACAAGTCGCCCTCGGGACCGCAGCGTTCCTGACTTACTACTGGCCACGGCGGCGGGATGCCCGCAACTTCTCAGTGCTGGTCACTAGCGTGCTCGCTGCAACCACCGTTTCCATCGGGCTTGTCGCCTACTGGGGCTGTCCGTCGACCGCGAGCGAAAGCACGTTCTGGACGCCGCTGACCTACGCCCTCAACCTGCTCGTCGGCAACATCCAGGAGTGCGATGTAGGTCCCGATGTACGGGCCGCTCCACTGGCACTGCAACTGCCGCGGTTATTCGGCCCGCTGCTCTTGGTCATTGCCGCGTTCGGCATCGTCGCCTCGATCTTTCGCGCACAGAGCGACCGGCTCCTGGTGCGGCTCAGCCGCTCGCTCGTTGTTCTAGTGGGACTGACAGAAGAGGCCATGCCTTTGGTCCGGCGGCTGATCACCGAGCGGGAGGCCGACGCCACATTGGCGGTTCTGGTGAGCGACCCAGGCAACGTGTTGATCAAGAGCGCGCGCAATCTCGGTGCTCGCGTGGTGGTCTGCGATGTAAAGAATCTCGGCGCGCTCCGCTCGCTGCTGACTGCGCGAGGCAGGTTCAAAGTACGAACGTTCTACGCTGTGGCGACCGACGTCGCGGAGAACCTGCGCTGGGCCGCGCAGTTACGGGCGGCGGCGGATTCCACCGGGCCGTCGCGGGCGAATATGTCGCCGCGGATGATCGTCCGCATCGATGATCCGTGGCAGGCTGAGTACTGGCGGCGCACCAACGCCTATCGAACACCAGGTTCGGAGTCCTCGGTCCGTTGGATCAGTGACGCGCTGAGCGTCTACGAAGTGACCGCAGAATTGATCTTGGACCGCATCCTCGACCCGAGCTTGGAGCAGCGCTTTGATCGAGTTGTCATCGTGGGCAGCTCCGCACTCGCCCTGGCGGTCTGTGCCGAACTGGCGCAACGAGAGCGAGAGGGCGATGCGCTCTCGGCTCCGCCACTCCCTGGACTGGCAGATTTGATCTTGTATGGTTCAGAGGCCGAGACGCTGCGAGAGCAGCATCGGCTGCGACAGGAGCGCTTCGGCAACAGCGGTGACGTCGGTATGATCTCGGTCGTCGAATCCGAGCCGACCTCAGACCACCTTCGAGCGACACTGCAACATGATCAACATCCCGCGCTGATCTTGGCCGACGATCCGGCGCTGATCGGTCCGCACCGGACCACATATCTGGCCGCGCTCAACCCGACCTGGACAATCTTCGACTGGAGTCCGACCACCAGGGGTGTCGCCGATCAGCCCATCATGGAGCGGCTCTACCCATTCGGCTTGACTTTGGACGCGCCGAGTTCCCTTCCGGTGGACAGTTGGGAGCGTGCGGCGCGGGTTGTACACGAGCAGTACCGGTTGATCATGCGGCAGCACCAGCAGCTGGAGCCCAGCAAGCCATCTCATCGAGCGTGGGAACAGCTTGACCGGTTTCTCAGGGAGAGCAACATCCGCCAGGTAACTACCGCTGTTGCAGCCGCCGAATCACTGGGCCGCTCCTGGGGGCCCGTGGTCAGGGGCGTGAGGTCGGACGGGTTGGTGACCTCGGCGGAGATCTCTGAATCTGAACTCGACGCCATGGCCAAGATGGAGCACGCGTCGTGGATGGAGTATTTGGAGGACAACGGATGGCGTTACGGGTCCGAGCGCGATGATCGTCGGCACCTACATCCCTCGTTGCGTGCCTGGGATCAGCTAACGCCAGAAGACCAGGCGAAGACCCGCGAGGGCGTAGCCAATGCGCTGAGGATCTTGAACCGGCTCGGTTATCGTTCGACGGTGCTGCGACCTCGAGGCGACGGCTCGGAGGGACGGGATTCGAGCAGATGGGTCGAGGTGGTTCGGCACGGAGAGGTCACGGCCGTACGCTGCAACGCCCCCTTTACCTGGACCAACGAGTCAGGTGAAACCATGCAGGCCGAGGCCGGCGACTGGCGTATCACCAACGCGGCAGGTCGATCGTGGTCGGTGGCGCCCGATATCTTCGTGCGCACCTACGAGCACGTCGAAGGTGACCGGTGGCGGCGCACCGGCCGTGCGTGGGCGCGTTCGGCAATACCCGGTGAGGTGATCAACTCGCTCGAGGGCCCACAGACCGCATCAGAGGGGGACTGGGTCATTCGCGGACCCAAAGGTGAGGAGTGGGCAACCACTGGTGATCACTTCGCCGCGAGCTATCAGATCAGCGAGCCGAGTTCGCTCAGGAATTCCTAGAGATCGCTTAACAGGCGTTCCACCAGCGCAGCGGGCCGGCTGAGCGCCAGGAGGTGACCACCCGGCAGCTGTTCTACCTCCAGGCCCAGGCGCTCTCTGGCCACGCGACGCTGGAACTCGTAGGGGAAGAAACGGTCGTCACGGCCGGCGAGGACGGTAGTCGGGACATCCGGCCAGCTGGCCAGCGGAAATCCGGTCTCGAAGAGAGAGGCCGCCGGCTCTTCATCACCAGAAGACATCAGCAGCGCGACTACGTCGGGTGGCAAGTCGTGCAGGAAGTGGACCTGGGCATCGAACCCTGCATCAGGATCGCGGCCCTCCCGCAGGTCGTTCGCCCGCATCGCCTCGGCTTGTCCGGTATCGCTCCACCACGCGCCGACGGTTTCTCCAGGCGCCGGGATCATCGCGTTCACGAGTACGAGTTCTGCGACCGACAATCGTTCACAGGTCAAAGGCGCGCTGAAGGCGCCCATCGACTGGGCGACCAAGGTGACGTCCCCGGCTGCTCCGGCCGCCGCGACGATGGCGTCGGCCTGATCGGTGAGGGTCGCTCCCGGCCAGTTCGGCAGCGATACCGCGACACTGCGGAAACCCGCGTTCTGGATGAGCGGCTCAACCAGCTGCCAATATCCGGCATTGCCGCCTGCGCCGGGAACCAGGATGAAGCTGCGCTGCTGCATGGGTGCCATTCTGGAGCGCTCGTCCAGCCGACGATAACTCGGCTGCCCGCGCGAGGGTGAACGTCTACAGTGTCTGCGTGTCCCTGACGAGCCAGGTCCCTTCGCTGAAGGCGTTGCAAGCGCTGAACCCACTCCAGCAGCCGGCCTACTCCTCACTACAGGACCTCGCCGAGGTCGTTGGCAGGCTCCGCAAGCTTCCGCCGCTCGTGTTTGCCGCCGAGTGCGACAAGCTACGCACCAAGATGGCCAGCGTTGCCGCCGGTGAGGCTTTCATGCTGCAGGGTGGCGATTGCGCCGAGACGTTCGCCGAAGTGACCGCCGCAAACATCCAGGGCAAGCTTCGTACCCTGCTGTCCATGGCGGTTGTGTTGACGTACGCCGCACAGGTGCCGATCGTCAAAGTTGGCCGGATGGCGGGCCAGTTTGCCAAGCCGCGCAGCTCCGCCACCGAAACGCGTAATGGCATCACGCTGCCGGCATATCGCGGTGATGCCGTGAACGGCTTCGAGTTCACACCCGAGGCTAGAGAGCCCGATCCGCAGCGGCTCCTGGAGGTCTACAACGCGTCCGCGGCTACCCTGAACCTGACGCGGGCGTTCGTCACTGGCGGGTTCGCCCACCTGCGAAGTGTGCACAGCTGGAACGCCGACTTCGTCAAGAACTCCGCGGCTGGCGTGCAATATCAGAACCTGGCGAACGAGATCGATCGCGCTCTTGCCTTCATGGTGGCCTGCGGCATTGACGACGACGTATTCCGGACCGTGGACTTCTACTCCAGCCATGAGGCGTTGATCCTGGAGTACGAGCATGCGCTGACCCGGATCGACTCTCGAACCGGTCAGCCTTATGACACCTCCGGGCACTTTCTGTGGATTGGCGAGCGCACCCGGCAGTTGCACGGTGCGCACGCTGAGCTGCTCCGGCATGTCCGAAACCCGCTCGGTGTGAAGCTCGGCCCGACGACGACGGCCGACAACGCTTTGGAGCTGGCCGATCGCCTCGATCCTGATCATGAATCGGGACGGATCACCTTCATTACCCGAATGGGAGCTGCGAAGGTGCGAGAGGTGCTGCCAGATGTCGTTGCCAAGGTCACCGCGAGCGGACGCCAGGTGGCCTGGGTCTGCGATCCCATGCACGGCAACACTTTCGAGGCGCGCAACGGCTACAAGACTCGGGCATTCTCCGATGTGATGGCCGAGCTCAACGGCTTCTTTGACGTTCACGAGGAGCTCGGCACCTGGCCAGGCGGGGTGCACGTTGAGCTGACCGGCGATGACGTGACGGAGTGCGTCGGTGGCGGTGACGATCTGGTCGAAGCGGACCTCGTCAGTCGCTACGAGACGCTGTGTGACCCGAGGCTGAACCGCAACCAGTCGCTGGAGCTTGCCTTCCTCGTCGCAGAGCGGCTGACCAGGGGAGGCATCAAGAGAACCAACCCGGTTCAGGCATACGTTCCGCTGACGTTTTAATAAGCTCCGCTCGCGCAATACCGACGCTCGCGGAGCGACCCGGTCGAGGCTCGCGCGATACCGACGCTCGCGTAACGGCCTGGTCGAGGCTCGCAGATGACGTGTCAGCCCGGTAACGCACCCTCAAGCGGAAGTGTTTATGGGATTCGTCAGACTCTTGTCCGTGATCGATCTGCGTTCTGACACCGTGACCAAGCCGACCGACCAAATGCGGGAGGTCATGCTGACGGCGCCGGTCGGCGATGACGTCTATGCCGAGGATCCGACGGTCACCGAGTTGGAGCGGCGCGTGGCGCGGTTATTAGGGCATGAAGCGGGTCTGTTCTGTGTGAGCGGGTCGATGTGCAACATGCTTGGGATCAGGTTGCTGGTGGAGCCGGGCCAGGAGGTGATCTGCGACGTTCAGGCTCACATCGCTCGCGCGGAGATGGGCGGGCATGCGGCGGTCCACGGCGTGACCATGCGAACCTTTCCCTCCACTCGTGGAAAGTTGGAGTTAGCTCACGTCGCAAAGATCATTTCGCCGTCGGCAGGCCCCTACCTGGTCTCCACCGCGGCAGTTGCGGTGGAAAACACCCACAACTTCGGTGGGGGGACGGTCCAACCGTTTGAGGAGCTGGAGGCGGTGAGTGTGCTGTGCCGCGAGCACTCCATCGGCTATCACCTCGATGGCGCCCGACTGTGGAACGCCCATGTCGCGACGGGTGTGGCTCTCGAGGCGTACGGGCGCTTGTTCGACACGGTCAGTGTGTGCTTCTCCAAGGGCCTTGGAGCTCCGGTTGGCTCTGTCGTGGTGAGTACCGCAGAGAACATTGCGCGGGCTCGGGTCCTGCGGAAGCGGCTTGGTGGTGGCTGGCGTCAGGCCGGCATGCTCGCGGCTGCCTGCCTATATGCCCTTGATCATCATGTCCAACGGCTGGCCGATGATCACGCGGCGGCACGCATCTTCGCTGAGGCGGTGGCCAGCCATGTGCCGACTGCGGTCGAGCAGGACGGCGTGGAGACGAACGTCGTGGTGATCGACACGGGAGCAACTGCCGCTGCGCCTCTTGCCGCCGCGGCGGCAGAGCGTGGAGTCCAGGTTTCCGCTCTCGGTCCATTCATGATCAGAGCAGTCACCCATCTCGACGTGACGGCCGACGATTGTGAGCTGGCCGGCCAGCTTGTCGGCAAGCTGCTGGCCGGATAGCGCGTCCGCCGACCCAACGGCGCAGTACTTCGCAGCCTCCTCCTGCGGTTGGGCATGCGGAATGCACCGCCACTGCACGACCAATCCGGTCGGTGCCGCGCGGACTCAGCTCGAATCAGTAATGCGAAAGAAGGTGGGCGGCGGACACGCGACCGGAGCAGATGCACTCAGAATGCCGCGCCGGTCAAGCCCGGCGCTGGGACCGGCTATGCTCAAGGGGAGGAAAAGGCAGGTAGGGGCATGTCTGACGATGAGTGCATCCATGGCATGACGCCCGCTTGGTGCGCGACATGCCAAGGCCGCAAGTCCATGTCCGGCCGGGCCGCTGTTGAGTTCCGGCCCTACGATGGCCGCTCCACGCAAAACCTCCTCAACGATCTGTGTGACCTCCTCGATGTGGCGCGCTACGTCGCCGTCCCCGGCAGTAGTCCCTCGCGCGTGTTCGATGCAGCTGCCGTCAGAGCCCACGTCGATGCGGGTTCCATGCCTGAGGTTGGTGCTGCGATCGCGACGAAGGCGGGGCTGTCCTGGGGACCGGAGTGCGACAACCGCGGCATTCGCCATGGAGGGACTGTCGTCAGCCGCGAAGGGGTCGGCATGGTCGTCGAAGCGCTAGGCATCCTGGCCAAACGCACACCGGAACAGCATTCGAAGCTAAAGCCAGGACCTCAGGGCGACTGACGGCGCGTCCACGGGCCGGGTCTGCTGCCGCGGCATGAGGTGCCAGCCCGTGCTATGCACTTCGACCATCTCGACTCTCTCTTCTGGCCAGCCCGCGCCCCGCCATTTCCGCCATTGCGCTGCTAGCGCCGAAGTCGTAGGCCGCTGAAGCAAGCTGTTCAATCGTTCCATAAGGCATGCGGGCCCGGCGCCTTCCGGCCTCCAACCAGATTTGGCGCGCGGATCGAGGCAGTTCTGCACGCCGACCGCTAACCAGCCAGAGACTGAAAGAAAATGAGGATCGAGCGAAAGACCACGGCAAGGCCGCCAGCTACAGCACGGACGGCGTGCGCGGCAGCCTCGGGGTAGGCAATCAAATAGAACAGCGCGAAGCCCACGACCAAGAAGACGATGAACCCCCTGACCCATGTCATGTCAGACTGGTCGTCCTTCCGGTCTTCACCGCAGACTATTCGAGCACGCTGCCGCTTGTATAGGCAGAAGCCTTGATGCTCTCCAGCCCGAGCCGGGTTCACGAAGCGATGCCGGCCGGTAAGAGGTTGTCTAGTAGCCGATCCGTGCGCCTACAAGTGATAAGGAAATATTGCTAGTCAGAGCACAGTGACAACCGAATAGTCGTCAATGGAGGAGTCAGGGGAAGAATGCGGATCACACACCTAGGGCATGCAGCTGTCCTGGCCGAGACTGACGGCGCGCGAATTCTCATCGATCCGGGGAATCTCTCCGACGCATGGCACTCGCTGACCGATCTCGACGCGGTCCTCGCGACTCACCAACATCCCGACCATCTAGATCCTGAGAACGTGCCGGCCTTGCTGGACGCCAATAGATCGGCAAGGGTGCTGGTCGAGCCGTCGATCCTAGATCTGGTCAGCGCCGGCCAGCTGCCGTCGCTGGGCTCGAACGCCGCCGCGTTGCCACCCGGCGAGCAGGTAGCCGTCGGCGATGTACTGGTGACAGCGGTAGGCGGTCAACATGCGATCATCCATCGCGATATTCCGCGCATCGGCAATGTGGGCTACGTGTTGCGGTCAGAGGGCCAGCCGAGTCTGTTTCACCCCGGCGATGCTTACGACACCGTCCCGGATGGCATCGACATCGTCGCCGTACCGGCGTACGGACCGTGGGCGGCAATGAAGGAGACCATCGACTTCGTGCGCGCTGTCGGAGCTCTGGAAGGGTTCCCCATCCATGATGAGCTGCTCAGCGACCGGGGCCGGGCCCTCGTCCTCAACCGCCTCAGCGAGATGACCAACACTCGCCTGGTCAACCTGCGAGGTGGCACCACCCACGAATTCTGATTGATTATGGATTGGCCGGCACTGCCCGGAATCCCAGACGTCGCGACAACTGTGCAGCCGCGCCGTTGACGGCCTCGATCAGGCGTGCTTCGTTTTGGTGATCAACCTCGCCCGCGACATAGGTGGCCGCAACGGCAGCAGTCGGATGACCTGCATGATCAAGTACCGCCTGGGCCACGGAGGAGAGTCCGCTGGTCACCGAACCTTCCTCGGTGGCGTATCCCCGATTGCGGACATCGCTCAATAGCTGCCGTAACCTCGTCGGCGTTGCCGGTCCGCGCTCGGTGTCCACAAAAGCTGCCGCATTCGGAAACAGGGCACGCACCTGGGCGGTGGGCAGCCGGGCCAGCATGGCCAGCCCACTAGCCGTCACCACTGCAGGCAGCCGGACCCCGACGTCGGTGATCAACATCGGACGGCCAGCCGCTCGTTCCTCGATCACGTAGAGCACGTCGCGCCCATGCAGCACCGCGAGGTGGGCATTCTGCTCCATCCGGTCGACCAGCTGTCGCACGATGGGTCGAGCGATCCGTTGCAGCGGGGCCTGACGTGCATATGCCGAGCCCAGCTCGTACGCCGCTACGCTCAACCCGTAGCGCCGCTCTTCAGGCAGATAACGAACGAAACCGTGGTCGACCAAGATCGAGAGCAATCGATAGGTGGTCGATCGCGGCAGCCGGAGGGTGGCTGCGACCATACCCGCCGACACGGGCTCCGGATGGTGCGACAACAAGGCCAGCATGCGCAGTACGTGATCGGCTGCGGGAGCCGCTGACATGGGGCCTCCTGATGTCTCAGATTTGGGACATAGTTTGGCCTCCGGCTCTCCCCGCCGGCCCGGTGGGTCGATTGCAATAGATCCATGGAACAACGTGCATTCGTTGATCGGCACAGCGTCATGGTCGGTATTGGCCCGGTCTCCTTCGCAGACCTGGAAGCAGTGGCGCGGTATGGAGCGCAGATCGTCATCGCCGACGGTGCATGGGCCGAGGTCCGCAAGTCACGGGAGATTATCGAGGCACTAGCGGATGATCAAGAGCCGCATTATGGGGTATCCACTGGCTTCGGTGCGCTGGCCACCCGCCACATCCCGATCGAGCTGCGCGCGCAGTTGCAGCGCAGCCTGGTCCGCTCCCATGCCGCCGGATCCGGACCCGAGGTTGAGCGGGAGGTGGTCCGAGCTCTCATGCTGCTGCGGATCTCAACTCTCGCCACCGGGCGTACGGGAATCCGCGAGGAGACCCTGCGCACCTACGTTGGCATGCTCAACGCCGGCCTGACTCCAGTCGTGTACGAGTACGGCAGCCTCGGCTGCTCCGGCGATCTGGCCCCGCTCGCGCACTGCGCACTGGCACTGATGGGTGAGGGGACGGTCCGGGACGAAGCCGGCACTCTCCGGCCCACCCACGACGCGTTCGCTGCCGCGGGGATCTCACCGGTGACGCTGGCCGAAAAGGAAGGGCTGGCCTTGATCAACGGCACGGACGGGATGCTCGGCATGCTGGTGCTTGCAATCGCTGATCTTCGGCGGCTACTCAAGGTCGCCGACATCACCGCTGCGATGAGCGTCGAAGGTCTGCTCGGCACCGACGACGTCTTTGCCGATGATCTTCAGGCGCTCCGACCTCATCCCGGCCAGGCCGCGTCTGCCAGCAACCTGCGCGACATCATGGCGACCAGCGAGATCCGGGAAAGCCATCGCACTGAGGCCTGCACTCGCGTCCAGGATGCCTATTCCCTGCGCTGCGCGCCGCAAGTCGCCGGTGCCGTCCGCGACACGGTTGCTCACGCCGAGCGAGTGGCTTTGATCGAGCTCGCCTCCGCCATCGACAACCCGGTGATCACCTTGGACGGTCGCGTCGAGTCCAACGGCAACTTTCACGGCGCGCCGATCGGCTACGTTCTGGACTTCCTCGCCATCGCCGTGGCCGACCTGGCGAGCATGTCCGAACGGCGCACCGACCGGTTCCTCGACAGGGCCCGCAACGGCGGATTGAACGCATTTCTGGCGGCCGATCCCGGCGTGGACTCCGGCCATATGATCGCCCAATACACCCAGGCGGCGATCGTCTCTGAGCTCAAGCGGCTCGCGGCACCCGCCTCGGTGGACTCGATTCCGAGCTCGGCCATGCAAGAGGACCACGTTTCCATGGGCTGGTCGGCCGCCAGGAAACTGCGCCGCGCGGTCGATGGGCTGACCCGAGTGCTCGCTATCGAGCTGTTGACCGCTGCCCGTGGCATCGAAATGCGATCGCCGCTCCAACCCGCACCCGCAACGGCGGCCGCGATCGCCGCCCTCCGCAATTCCGGCGCCCCACCGGTCGGCACAGATCGCTGGCTCGCTCCAGAGATCGACGTCGCCGTTCGGCTTGTCGCCAGCGGGGCGGTGGTCGCTGCCGTTGAGTCGGTGACCGGCACTCTCAACTGATCAAGGAAAAGGAGAAACTCAGAATGGAAGGCGCTCGCCCTGTACGCGCACCGCGCGGCACGACGTTGACCGCACGATCCTGGGCCGCCGAGGCCCCGTTGCGGATGCTGATGAACAATCTTGATCCCGAGAACGCGGAACGCCCCGATGATCTTGTGGTGTACGGCGGCACCGGCCGCGCCGCCCGGGACTGGCGGGCGTTCGACGCGATGGTGCGGACCCTGACGACGCTTGCACCCGACGAGACCATGCTGGTCCAGTCCGGCCGTCCGGTCGGGGTGATGCGGACCCACGAGTGGGCGCCGCGAGTGATCTTGGCCAACTCCAATCTGGTCCCGGACTGGGCCACCTGGCCGGAGTTTCGCCGCCTGGAGAGGCTCGGATTGACTATGTACGGCCAGATGACCGCGGGCTCGTGGATCTATATCGGCACCCAAGGCATCGTGCAGGGCACGTACGAGACCTTCGCCGCGGTCGCGGAGAAACGGTTCGGCGGCACGCTGGCGGGCACGTTGACGTTGACGGGCGGCTGCGGAGGGATGGGCGGCGCCCAGCCCCTGGCGGTCACCTTGAACGACGGCGTGTGTCTGATCGTCGACGTCGACCGGTCCCGACTGCAGCGCCGAGTTGATCATCACTATCTCGACGAGATCGCTGATGATCTTGACGAGGCCGTCTCGCGGGCACTGGCCGCCAAGGCCGACCGGCGAGCCACCTCCATCGGTGTCGTCGGTAACTGCGCAGAGGTGTTCCCCGAGCTGTTGCGGCGCGGCGTGCCGATCGACATCGTCACTGACCAGACCAGTGCCCACGACCCGTTGTCATACCTGCCGGAGGGGATCAGCCTCGACGACTGGGCCACCTATGCCGAGCAGAAGCCTGAGGAATTCACCGATCGGGCGCGGGCTAGCATGGCGCGTCACGTGCAGGCGATGGTGGAGTTTCAGGACGGCGGTGCTGAGGTCTTCGACTACGGCAACTCGATTCGTGACGAGGCCCGGCAGGGTGGCTACGAACGCGCCTTCGAGTTTCCGGGCTTCGTGCCGGCTTACATCCGCCCGCTGTTTTGCGAGGGGAAGGGCCCATTCCGCTGGGTGGCGCTGTCTGGCGACCCACGCGACATTGAGGCCACCGACCAGGCTGTGATGGATCTCTTTCCCGACAACGACCGGCTGCACAAATGGTTGCGCGGCGCTCGCGACAAGATCAGTTTCCAAGGGCTGCCGGCGCGCATCTGCTGGCTCGGTTATGGCGAGCGTGACAAGGCCGGCTTGGCGTTCAACGATCTGGTCGCGTCGGGCAAGATCAGCGCCCCGATCGTCATCGGTCGTGATCATCTGGACTGCGGCTCGGTTGCCAGCCCGTATCGCGAGACCGAGGCGATGCTCGACGGGTCGGACGCCATCGCGGACTGGCCGCTGCTGAACGCCATGATCAACACCGCCTCGGGCGCGTCGTGGGTGTCCATCCACCATGGCGGCGGGGTGGGCATTGGCCGCTCCATCCATGCCGGTCAAGTCTCGCTTGCCGACGGCACGGAACTGGCCGCACAGAAACTGGCCAGGGTCCTGACCAATGATCCCGGCATGGGAGTGATCAGGCACGTCGATGCGGGGTACGAACGAGCCAAGGAGGTCGCAGCCGGGCGTGCTGTTCGGATCCCTATGAAGGAAGGAATCTAGCAACTCGCGGAGGCTGCCACTCGGGGCCTCCTGGCGGAAGTCGTACTGGGACTCTACGGCCGATGGGATGAAAGAGTAATGGCCCCGGGTTCGCGGATGGGCAGTGGTTTGGATGCTTGCCGGGGCCATAGGCGGGTCTGTGGAGGTTCCGCCTTAGCACTAGTTATCCGCGTTGTAGGTGTGGCGAACCTGAGAGCTTAGGGCACCTCATCTAGGGCTCGGTGGCGGCGCGGGTCACCGGCTGGGGAACTGCGAGTAATCCGGGAAGTTGCCGAAAAGCCGCTCATCCTCGCCGTTCGGGCCGTACGTGACCGCCTGCACGAGCAGGTCTCCGCCGACGAAGGCACCCTTCCACGACTCACCCATGCCGCCGAACACCTCCTCCCGGTCACCCCTGCTGCGCGGTCGATTGATGCCTACCTTGAAGGCCTGCAGTTGCTCGGCGACCCGCGACGCGAAGTCCATGTCGTCGGTCGCCAAGCTGGCAACCAGGCACCCGTTGCTGGCATTCATGGCCGCGAGCAGCTCGGCCTCGGTGTCCACGCAGACGACGGAGTCGAGAGGGCCGAACGGCTCGGCGTGGTGCAGCGACCAATGGGCAGGTGGCTCGAGCACGCACGCTGGTGCTACGTATGCCGAGGTGTCCTGTCCGTCAAGGAAACGCCCCGAACCCACCGAGCCTCGGTGGAGGGGAAGCCCTCGGCCCCGCATTGCCTCCTCGAACTGCTCTCCCAGTTCCGCGGCCTTCCGGGCCCCGATCACCGGCCCGAAGTCCAGCTCCGGGAGAGGATCATCCGGACGCTCGACAGCCAGCGGGTGGCCGAAGCGCAAGCCTTCGACGACCGGCAAGTAGGTATCGAGGAACGCGGGCAACAAACGTCGCTGGACGACATACCTCGGGTAGGCAGTGCACCGCTGCTTCGCGTATTCGAACCCCTTGCGCAAATGCTGGGCGAGCAGCTCCCACTCGGTGAAGTCCCATATCCCCCACGCGTTCAGCCCTTCCTGCTCGAGAAAGTGGCGGCGGCGGCGGTCGGCCAGGGAAGTGGCGGCGACCCGTCCGTTGGATCGGCCTCCGACGAACGCGAGTGCCCCTATTCCGGGATTGCTGATCAGGACGTCGCCCAGCTTGCCGCCGATCCCGCTGAGCAGTGTGACCGGAAGGCCGGCGCGGGCCATGAATGCGTGGGCGAGCGTAAGGCAGTGGAAGCCGCCCTGGCTCGGCGTCTTTGCCACCACGGCGTTGCCGGCCAGCACCTGAACCAGCTCGGCGTGCACCTGCACGCTCATCGGGTAGTTCCAGCTCGCAATGTTCGACACTGGGCCAGGCAGGGGCCGCCGCTCGGCATCAGTTCCGATCGCCAGCTGGCGTTCTATCTCGTCGACGTACCATCGGACCCCGTCCAGGCCGCGATCCACGTCGGCCACGGCCAACCGCCATGGCTTGCCGATTTCCCAGACCAGCAGGAGGGCAAGCAGGTCCCGGTGGAGGACCATCGTGTCGATCGCGGCTGTCACCCGTTCGCGGCGTTCCGCCAAGCCGACCTTCGACCACGCCGCATGCTGATCGCGGGCATACTCGACGGCGCTAGCAGCGCTGTCGCGCTCGACACGTGGCGGGCCCTGGATCGGCGACAAGTCGACCGGGGTGACATGGTGGCCGGGCACTCCCACGCGCTGCCACTTGCCGTGCAACAGGTTGCGGATGCGGTCGGACTCGAAGGCCTCCGGTGCCACCGACACGCATCGGGAATAGGTCTCTGCCCATGAGCATCCGGGTTTTAGTTGCAGGTTCGTCACCTCGACATTCTGGCGCCGTAGCAATCTCGCCATGCGAGCGGGCCGATTAAGCCTTGCCATCCGTCATGGGCGATGCGGCCCAGACGGCCATCAACGATGGGTCAGAGCCGTTGATCTTCGTCCGGCCAAACTCGAGCGATAGCGTTCTACAGCTGCTCGGAACCATCATTACGGTTTCGACACGATCCGCGCCGACTTGCTCTAACCTGACGGCATGCCGGCGACAATCTGGATCCCCGTCTGGCCGACCGTGGCAATACAGCAGCGCACCCGCCCGGTAGACCAAGACGGCCCGCAGGTCGACGCGGCTATTCGTGGAAGCGTCCACCACGCTGGACCGACTCAAAGCGAGAAAGCGGCTGTAACCGCTGCGGACTTGCGGCCTGCCCGTGGCATCTTGTGGGGCTTGTTGTTCTCACTGTGCGCGTGGCCGCTGCTGTTCGGACTTGCACTGTTCCTTTTCAGGTGAGGTATCAGCTACCGACAACTGAGCAACCTCGCGCGTCCCTGACCACTCCTCGTCGGTTTTGATAAGGCCCAGACTTGGCCGCTGCCGGAGGCCCCAAAGCCCCCACA
>Ga0075423_10000662_pt1 | contig 28454 bp, 24 predicted proteins | sample SoiMethybrSBSTD2_FD_80114 | JGI IMG/M metagenome (GOLD analysis project Ga0075423, IMG submission 80114) | Bulk soil microbial communities from a Populus tree surrounding site in Tennessee, USA - Soil MetaG P. TD hybrid SBSTD2 | ecosystem: Environmental > Terrestrial > Soil > Tree plantation...
CAGGCGCTCGCGAACCACGCGCTCCATCCGGTAGAGGCCGATCCGGAAGGCCTCCTGGATCAGCTCGCCCACGGTGCGCAGGCGGCGATTGCCGAAGTGCTCGTACTCGTCGAGGTCGTGCTCGATCGGGTCGCGGGGCAGCGCCGCCGAGTCGGCGGCATAGTCCTTGCTCTCCTCGGGGACGCCCAGCTTGACCGGCAGGTCGACCAGCCGGCGCACCAGCTCGACGATGTCGTCAGTGGTGAGAACGCGGGTATCCTCGGCGATCTCGAGCCCCAGCCGCATGTTCAGCTTGTAGCGGCCGACCCGGGTGAGGTCGTAGCGCTTGGGATCGAAGAAGAGCTGCTCGAGCAGCGCCTTGGCCGCGTCGACCGAGGGCGGCTCGCCGGGGCGCTGCTTTTTGAACAGCTCGATCAGCGCGCCCTCTTCGGAGCGGGTCGCCTCCGTGTCGGCCTCGATCGTGTGCCTGAGGTAGACCGAGTCGTCGAACATCTTCAGGATCTGCTCGTCCTCGACGTAGCCCATCGCCCGCAGCAGCACCGTCACCGGCAGTTTGCGCTTGCGGTCGATGCGGACGAAGACTTTCCCCTTTTTGTCGACTTCCAGCTCCAGCCAGGAGCCGCGGGCCGGCATCAGGTTGGCGATGAAGACCTGTTTTTCGGGGTCCTTGGGCGCCATCACGTAGGCGCCGGGCGAGCGCACTAGCTGGGTGACGACGACGCGCTCGGTGCCGTTGATGATGAAGGTGCCGCGGTCGGTCATCCACGGGAAGTCGCCCATGAAGACCGCCTGCTCGCGGATCTCGCCGGTCTCTTTGTTCTGGAAGGCGACCGTCGCGGTCAGCGGCCGCGAGTAGGTCATGTCCTTCTCGCGGCACTCCTCGATCGTGTGCGGCGGCTCCTCGAACTTGAACTCGCCGAAGACGATGGCGAGGTTCCCCGTGTAGTCCTCGATCGGGGATATGTCGTCAATCGTCTCTCGCAGCCCACCCGCCTTGGGATCCGTCAGCTCTTCGAAGGAGCGACGCTGGATATCGATCAGGTGGGGGACTTCGAGGGGGTTCTGTAGTCGGGAGAAACTCCTGCGGGTTACGGGGGCAGCGTTGGAACGTGCCAAAGTCGGCGACTCCTCAGGCGGTCAGAGGGACGTGGATACAGCGCAGATATGGGCAGGGGGTGACAACAGGCGCGCGACCACGAAAAATAACACACGGCCGCGCTCGGCTGCGCAGCCGGCTCCCTGCCCGGGATCCGACCGCGCAAGATCGGGCTTTATTTGAGCTCGACCGTGGCGCCGGCCTCCTCGAGCTCGCCCTTGATCTTCTCCGCCTCGTCGCGCTCGATGCCCTCTTTGATCGCCTTCGGGGCCTCGTCGACGAGCGCCTTGGCCTCTTTCAGGCCGAGCCCGGTGGCGCTGCGGACGACCTTGATCACCGGCACCTTCTGGCCGCCGACCTCGGTCAGGACCACGTCGACCGTGGAGGCCTCTTCGCCGCCGCCGTCGTCGTCGCCGGCCGGGGCGCCGGCCGCCGCCGGCGCGGCCGCCGCGACCGCGGTCGCGGAGACGCCGAACTCCTCCTCCAGCGCCTTGATCCGCTCGGAGAGCTCGAGCACCGAGATGCCTTTCAGCTCCTCGATCCAGTCCTCCGTGGAAATTTTGGTTTTAGTCGCCATCTACTCCTCTTTCTCCTTTTGTTCTTGAAGCTGCTGAAGCTGGTTTGCGAGACCGGAGACCATCGAGCCGAGGCCGCGGACAAGACCCGTCAGGGGGCTGGCCACCATGCCGGCAAGCTGGCCGTCGAGCACTTCGCGGGCGGGCAGGCGGGCGATCGACTTGAACTTCTCCTCGTCGAGGATGAGCTCTTCCATGAAGCCGCCCTTGAAGGCGAGCACCTCGTGCTCTTTGTTGAAGGTCGAGATCGCCTTCGCCGCCTGGGCGGTGTCGCCGCGGACGAAGGCCAGCGCGGTCGGGCCCTGCAGCAGCTCCGCCAGGCGCTCCTCCCCGGCCTGCTCGGCGGCCCGTTTGGTCAGCCGGTTCTTGACGATGCGGAAGCTGGCGTCGGCCTCGCGCAGCTTGCCGCGCAGTTCAGCCGCCTGCGGAACGCTGATGCCTCGGTAGTCGACCGCGAAGATCGCTTCGGCGCCCTCGATCTGGGCGGCGATCTCCTCGATGGCTTGTGCCTTCTCGTCTCTGTTCATCGTTCACCTGCACCGGGCTTCCGGGCTCGGGGCCCCGCCGGTGGTCTCGGGTTCGCGCGGCGCTGAAGTCTAGACGGTCGCCGGCTCCTTGGCTTTCGCCGTCGCGTCGACCCGGATGCCTGGGCCCATCGTCGTCGTCAACGTCGCCGAGAGGATGTATCTGCCCTTCGAGGAGGACGGCTTGGCGCGGACGATCTCGTCGATCACCGCGAGGCAGTTCTCCAACAGCTTGTCCTCGTCGAAGCCGGCCTTGCCGATCGCCAGATGGACGATCGCCTGGCGGTCGGTGCGGTACTCGATCTTGCCCGCCTTGGACTCCGTCACCGCCTTCTCGACGTCGTCGGTGACCGTGCCCACCTTCGGGTTCGGCATCTTGCCCTGGGGGCCGAGCACGCGGCCGAGCTGGCCGACCGCTTTCATCATGTCCGGGGTCGAGATGACGACGTCGAAGTCGGTCCAGCCCTCCTGGACTTTCTCGACCAGGTCCTGGGCGCCGACGTGGTCGGCGCCGGCGGCCTCGGCGTCGCGCGCCTGCTGGCCTTCGGCGAAGACCGCCACCGTCACGTCTTTGCCCAGCCCGTGGGGGAGGGCGAGGGTGCCGCGCAGCTGCTCCTCGGCGTGGCGGACGTTGACGCCGAGCCGCAGATGCAGCTCGACCGTCTCGTCGAAGCCGGCGCTCGCCGTCTCCTTGATCAGCGAGATCGCCTCGGCGGGCGGGTAGCTTCGCTCGCGCTGGACCTTGTCGAGCTGCTTGCGGTAGCGCTTGCCGTGGGCCATCGCGTCCCCTATTTGACGTCGACGCCCATCGAGCGGGCGGTGCCGGCGATGATCTTCGAGGCGGCGTCGAGGTCGTTGGCGTTGAGGTCGGGCATCTTGCGCTCGGCGATCTGGCGGACCTGGTCCATCGAGATCGTGCCGACTTTGTTGACGTGCGGCTCGCCCGAGCCTTTGGAGATGCCGATCGCTTCGCGGATCAGCACCGCGGCGGGCGGCGTCTTGGTGATGAAGTCGAAGGAGCGGTCCTCGTAGACGGTGATCTCGACCGGGATGATCGTGCCGCCCTCGGCCTGGGTCTGGGCGTTGAAGGCCTTGCAGAACTCCATGATGTTGACGCCGTGCTGGCCCAGCGCGGGGCCGACCGGCGGCGCCGGGTTGGCGTTGCCGGCCTGGATCTGCAGCTTGATCAGCGTGAGGACTTTCTTGGCCATCGGGATCGGGGAGGGTAGCTAGATCTTCTTCACTTGGTCATATCCGACCTCGACCGGCGTCTCGCGGCCAAAGATCGAGACCAGCACCTTGAGTTTGGCCGCGTCCTCGTTGATCTCGGCGATCTCGCCGGAGAAGTCGGAGAGCGGGCCGGAGATGACCTTGACCGATTCGCCGACCGAGAACTGCGCCTGGGTGCGGGGGCGCTCGGCGGTCTCGCGGTGCAGCAGCCGGTCGACCTCTGGTTTGGAGAGCGGCACCGGCTTGTTGCGGGAGCCGACGAAGCCGGTCACCCCGGGGGTGTTCTTGACCAGGCCCCAGGCGTCGTCGGTCATCTCCATGTTGACCAGGACGTAGCCGGGCATGGTCCGTTTCTCCTTCGGCTCTTTCTGGCCGTCTTTGCCCAGCTCCATCACCTGTTCGGTCGGCACCACGACCTGGCGCACGTTGCGGTTCTGGGCCATCGTCTGAACCCGGTGCTCGAGGTTGTGCTTGACCTTGTTCTCGTGCCCGGAGTAGGTGTTGATCACGTACCAGCGATACAAAAGTCGTCCTTCGTCTCGGGATCCCGCTAGAGGATCTGCTTGATCAGGAAGCTGAAGGCGCTGTCGAGAGCGCCGAGGTAGGCGCCGGCGACGGCGACGAAGATGATCGTCACGGCGGTCGCCTGGACGAGGGTCTCGCGGTCCGGCCACTGGACTTTGCGCAGCTCGGCCCAGCAGGAGACGAGGAAGCCGATGACGCCGCCGCGCTGGCGCTTCTCGGCCTGCGCCTGCTTCTGGCGCTTGGCGAGCTGCTCGCGCTCGCGGCGCTTCTGCTCCTCGCGCTGGCGCTTTTCGGCCTGTTTCGCTTCTTTGGCCTCGGCGCGGCGCAGGGCGCGCGGCTTGGGGGCGTCGGGGGTCTCCAGCTCGGCCTCCGCCGCGCCGACCGCCATCCCGGTCTCGACGGCCTCTATCTCGGCGACGTCGCCGGAGACGGGGACCTGGGTGTCGTGCTGGGCGCGCGTCTCGGAGCGGCGCTTTGCGCCGCCGTCCGCGCCGGAGCGCTTCTGCTCCGCCGCTTCGCGGGCCCGTTTCTCGGCCTTGCGCTGCGCGCGCGTCTTCGCCATCGCCGCTCAGCAGCCCCTCTCGGCGATCGGGGTCGCCATCAGCGCGTCTCCTTGTGCGCGGTGTGGCGGCCGCACCAGCGGCAGTACTTGCGCATCTCGATCCGGTCCGGCGTATTTCGCCGCGACTTGTTGGTCTGGTAGTTGCGCCGCTTGCAGTCTTCGCAAGCCAGCGTCACCGCGATGCGGACATCTCCGCGAGCCATGTTCTCCTCGTTGCCGAACGGACGCCGTTACAAGAGAAAACCCCGGGCCGAGGCGCGAGGCTGGAGCCAAGGATAGCGCCAAGCGGCCGCCGGGTGCAGCGCGCCGGGAGCGTTCAGAGGCCGAGGGTTTTGGCGATGATCGTGCGCTGGATCTCGCTGGTGCCGCCGTAGATGGTCGAAACCATCGTGGCGCGCACGAGGCGCTCCATGTCGTACTCGGAGGAGTAGCCGTAGCCGCCCATCAGCTGCATCCCCTCGACCGCGATCCGTTTGGCCGCCTCGGTCACGTGCAGCTTCACCATCGAGGCCTCGCGGGGCAGCATGCGGCCGGGGTCCTCGTCGGTCAGCGTCGCCACCCAGCGGGTCATCAGGCGGGCCGACTCGAGCTCGGTCGCCATGTCGGCGAGACGGTGCTGGAGCGCCTGGAAGGAGCCGATCGGCCGGCCGAACTGCTTGCGCTCCTTGACGTAGGCGAGAGCGTCGTCGAAGGCCCGCTGGCCGATGCCGAGCATCGTCGCGGCGAGGATCAGCCGCTCGACGTTGAGCCCGGCCATCAGCTGCGTCCAGGCCTGGTCGACCTCACCGAGCAGGGCGTCGGCGGGAGCCTCGACGTCGTTTATATAGAGCGTGTTGGTCTCCTCGCCGCCCATCGTCTTGATCGGGACGATCTCCAGGCCCTCGGTCTCGCGCGGCAGCCAGATCATCGAGAGGCCCTCGTGCTTGCTCTCGCCCTTGGTCGTGCGGCAGACGACGAGGATGTGGTCGGCGATGTGGGCGTTGGAGATGAAGACCTTCTGGCCGTTGAGGACGAAGCCGCCGTCGACCCGCTCGGCCGAGGTGGTGAGCGAGCCGACGTCGGAGCCGGCCTCGGGCTCGGTCATCGCGATCGCCTCGACCGCGCCGCGAGAGATCCCGCCGAGGATCTCCTGCTTCTGCTCCTCGGTGCCGAAGCGCTGCGTCGCGCCGGCGACGATCAGCGTCGTCGCGTAGCCGCCGATCGGGGCGAGGCCGCGGGCGCTCTCCTCCATGAAGAGGCAGGCGTCGAGCATCGAGCCGCCCGAGCCGCCGTAGCGCTCGTCGATCGTCACCCCGAGCCAGCCCAGCTCCGCCATCTGCCTGTAGAGGTCGAAGTTGTGGTGGACCGAGTAGCCCTCGGTCAACCGCTCGCGCTTCTCCTGCGTGCCGCACTCGCGCGCGCAGAAATCGCGGATCGCCGCGACGAAGTCCTCCTGCTCGTGGGTCAAGGAGAAGTCCATGGGCCGGGCAGCCTACTTCGAGCCGCGCGCGCGAGCGACATTGACTCGATCGCCGCCGAGTGGCCTGAGTGACGATCAGACCAAGCACGTGGTCACGCCAGCGACCCTCGCGCGCTCTTCAGCCTTTCTGAGCGGATGGGCGTAGGCTGCGAGCGGTTCATTTCTCATTCTTTCCGCCGCCTCTTCCCTCGCTTCGATCAAGGCTTCAACCTTCGGTTCCCCACCCTTGGGGGAAGTCAGTTCGGCAAGCTGCTCGGTCGTTTCTTCATATGGGCCCTTAAGCGCGAGCATCGTTTCTTCTTTGACTTTGTCGGTTTCGCCCTCACGTTGGAACTTTTTTAGCGCGGCGTATAGAACCTTGTCGTGCTGATTCTGCCCGTTCTGACAGATTTCGTTGACCTGCTTGAGGTACGCGGCCTTCGTCGGCGGCGGGGAGCTCGACCCGCCACCACAGCCTGGTAAGACGAAAGTTCCCAAAAACGCCAATACCCCAGCCGCCAATGAGGTTAATGCCCTCCGCACCATTTTCTCCTGTAATTTCATTGAGTGATAAGGGATTTTATGCACTAAGAAGCCGCGGCTAGGGGTGACAAGCGCTCCAAGTAATTCTCGTCACAGACGAAACTCGGCTGCTACGGGTGGCGGCCGGCGCAGCTTACGGCGATCGCCGGGTTGGCGTTCTTCTTCAAGCCGTTTTGGGCCGTGAATCGGGTCCTCGCCCGGTGCTTTGCCCCGCAGATGTTCACGTGGTTTTCGATCAGGCTTCGCTTGCCGCCGAAGAAGCTGATCGTGAACTTGGTGACGGGGGCGTCGGGGACGTTTTGGAAGCGGGTCCTGATGCGGGAGATTTCGGTTCCCTTCTTCTGCACCGAGTCGATAAAGCCGACCAGGATGATGTGGATCGGGCCGTGCAGGTCGGCGACGATGTCGGGGAGTTCGCGTTCGCCGCCGTTCGATCGGAAGTAGACGGGGCCTTCGAGGGGCTGGTCGAGCAGCGGGGTTACGGCTCGGGCGGTGCCGAGGACCGAGCCGGGAGGGCAGGCGCCTTTGTTGAACTCTACCCTGGTGCAGGGGTTGTCGATATGGGACTGGTCGATGAACTCGCTGGAGGGGAGGACCACCTTCACTGACTTCGTGTTGGCCTGCCTGGAGGGCTGGGTGAGGACGGCTTTGACCGAGGGGTTGCCCGAGCGCTTGGTGGAGCCCTTGAAGGAAAGCTTCAGCTTCGGCGTGTAGCGGAGCTTCCCGCAGTTGGTGACCTGGAAGCCATCGCCAGGTTCTGAGGTGGCGCCGTTTGAGGCCGTCACCGTGGCCCTGATCTGCTTGGCTTCGCAGCCGGTCGGGTTGAGGGTGAATTCGGGCCGATTGACGTCGACGTGGATCGTGCGATAGAGGACCGGGACGCCTTCCAAGATCTGTGGCAGGGGATCGGTTTTGACCGTCGCCAAAGCGGTTTCGGGGTCGACTTCGATCGCTGAGCGGTTGACCACGGTGCCGAGGTCGAAAGGCCCGGCTTGGGCTGGGACCTTGGCGACGATCGAGTAGGGGGCGCCTTTGTAGGGACCGGCGAGGAAGACGGCGGTGGGGCTCTTGCCGGGCTGGGGGATCCACAATGGTGCTCCCCCCACGCCCGTGGCGGCGGTGATCGTGCCGACCTGGCTCGAGGCGGGGCAGGCGCCGGTGGCGGCGCCGGCCTCGGGGCAGAGAGGGACGCCGCCGAGCTTGGCGAGAAGGCCCTGGGGCAGATGCACCGCCAGGGTCTTGGGGTTGGCTTCGCCGTCTTGGCGGGTGAGGGTCATGGTGAAGGGAGCGAACCTGCCGGCAGACGAGCCGAGGCTGCCCGCCGAGAGCCCGGGCGCGAATCCGCCCTTGCCGCAGCCGCTGGTGATCTGCATCGCGGTGTTGCCTTCACTGGGCGCCTTGCCCGACCAAGGGGCGAACTGGAACTGGGTCTGGTAGGTGCCACAGGCAGCCGGCGTTGCCAGCGGCGCCCGCGGACCGCCGAAGACGTGCAGCTTCAGATCGGAGAAGGGCAGCTGTGGGTTGCCGCCGAGAGCCGGAATCCCGTCGAAGTTCGTGGTCAGCTGCCCGGTCAGGGGGTTTGCGTGGATCTCCGCCGGCAGCTTCAGGTGCACGCCCTGTTCGTCGGTCACCACCCAGAGGCGGAAGAGCCTTCCTTCTTCGGGGGTGCGCTGGTAGACGGAGCCTTTGAGCGGCAGTTCCAAGGCGGGAACATCCAGTTCAACGGCGCCGATCTTGGCCGCATCGGGACAGTGCGAGGGTTCGGTGGTGCCGAAGCCGACCTGCTCCGGACTGCAAGCGCTCAGCCCGTCGGCGGCGGCGGGGTTGATCGTGAGGGCTTCGGGGAGCGTGACCACGGCGCTCTTGAGGGTCGAGGTCGCGCGTCCCTGCGGGCTTTCGTCCTGCGGTATCTCAAGCTCGGCGTCAACGCCCGTGGGGGCTGAGGCCGCGGGGTTGGTCGCCAGCGCCGAGAAGCTGGGATCGAAGCTGAGTTTGCCGCAGCCGCTGATCTGCGGGAAGGGCGCGCTCATCGTCGATGGCGATTCCGGCAGCTGGTAGCTGCGGGCGGTGATGCTGATCTCGCGGGAGAGGCCGCAGTCGGTCGGGTTGCTCAGGAAGGGCGCTTCCGGCAACCCTGCTTCCCTGCCCCCCGGGAGAAAATTGCCGCTCTCCGCTTCTTCGGGGGTGATTCGGAATTCGTCGTGGCTTTTCGCCGCCGGTATGCCCCAGAACGTCGTGGTCGCCCCCACCAGAAAGGCCCCGGACGGCGCCCCTTCGATCGTCGCGACGAGGCTGTAGTCGGTGGGGTCGAGGCGGACGTTGATGGCCAGCGGCCATTCGAAGGCATAGAGGCCGAAGCGGGCGACGACGTCGCCGCCGGGCGAGGGCATGTTGTAGACGGGCTCGGTGAAGGTGCCGTTGGCGAGCCCTATCAGCCTCACTTCGCTGATGCCGACCTGCGAGGCGACAGGGCATTCGCTTTCCTGTGGCAGGGTGCCGAACTGGGCAACGGTGCAGCGCGGGACCGCCTGGGGGTTGCCGATCACACCCGGCGGAAGCGCCACTTCGATGTCACGGGTGCGCGCGAAGGGGAAGCCGCCCGCGTCCCGCGTCAATTTGAAGCTGGTCGTCAGGTCCGCGTGCGCTCCCGCCTGCGTGGAGGTCAGTGAGGCCGAGACGGATTCCAGGGCGTATTTTTCGTATTCTTCGGCCGCTTGGGCGCGGGCTGCGGCGGCGCCGAGCGAAACCAGGACGAGCGCAGTGAGGATCGTTGCTCTGCAAAGAGACTTCATCGCCTGGCCCCCTTCTTTGCGCTCGATCCGCGGTGGTGCTTATGGTGACGTTTCACGCAGCGGACCCTGCCGTGTCGCTTCACCCGGCGCTTGCCCTTAGGGCAATGCTTGACAGTGGAGACCTTGCCCCCTTTGGCGAGAGCGGGAGTGGTGGGAGCCGGCAGCACCGGTGGGGGCGTCAAGCTCCCCCGGCACCCTTCTGCTTCACAGATCGATCCGTTTGGTTCAGGAAAGCCGCCCCCCACCCGCGCGTCGTAGATAGAGGGCGTTTCATCGGAATCCACGCCCAGCAAGAGGTCGGAGCTGACGAAGAAGAGGTCGTCGCCACTGTCACTGACGGCATGGAGGTAGTTGTTGTGGAGGCTATGACCCGAGGAGATCAGGAAGATGCAGCCGCCAGGACGATCGCAGGTACCGACTCCTTCGTCGTCCCACTCGTAGACGTCCTGCAGCTGGTCGGTATCCCTCGCCACCAGGGCTTCGCTCGACTCGAAGAAGGCGCGGCGCCCGTCGGATCTGAGGTTGTTGACCAGCATGAAGGTGTTGTTCAGTTTTCCGAGGCCTTCTTCGCTCAACTTCAATCGCTGCAGGGTCGCGTCACTGTTGGCTACTGCGCCGGTGGGGTTGCAGGCAAGGCAGGTCAGCTCATCGGCGCTTGAGTCGTAGCGGTAGATCTCGGTGTGGCCCTGGGGGTCGTATCCCGCCAGGTTTGCCCGGGACTGGAACAGGAGCACGTTGCCGTCGGGGGTGACGCGGGAGGGGTCGGCGCCGAGGCGGCCTTCCCCGACCACCGCCGTCCAGAGACCGAGCCCATCGATCTGTTCCCCGGGATTTTCCCCCACGACGTCGCGTTCGGTGACCGTGCCGACGAAGCCGATCGCCCCTTCGCGAGAGAGGTAGAGGTTCTCCCCTCCTTCCACAGCTTTGTCGCCGTTCGAGTTGGCCGCTTCGGTCAGGACCGACGGCGAGACGAAATAGGCGGTGGAGCCGTCTTTGGAGATATTGACCGGGGTGACGTCTGCGCTGGTGCTGAACTGCGTCACGGATTCCGTCTGGGCATCGAAGCGAAAGAAGTTCCCGCCTTCGAGGTAGAAGACGCGGCTGCCTTCCGCAACGCCCTCAAAGGTCACGCCTTCACCGACTTCGTAGGTTTCGGCGTCGTCAAAGCGAAGGTAGAGCTTCGAGCCGATCGTGAAAGCGACACCGCGCCCGTCGAGGGAGGCGCCTTCGTAGGAGGCGTCTTCCCCTTCGCCGGGAGTCACGTCGCCTGGGAGGAGGGACACGACGTGGGTGACTTCGCCGGGGGTGCGGTCGTAGATCGCCACGGTGCCGCTGGGAGGAGCGTTCGGCTCTAACTGGAGACCGGGGACGTTGCCGCCGAGGTTCCTGGGCCGGGTATCGAAGATGATGTGGCTGCCGTTTTCGCTGATCAGGTCGCCCTTGGCCTGGGGGTCGGTGTCGAGGCTGCCCCGGCCTATCAGAGCCGAGTGCCCGTCGGGGTAGCGTATGTAGGTGGCGGGGTTGCCGTTGACTAGCGCGCTGCCTTCACCGGAGACGTCCCAGAAGGAGTAGCCCTGATCGGGGGAGTGACTTCCCGAATGCATGTCGGGGGCTTCCGAGGGCGAAGGGCCGACGTAGGAGGTGCTCCAGCCATCGGCGCCTCGGGTCGACAGGTATGGATCGCCCTTGGGCGAGCCCGTTCCTCCGATGCCGGGGAGCGTCCCGCCTTCGAGGCGGAAGGAAACCTTTGCCCCCGCTGGCGAAGCTTCCCTCGTGGTGAAGAAGAGCCCTTCTCTCGATAGTCCGAGGGGGGTGCGCGAATTCGTATCTGGAGGCGTCACCAGCTCATAGGCACGGCAGTCCGGGAGGAGGGCCGAGAAGCCCGTGCGAAGGGCCGCGTTGGGGCAGGGTTCGGGTTCGGGTTCGGCCGGATAGGTGCTGAAGCTTCCTTCCGCTTCGGCGCTGCCTTTTTCGTTCGTTGCGAGGACCCGGAAGCGATAAGCGGTGTCGGGAGACAGGCCTTCGGCCGAAGCGCTGACCTCCGTCCCTTCGCGCGCCGCCGGAACTTGGCCGCTGCCCGCCACCTGGGCGTCGCCGAAGCCTTCTTCGTCGAACTGCGCCTCCGTTACGTATTCGAAGGCGTAGCTGGTTTCGAGATTGCAGGGATTGACCGTTGCCCGCAGTTCGGCTTCAGTCTCGCTGACTTCGGCGAAGGAAAGCGAGGTGACACTGGGTTCGCATGGGGCACCCAGCGGGCCGAAGGCATAGGAGTGGCCGACCCCGTTCGGGTTGGAGGGAACGAAGACGTAGCGTCCCCTTGGGTTCAAGGCCCCATTGGGGCTGTTTTCCCCATTGTCCACTCCGATCTCAGCGGGAGGGGAATTAGCCTGGAACCCGTGTTCGAAGGTTTCCACGTATCCCCCGCTTTCCGTGAGCTCGAACAGCTTGCTCGCTTCGCCGTCGTAGACGAAGAGGTGCCCGTTGCCTTCGTCGACTCCCAAGGACAGAAAGGAGTCGGGGAATTTTTCGCCGGGGAGAGTCGAGCCATCCAAATCCGGGAGGGGTTCGTGGGGCGATGCCAGTTCGAACACCTTGACAACGGGTCGGTCGGTAATCGCGCTCGCGTAGATGCGACCGTGGGCCGCATCGATCGCGAGCCCGGTGCCGGTGAACGTAGACCCTTCGCCGAATTCACCCAGTTCGGGATTTCCTTCCGCGGCTGAGCCATACTCGACGACCTTGACTTCGCGACCTTCGAACAGGTGCTCGTTCGCGGCATTCACCGCAACGGCGATACCCGGGGCAAATGATTCTTCGCGAATCACTACCGGCGGATTTCCGTATGCGATTTCGCCGTTCGCTGGGTCGTATATTCCCGTCGGCACATATCGGACCACCCGCCTCCCATGTTCATTCGCGTCGATGCCGTTGGCGACGTAGAGCGTGCCGACGCTGTCCAGGGCAAGGCTTCGGGGTCCGTCGGGATCTGCAAGCTCGGTGAGAAAGAGACCCGACGAATCGAATATGTCGATGCGACCTTCAGAGCCGTCGTTCGCCTGGCCGAAGCTGGCTACGTAGATGTTTCCGTAGGAGTCCGTGACAACGCTCGTCGGTTCCGCAAAGGAGCCACTCGGGGGCAATGGCCCTTCCGGACAGCTGGGATCTGGCACCTGATCGAGGAACGATTCCGTGCACCCGCCAGTGAGCGAGAGCGTCGGGTCGAAGGTCAGGGACGAAGCCGCAGCGGCTGCGGGGGGCCACGCTCCGTGGATCACGACGACGAGAAGACCGGCCGAGACAGCTGCCGCCCAATTTCGACAGCCTCGCAGTCCTCGCTTGGCCCCCATTCCGATTCTCCCTAGCTCCCCCTGCAGACCTCCTGGCCAGATTCCCCTGGCTCCCATTGTGCAGCGAAGCTAGAGAATGCGCGAACCTCAGTCAAGGCGGTCCCGGGTGACAACTTTGCCAAGTTCTGGCTCGTTTCTCCCCTGGAACGAGCTGCGGCCGCTCTTGAAGAGCGGCCGCAGCTTCGGTTCGATATCTAGCGCTCGAAGCCCTCTAGTTCTTGACTGTCAGGCCTTTCGGATTGTCAACGACGTAGGTCGCTGTCCACCTGGCGCTGGAGAGGCAGCTGCCTGACTCCGTTTTGAGCAGTTTGACGACGGTGTTGACTGTCAGTTTCGCTTCTTCGGTGGTTTTCGCGACTCCGTCTAGCGTGCCGAGCGTGATGCCTTCGCCGGAGCCGTAGACGCAGACGCCGCCCGGAATTTTGGTTGTGACTTCGGCGCCGCTGCTCGTGACGGTGCCGTTCATGCCGCTGGTCCATTTGATGTGCAGTTTGCCGCCTTTGAGGGTGCTGGTTGCGAAGGTGCAGTTTGACCAGGTCAGGGATTCGACGTCGCCTGTGACGGTCGTGCCCGTTTCGTTGGTGGTTTTCCCTTGCGTTGTCGATTCGCAGGTGTTTTCGATGAAGCCGAATGTGTCCTCCAGGACGGCTTCTTTCGCTACGGCGTGGATTAGCGTTCCCGTTTTAATGTTGCCGGCGGTGGTGTCGAGTGTGGTCGCCAAGGCCGTGCTGGCGAAGGCCATCAGGGCCGCGCACCCCATCGCCGCGAAGGCGAGGATCTTCAGGTGCTTCATGATTACTCTCCTTGCTCCGGCGCTTTGCGCCGGGTCTGTCGGCTCCGCGCAGGAGGTCTTGGGTGTAGGCCCGCTTCCTGTCGCGGATCCCTATCTGGTCCGTGGTTCTTTTTAGCACGTGAAGTTGATTACTCAAATTATTCGCGAGTGACAAGCGGGTATAGCCGGAGAAGTACCGGAAAAGGCCTGGCTGAAGCGTCCCGTTGGGCAGGAATAGGTATCTGGACCCATGCCCAAAAACCCGCCTTCGGGTGACATTTGCCACCCGGCGAATCGGTCACTCACTTCAGCGTTTTTTCGCCCTTTTTCGACGGGCGATGGAGCGGCGACTAGGGTTTTGGCCGATGAGTGACGGCAAAAATGCGGTCGTCTCGAGATTGATCCTCGGGGTCGCGGTGATATTCGTCCTCGCCGGCTGCGGGAGCGACAGCGGCGAAAGCAGCGGCGGCACGCGTCCCGGTGAAGCTGACGCCGGCGGGGCTCATATCAACACCGACACTGAGGTCGGCTCGACCAACGGAATCGAACCGGATGAACGGACCGGCATCATCCCGCCGCCGCCGAAGATCACGAGCCTGAACAAGGCGGCGGAAAAGGCCGGCTGCTACCTGGAACTGCACCTCAAGGACGAGGGGCACGAACACATCCCGCCGGGCTCGCCCACGCCTGAATACGAAACCAACCCGCCTACCTCCGGTCCCAACGTCGAACCGCCCTACCAGCAAGCGGACGGCGCCTATCTCGAAATGCCGGAACCGATCGACTTCGTCCACTCTCTCGAGCACGGCCGGTTGGAGATCCAGTACTACCCAGACATGCCGGAAAGGATCCAGCGGGAACTGAAGGGTCTATACGACGAGATGTACGGGGCGACGCTGCTCTTCCCGAACTACGAAATGAACTACGCGGTTGTGGCGACGACCTGGACGAACCTGCTCGGCTGCACCGGCTGGGATGGGCAGATTACGCTCGACGCGATCCGCGCCTTCGGCAAAGCGACCTGGGGCAAATACGGCGGCGAGCCGGTCGAAGCGTTCACCGTCACCGGTCCGACCCCGGCGGAACCGGAAGAACCGGGAGCCAGTTTTTAATCAAACAATAAAGTTTCTTTTCCATTACGCTTGGAATGGGGACGGACGGGTATCTAGATGGGGAACTGCCTGGTCCCCGCTGGATGTCAAGGGGGCAGGCGCCATGGGTGCTTGGAGAGCACATGGGCGGCGCGGGGCCGAGAGGAGAACCGGACGAGCATCGCAGCCAACAACGAGAAGATGCCAGCCTCGCCAGAGAGGGAGGAGTCCCGTGAGGCGGTCGGCTCGATCGCCGAGATGCTGCGGCTGCTGAGCTCCGGCGCCAGCGGGGCGATCCTGATGGCCCTGGGCAGGGGACCGCTGCGCACCAAGGGGCTAACCGAGCGGGTGCCGGGCTACGCGCCGAGGACGATCTACCGCTATGCCGCGAAGCTTGCCGAGGCCGGCGTCGTCGAGCGCGAGGAGCAGCCAGGCGTACCCTCCAGGGTGGTCCACCGGCTGACCAGCTCCCGCGGCGAGGATCTCTACGGCCTCCTCGACGCCTTCGCGAGGGCGGCACTTACGCGGCTGCCGAGCGGCGAGATCGACGCCCACGCCTGGGCCTCGCTCGGGCTGCTGGGGGACCTGTGGGAGTCCGGTCTGGTCGACGAGCTGAGATGCGAGGCCCACTCCCCCACCGAGCTGGCCCGAGTGCAGAACGGCCTTAGCTACCACCAGATCAGCCGCCGGGCGAACCTCTTCACGGCCAACGGGCTGCTGCGGGAGTGCCCCGAGCGGGGGAGGCGGCGCTACGCGCTGACCGAGAAGGCAAGGCGCGGGATGGGACTGATCGCCGGCCTCGGTCGCTGGCGGCACGAGCACGTCGTCCCCGAAGGAACACCGGGCATCGCCGCCAATGAAACCGTCTCGGTTCTGCGGACGGCGCTGCCGCTGGTGCGGCTCGAGACCCAGGCGGGCAGGTGCATCAGGCTGAGCGTGCTTCGCGGCGATGAGCCCTACGGGGCCGAGGGAGAATCGGTCTGGGCGCGAGTGGAGCGGGACGGGACGATCGACAGCTGCGCATCCCCCTCACCGAAGCCAGACGCCTGGGCGCGCGGCAAGCTGCCCGGCTGGCTGGCGACCATCCTCGACGGCCGTCGCAGCCGGATGCAGCTGGGCGGCGACGTGGACCTCGCCGAAGCCTGTCTGGCCCAGCTGTACGAGGCGCTCTGGGCGGGGGGCCGACCGGCCGGGCCGAGTCTGCAGCGTAATGGGGAGCGGGTTCGGCTTCCACCCGCTGCTTTGCTACCTCGCCGAGACAGGTGAGCCGCTGGCGCTCTCAGTTCGAGGCCTCGATGCCGACGGCTCACGCTGCCAGGCGAGAGCGGGCGCTCGTCATCGCACTCGACGAGGGCGCGTGCCGGTTGCGGGCAAAGACGACCTGCGGAACGAAACGTACCAAATAAATATCGGTGTTTTTGCAGAACAAGACAGTCGGGTTTATAGTTTTTCGGGATGCGTCTCGATCGAAGGCAGGGGACCGAGCCGAATCCACCTGGCGAGACGGCCGGTGGGCGTGGGCGCGTGCTCCCGTTGCGAGGCCGCGAACCCGCGCCGGCCGACTTCGATCGAGCCTATGAGACGGCTTTCGCCCGCCTGCACGAGGCGATCGAGGAGGTTCGCGACCGCGAGCTCGACTGGCCGAGGCAGGCCGCCGCCGGGATCCGGGCGGTATTCCGGTTCGCCGCGGAGGACCCGGCCGGCGCCGCCGCCCTGACCACCGAAGCCCTCGCCCAAGGCGGCGAGCAGATCGCCCGCTACAAGCACTTGGTCGAATACACAGCGAGCCTGCTGGCGCCCGGGCGCGGCGCGGACCCCGGTCGCGCGCCGCTGCCCGACCTGCTGGAGGAGGCGCTCGCGGGTGGGATCTTCATGCTCATCGGGGGGCGTCTGGAGCAGGGCCGCCAGGCCGAGCTGCCTTCCCTCGCCGGCGAGGCGATCGAGTTCGCGCTGACCCCCTACCTCGGCTGCCGGGCGGCGCGGCGCCTGGCGGCCGAATCCGGGCCGGGACTTCGCGACGCCGAGCGATGAGAGAACCTCCTATGAGCTGCTCGGTCTAATCCTCGGTCGCCGCGCGCCTTGCTTCCTCTACGCCCACGTACGGAGTGAGGACGAACTGGATCGCCTCGCCGGCGAGGGAGGGGAGCTCGTTCTCGCGGCCGCGGTCGAGCCGCTGGGCGATCAGCATCGCAAGACCGCCTATCATCGCCTTCTCGGTGATCTCGGGAAGATCTACGTTGGCCGCTCGGAGGACGCGGCCAGGAAGCAGACGATCGCCGAAGTACTCGATCATCCGGTCATAGCGGGCGTACCCCTCTCGGCCGGCGGCCATCGCATCGCTCGTCAGAGCCCGAGCGGCGGCTGGGTCGGCGGCGGCGAAGGCGAGCGCCTCGCGAATCGCCGCCGCTACCTGGGCCGGCCAGTCGGCGGAATCCTCTTCCATGCAAGCCCGCTCGATGCGGACCTGGAGGCGGGCAAGCGCCGTCTCGAACGAGTCGGCGAACCCTGCTTGGCTGGGAGAGTGTCTCGCCATGTGCGGCGACCGCCGGGTGAGGCGAGGGGCGGTGGAGATCATTATAAACACGATTGTCTGCCAACCATCGGCGAGGATCGGCCGAGCCGGGGCGTGTAAAAGCACCGCGCCTCTTGAGAAGCACCGCATGTCAATCGGTTCGGGATCGTCACCGCCCTACCTCGGCCAAGAGGAGGCGCTACGCCAGGCGGCTAACCGATCCTCGCCTCGGCCGGCGCTGAGAGCGGTCGCGTAGAAGCCCGGAGCGAGACTCGAACTCGCGACCCCTTCCTTACCATCTCGATTGGGCGATTACGGCTGTTTGCGGGTGCGTGGTGCTTACCCTGGTAATTCGCCGTATCCAGCACCGACCGCACCGACTCGACTGCGGCTCTCACCGGGGCTCGTGTTGCCCAATAGGTTGCCCAATCGCCGCTGAGGAAAAGGCGGTCTTGGAATGAGACGGAGGCGATGCCACTTTGGGTCGCGTTAGTCCAATATCTCACGAAAGCACGTAGCCTTCTGCTGTGACCGAGGACGGCAGCGGGAAGCCCGTCGGGAAATCTCTGAGCCGTCTGCGAGGGCTATACAGCCAGCGGCCGGTCCTCGCATGGGGCGGCACGGCGGTCGTGGCCGGGGTGGTTCTCGCGGTTGTTGTGATTGTCCTCGTCGGCCGCGCTTCCGAACCGGCCAATGTTGCGATCAACTGCTCGGTCTACGACTCGGACGGAAGCGTGCGCCTTACTTTGCACGGCAAGGTCACTCAGAAGGAAGCCGAAAGCGGCTGTGATGGAATCGCCGCGAAACTCTCAGGGGAAGGACGTTATTGGCGAGTGGGGACGCCAGCCCTCCCCGAAAGCGAACCTCGGCTGGCTTGCGCACTTAATGCGCCAGCCGGAGAAGGATTCGGGGTCGCCATCGTCGAGGACAACCCCCAATCCTTCTCCGACCTCGGAACGAGTCTCTGCGGGGAATTCGCCCATGACGGCTGGACGCAGGCCGAAGCATTAACCGGCCCGTGGCAGCACGAATACGACATTGCGCTCCAAGTGGAAGAAGCGGTCGAAGTTGAAGAACAAGAAATCCGCGATGAAGAACAAGCCGAACAGGAAAGGCTCGAACAGGTGATCTACCGCTGCGAAGAAAAGGCTCAGGCGGCGGAAGAAGTCCAGCTCGAAACCATCGAAAGCGAAACCGAAGCGCGGATGGAAGGGGCATCCGAATCGCGGGAATACGAAATCGAAGAAGAAGGCTGGGCGAAAGAAGAAGAAGCCTGGGAACGCGGAGAAGCGGCAATCGAAGCCTGCAACCAGGGAGATGAATGACTGATGAAATTTGAGAAAGCCACCCCGGTGAGCCTGAAGACGCATGGTGAGTTCAACGAGAAATGGCTTCAGGAGCGGCTGGCCGAAGACCCTGGCTTGCTCGGCCTCGGCGACGTCGAACTAAAGGACGTAGAGAGACGCCAGCCACGCGCCGGCCGTCTCGACCTGCTGTTCACCGATCCCGAGACTCGCACCCGATTCGAGGTTGAGATTCAGTTGGGCGCCACCGATGAGGCGCACATCATCCGCACGATCGAGTACTGGGACATCGAGAAGAGTCGATATCCCCAGTACGAACACGTTGCTGTTCTCGTGGCCGAGAACATCACGAGCAGGTTCCTGAACGTCATCACGCTGTTCAACAAGGCGATCCCGCTCGTAGCAATCCAAATGCAGGCCCTGGAGGTCGGGGGTGTCTTGACGCTCCAAGCAACCACCGTCCTGGACCTGATGCCCCTGGGCACCGACGAGGAGGACGAGGCGGGCCAGGCCACCGACCGCAGCTACTGGATCAACCGAGGCTCGGAGAAATCGGTGGCGGTCGCGGACGAACTCCTCAAGCTGCTGAACGACATCGCTGGAGAAAGCATGGCCCTGAAGTACAACAAGCACTACATCGGGCTCTCACGCGATGGGGTCGCCGACAACTTCATGTCGTTTCGCGCCCGCAAGGACTACCTGATCGCCGAGTTCCGCATCCCGCGCAGCGACGAGGTCTCGGCCCTGATCGAGGACTCTGGCGTGGACAGCCTCCCCTACGACAAGCGATGGGCGCGTTACCGCCTGCGCCTCACGAAAGCCGACATCAAGAAACACCGAGACCTGCTTGAAGACCTCACCCGGCGGGCAAGCGGCAATCCCGCGCCGGACGAGGAGTGAGAAGTCAGAGTTCAGGTTCGCCGACCGTGCGCAACGCCTCTTGAAGCGCGTCGTGAACGGCTGACGTGAACGCGCCACGGGAGTCGAAGCGTTCGGCGTCCGTAAGCGGCCAGAGCCGCGCCAGCATGAGACCAGGCCGTGGAGTGGCGGTCCTGCGCGCCGTGTCGGTGAAGTGGCGGTCGAACTCCGGCCGATCCTCCTGTCGAGCGATCTTTCGCCAATCAGCCACGCCCAGTAGGCGTCCCAGTCGTCCCGCGCCACGCTCCCCTCGGTGGCGATCCTCTCCTGCCACAGTTGCAGGTAGTCCTCCAGGCCGATGTCCGAGGTAGTCCAGCAGAAGCCGCGCTGCATGTGGCCGAAATGGAAGTTCGGCTTGACCGACCAGCCGAGGTCTTCCTGGGAGAGCTTGGCTTTCCGGCGGCAGTAGCGGAGGCTGTCGCCGAACTGCGCTGCGACCGGATTCATCGCTCGCTTCCTCCTTCGAGTACCGCAAGCAGGCCGTGCATCGCGTCATGGGCAGCGACGACCTCCGGCGTTTTCAGGTCGCTTCGCAGGCTGTCGAGCCAGCCGGTCATTTCGTCCCGCAGGAACGAGACGTGCTTGGCGGGCAGGTTGAAGGCAGTGATGATGGGGCAAGCGGCGAGCGCTGACCAGCGCGTAGATGCGGCTTCGCGGACAGGCAAGGAACTCGGCGGCGCCCGCAACGTTGAGAAAGCTCTCGTCCCTGCCCACACCCCGCCGCTCAGCGACCAGCTCGGCGGCGCGCTTTGCGATCCGCTCAACCAGCTCCTCGGCGATGTCGAGGGTCAGAGCGGTCACAAACGGCCATCGGAATCAGTCTGCGTCTTGCCCATCGCATTCCCTGTCCACGCCGCAGGCCGTTTGCATCGGCTTTGTCTCTAAAGTCAACCATCTCAATCACATTGACATTCTCGCCTCTCTCACCTATCCTGACCACATGGCGCAGTTGATGCAGGTCCGACAGGCCGCCCGAGCATTGGGGGTCCACGAAAACACGCTCCGCCGCTGGGAGGAGCGCGGGCTTCTACGCGCGGTCCGGCTCCCAAGTGGGGTGCGGCGCTTCCGCGTTGAGGATGTCGAGGCGATGCGGGAGCAGATGTTCAGCGGCTTCGCGCCGCTGCGCGAGGACGAGGATGTCGTTGCGGTGACGCGCGCCCGCTCGATCGACTAGGAGCCGTCGTCGTCTGTTCGTAGGGTTCCAGGCCCGTGAAGGGCAGCGAACAATGGGACCTGGAGAGCATCGACCACACGACGAGGAATACTGGACCGCCCCCTGGTCCACGGCGCTCTTTGCCGGCGATCTCTTTGAGGCGATCCCATTCGGCGATCAGCCGACCACGCTTCTCCAGGCAGATGACGGCAAGCACTTCGTCGGCGAGGTCGCCTTTGCCTTCGGCCTTCTGATCACGCCGACCTGCGACATGTCCGAGCAGCGGGGGGAAGGCCCGATGGCGCATCCCTTCCGCGTACTCGTCCCGGTGCTTCCGCTGGCCGTGGTTGCCGACCAGGCCGGTGCGATCGAGGAGAACGTAAAGCTGCTGCGCAGCCGCGACACGCTCCACCCCTACATGTACCTGCCGCCGTTGTCGGGAGTCATCGAGGAGGAGTCGGTGGCGTGCCTCTTTCGGCCCAGCCTCGTCGCTGACGAGCTGCTTGCCGAGCCACCGCGCCGAGTCGCACAGCTTCAACCAGAGGCGCGTCGTCACCTGAAGGTCAAGCTCGCGGCCTACTGGGGCCGGGTCGCCGTCGATCCCGCCGAGCTGCCGCTGCACGAGCGAGACGAGGACGAGCTGCGTGCTGCCGACTGGCCCCCGAGCCGCTACGACGATCCGGGCGCCTTGACCGTCAAGCGCGGGTAGCGCTCGGCGAGTCTCGCCGAGCGAGCAGCAGGCGAGTTCGCTGCTGTGGAGGTCGCAGCGCTGCAGATCGAATCACTACCGGTCGCCGAGCTCGCGAGGCGACGGGCAGAATTGCAGGAGCGCCTCGACCGAGAGAGCGAACCGTCGCCGGCAAGGGAACGCCTCGACGCCTTGGAGAAGCGGATAGACCAAGGAAGGGCACGACTCGCCGAGCAGGCCGCAGAGCGGGACGCCCTCGCCGCAGAGCGCCGGCCCGACGGCGACGCACTTCGTCTCATCGACAACGTTCGTCGCCTCGGGGAGAAGCAGCTCACCCGCCTTGAAGACCAGCGAGACAGCTTGGCAGTAGAGGTCGGGATCGAGTCGCGACGGGCCCACCGGGCTGACCGGAAGGATCGAAGCAAGCGTCGCCGCCTCCCCGGCCATCACCAACTCGATGTATTCCGCTAGTTGAGACCTCGGTGCGCGTGGCGCACGCTGATCCACCCGCCTCTCAAATACGCGGCCTGGCGCTGCGGTCACGGCCAAGATTGCGAAGCCGACGAGCGTGCTGACGATCACTCGGAGTCAGCAGGTGGGGGTGGTGGCGGTGGAGGGGGCGGATCGGGAGCGGGTGCTGGTGGGGATACGTTTTGGAGCTGATTCACAACATCTCCAGGCGGGTTTACCGGCAACGCAACCATGCCCTTCCGGCCCTCCGATAGGGCGGCCTCCCCTGGCTCCGCAATCGTCCGGTCGGGCTGCGGGGGCGGAGCTGCTGGCGAATTGACCTTCCCGGGCGGCGGCCCTGCCGGCCGATCCTTTGATTCCTCGCCACTCATACCCAGCATCGTAGCTGCGCCATCGGCTGAATCGTCAGGCAGGAGAGGTCGCGTCTTCTTCGCGACGCCCGATCCGAGGCAAGACGGCACGACGGAGCGGGCCAGGACAAAGTTGCCCAATCCGTTGCCCACCTACGCGAAGCGGCTCCCCTTCGGGAGCCGCATTCCGCTTGCCAGAGCGAAGCCCGGAGCGAGACTCGAACTCGCGACCCCTTCCTTACCATGGAAGTGCTCTACCAGCTGAGCTATCCGGGCGGAACGATCAACTTTAGCGGCGCGGGCGGGGATTGGCTCAATCGTCAGGGCCGCGAACTCGCGAGACGGGCGAAACGGGTTCTCCCCCGAACGCTGGTTCTCCCCCGAACGCTATATCTATTACGGGTTACTAACTCACGCTACACTTACTCACGTGGCAACCGAGTTGATCGATCGCAAGCTGGAGCTGGGGCGCCTGCGCGAGGCGATCGCGAACGGTCCCCAGCTCGTCGTCCTGCGCGGCAGACGCCGGGTCGGCAAGAGCTTCCTGCTCGTACACGCGGTGCGGCGCGGGCGGGGCGTCTTCTTCCAGGCGGACGAGCAGGACGAGCGATCGCACCTCGACCTGCTCGCGCGCGAAATCGCGCCTCTGCTGACGCCGCGCGTGCCGCTGCGCTTCGAGTCGTGGGACGAGGCCCTGGCGACCGTCGGCGAGCTTGCCCGAGGGGCGCCGCTCGCCGTCGTGCTGGACGAGTTCCAGTGGCTGATCGCCGCGCAGCCGTCCCTGGAGTCGATCGTGCAGCGCCACTGGGACGAATGGCAGCGCGATCGGGTTCCCGTGACGCTGATCCTCAGCGGCAGCGCGCTGCGCCTGATGGAGGGCCTTCTGGAGCCCGGCGCTCCGTTGTATGGGCGCGCGGACTACCGGCCGCTCCTGCAGCCGCTCGACTACCGCGATGCATCCCTGTTCGCCTCCGCTCGGCTTTCCGCCGAGTCGCGCCTGCGCCGCTACGCGGTTCTCGGCGGAACGCCCCAATACCAGGTGTGGGCGGGCAAGGCAGGACTCTCCGAGCTGATCGCCACGCGCATCCTCGGCAAAGGTGAGTCGCTGTACGAGGAGCCCCTGCACCTGCTGCGCGAGGAGCAGGAGATCCGCGATCCCGGCACCTACTTCGCGGTGGTCAGGGAGATCGCCGCCGGCCGCACGCGAACGAACGAGATCTCGAACGCGACCCGTATCTCCACGCCCAACCTCGCCAAGATGCTGAAGCGGCTCGAAGCGCTCGGATACCTCGAAGCCCGGTCTCCCCTGTCCCCACAGGGCCCCGAAGCGAGACGCACCAGCTACCGCCTCGCCGATCCCTTCTTCCGCTTCTGGTTCCGCTTCGTCTTCCCCAATCGCAGCCTGTTGGAGCGTGGCCGTGTAAAGGAGGTGCTGAAGATCGTCGAGCGGGATATGGACGTCTTCATGGGGCTCGCCTTCGAGGACTGCTGTCGCGAGTGGACGGGCCGCTTCTCCGCGGATCTCCTGCCCCCCTCCCAGCGGTTGGGCAGCTGGTGGTCGCGAGACGGCCAGACCGAGATCGACTTGGTTGGGACCTCGCGCGGGCGCTACGACCTGATGGCATCGTGCAAGTGGACCAAGACCGCCCCGGCCTCCGCCCTGACCCAGCTGCTCGAGCAACGCGACTCAGTGCCCAGGGCGGGAGGCGCGCAGCTCGCGATCTTCGCCCGAGGCTTCTCCAGCCGGCTCGAACAGAAGGCCGCTGAGGAGGGCGTCACACTGATCGGCATCGATCGGCTCTTCGAGTAGCGGGATGGCTGGCTCACCCCCGCACCCGGCAACCGCTGGTCAGGGTCGAGGTCAGCTTCTCACCCCCCGCGAAGCCGAAGGTGGTGCGGGCAAGCGGGAAGAGCGCGCCGGAAAAGCCCTTCGGCGCCGGGCAGCCGGCGCTGATCACGCTGTGGGCGCGGCCCCGGTAGGAGTAGCGGCGGGCGAGGCGCAGCCGCAGGCCGGTGACGTGCCCCCAGCTGGTGAAGGCACGGGGCAGGGTGGCAGCAAGGGCGATGCCGTAGCGCCCTTGCCCTGAGCGCTCGATCCGAAAGGGGATGACGAACGAGTTGGCGAAGGGGTGGGCGGAGTAGATCTGGCCGAGCAGGGCGGGGCGGCCCCTGTAGTGGCCGTTGAAGAGGAGCAGGCGCCCCTTGGTCGGGTAGGGCCTTTGGCCGCCGAGGATGACGTCGACGCTGAAGCCGCCGCGCCCGACCAGCGAGCGGCGACAGGCGGCGAGCGCCCGCGCGGTGGAGGCCGGGTGGATCTCGCCGATCCGGCACTCGGGCAGCCCGGCGGTGTCGAGGCGCCCGTGGCGGTTCAGCTCGATCCGCAGCGTCTTCAGCGGCGGGGGGACGCTGCCGTCGGTGGTGGCGATCTGACCGTCGAGGCTGACCGCGATCGGGGCGGTGCCCGTGCGCGGCAGGCGCCGCGGCGAGAGCTTGGCCTCGACGCTGACCCGCAGGTCGCCCTGCTGGGTCACCTCGGCCGGGGTCGGGACGGCGCTCCAGACCAAGACGGCGATCGCGGCTGCCGCGACGGCGAGCCCGCGCAGGCCGGCCCTCACCGGCGCCCTCCCCCGTCCCGGTGAGCGGAGCGCCCCTGCTTGTGCTGCTTCTTGTCGCAGCGCCCGCGCAGCTCAGCGCCGAAGATCGCCCCGACGTCGTTTTGGCCGAGCGCCTTGACCGCGGCTTGCGGCGGGTGGGCGCAGACGTTCACCGAGTTGGTCAAAAGCCCGTGGCGCCCGCCGGCGAGGGTCATCGTGAAACGCTCGATCGGCGCGTCGGGGAGATCGTCGAAGAAGGCGCGGATGCCGCCGCTGCCCGAGGGCCCGATGCGTCCCTCCAAGACGATCCGGATCGAGCCCGAGCGCAGCTCGGCGACCAGGTCGGGGAGCTTGTGGGAGGAGGAGCGCAGGTAGACCTTGCCGCGCAGTGGGTCGTCGAGCAGCGGGGTGTAAGCGACGGCCTTGCCGTAGGCCGAGCCCGCCGGGCAGCGCCCCGCTTCGAACTGCTCGCGGGTGCAGACCGAGCGGATGTGGTTCTGGGCCAGGAAGAGCTGGTGGGGCATGTCGACCTCGATCCGCTTCAGGTTGGAGTCGCGGGGCCCGCGGGCGGCGTAGGTGGCGCGCAGGGCGGGGAAGCCGCCGCGGCGGGCCGCCCCGCGCAGGCGCAGGCCGAGGCGGGGGTGAAAGCCGAGCGAGCGGCAGTTGAGCAGCTGAAAGCGCGAGGAGACCGTGGCGCTGGAGTCATCGGCGGTCGCGGAGAAGCTGGCTCCCGAGCCACTCAGGGTCGAGGTCAGCTGCGAGGGCACGCAGCTGGTCGGGTTGTGGGTGAACTCGGGGCGGTCCAGGTAGACGCGGATCTCGCGCAGGTGCAAGACGACGCCGGCGAGGATGTGGGGGATCGGGTCTGAGGCCCGTGAGTCGATGCGCAGCTGGGCGGTGCGCGGGTCGATCTCGAAGGCCGAGCGGACGACGATCGTGCCGAGGTCGAAGGGCCCGACCGTGGCCGGGTTGATCGTCACCAAAGACAGCGGCGAGCCCTTATAGGGGCCGGCGAGGTAGATCTTTCCTTCGGTGTGGGCGAGGGCCGCCCCGACCCCGTAGCCGCTGAGCGTGCGGCCCACTTGGCTTGCCGCCGGACAGGATGGACGGGCGGCCTCCTCGAAGCCCTCCCTCCCCCTAGCGGCGGCGATCGCGGCGTCCGGGCAGAAGGGGACGCCGGCGAGCTTGGCGGTGATCCCCCGCGGCAGGATCGCCGAGTAGGAGGTGATCTCCTGTTCGGGGTCGCGGCGGGAGAGGTGCAGGAAGTAGGGGGTGTAGGAGTTGGCGTTGGAGTTGACGGCTCCCGCCACTGCCGTCGGGGCGAAGGGGCTCACGCCGGTTGGGCACGGGGCGCCCTCGATGCCCGACTCGAGCGGCGATTCGGTCTGCGCCGGCGGGGCCGCTAAGCCCGCCCAGGACGTCAGCTCGATCCGCGTGATGGCGCTCTGGCAGGTGGGTGGGCTGACCAGTGCTGAGCGCTGGCCGGCGCGGAAGGTCAGCTTCGCCTCGGTGTAGGGGAGCTGGGTTAGGCCTTCCAGCTCGGCGGTGAGCGTGCCGTCGGCGGGATCGGGGGTCAGCTTGGCGGCGGCCTTGATCGCGATGCCGCGGTCGGCGGCCTTGGCCACGAGGTAGACTGCCAATAGGGAGCCGTAGGGGTTTTGGTGGGGGGTGGCCAGGTAGATCGATCCCTCGATGCGGCCTTTGTAGAAGGGGAGGGTCAGGGTCAGGTCGCCGATCTTCGCTCCGTTGGGGCAGCCCTGTTCGGTGGCGCTCTCCGCCGCCAGCTGGGCCGGCGTGCAGGCCTCCAAACCCGCGGCCAGGGAGGGGTTGAGCGTAACTCCGTCGGGCAGCTCGACCACGGCGCTTCTCGTCCTCGGTTCGCTGCGCCCACGGGGGTTGACGAAGCCCGGGTCATCGTGGCTCAGGCGCAGGGCGAAGCCGGCGGGCGAGGAGACGTTCTTGGTGGTCAGGGCGCCGTCGATGTGGGGTTCGAAGTCGAGCGTCTGGCAGCCTTCGATCGGGACCGCCTGCCCGCCTTCGTCGCGGTTGAGGGCTTCTTCCGATCCCGCGGCGCCCTGCCACGACTCGGAGCGCGCCGTGAACGCGAGCGGCCCGCCGCACTCGGTGGGCAGGGTGATGAAGGCGAGCGGCGGGCTCGAGAGGGGCTCGCCCACCGCCGAGCACTTCGACCAGGGAAAGGATGGTTCGGCCTCGTTCAGGCAATCGCCGCGCTCGCCGTTGTGGGAGGCGTCCCATGGGATCCCCCAGAGGGTGAGGAGGAGACCGTGCAGGGCGATGCCCTGCGGGACCTCGGAGGAATCGAGCTTGAGCTGGACGCGCCCTTCCTCGCCCTGCAGGAGATGGACGTCGAAGGCGATCGGCGCCCCGAAGGGGGCGGCGCCGAGCCGCAGGGCGGCGCCTTCGGGGGGTGCGAGGTTGAAGAGCCCGAAGCGGCGCACCTCGCCGCCTCCGCCTTCCGCCTCGACCGTGCCGACCTGGGAGCGGGCCGAGCAGCTCTCTCCAGAGAGGCTCGCTTCGAAGGGCGAGGAGCGCGGCGTGGCGAAGGCGGCTGGGCTGCAGAGCGCGGCCGAGGCCGGGTCGGCGAGCAGGCCCGGAGGCAGGGCGAGGTGCAGCGCGCGCAGGTCCGCCTCGCCGGAGCCTTGGTCGAGGCCGAGGCCGAGCCGCAGGGCGTACGGATGGCTGCCAGCGAGGGCGGCGGTGGCCGCGCCGTCGGCCCAGACGTGGGCGTCGAAGCCGCTGGGCACCGCGGGCAGGGTGGCGGCGACGGCGCCCGGCGAAGTGGAGCCGCCGGGCGGCCGGGAAGCCGGACCCAGGGAAGATGCGGCGACACTCGGGTCGCCTGTGCGCGCCGTGGGCGCGATGCCGCTCGCGCTCGCCGCCGCGTGGCCCCTTTGCCTGCGCCGGGGCCCTTGCCTGTGGCGATGCTGGCGGCCCTTGCGATGCCGGCGCCCGTAGCGCCGGTAGCGCACCCGCGGGTTGCCCCTGCCGGCGGCGAGCGTCGAAAGCGCCGGGTCGTGGGGCTCGGGCGGCAGGATCTGGCAGGAGTCGCCCTCGCAGGCGATCTGCGGTCTGGCCCCGCCCCCGCCCGTTTCGCCGATCGAGACGAGCGGGAACAGCGAGGTGCCGGCGAGCGGTCGCGGCGGGGCGCTTCCCACCAGCGGTTCGGCCGTCGTGGCGGCGCCGGGCGGGTAGGCGTAGATCGCGCCGAGGTGGGTGTTGCCCGAGGTCACGTAGACGCGCCCCTGCGTCGATTCGGCGGAGTTGTCGACGGCGAGGCCGGAGGGCCCGCCGTCGACGACCTCGTATTTGAGGTGGCCCTCGTAGGCCCCTGCGGCGTCGAAGACGTCGATCAGCCCATGCGGGCTCTCGGTCAGGGCGGGCTGAAGGTCGTCGCTGACGTAGATCTCACCGGTGACCCGGTCGACCGCCACGGCCGCGTCGCGAAGCGAGGTGAATTCCCCGCCGGGAGCGTCCGAGGCATCGATTTCTCCAACCGGATTGTCCTTGTCGGTGGCCGGGTCATAGACCTTGACCGTCTCGCTTGCGGCGTCGGGGACGTAGAGGTAGCCCGCCGTGGCGGGGTGGGCGGAGACCGCGATCCCGTAGCCGTCGTCGAGCGACCCCAGCCCGATCCGCACCGCTTCGCCCCCTTCTTCGACCGGGGCCCCCGAGGGTTCGTAGACGCCGACGTAGGTGCGCTCGTCGACGAAGACGTTGGCGCTGGTGGGATCGGCGGCCACCCCGGTGGGGTGGGCGGAGTTGACGCCCGCGCCGCTGAGCACCGGCCCCGCGGTAAAGCCCGGCGAGGGGCCGTAGCGCTTTACCGCGCGGTGGTAGGAGTTGACGTAGAGGTTGCCCGACGCGTCGAAACCGAGCCCGCAGGGGCCGTCGGTGGGATCGGCGGCGCTCAGCTGGCCGAGGTAGCCGGTGGATCCGTAGACGGGCGGG
>Ga0075423_10000664_pt1 | contig 28425 bp, 30 predicted proteins | sample SoiMethybrSBSTD2_FD_80114 | JGI IMG/M metagenome (GOLD analysis project Ga0075423, IMG submission 80114) | Bulk soil microbial communities from a Populus tree surrounding site in Tennessee, USA - Soil MetaG P. TD hybrid SBSTD2 | ecosystem: Environmental > Terrestrial > Soil > Tree plantation...
CCCGGGAACGATCCTCTTCGAGGTCTCCGGCGTGGCGGAGGATTTCGCGAAGCAGTGCCTGAACCTCATCGCCCACAAGGTGTCCCTCCGGACCCGCCTCGTGGCGCGGAAGATCTAGCGGGAACCCCATGGCCACGAAAAAGAAGAACTTCAAGGGGATGGCCGAGGACGAGCTGCACAAGGAGCTCGACGGCCTGACCAAGGCGCTCTACACCCTGCGGACGCAGACGGTGACGAGCGAGGTCGAGAACAAGTCGCTCTTCCGGGCGCACCGGCGCGACATCGCCCGGATCAAGACGGAGCTGCGGGCGCGCGAGCTCAAGAAGCCCGCCCCGCCGAAGCCCGCCGCCCCCAAGACCGCCGCGGCGAAACCCTGAACCCGGCCGGAGGAAGAATGCCCCGAAAGGTCCGCTCGGTTTCGAAGGCCCCGGCCAAGGACGCGGCGAAAGCCCCGGCCAAGGCCGAGAAGATCGAGAGCCCCCTCTCGAAGGCCGAGCAGAAGCAGTTCAAGGTCCTCCTCCAGCTCCGCCGGCGCCAGCTCCTCGGGGACGTCAACAAGATGGAGTCCGAGGCCCTCAAGAAGGCGGACGCGGGCGACCTCTCCAGCCTCCCCATGCACATGGCGGACCAGGGCACCGACAACTTCGAGCAGGACATCACCCTCGGCCTCATGGAGAGCGAGGGCGAGGAGCTCCAGCAGATCCAGGACGCCCTCGAGCGCATCGCCGACAACACGTTCGGCGTCTGCGAGAACTGCAAGAAGGCCGTCCCGAAGCCGCGCCTCAAGGCGATCCCCTACACCCGCCTCTGCCTGGCGTGCAAGCGGAAGGAAGAGGGCGAGTAGGGGGGCCGAAGGGCCCGCTTCCAGCTTCCAGATCCCAGTTCCCAGCGTCGCGACCGTCTCCCCATGTATCGTGCCTGCATCCACCTTTCGGGCTCGAAGCTTGAAACTCGAAGCTCGAAGCTTTAGGAGGTCATCTGCTACAATCGACCCGGTCATGAACCATCGCGCCTGGTTTATCGCCGTCGCCCTGGCGGCGGCGGCCGTCGACCTCTGGACCAAGACCCTCGCCTTCGTCAACATCCCGGACGGCGGCGCCGACGTCCGCGTCATCGAGGGCTTCTTCTCGTTCGGCCGCACGACGAACAAGGGGATCGTCTTCGGGCTCTTCGCCGAGGCGGGGCCCATCTTCCTCGTCGTCTCGATCCTCGCCGTCCCCGCGATCCTCTTCATCTTCTACTCGGTCAAGAAGCCGCGCTGGGTGCTCACGGCCTCCCTCGCCCTGATCCTCGGGGGGACGCTCGGGAACATGTACGACCGCGTCGTCTTCGGCGAGGTGCGCGACTTCATCAAGTTCTACTACGGCACCCGCGTCTGGCCGCTCTTCAACCTCGCCGACTCCTGCATCTGCGTCGGCGTCGCCCTGCTGTCGCTCGAGATGCTCTTCTTCGACGAGAAAAAGAAGCGCGCGGACGATCCCGGGCTCTCCACGGAGCAGATCGCCGTGGGAGAGACGGAGCCCATGCCGCGCGCGGACCTGCCCCCCGATCTCCCGGAGCCCCCAAAAAATGACCCCGACCCGGAAGGCTCTCCCCCCCAGCCGGCCTGAGACCGCGCCCGACCTGTCGATCGAGGTCGGCCCCCTGCGCCTTTCCAATCCCGTGATGGTGGCCTCCGGCACCTTCGGCGCCCTCATGGACACGGTGCTCGACGTCTCCAAGCTCGGCGCCGTCGTCGAGAAAACCGTCACGCGGCGGCCCCGGAAGGGGAATCCTCCCCCGAGGGTATGGGAGACGCCGAGCGGGATGCTCAACTCGATCGGCCTCGAGAATTACGGCCTCGAGGGGTGGATCAAGAAGCGCTATCCCGAGGTGAAGGACTACCCCTGCGCGCTCGTCGTGAGCGTCTCGGGCGAGACGGTCGAGGAGTACGGCGAGCTCGTGGCCGCGATCGACAGGCTCCCGCGCGTCGACGCCTTCGAGCTCAACATCAGCTGCCCGAACGTCTCGCACGGCCTCGACCACGCGACCGATCCCGCCGCCACGGAGCGCGTCGTCCGGATCGCGCGGAAGGCGACGCGCCGCCCGCTCTTCGCCAAGCTCACGCCCAACGTCACGGACATCGTCGCCGTCGCGACCGCGGCGATGGAAGGGGGCGCCGACGGGCTGTCGCTCGTCAACACGCTCAAGGGGATCGCGATCGACTGGCGGAAGCGCGCGCCCGCGCTGGGCGCGGTGACGGGGGGACTGTCGGGCCCCGCGATCAAGCCGGTCGCCCTCCGGATGGTGTGGGAGGTGTGCGGCAAGCTCCCGAAGGCGCCGGTGATCGGCATCGGCGGGATCTCGAACGCGGACGACGCGCTGGAGTACATCGTGGCGGGCGCCCGCGCGGTCCAGGTGGGCACCGCCAACTTCGTCGACGCGCAGGCGGGGCAGAAGATGGTGGACGCGCTGCGCGAGCGGCTCGCCTCGGCCGGCGTGAAGCGGCTCGAGGAACTCGTCGGAACGGTGCGTCGCGCCGGGCCGGTCGGGGGCGATTGAGGGCCGGCCACATGGTGTACGTCGTCGCGGCGCTCGCGCTCCTATTCCAGGATTCCGACCTGGCGGCCGGCTCGAGGCAGGTCTTCGCTCCGCTGATCGATTTCGCCCTCGACAAGGGACGGTTGGTGATCAAGTCAACCGTCGCCCGGGAGAAGCTCCACGAAGCCTTGGACTGCCTGTCGGAAAAGCTGCCCGTCAGCCACGGGACCTGCGAATCGGGGGGCTGCTCCCAGTCGTGGAGCGGCGGGGGGACCGGCGGCCACGCCAACATCTCCTTCGAGCCCTCGGACCGGCCCGGAGTCTTCGGGTGGTCCTACGAAACTGCCGGCGGCCGGGAATCGCTCGAACTTCGCCAGGCGGAGCCGGGCATCCTTCGACTCGTCTTCCAAAACGAAGACCTCCTGGCCGTCTTCCGCCAGCGCAAGGACGGGCGGTGCACCCTGCTCGTGGACAACGGCCATGAATCGTCGCGGTGGCAGGCCGATTCGTTCAACGCGCTTCTCGCGGAGCAGGGCGAGGCGGTCGTTGCGAATGTCCTGGCCCCCCTGGAGCGGTACTTCGACGACGCGCCCCTGAGTCCCTATTCGCCCAAGGTGATCGAGATGGCGCTGGCCGTGGCCCCCGTGACCGCGGAGGAGGCGCGGGACCTGGACCGCCTTGTCGAGAAGCTGAAGGTCGACGAGATCGAGACGCGCGAGGCGGCCGAAGTCGAGCTCCGCACGCGGATCGCCGGGAGCCCGTCGTGCGCCTTCGCGGTCGCCCTCCGCTCCGAAGCGTCGACGGACGGCGAGGTCAAGGCGCGGCTGGAGGCCGCCCTCGGCGCGGCGCCGCGCCGCCGGGAAATCTGCAAGATGGTCGCGGGCCAGGGGCTTTTCCGGGACCTGGGCTATCTCTCGAAACTCTGGTCGTCCGGCCGTCCCGCCAAGGCCCGCCTGGAGGCGCTGACGGGGCGGACGTTCGCGACGGCGGAAGAGGGTGCCGCCTGGGTCCAGCGGAACGCCTCGAAGTTGAAGTGGGTCGAAGAGATGTGGAGGTACAAGGACTAGCCCGGAATTGAGGACAGCCATCGATTCGGCTACAATCCTCATATGCACCCGGCCCTGATGCTCATGACGGCGGCCACCCTCGGGTGGAACGCCCCGGCGGACTTCCGCCGCATCGAGCCCAACGATCTCCTGGCCGCGGCATTTGTTGCCCGCCTGTCGATCGAGTCCTGCGCCATCGAGACCGTTTCTCCCGAGTCGGTCGCGCTGGAACTCTGGTACCCGCCCGTTCCCGCGATGAGCCTGGTGAGCGTGATCGGACCCGCTCCGGTCGACCCCCGCCGCGACCTGCGGTACGACCTCCGCCTGCCGTACTTCCGGACCAAGCCGTAGCCTCGATCTCGTCCCCGTCGGCACGTCTGTTTTTCCGGCTAGCCCAGAGATCAGAGGTCGGTTATGGAACAGGTCCTTGAATTCGTCGGACGCATCCTCGGACGCCTCTTCGGCACCCAGAACGAGCGGATGCTCCGCCGCTACTGGCGGATCGTCACCGAGGGGATCAACCCGCTCGAGGCCCGCATGCAGGGCCTTCCCGACGCCGCCTTTCCCCAGATGACCGCGACGTTCAGGAAGCGGCTCAAGGCGGGCGAGAACATCCTCGACATCCTCCCTGAGGCCTTCGCCGCCGTGCGCGAGGCGTCGCGGCGCACGCTCAAGATGCGCCATTTCGACGTCCAGCTCATCGGCGGCATCGTCCTCCACGAGGGGAAGATCGCCGAGATGGGCACGGGCGAGGGCAAGACCCTCGTCGCCACGCTCCCGGCGTACCTCAACGCCCTCACCGGCGACGGCGTCCACATCGTCACCGTGAACGACTACCTCGCGCGTCGCGACTGCCAGTGGAACGGCCCGCTCTACGACTTCATGGGCGTCTCCGTCTCCTCCATCCAGCACGAGCAATCCTTCATGTTCGACCGGAACACGGCGACCAGCGCGGAGGACCGGCTCCACAACCTGCGGGCCGTCGAGCGGCAGGAGGCGTACCGCGCCGACATCACCTACGGCACGAACAACGAGTTCGGGTTCGACTACCTGCGCGACAACCTAAAGGTCCGCAAGGAGGACCAGGTCCAGCGCGGCCACGTCTACGCCATCGTCGACGAGGTCGACTCGATCCTCATCGACGAGGCGCGCACGCCCCTCATCATCTCGGGGCCGACCGAGGAGTCGACGGACAAGTACTACACCGCCGACCGCGTCGCCCGCCGGATGGAGAAGGGCGAGGAGATCACGGGCAAGGACCGCGAGAAGATCCACACCGGCGACTTCGTGGTGAAGGAGAAGGAGCACCTCGTCATCCTCACCGAGAAGGGGATCGAGAAGGCGGAGCAGATCGTCGGCGTCGGCTCCTTCTACACCGGCGAGAACATGGAGTGGCCCCACTACATCGAGACCGCCCTCAAGGCGCACCACCTCTACAAGCTCGACCGGGACTACGTCATCCACGACAACGAGGTCATCATCGTCGACGAGTTCACGGGCCGCATGATGCCCGGCCGGCGGTGGAGCGACGGACTCCACCAGGCGGTCGAGGCGAAGGAGTCCGACAAGGGCTGCCGCATCCAGGAGGAGTCGCAGACGTTCGCGACGATCACGCTGCAGCACTACTTCCGGATGTACGGCAAGCTCGCCGGGATGACGGGCACCGCCGCGACCGAGGCCTCCGAGTTCGACAAGATCTACAAGCTCGACGTCTGCGTCGCGCCGCCCAACCGCCCGCTGCGCCGGGACAATTATCCCGACGTCGTCTACGGGAGTGAGCAGGAGAAGTTCGACGCCATCGAGGAGGAGATCGCCCGCCTCCACGCGACGGGCCGCCCGATCCTCGCGGGCACGACCTCCGTGGCGAAGTCCGAGATTCTCGCGGAGCGGCTGAAGCTCCGGGGGATCAAGCACGAGGTCCTGAACGCGAAGTTCCACGAGAAAGAGGCGTACATCGTCGCGAAGGCGGGCCAGAAGGGGGCCGTGACGGTCGCGACGAACATGGCGGGCCGCGGGACGGACATCCTCCTCGGCGAGGGCGTGGCCGACATCGGCGGGCTCCACATCCTCGGCACCGAGCGGCACGAGGCGCGCCGGATCGACAACCAGCTCCGCGGCCGCTGCGCGCGGCAGGGCGACCCGGGGTCGAGCCAGTTCTACATGTGCCTCGAGGACGATCTCTTCCGGAAGTTCGCCCCGCCGTGGATGAAAGGGCTCCTGCGCAAGATGGGCCTCAAGGAGGGCGAGCGCATCGAGTCGAAGCTTGTCACCCGCGCGATCGGCAAGGCGCAGAAGAACGTCGAGGCGCACAACTTCGATATCCGGAAGAACCTCGTCGAATACGACCAGGTCCGGAACCAGCAGCGCAAGGTCGTGTACGGCCTGCGCCAGCGGATCCTCGACGGCGCCGACGTCCGCGAGCAGATCCTCGACATGGTTGGCAACCGCGTCGCCGCGATGGGGGACCGCTTCCTCGCGGGGCGGGAGCCGGACACCGCGGGATTCGCCACGTGGTTCGAGGAAAAGTTCGGCGGGCCGCTCGGGCTCGACGGCGCGCGGGACAAGGCCGACATCGAGCGGAAGGCGACCGAGGAAGCGGAGAAGCTCTACCGCGCCCGGCCGCTCGAGTTCGGAATCCTCGAGGTCCGGCACCGCGTCGAGGGGCTCGGCCACCGGTTCCTCAAGGACCGGAACACGCCGCCCGCCGAGGCCGCGATGTTCTGCCACCAGGTCCAGGCCGATTTCGGCCTCGCCGTCGAGCCGGCGGAGATCGTCCGCCGCACGGGAACGGAGGCGGTCACCTACGCGGTCGACCGGATCGTCGCGTCGCGCAAGGACGTCATCGAGAAGGTGGGCGAGGAGCTCTTCTCCGGCGCCGAGCGGTTCGTCCTCCTGGGCAAGATCGACGAGAAGTGGAAGGACCTCCTCTACAACATGGACCAGCTGCGCGACGTCATCGGCCTGCGGAGCTACGCGCAGAGCGATCCGAAGATCGAGTACAAGCGCGACGCCACGGCGCTCTTCGAGGGGATGATGGAGGCGCTCGAGGACGACGTCACGTCGTTCCTCTTCCGCTCGCGGCGGGTGTCGGGCGACGAGCAGAGGCTCGCCCGCCGGTGGGGGAAGGCGGCCGAGAGCAAGCAGGACGTCCAGGCTTTCGCGGGCGGAGGCGGCGGCAACGGCGACGGCGAGGGGGGCGGGGAGCCCGAGGAGAAGCCGAAGCCCTTCGTGGCCGCCGGCCCCAAGACGGGGCGCAACGATCCCTGTCCCTGCGGGTCGGGAAAGAAGTACAAGAAGTGCCATGGGGCGGCTGCGAACTGACGGAATCAAGAATCAGGAATCAAGAATCAGGGGCTGGAGAAAGCTCTTGGATCCTCCCCTGATTCCTAATTCTTGATTCCCAATTCCAAGCTGGGCAGACATGGGCTTTCTGCTCGACGTAGGCTACGCCACCGCCGGTCTCATCCTCTCCCCGTGGCTCGTCTACAAGGCCTCGACCGATCCGGTCTTCCGCGCGGGGATCGGCGAGCGGCTCGGCGGCGTCAAGCCCCGCGAGGGATCGCGGCCCTGCCTCTGGTTCCACTGCGCGTCCGTCGGCGAGGTGGCCGTGGCGCGCCCGCTCGTCGAGGAATTGAAGAAGCGGCGGCCCGACCTCGAGTTCAACTTCTCCGCCACGACCCCGGCCGGACGCGACCAGGCGCGCAAGGCGTGGCCGAACGACCGCGTCCATTACTTCCCGCTCGACGTGAGCTTCGCCCTGCGGCGCGCCTTCGGGCGCGTGCGGCCCGACGCGGTCGTGCTGGTTGAGCTCGAGGTCTGGCCCAACTTCATCCGGCTCGCGGCGAGGCGCGCGATCCCCGTCGCGATCGTGAACGGACGCGTCTCCCATCGCTCCCACCGCCGCTACCGGCGGTTCGTCGGCTATTTCCGGTCGATCTTCAAGCGGATCGCGCGGGCCGGCATGCAGACGAAGGAGTACGCCGACCGGATCCGCGAGCTCGGGCTCCCCGGCGAGCGGACCTTCGTCACGGGCAACTTGAAGTACGACGCGCGGATCGGGTTCGACCCGGAGCTGACGGCGGAAGAAGTGCGCGGGGCGTTCGGCCTGCCCGCGGAGCATCCGCTCCTCGTCGCGGGGAGCACGCACGACCCCGAGGAGAAGATCCTCGTCGAGACCTACCGGCGGATCCTCCAGACCTATCCGAAGCTGCGGCTGCTCGTCGCGCCGCGCCACATCGAGCGGACGGCCGACGTGCGGAAGATCGTCGAGGCGGCGGGATTCGCGGTCACGCTCCGGTCGGAGCTCAAGGAGCCGCCGCCGGCCGACCACGTGATCATCCTCGACACGGTGGGCGAGCTGGCGCAGATCTACTCCGCGGCGGACGCCGTCTTCATCGGCGGGACGTTCTGCGCGCGCGGCGGCCAGAACATGCTGGAGCCCGCGGCGCTCGGGAAGCCGATCGTGAGCGGCCCGAGCCTGGAGAATTTCCGGGAGATCGCGGACCGGCTCATCGAGGCGGGGGCGATGAAGGTGGTGGACAACCCGATCGACCTCGGGATGGCGGTCGGCAGCCTGATCAAGGAGCCCGCGATGGCCGCGAAGGCGGGGCACAAGGGGAAGGACGTCGTCGAGTCGGGCCGGGGGGCCTTGAAGGCGACGGCCGACCTCGTCTGCGACGTCCTGCCGGACCGGAAGGACGCGCCGGCGGGGTAAGATAGGCTAATGCGGTGGTTGAGCAAGATCCTCATTGTCTGTCTCTGCTTCTTCACGTCAGGTTGTCGACCGAAAACCAGTTCAGGTGAACAATTCGACCGAGTCCGGCAAGAGGAATTCGGGCGATTGCTTTCGAAATCCATGATCCTTCCCCAACAGGGCATCAACTGGGTCTCGTGGCGATTGACTTCCGAGGACCATCGGATGCTCGAGATGGCCTGCACATCACCGGCACTCTTCGACCTCCTTCTCAACCGCATTTCGGAGATTCCGGAGCCCTCATTCCCCGGACAGTTCCTGTGGTACCCCGACACGCCGAAGGATTGCCCGCTGGGGGAGGATTACGTGGAGACCCTGGCGGATCGCCTTCTCAAGGAAGGGCGACCCAAGCACCGAATCGTTCTCCGCGATGCTATCCAGTGGCACGCGTTCCACGTCCACTCCGAGAAATCGGCGAGGAAGCCCTACGAGGAATCGGTCGCGGCCAGGATCCGGACCTTTGACCGCCATAGTGCGGAGGACGACCGCTGGTATGGTGTTGTACAGGCCATTTACGCACCGTTGTTTCCAGAGGCTTGCGCCGAGATGTGGCGCGCCATTCGAGCGGACGCCCAGAAGACCGACGGGGCGCTGGCCATTGGAGCGTTCGAAACCGCTTTCAATCGACTCAACAAGGGCTTTTGGACATTTCGGAAGCAGTTCCTGAAGGAATGTCTGCGGTTCATTGAAGAGGCACGAGATCAGGAGAACCCGGCATCGGCTGGATGGCTCCTCAACCATGTTTTCCAGAATTACGTGCGCCATGGTCCAAATCTCCAAACCGGAGAAGTATTCGAATGGGAGGCGGCACTTGCGGAATCGGCATTGAAGGCGAGGTCCCAAGCCCATCGAGGAGACTCGATTCGCGTATTGCTCGCCATGAAGAGTCCTCGGGCCGTATCGATGCTCAACGCCTGGCTGAGTCAAGATCTCACGGATTTGCTAATTGAGAGGTTTGTGCGCGATTCCGGTGGTGGCCAGGCATTTGAGGGCGTCTCGGTCGCTGACATCATCAACCCCCGGGTCCGCGCGTGGCTGACGATTCAGCGAGAGGTCAGAACGCGAAGCTGGGGGAGCGAAGGAACGGCGGTCGCCTACCTTTTCGAAACTCTCAAGACCGACCCCAATCCGGACATGCGCCGTGAAGCTGTGCATGCGCTCGCGTACAACCTCAGGGATGACGACCGCGATAATCGGGATGACCTCCCGCAAGGAATGAGCAATCGTCTGGACCTGTTGGAAGTGGTCCTCGCTGACGTGTCCCCGGAAGTTCGAAGGGTGTTGGCAGAAATTCTCAAGCGAGACGAGGAGTGCCTTCCCAAACTGAACTCGAATCGAAGGGAACAGATCCGCAAACTCTTCGATTCCGTGAAGTAGGTCGTTCGAACGCTCACGCTCAGGCGATCTGGCCTGATAGTTTAGTATCAAATCGTCGCGATCAGCGGAGCACTTTCTTCGGATCCGCCGCGGGAACGAAGACTTTCCCGAAGCCGTGGCAGACGCCGCAGGTCATGGCGACGCCGACGGGGGGCATGCCGAAGCCCCGGCAGTGGGGGCATTCCTTCAAGGTCGCCATCAGCGCAAGGTCGTGCGCCGCGAGCTGCGTGAGCCACGACTTCCCCTTGCAGTCCGGGCAGTCGACCTGGTTGTTCGTCCGCGCGCAGCCGCACTCGACGCCGCGGAACACCCCCTTGCCGTTGCAGGCGCTGCACATCACGGTGCCGCCACCCTTCTCGAAATGGCCCTTGCCGTCGCACTTCGGGCATTTCACGTCGGCCTTTCCGTCGCCGCCGCATTTGGGGCAGGGGATGCGCCCCGACTTGCACTTGGAGCACTTCGCGACCGCCTCCACCGACGCCGCCAGCGCCTCCGCGTGCGCCGTCTCGTCGGGCGAAGCCCCCTTGCCGATGGACCGGAGCCCCGCCGCGAGGCGGTCGTATCCCCCCTGGTTGCGGTCGAAGGTCTCGATCGCGAGGAGCCACGCGCCGAGGAGTCGGACGCCGAAATCGTCGTGCTGGCGCAGCTTGTCGTCGAACCGCTTCCACGCGTCCCGCGCCCTGCCTTCCGCCGCGTCCATCGCGAGGTCGGCGCGGAGCACCGAGACGGCGTCGCCCCAGCGCTTGCCGTCCGCCGTCCGCTTGAGACCCAGGCCTTCCGAAGCCTTGGCGATCTCGTCGACCGACGCCCCGGAGTCGGCGGCGTGGGCCGCCGCGAAGCGGAGCAGGAGTCCCTCGGCCATCGGACTCTTCGCCCGCACCGCGGGGATCCGAGTTTTCAAATCGGCGAGCGCCCCCAGGTGACGCGCCTTGTCGAACGACTCGACCTCCGCGATTTTCACCGCGTCGAAGTAGCCCTGGATCGCCTCCGCACCTTCCGGCTTCAGGTCCCACGCCTCGTCGGTGACCGCCAGGTACGTCGCGCCCGTGAAGACGATCGCCGGCGCCCGCGCCTTTTCCACGGCGTCCCTCAACGACTTCGCGGCGCGCGTCCGGTCGGCGGGGGGCGCCCTTCGGAACGCGTCGCCCAGGAGCTTCAGCGCCTCCGGAAGCGCGACCTCGGGGGGCGGCGGGGGAGCGGGAAGCGGACTGTCGCCCGACGCGACGGCGGGATCGGCCGCCCCGGGAACGATCGATGCGAGCTGGAGGATGACGTACAGCTCCTTGGGCCGCTGGTGGTACCGGATGTCGAGGTCGGCGAAATCGGTCCCGCGCTTCACCGCGACGCGCGCCCGGCTGCCCGCCCTGAGCGCGGCCAGGAAGCGGACGAGGACTTTCTCTCGAGCCGCCGCGTCGAGCTTTCCGAAGTCGTTCGTGTCGAAGTACGTGATGACGTCGTCGCGGAGCAGGTGATCGGGGACGAAGGGGTCCTGCCCCTCCTCGCGGACCTTCGCCAGGAAGCGGTCGAGCTCCCCGGCGAATCCCGCGATCGACTCCCTCAGCGACGCCGCCTCGGCCTTCTTCCCGCGGAGATCGAGGACCGCCGCGACGAGGCCCGCGGTGTTGATCCGGTAGATGTAGAGATCGAGCTCCGCCTGGCGGTCGCGGTTGGACATCACGCGGCGCGGAGCGTTCTCCTCTTCCTTCTTCTGGACCGTCTCGCGGACGGCGTCGTTCGTGTCGCGCCGCCCGCGGTACGGCGGATCAGGCGGAGGCAAGACCGGCGGGGGCTCGGGCGCCGCCGCGACGGGATTCGCCGCGGGCGCCGGCGCCGGCTTCTCCGTTCCGGCCCGCACCAGGAAGAAGATGGTCAGGCCGATCACCCCGAGGGCGACGAGTCCGAAGACCATTGTCCCGGTCGAGGAGGAGGGCCGCCGGGAGACCATCACCCGGCGCGGGGCGGCCGGCGCCGGCGTGGAGGCGCCCGGTTCCGGGGCGTCGGGCACCGTCCAGACTTTCTGACAGCGCGCGCAGACGGCCTTCGCGCCGGGCGCGGCGTCCGTCACGCGCAGGATGTTCCCGCAGGTACAGCAGATCGTGTGGGTGGCCATGATGTCGGTCGGACAATCAGTATCTACGTTTGAGCGCCCGTTTCCACGGGTTGTTTTGCGCTCCAGGCCCGTTGCGCGCCGTGACTCGCGACTTCTCTTCGACAGGTGACCCCCGACTCCCGACTCTTGACTTCCGCCGCGGCCGCGGCGGGGTTGATGGCCCGATTCACGTGTGATATAAGAGGTCGCTTCAATCTGTCTGGAGGTATCCATCCATGTCGCGCCAAGGCAAGTGGCTCTTCACGTCGGAAGCGGTCTGCATGGGCCATCCCGACAAGATGGCCGACCAGATCTCCGACGCCGTCCTCGACGCGATCATCAAGGACGACCCCGAGGCGCGCGTCGCCTGCGAGACGCTCGTCAAGACCGGCATGGTCATGGTCTCCGGCGAGATCACGACCTCGACGTACATCGAGATCCCCGAGGTCGTCCGCCAGACGATCAAGGAGATCGGCTACGACTCCTCGGGCATCGGGTTCGACTACCACACCTGCGGCGTGATGACCTCGGTCTCGAAGCAGTCGGCCGACATCGACGACGCGGTGAGCACCGACGCGTCGAAGGGCAAGGAGCTCGGCGCGGGCGACCAGGGAATCATGTTCGGGTACGCGTCGAACGAGACGCGCGCCTTCATGCCGCTCCCGATCGACCTCGCGCGCTCCATCTGCTGGCGCGCCGCCTCGGTGCGCGCCTCGGGCGAGATCTCCTGGCTCCGGCCCGACGGCAAGGCGCAGGTGACGATCGAGTACGAGGACGACCGGCCCGCGCGCGTCCACACGGTCGTCTGCTCCGTCCAGCACGATCCCGACGTCACGCACAAGCAGATCGAGCACGAGATCATCGAGAAGGTGATCAAGCCGGTCCTCCCCCCGGGGATGATCGACAAGAACATCAAGTACCACATCAACCCGTCGGGGCGGTTCGTCATCGGCGGCCCGCAGGGGGACTGCGGGCTCACCGGGCGCAAGATCATCGCCGACACGTACGGCGGGATGGGGCGGCACGGCGGCGGCGCCTTTTCGGGCAAGGACCCGACGAAGGTCGACCGCTCCGCGAGCTACGCGGCGCGCCACGCGGCGAAGAACGTCGTCGCGGCGGGGCTCGCCGATCGGTGCGAGATCCAGCTGAGCTACGCGATCGGCGTGGCGCGGCCGATCTCGATCTGGGTCGAGTCGTTCGGGACGGGCAAGGTCTCCGACACCCGGCTCGCCGAGATCGTGGAGAAGCACTTCGACTTCACGCCCGCGGGGATGATCGCGTACTACAACCTCCGCCGGCCCATCTACAAGGCGACGGCGCGGTACGGCCACGTCGGCGTCGACCGGCCCGAGGTGACGTGGGAGAAGCTCGAGAAGGTGGACGCGCTGAAGCGCGACGCGGGCCTCAAGACCGAATCTCGCAAGTCGATCAAGACGCGCAAATAGGAGACTCCATGGCGGTGAAGATGGCGGCGAGCAAGAAGGCGAAGACCGGGGCGGCCCACGACGTCAAGGATCTCTCCCTCGCGCCGCAGGGGAAGGCGCGCATCGAGTGGGCGGACGGCCAGATGCCCGTCCTCCGCGCGATCCGCGAGCGGTTCGAGAAGGAGAAGCCGCTCAAGGGCCAGCGGATCTCCGCCTGCCTCCACGTCACGACCGAGACGTCGAACCTGATGCGGGCCCTCGCGGCCGGCGGGGCGGAGATCGCGCTCTGCGCCTCCAACCCGCTCTCCACGCAGGACGACAACGCGGCGTCGCTCGCCGCCGATTTCGGGATGAAGGTGTACGCGATCCGGGGCGAGGACTCGAAGACCTACTACCGCCACCTGGGCCAGGCGCTCGACATCAAGCCCACGCTCACGCTCGACGACGGCGCCGATCTCGTCACGCTGCTCCACAAGGAGCGCAAGGAGCTGATGCCCGGCATCATCGCCTCGATGGAGGAGACCACGACCGGCGTGGTCCGGCTCCGCGCGATGGCGAAGGACGGGGCGCTGAAAATCCCCGTCGTCTCCGTGAACGACGCCCACACGAAATACATGTTCGACAACCGGTACGGGACGGGCCAGTCGACGATCGACGGGATCATCCGCGCGACGAACCTGCTCCTCGCGGGACGGACGTTCGTGGTCGCGGGGTACGGCTGGTGCGGCCGCGGCGTCGCGTCGCGCGCCCGCGGCCTCGGCGCCAAGGTGGTCGTCACCGAGGTCCAGCCCCTGCGCGCCCTCGAGGCGGCCATGGACGGGTTCGAGGTGATGCCGATGGCGGAAGCGGCGAAGGTCGGCGACATTTTCTGCACGCTCACCGGCAACAAGGGCGTCCTCCGCCGCGAACACTTCCTCGCGATGAAAGAGGGCGCGGTCGTCTGCAACTCGGGCCACTTCAACGTCGAGATCGACCTCGAGGCGCTCCGCGCGCTCTCCAAGGCGTTCCACGCGGGCGTCCGGGCCAACGTCGATCGCTACGAATTGAAGGACGGCCGCTCGGTCTACGTCCTGGGCGAGGGTCGCCTGGTGAACCTCGCCTGCGCCGAGGGCCATCCCGCGGCGGTCATGGACATGAGCTTCGCCACGCAGGCGCTCATGGCGGAGTGGTGCGTGAAGAACCGCTCGAAGCTCAAGGTCGCCGTCAACGACGTCCCGATCGAGGTCGAGCAGTGGATTTCGAAGATCAAGCTCGAGTCGATGGGCGTCCGGATCGACCAGCTCACGCCGGAGCAGGAGAAATATCTCGCCGGGTGGGAGGAAGGGACCTAGCTCCCCGTTCCCCGATTCCCGTTCCCCGTTCCAGACGCTCCGAGCTTCAAGCCCGGGAAGAATCTGATAGCTTGAAGCACCCATGCGCGTTGCGATCGTCCACGATTTTCTTTACACGATGCGCGGCGCGGAGCGCGTCCTCGACGTCCTCTGCGAACTCTTCCCCGACGCCGACCTCTACTCGCTGATCTACCGGAAGGGCGCGCTCAATCCCCGGATCGAGAATCGGCGCATCACCGCGAGCGCGCTCCGCTTTTTTCCGGGCAATCACCGCTACTGGCTGCCGCTCTACCCGTGGGCGATCTCGCGGTTCGATTTCGCGGGATACGACCTCGTCGTGAGCTCGAGCTACGCCGTCGCCAAGGGGGCGCGCGTGGCCGAGGGGACGCCGCACGTCTGCTACTGCCACACCCCGATGCGGTACGTGTGGGACATGTACGAGGAATATTTCCATCCGTCGAGGCGGGGATGGATCTCGCGGAAGCTCGTCGAGCGGATGGCGCGCAAGCTTCGGGCCTGGGACGTGCGGACCGCCGCCGGGGTCGACGCGTTCATCGCCAATTCCACGACCGTCGCGGAGCGGATCCGCCGGATCTACGGCCGCGAATCGACGGTGATTCATCCGCCCGCCGACGCGGAGTTCTTCACGCCTTCCGCCGCGCCGCGCGAGGACTGGTACCTGTGCGCCTCCGCCTTCGCGCCGTACAAGCGCGCCGATCTCGTCATCGAGGCCTTCCGCCGCTCGGGCCGGAAGTTGAAAGTCGTCGGGGCGGGGCAGGACGAGGCGCGCATCCGGAAACTCGGGGGCGGTTCGGTCGAGGTGCTCGGCTGGCTCTCCGATGAGGGTCTGCGCGATCTCTATCGCCGCGGCCGCGCGCTCGTCTTCGCGGGCGAGGAGGATTTCGGCATCGTCCCGGTCGAGGCCCAGCTCTGCGGAATGCCGGTCGTCGCGTTCGGGCGGGGAGGACTGCGCGATTCCGTCGTCGACGGCGCGACGGGGATCTTCTTCGGCGAGCAGACTCCGGAGTCGTTGAACGACGCGGTGACGCGGTTCGAGTCCTCGTCGATCCGGCCCGAGGCCTGCCGGCGCAACGCGGAGCGGTTCGCCCGCCCGCGCTTCCGGGAGGCGCTGAAGGACTTCATCGATCGGACCGTCGCGGAGGTCCGCGCGGGCCGTTCCCCCCGGAAACGGGCGGGTTCCGGTTCGTAACGCCGCCCGACGCCGGATTCGCGCCCGATCCAAAATCCCCGCCGCCAACCGGTTGCGCGCGCCGCGCGTGGCACACGCCCTGCGCTGTCGCCTCCGCATTTAGGAGGTACGGCATGGAGACGACGATTCCGGCGAACGGCTCGGGGAGCGCGCGGGCGCGGTCGGCGCCCACGCAGATCGTGGTCCGGGAGCTCCCGGACATCGGGAAGTACAAGGTGCGGCTCGTCCAGAAATCGGCGCGCGACACGCGCCTCATCCTGGACATCCGCGAGTACGCCAACGGCCCCAACTACCAGGGGTTCACGCGGCGCGGCGTCCGGCTCCTGGTGCAGGACGAGCTCCCGAAGCTGCGGGAGGCGATCGACGAGGTGACTTCGGCCTCCGCCGGCCGGGCGTAGGCGGCCGGGGACGGGGCGCGGGCGCGGCCGGTTGCTCCGGCCCGGCGGCGGGGGTTAGAATGGCCCCCGTTCATGCACCGCCAAGCCCGCACCCTGTCCGCCGCGGCCTACGCGCTGCTGGAGCTGGCGCTGACGGCGGGAGCCTTCGGGGCCGCGATCCTGGTCCGCCGTCACCTGTCCCTGCCGCTCGTCGAGCCCGAATTTCTCGAGGAGCCCCTCGGTCCGCTCTTCCTGCTCACGCTCGCCATCTGGCTTCCGCTCGTGTGGCGGTGGGGACTCTCCCGCACGGGACGGACGGAGTCGGCGTTCGGGTCGCTCTGGAAGGTCGCCTGCATCGTCGGGATCGGTTCGATCCTGCTCTTCGCGGCGGTCTTCGCGATCCGCGCGCTCGCCGTCAGCCGGTCGTTCCTGGCGATCTTCTCGGCGCTCGATCTCGCGGCCCTGGGAGGGGCGCGCCTGGTCGCGTCGTGGGTCCGACACTACGCCCGCAAGCGGGGGCAGGACCGGATCTTCGTCGTCGTCGCGGGCACCGGGAGCATGGCGCGCCGCCACGCGGCGGAGCTCGCCTCCCGCCCCGAGTGGGGCGTCGAGGTCGTCGGGTTCCTGGCGGAACGGCCCGAGGTCCGCCTCGACCGCGTTGAAGGCGGCATGGTGCTCGGATCGATCGAGGACCTCGCGCGCGTCCTCGGGGAACGCGTGGTGGACGAGGTCCACTTCGCCGTGTCGCGCCGGACGCTGGAGCGGCTCGACGCGCCGCTCGCGCTCTGCGACGAGCAGGGCGTGGAGGTCCGCATCGTCCTCAACCAGCTCCACCGGCTCAATTCGCAGCTCTACCTGGATCGCGTGGGGGGCGTGCCGGTCCTGACGCTCGCCTCGAGCCCGCAGGACCCCGTGTCGCTCCTGCTGAAGCGGGCGATGGATGTCGCGGTGAGCCTGGTTTCCCTCCTGGTGGCGGCGCCGCTCTTCATCCTGCCGGCGGCGGTCCTCATCCGGCTCAACTCGCCGGGGCCGGTGGTGTTCCGCCAGAAGCGGGTGGGCCGGAACGGGCGGCTCTTCACGCTCTACAAGCTGAGGACGATGAAGGCCGACGCCGAGGGGATGAAGGAGGCGCTCTCGGCGCGCAACGAGATGGACGGGCCCGCCTTCAAGATGAAGAACGACCCGCGCGTCACGGGCGTCGGGCGGGTCCTGCGCAAGCTCTCGATCGACGAGCTGCCCCAGCTCTGGAACGTCCTGCGGGGGGACATGAGCCTCGTCGGCCCGCGCCCGCCGCTCCCGACGGAGGTGGCGAAATACGAGCGGTGGCAGCGGCGGAGGCTCTCGATGCGCCCCGGCATCACGTGCATCTGGCAGGTGAGCGGCCGCAACGAGGTCAGCTTCCGCCAGTGGATGGAGATGGACCTCGAGTACATCGACAACTGGTCGCTCGGGCTCGATCTGAAGATTCTCCTGAAGACGATCCCCTCGGTTTTCACGGCGAGGGGAGCGTCCTAGAAGCGAATCCGGATTTTCGGGGCCCCCGGATTCCTGATTCCCGATTCTTGATTCCGGGCTACAATCGCACTTCCATGTCCACCCCCGGTATTCCGCATCGACCCGAAGGCACCCAGGACCTCCTGCCGGATCAACTGGCGGCGTGGAGCGGCCTGGAGTCCGCGGCCCGGCAGGTCTTCCACCGGTACGGGTACCAGGAGGTCCGGCCGCCGCTCTTCGAGAACACCGCGCTCTTCCACAAGTCGACCGGCGAGGCGACCGACATCGTCGAGAAGGAGATGTTCACCGTCCCGCCCCGCGGCGAGGGCGAGTCGTACACGTTCCGTCCGGAGTTCACGCCCGGCGTGATCCGGCTCCTGATCGAGAACCAGCTCCTGAAGCAGAAGGGCTTCTGGAAAGTCTGGTACTGGGGCCCGGCGTTCCGGTACGAGCGGCCGCAGAAGGGGCGCTACCGCCAGTTCCACCAGTTCGGCGTGGAGGCGGTCGGATCCCACGATCCCCTTCTCGACGTCGAAACGATCGTGGTCTTCGCCGAGATCCTCAAGGGGGTCGGCGTGACCGACTACGCGATCCGCATCAACTCCATGGGAGACGCGAAGTGCCGCGGGGCGTACCGCGACGCCCTGAAGGCGTTCATCGAGCCTAATCTCGCGTCCTACTGCGAGAACTGCCGGCGCCGTTTCGAGCGGAACGTCTTCCGCGTCCTCGACTGCAAGGTCCCGGCCGACCGGGCGCGGAATGAAAGAGCTCCCGCGATGATCGACCACCTGTGCGTCGAGTGCGGCGACCACTTCTCGGCCGTCCAGCGCGGGCTCAAGGAGGCCGGGCTGGCCTTTGACGTCGACAAGCGGATCGTGCGCGGGTTAGACTACTACACGCGCACCGTGTACGAATTCTCCTCGGCCCGGCTCGGCGCCCAGGACGCGCTCGGCGGGGGCGGGAGGTACGACACGCTCGTGGGCCAGATGGGCGGCCCCGACGCGGGCGCCGTGGGATTCTCGGCCGGCTGCGAGCGCGTGATCCTCGCGATGGAAGCGGCCGGGGTGAAGCCTTCCGCGGCGGCGACGGCCGATTTCTTCGCCGTGGCGGCGGACGACGCGGCGCGGCCCGAGGTCTTCCGCGCGGCCCAGGCGTTCCGCGCGGCGGGGCTCTCCGGCGACCTCGACTACGAGGGCCGCAGCGTGAAGGCGCAGATGAGGTCGGCGAACAGGTCGGGCGCGCGGTACGCGGTGCTCATCGGAGCCGAGGAGCGCGCGCAAGGGCGCGTCCGGCTCAAGAAGATGGACGGCGGGGAGGAGAGCGTCGTGCCCCTCGACGAGGCCGTGCGGATCCTGAAAGGAGCGAACCCATGAAGCGGTTGCTGCCGATCCTGCTCGCGCTCGCCGCGGGCTGTGTCACGGTTCCGCGCCCGGGCCGGCCGAACAACAGCCCGACGACCGACACGCCGGCCGAGGCGGACCAGCGCAAGGGGGCCCGCGAGGCCTTCATCCGGCTCCAGCGGACGTGGATCGACGGGGACGCGCTGGGGGCGCTCAAGATGATGAGCGTCCAGGGCGTGAGCGACTGGCTCCTCGAGCGGACCCGCGACAAGGAGGATCCGGAATGGCAGAAGCGGTCCGCGGCGCTCGACGCCGTGCGCACGACCGACCTGAATTACTGGATCAAGGAGAACAAGCGCGTCCCGGTGCCGTACACCGACCGGCGCTCGGTTCAGCTGCCCGAGAGCATCCTCACCTCGCAGTGGCTGCTCGACACCTGGGCGCACTACTTCAACCTCGAGAAGGAGAGCCTCCGCCTGGTGGGGGGGTCGATGGAGGTCGCGGAGGCCTACCCGGACGGCGTCGAGGTCTCGATCCTCGTGAAGCAGAACAAGTCGCCCGCGCTCATGTACTCGATGGTGCTCGAGGGGGGCGACTGGAAATACGCCTACGTGGTGAGGCCGGCGGGCCGGGTCAAATCACAGTAGGGAAGGGACCTAGCGCCCGACTTCAAGCCGTTCGCCGAATCTCCGGGGGATGTGCTTGATGCCGAAGATTTTTTCCATCGTCCGCCGGTAGTCGTACTCCACCCGCCGGAATTCCACGACCAGGTTCTCGGGGTCCCACACCACGTAGCAGGCGCGGGTGTCGCGGTCGCGCGGCTGGCCGACCGATCCGATGTTGACGTAGTACTTCCGCCCGTCCACGAGCTTCGCCTTGTTGGCGAGCGACCGGGGCGGGTAGAACTTCATGTCCTCGGTGAAGACGCCCGGCTCGTGCGTGTGGCCGCAGAAGCAGATCCGCTTCAGCATCGAGAAGATCTCCTCCATCTTCTCGCGGTCCTGCACATCGTGGGGCCGCACGTATTCCTTGGTGCGGTTCCGCGGCGAGGCGTGGAGGTACATGATCTCGCCGTCCTCCTTGAGGTCGGGCAGGTCGCCGAGGAAATTCCACATGCGGTGGTTTTCCTCGCGCTGGGCGGCGGGGTCGTTGAGCTGGCTCCGCGTCCACTCGATCGCCTGCGCCGCGTCCGGGTTGAAGTCGAGCGCGAGGAAGAGGAGCGCGTCCTCGTGGTTCCCGCGCAGCGACCATCTCCAGTCCAGCGCGTGCTTGAGCATGTCCCGCGGATTGGGGCCGTAGCCGATCAGGTCGCCGAGGCAGTAGATCTCGTCGGTGCCCTGGAGGGCGATGTCCTTGAGGACCGCCTCGAGCGCCTCGGTATTCGAGTGGAGGTCCGAAATCAGCGCTATTTTCCGCGACATGGCTCTGGTGCAGTCTACGTCATGGGTTTGGTATTTGCCAGTTATCAGGCTTCTGACTTCAGACTTCCGTAGTTATCAGTACCGTAATCAGGAACCGACCACTGGAAACTCTGCAGGCTGATGTCTGTGACTATGCCCGGGGAGGCATCCGGCGCAATCCCAGGATGAGCTCCACTTCGCCGATCTCCAGCCCGGTCTCCACGCCGATGGCCGCCGCCGATTTCCCCGACTCTCGGAGCTGGTAGACGCGCGCGTGGAGCGGATTGGCGGGCGGGGCGGGAGGGGGCGGCGCCGATTCGAGCCGGTCGGGAGCGCTCTTGCGCAGGGTTTCCTCGAGGGCCGCTCGAGCCCGCTCCGCCTCGGCCACCGCCTCGCGAAGCCGGCGGACCTCCTGGTCGAGCCGCTCGACCTGGAGCCGGGCCGATTCGCGGAGTTCCTCGATGAGGCGCGCGAGATCGCGCCGGACCGCCTCCCCCGGATCCGGGGCCGCGCGCCGTCGGGAGGCGACGAGGAGCAGGGCGCCCAGGCAAATGACGGCCAGGCCGATGAGGAAGGGTTCCACGGGACCATTCTTCACCGCGGGCACGGGGTTTGCAAGACAACCTCCGAGACCCAATGCCGGGGCGTCGGCCGGAGAGGGCCGGCGCCTCCGGCATTACCTTCCCGTAACCTCCTTACCTGAAAGTAACGTCCGGGCAGGACAGGGGTGCCGTCCGCGGCGTCCCATCAGATGGAAGATGGGACGCCCGCGGCGGATTGACAATTGGAACCGCGGACTCCCGGCCGGGGGCCCCGCGCGACGCCGCGGGGCGGTAATGTGTTGACCCTTTTTCCGGGGCGCGACTATACTGTCCCTTCGCTCGGAGGTCGGCCCCTTCCCGTTCCAGACGAGGTTTCAGCCATGATGGGTTTGCTCGCGCCGGCTCGTCTCGCACGTCCCCGAAGGGGGTTCACGCTGATCGAGATGCTCGTCGTCATCGTCATCATCATGATCCTCGCGGGCCTGCTCATCCCGACGGTCATGAGGGCGATCTGCAACGGGCGGGCGGGGGCCATGGAGGCCCTGCTCACCCAGCTCGAACAGGGGGCCAAGTCCTACCAGCTGGACAACGGGGACTACCCCCAGAGCAACGGCAATTTCGACTCCGCCCCGCTCGCGGCCGCCCTCCGGAGGCCGAGCGCCCGGCACGGGGTGTACTTCGACTTCAAGGAGAGCCAGATCGACCAGGCGGGCAACATCGTCAATCTCGTATGGCCGTCGGACGAGGTCGTGAAGTACCGCAACAACTTCATGACCAAGGACAAGGCCACGAAGGGCATCCACAACAAGAACGGCGTCGACATGTGGACGAAGGGTTGCGACAAGGAGCCCGAGTCCATCAACAACTGGGATTGATCGGGGCCTCGGGAGCGCGCATGGGGACCGCGGGCCGCCGCCGGGCGGGTTTCACGCTGATCGAGCTGATGGTGGTCATCGTCATCATCGCCATCCTGGTCTCCATCAGCATCGGCGTCGTGCAGGGGATCATCTCGCGCGCCCGCACCACCCGGACCGAAGGGCTCATCATGGTCCTGAGCACGGCCTGCGATTCTTACCGGACCGACTTCGACGTCTATCCGCCGGGGCAGGGCTCGAGGGCCCTCCACCAGGCACTCGGGGGCGAACGGAGGCTGCGCCTCGTGACCGGGGAACCGCCGATCTACGTGAAGAAGGGGCCGCTCGTCGAGTTCCGCGCGGGCTGGCTCGAGAGGGGCGCGCCGTCGCTGCAGCCGCCACCCGCCTCGGCGATCGTGGACGCGTGGGGGAACGAGATCAATTACCGAAATCCCGGCCAGAACCGGCCGAAGCAGGTGGACATCTGGTCGGATGGGGCGAAGCCGAACACCGATTCCGACGACGTCACCAATTGGATCTCGAAATGAGGACGACTCGCGCCGGGACGGCAGGCCGGGGATTCACCCTGATCGAACTCCTCGTCGTGATCATCATCATCATCATCATGACGAGCATGACCATGATGATGATGAACGTCTTCCTGCGCGACCAGGGGATCCGCCAGGCGGGGAACATGGTGCAGCAGGCGCTCTCGCTCTGCCGCCAGCGCGCCGCCGAGACGCGCGTGATGCACTTCGTCGTCTTCAAGAACAGCGACGCGAACGGGTGCGGGATCATGCGCACGTACAAGGACATCAACAACACGAAGACGTACGACAACGGCGACCAGGAGATCCTCGGCGGGCTGATCCAGCTTCCGAAGGGGGTCATCTTCAAGGTGGTGCCGAAGTGGATCGGCATCACGCCCACCGGGTACTGCACCGGGTACTCGGACATGTCCTCGAGCCTGTACGAGAAGCGCATGCGCGACTTCCAGGAGGCGGGGGACATCATCCTCACGAACTCGGGCGGGCGCTACCGGGCGTGGTGCATCGACGTCGACCCCGCCGCCGGCAAGGTCCGCAAGGGGATGCTGCTGACGGACGAGGACAAGAAGGAGTAGGTTCGCCATGCGGGGAGACCGATCGATGAACCCGAAGAGGCCGGGCGGCTCCCGGGGCCTGACGCTCCTGGAGATCCTGCTCGCCCTGATCGTCATGGTGCTGGGCATTGTGGGCATCCTGGCCCTTTTCCCGCCCGCCCTCGAGTCCTCCAAGGACTCGATGGAATATTCCCAGGCGGCCATCACCGGGGAGTCCATCGCCAACGCCCTCGCGGTCGCCCTCCGCCTCGCCACGTACGACCCGAACTCGGGCCAGTGGACCGCGGTCCTGACGCACGATCTCGAGACCTCCGGCTCGACGGTCCGGTACACCTTCACGCTTCCCAAGCTCAGCGACGGCCTGACGAAGGCGCGCGACGGCACGCGGTGGATGCACCATCCGCCGGGGACGGCCGCCACCGACGACCCCGAGGGCCAGCTCGCCTTCTCGCTCGGGGCCGACCCGTGGACCAAGGAGCAGCTCAAGAACGTGAAACTGAGCGACCCCAACGATCCGCTGAACCAGTTCTGCTTCTCCTTCCAGGTCCGCAAGATCCACACGCTGGCGTACCTCGAGGGGACGTCGAAGCCCGACGGCCGCCCCTACACGCTCGACGATCTCGACCCGCTCTCCAAGCTGTACGAGTTCCGGATCATCATCTTCCGCGTGCAGGGCACGGTGGAAGGCGGCCCCGAGAAACAGAACAAGCGGGCCGTGGCGGTCCTGACGACGCGGATCAGCACGAAGTAAGCGGTCCGATGAAATGTAATGAAGACCTTGCGGGCCGCCTACCCGCCGCAGCTTTGGCGAAGGCGGGTCGTCCCGGCGAAGATTCGGCAGGCGGGAGGTAATGGATATGACCAGGCGAGGACTTGCCCTGGGCGAGCGCCGCAACGCGGGAGTCCAAGGGTTCACGCTGATCGAGCTCCTGATCTCGATCATCCTGATGATCATCCTCCTGAGCGCCGTGACGATGGTGTTCGTCCACACGACCGAGACCGTGACCGTCAGCCAGGCGCGCACGCAGGTCTACACCGAGGCGCGGCGCGCGACCGACCTCCTCGAGGAGGACCTCCTCGCGTGCCTGCCGTTCAACGGCCAGCAGCAGTTCTCGATGGACAACGGGAAGGGCGGACTCACCGCGGCGGGCGCGGCCGACCCGCAGTATCCGGCCTCGGGCGCCGACTCCCACACGCGCCTCGCAGCGGACCGCCTGACGTTTGTCGCCACGACGATGGTCGGGTCGACCCACCAGACGGGGAGGATCCAGTACTACCTCCTGCCCGGCCAGAAAGCCCTCGACGCGAACGGCAACATCGAGGAGGGCGATCCGGACATGGGCCGCACGATGCCCACCCCGAATTTCCCGGAAGGCCGGCCGCTCTACACGCTCATCCGCCAGGTCAAGCTCCTCAATCCCCAGACGGGCATGTACGACCAGCGCCCCGTGGACCAGCTCGGCAAGCCGGTGCCCGACATGGAGCTCTGCCGGTTCGTCACGAGCTTCAACCTGGAGTACTTCTCCAACACGCTCCTCTTCTCGCAGCTCGATCCCTCGCCCTTCCGGAGCGACGTCACGGCCGGCGGCAAGGACGACCCGCTCGGCAACGCGCTCGGCGACAACGACGGGCAGGGGGACCAGAACGCCATCCCGATCCGGATCCCGATGATCCGCATCACGATCACCATCGTCGAGGACCGCGCCGCCCGCCAGGAGCGGACGATCCAGAAGGTGATCGCGATCCCGATGGGATAACGAGGCTTTAAGCCGCGCGGCGGCGCACAAACTTCCCACTTCCGCTACACTTCTGTCTTGTGACCAAGGAAGCCGGACCCCGCACGCTCTTCGCGGGCGACATTCACCTGCGCCCCGGGGACTCCGCGGCCGCGCGTCGGTTCTTCTCCTTCGTCGAGGGCCGCCGGGCCGCGCTCGATCGCCTCGTCCTCCTCGGCGATTTCTTCGACTACTGGATCGGACCCAAGCACCTCGAGGGGGAGGACTACCGCGCGGCGCTCGACGGGCTACGCCGCCTGACGAAGTCGGGCCTCGAGGTCCTCTTCCTCCACGGCAACCGCGACTATTTCACGGAGGGGGCGTTCGAGCGCGCGACGGGAGTGCGCGTGGCGGGATCGGAGATCTCGTTCCGGCTCGGCGGGAGGTCGGTCCTCTGCGCCCACGGCGATTTCATCTACAACCGGAACCCGAAGTACTCCGCCTACCGGCGGCTCATGCGCTTCTCCGCCCTGCGGGCCGCGGTCCTGGCCCTGCCCGCGGGCGTGGGAAAAAAAATGGCGCGGGGATTCCGCGGCGTTTCGCGCCGCACGACGCCCGCGTACCGGTGGTCGAAGGAGTCCTTGCTGGCGGGGGCGGCGCCCCTCTTCGACCGGGGAACGGACGTGCTCATCTGCGGCCACATCCATCTCCCGACGCACCTGCACTGCGAGCGCGGCGGGCGGCGGCGCGACCTCTACGTGGTGGGGGACTGGGACGGGACGGGGGAAACCGTCGAGTTCAACGGAACGTCGTGGAGTTTCACCCCGCGCCCGGCGTGAGCCGCGGGAACTACTTCGCGGCCTTGACCGGCTTGCCGACGCGGTCCTCTTCGTACTCGAAGGACGAGCCGCACCGCTGGCAGATGCAGCGCTTCGTGACGCGGCCGCCCGCGCCGGGGAGCCGGCGCGCGACGCGGAACTCCTCGAGACGGCAGACCGGGCAGCAGACCGTCATGCGATGAGCGAACGATCCCTTGAGCATGCCTCACCCCCTGGCTGTGACGACACGAATTTTTCGAAGGCGGCGGCGTCGCCGACCTTGATCCCGAAATAGCGCGCCCCGCCGCGCGGCGCGGCGTCGGCGAAGACCAGGTCGGCGTCGAGATCGGTCCCCGCGCAGCGCACGGTGACGCTCGTCCCGCCGGAGATCGCCGCGTCCGACGAAGGTTCGAAGAGAAGGCTCCCGCGCCCGCGTCCCACGAGGCGGCCGGGAATGGGGACGCCCGCCACGACGAGCTCGGCCTCGACGTCCGAGGACGCCGACGGGACGCGCGCCTCGAGCGCGCGGACGGCGCGGCGCAGTGCCTCGAGGCGGATCGGCCGCGTGAGGACCGCGGCGATCGGGCCGGCGCACGCCACTTCGCGTTCGACGCCCGCGAGGACGAGCGGCAGCTCGGGCCAGTCCGATTCGAGGAGGTCGGCCAGCTCCCGGGACGCGCCGCACGGACCGATCACGAGCGCGTCGAAAAGGCCGGTATCGAGTTTCCGTCGGGCCTCGTCGACCGAGGCGGCGATGGAGGCGCGATGGCGCCGACCGGCGAGCGCCGACCGGAGGAGATGTCCGAGCGTCCGCGGGTCGTCGTACACGAGGATGTTCATCGGCCTCTCCGAGTGGGGTCCGTTGAATCAATTATCGACCTGGAAAAATGGCGCGCTTGAGAAAATTCCGGCGGGACCTCCCGTGAAATTTATGGGCGGCGCTCTAGGGGTAGGGGGGCGGGGAACGCGGAATCCATGCCGATGGGGGGTTCCGGGGAGCCCTCCGGATGGCGCGGAATGGGTGCCGGGCCCCTTCGGTTTTCGCCTTGACAGGCCCTCCTCATGGGATATAGTTACCCGCGACAAGGCTGTTCAGGGGACAGCTTTTTTTTACCCCCAGCGGTGGAGCGAAGTGGGTCGTACGCCCACGAGAATCCACGCGGTGGAGCGATCCGCATGTTCCTGGGTGAGCAGGCGCTGACCCTCGACGAGAAGGGGCGCCTCGTCCTTCCGGCCAAGTTCCGGACTTTTATTACCGACCCCGAGGACCTCAAGGGGTTCTTCATCGTGGCCGACCCCCGCCGGATCGACCGCTGCCTCCGCCTCTACACGCGGTCGGGCTACCTCGTTCAATCCGGGCAGATCAAGGCCGCCGCCGAGAAGGCGGAGGATCCCGTCCTCTTTCTCCGCATCTACGCCGCCCATTCCGAGTTCGCGCCGATGGACACGCAGTCGCGGTTCCTCGTGCCGCAGAAGCTCGTCGACTACGCCGGCCTGGGGCGCGACGTGGTGATGGTGGGGGTCAACGACTGGATCGAGATCTGGGACCGCACCGAACTGCGGGCGCAGTCCGAGGGGGCGCGCGAGAAGCTGCTGCCGCTCATGACGGAGGCGTTGAGGCCGAAATTGAAATGACGAAGGGCGCGGGCGCCGGGGAAAGCGTCCGCGGGGCGATCACGGAGAGAGAGGGCGCATCATGCACCAGGGAGACAGGGGGACGTCCCCGGTCCAGGTCGTCGACGGCCTGATCCGGAAACTCAAGCTCGAGAAGCGCCTTCCCACGGGGCGGGAGCTGACCGAGGCGCGGCCGAGCCTGCAGGAACTGCGGGCGCGGCTCCAGCGGGTGAAGGCGCGCGGGCCGGAGTACGCGGCGGTGGAGCTCAGCGACGAAGTCTGGGCCCTCATCCGCCTGAGCGAACAGCCCGAGCTCTCGTTCTGGAGCGCCTCCCTGCGGAGGCGGATCGCGGCGATATTCCTGTGAGATCGTGTCGGGGCGGCGCGATGCGTAGTGAGGGGCGCGGGGCGCGGACAATGGGAAGGTGCCTGGCCGTGGAAAGAGGGGGACCGCGCGCGACAAACCTCACTACCCTTCACGCCGTCCTTCGGTCGTCTTGAAAATCTGGAAGGGGCGCGGGCGCAAAGGCCCGCCCCCGGATCTCGGGGTTTCCTGAGGCCAACCCTGGAGAGAGGGATGGCGGGGAGGAACCGGGGATCGAGGCGCCGCCCGGGCGCCGGAAAGGCTCCGAGGAGCGCGCCACAAGCCGTCCGCGCCCCCCGAAGTCGTCCGGCCCCGGGCGGCGCCCGTCGTCCGGACCTCCAGCGGACCCCGCGGATGGCCGATAAATCCCCGGGGAGGGGAGAGTCCGAGATCCGGGAGCGACCATGAACCTTCGCCGCGCGGCCCTGGCGGTCTGGATCCTTCTGCAACTCGCGGTCATCGCGGTTTTCCTCGAGGTCCGAGGCGTGGAGCTGCGGTACGCGCTCGCCGAGCGCGGCCGGCGGCTCCAGGCGGCGGCCCTGGAGCAGCGGAGCCTGAGAGTAGAAGTGGAAGCCGCGCGGAGTCCGGAGGCCCTCGCCCGTCGGGCGAAGGCGCTCGGGCTCGACGCGTCGCCGGGCTCGCTGGTCCGGACGCCGGTCCGCCGCCGGTAGTCGGAGCCAAGAGGGGGCGCCATGGTCGGGGACTCAACCCCACGGAAGCGTGCCGGTTACGTTTTCATGGGTCTCACCCTCGTCTTCTCCGTCATCGTCTTCCGCCTGTACGACCTCCAGATCGCCGGACATGAACGGCTCAGCCGGGTCCGGGACCACCAGGCGCGGGGCGTCCTCGAGATGCGCCGTCCCCGCGGCCTCATCGTCGACGCGCGCGGAGAAGCGCTCGCCGTCTCGCTCCCCGTCTCCTCCGTGGCCGCCGAACCCGCGCGCATCGTGGATCCCGCGTCGACCGCGAATCGCCTGGCCTCCGCGCTCGGGATGGAGCCCGCCGCCGTCCGCGAACTCCTGAGTCCCACGCGCCGAACCTCCGGGGGCGAAGAA
>Ga0075423_10000665_pt1 | contig 28412 bp, 29 predicted proteins | sample SoiMethybrSBSTD2_FD_80114 | JGI IMG/M metagenome (GOLD analysis project Ga0075423, IMG submission 80114) | Bulk soil microbial communities from a Populus tree surrounding site in Tennessee, USA - Soil MetaG P. TD hybrid SBSTD2 | ecosystem: Environmental > Terrestrial > Soil > Tree plantation...
AGGGCGGATGAGTCTCCGAAGGGCTCGTCGAAGGCTTCGACGAGCGGCGGAAGGAGGTCGGCGGCGTCCGGGCGCAGGCCCAGCTCGTGGTGGTCGGGGCCGTAGCGCTCCGCCACCAGGCGCGCCCGCGAGAGCTCGTCGAAGCTCGACTCCACGAAGCCGATCGAGAAGGTCCTCACCGGATCGCTTCCCTCACTCGCGGCGAGCGCTGTGAGGCCGGCGGAGTCGACCCCGCCGGAGAGCAGCACCCCGACCGGGACGTCGGCGACGAGGTGGGCGCGAACCGAATCCCGCAGCACCTTGCGCAGCTCCGCGGCGAGCTCGGCCGGCGAGCCGGACCGGGCCCGCTCGGCTGCGACGGGCCGCGGCCGCGCGTAGCGGGTCTGCTCGATCTTGCCGTCCCGCCAGGCGAGCAGGCACCCGGCGGGGAGCTTGCGGGCTTCGGAGAAGATCGTCAGCGGGGCGGGGATCGAGTTGAAGGTGAGGTAGGCGGCCACCGCGCGGGGGTCGACCTCGCGGGAGAAACCCGGTTGCTCGAGCATCGCCTTCAGCTCCGAGGCGAAGGAGAGCGTCCCCGCGGCGAGCCGGTAATAGAGCGGCTTGATCCCGAAGCGGTCGCGCGCCAGGAGGAGGCGGGAGGCGCGCGAGTCCCACAGCGCCACCGCGAACATCCCCCGCAGCCGCTCCACGAACCCGTCGCCGTGCTCCTCATAGAGGTGGACCAGCACTTCGGTGTCCGAAGCGGTGGTGAAGCGGTGGCCGCTGCGCTCCAGCTCGCGGCGCAGCTCCCGGTAGTTGTAGATCTCGCCGTTCTGGACGACGGTGACGCTGCCGTCCTCGTTGGAGATCGGCTGGTTGCCGCCTTCGAGGTCGATGATCGAGAGGCGGCTGGAGGCGAGCACGACCCGGTTCCCGCGGAAGAATCCCTCGTGGTCCGGGCCACGGTGGGTGAGGCGGCGGCTCATCCTCGCCACCGCGTCGGGGTCCGGAGCCGCGCCCCGCTCGGGCGCGACCATCCCACAGATGCCGCACATGGCGCTCAGTCTGTCAGCCGGGGGCGACCTCAGCGCCCGGCGTCTCGGCCCGCCGCGGGGCCGCGCCCGAACACCTTGGCGACGGTCGCCAACAGGACGCTGAGGTACAGCCCGATCGAGCGGTCCGCGATGTACTCCATGTCATGGGCCAGCTTGTCGGCCCAGGTCTCCTCCCTCGTCACACGGGTCTGGGCGAAGCCAGTTACACCGGGGCGGACGACGAGCCGCTGCCAGTACTGGGGGATCTCCTCGCAGAGCTCGGCGAAGAAGGCGGGGCGGATCGGGCGCGGGCCGACGATCGCCATGTCCCCTCGCAGGACGTTCCAGAGCTGTGGCACCTCGTCGAGGTGCGTGGGGCGCAGCAGGCGGCCGACCAACGTCACCTCGTCCTCGGTGCGTCGCGACAGCTCCTCGCCGAGGTACGGGCCGAGCCGGTCCTCGGCGTCGGGCTTCAGGGTGCGGAACTTGTACATCCAGAAGAGCCGGCCGGCGCGACCGACCCGAGCGCCTCTGTAGAGGATCGGCCGGCCGGAGTTGACGGCGATGGCGAGCGCGGTGAGCGCCAGCAGCGGGGAGAGCAGGAGCAGGATCGAAGCGGAGATCAGCACGTCCAGGCCGCGCAGCACCACGTCGATCGGCCGCGACTCCCCGTCGGCGGCGAGCGCGATCATCTCCTCGAGTCCGGCGTCGAGCTGCTCGGACATGGCGAAGAGGCTAGACCGTGCCCAGGATCGTCTCGACCAGCAGCGCTGGGTCGCGTCGCGTCGGGGTCGCTTCCCCGTCTCGCTTCTCCAGTTGCAGGGCGCGCGGGTCGGTCAGCGGCCGCAGCCGCCCGGAGCGGATCAGCGCCTCGTCGACGCCGCCAAGGCGGCCGCCGTAGGTCGTGTAGACGGGCGTGCCGAGCGCCGCCGCCTCGCGATTCATCGTGCCGCCGGCGGAGACGACGAGGTCGGCAAGCGCCACCAGGCTCTGCGCCTCAACCGCGCCAGGGGGCACGATCAGCGACGGCAGCCGCAGGCTCTCGACCAGCTCGCGCTGCGCCTGGGTGCGTGGCAGGACGACGGCGTGCACGTCGCTGTCTTGCCCGAGCCGGGCCAGGACTTTCGGGAAGAGGGGGTTCGACTTGCGGTGGTAGAGCGAGACGTCGGGCGGCGGGCGGACGATGACGACGACCCGCGAGGTGTCGACCGAGAGCCGGCTCAGCGCCTCGGCGTCGGGCTCGAAGTCGTAGAGGTAGTACTCCTCCTTGATCCCCGGATAGGGGAAGAGCTTCTCCGGGCCGACCCCGAAGCGGCGCAGCCGCTCGGGCGGGACCGACTCGGGGAACATGACCCGCTTGGCGAGGCGGCAGCCGATGCGGTGCTGGGTGACCGCGTACTCGTAGTCGTGCATGTTCGCCTCCGGGATGCCGAGCGCGCGGGCGGCGATCGCGAGGTCGTTCGAGCCGTGGGCGAGGGCGAGGTCGAAGGAGCGGCCGCGACCGAAGCCGATCATCGCCAGGCTGCGGGCTCCAAGGCGGTACGCCTTCTGCAGCCGCGACGCTCCGCCGTGACGCCCGATGGGGGTGTGCTCCATCCCGTGGAGATCGAGTAGAGCCTGGGTCTGCGCGTAGTCGCGAGAGGTGATCTCGACCGAGTGCCCCTGCCCGCGCAGCCGCTCGATGATTGGCCGCAACACGAGCACGTGCGCGGGCGCGCTCATATCGACCCAGATCCTCATAAACCGCCGCCTGCTCCCAGGGAGCGAAGCGACCGGTGATCCGGTGTAGCCGGATTCATCCGCAGGCGGCGGCAGTCGCCATATCGGCGCCGCTCGCGAGAAATCAGATCGTGACGCTCGCTAATTGGGAGTACAGGGGGTAGGCGCCCATGAGGGACTGGGTGCGCTCGGCCAACCCGTCCTTCTCAGCGTCGAAGTCTTCGCTGAGGGCAGTGGCAATCACAGCGGCGATCTCGCGCATGTCGTCTTCGACGAGACCGCGGGTGGTGAGCGCCGGGGTGCCGATCCGCAGGCCGGAAGGGTTCATCGGCGGGCGCTCGTCGAAGGGGATCGCGTTGCGGTTGACGGTGATCCCGACCTCCTTGAGACGATCCTCGGCGGTTTGCCCGTCGAGGCGGGTTGGCGTCAGGTCGACGAGTACCAGGTGAACGTCGGTGCCGCCGGTGAGCACAGGGATGCCGCCTTCCTGCAGGCCAGCGGCGAGGGCCCGCGCGTTGGCGATCGTCTGCCGCTGGCGCTCGCGGAACTGCTCGCTGGAAGCAATCCGCAACGCCACCGCCTTGGCGGCGATCGTGTGCATCAACGGACCGCCCTGCTGGCCGGGGAAGACCGCTTTGTCGACCGCTTTCGCGTGTTCCTCGCGGCAGAGGACGATGCCGCTGCGCGGCCCGCACAGCGTCTTGTGGACGGTGGTGGTGACGACGTCGGCATGCTCGACCGGGTTGGAGTGCTCGCCGGCGGCGACGAGGCCGGCGAAATGCGCCATGTCGACCATCAGCTTGGCGCCGACCGAGTCGGCGATCTGGCGGAAGGCGGCGAAGTCGAGCTGTCGCGGATATGCGGACCAGCCGGCGACGATCAGCTTCGGCCGGTGCTCGTTTGCGAGTCGCTCGACCTCCTCCATGTCGACCAGCAGGTCGTCCTTGCGGACGTGGTAGGGCACCGGGTTGTAGAGCTTGCCGGAGACGTTGATCTTCATCCCGTGGCTGAGGTGGCCGCCGTGGTCGAGCGCCATGCCGAGGAAGGTGTCGCCCGGTTCGAGCAGCGCCATGTAGACGGCGTTGTTGGCCTGGGCGCCGGCGTGGGACTGGACGTTCGCGTGCTCGGCCCCAAACAGCTCCTTGGCGCGGTCGATCGCAAGCTGCTCGGCGACATCGACCTCCTCGCAGCCGCCGTAGTAGCGGCGGCCGGGGTAACCCTCGGCGTACTTGTTGGTCAGCACCGAGCCGACCGCGTCGAGCACCGCCTGGGGCACGAAGTTCTCCGAGGCGATCATCTCCAGAGTCCCCTGCTGGCGGCGAAGCTCGCGCTCCAAGACCGTGGCGATCTCGGGATCGACCTCGCTCAAGGGGGCGGTTTGGAAGCTCTCGGGGAGTTCGCTCATGGGCTGAGCGACCTTACCAACGGTCATGGATAGCCTGGGGCGGGTGAAGGGCCGCTTCTTATTCTGCGCCGCGGCGCTGTGCCTGGCGATGGCCACCGCCGGAACGGCGACGGCGGCAGGCGCCCACAACCCCTGCCTCGGGCCTGACGCCGGGCAGCTGCTCTGCCCCAACCTGAGGATCGGCGTCCCGGCCGACCTCTACATGCAGCGCAGCGGCGGGCGGATGCTGCTGCGGGCGACCAGCGACGTGAAGAGCCGCGGGCGCGGGCCGATAGAGCTGCGGGGGGTGCGCAACGGGTGGGGGACGATGCGCACGCGGCAACGCATCTACCGGGTCGGCGGCGGACACCTGGACGTGCCGAGCGCCGCGACTCTGCGCTTCACCGGCGTCGGCGCCTACTTCGGCGGCTCCTACTGGAAGGTCCACCGGCTCGCCGAGTTCGAGCTGTGGCGAGTGGACGCGCAGCGGCAGCTGACGACCCGGGCGCGGGTCGGGCCGAAGCTCAACTACTGCCTGCGGGACCTGGAACGGACCAACCCCGGCCCGCGCTCACCCGGCAGCCGCCACTACCCCGGCTGCAACCAGAACCCCTACCGCGACGCGGTGACGCTGGGGACCTCGGTCGGCTGGTCCGACATCTACCCCGCCCCCTATCACCAACAGTGGATCAACGTGGCGGGCCTGCGCGGCTGCTTCGCCTTCGTGATGAAGGTCGACCCCCAGGGCCTCCTCTACGAGTCGAACGAGACCGACAATGCCTCGCGCCGCCTAGTCCGCCTCCCCTATCGCGGCGACCGCGGCTGCTAGGTCCCCCTGCGAGAGGCCTCCCTCGCGGAGAACGGCCCACTCGCCGTCCTCATCGAAGCGGGTGAGGTCGACGACGGTCGAGGGAAGACCGGTGAGCGACCTGCCGTCGATCGCCAGGTCGACGGCATCGAGGATCTGATCGGGAACCTCCTCGAAGCTCGATGCGGGCTCCTCGCCACTGCGGTTTGCCGAGGTCTGGAAGAGGGGGCACATGGCGCCGGCGAGCGGGCCGGCGATGAGGCGGACGCCCAGACGCTCGGGGTCCTCGCGGCAGGCAAGCGGGTAGCGGCGCGAGGGATTGGCGACAACGAGGGTGACCGGACCGGGCAGGAGCGCGCTGACCGCATCGCGGGTTCGCGAGTCCAACCCTTCGACCAGCTCCCGCATCGCCAGCGGCGAGAAGTACATGACGGCGGAGGACTTGCCTTCGTCGCGCCCCTTGATCCGGTGGATGCGCTCGATCGCGTCAGCGTCGAGCGGATCGCAAGCAAGGCCATAGAGGCCGTCGGCGGGAAAGACCGCGACCCCGCCGTCGGCGACGCAGCGCTCCAGCGCGGAGCGCGCCGCTTCGGCCCCGTCGCGCTCGATCGAAACCAGCATCACGCGCTCCCCTGTGTCGCCTTTGTTCCGCATAGCGATACAAAGGTGACACAGCGGATCGAGATCACCTTCTCCCCCAGACGATCCTCGGTATCCCGGCGAGGTCAGGACGCGTCTGGACTGGGCCAAACCCAGCCTCACCCAGCAATGAAGCCACTGCATCGGCCTGCCCCTCCCCCACCTCCAAGGCCACCACTTCCGCCGGTGAGTTTGAGCTTAGTCGCGCTATGCGCGACAAATCTCTAACTCGACGGGAGAGCTGGGTGAGGAAGGCGCGAATCGCATCGAGGCCGTCGGGGCCGGCGAGCAACGCCTCGCGCGGCTCCCACTGAGTGACCTCGGGCTGCAAGGTGGACCAATCCGGCTCGGCTATGTAGGGGAGGTTGGCCAGGGTCAGGTCGAAACTCTCTCCCCCAGGAACTGATCCCTCGACGAAGCGAACCCGCTCCGAAAACCCCAGCCGCTCAGCGTTTGCACGCGCCACCTCAAGTGCATCTGTCGAAGTATCCGTTGCGACCACCTCGCACTCCGGCAACTCATCCGCGACCGCCAAGGCAATCGCCCCGGACCCGGTTCCCACATCCAGCACCGTCCCCGGCCGCAACTCCAACGCCAGCTCGACCAGCAACTCCGTTTCGGGTCGGGGAACCAACACCCGCCGGTCTACCGCCAACTCGATGTTCCGAAACCCCTTGCGACCGAGGATGTAGGCGACCGGCTCGCGCCGCAGCCGCCGCCGCACTATCTCGCCAAACCGCCGCCCGGCGTCGGCAGGCACGCCCGCATCCGGATCGGCCACCAGCGCCGCTCGCCCGCACCCCATCGCCTCACCCAGCAGCAGTTCGGCATCCAGCCGGGGACTTTCCACACCGGCCGCCGTCAGTGCATCGACCGCGCCACCCAGCGCGTCGCGCACACTGCCCGCGATCGCCGCCCCGGCCACGCTCAGGCCGCCGAAGCGGCCGCTTCTAACCGTTGCCGCTTTTCTTCCGCGGCCAAGGCTTCAGTGAACTCTCCAAGCTCCCCGCCCAGCACCCCGTCGAGGTTGTGCGAGGTGTGCTTGATCCGGTGGTCGGTGACCCGGCCCTGCGGGAAGTTGTAGGTGCGCACCTTCTCGCTGCGCTCGCCTGTTCCCACCTGCGCCTTGCGCTCGGAGGCGATCTTCGCCTGCTGTTCCGCAAGCTCACGTTCGTACAGCCGCGCCCGCAGCACCCGCATCGCCCGATCCTTGTTCTGAAGCTGGGACTTCTCGTCCTGCATCGAGACGACGATCCCGGTCGGCTTGTGGGTGATGCGCACCGCCGAGTCGGTCGTGTTCACCGACTGCCCGCCGGGACCGGATGAACGGTAGACGTCGATCTGCAGGTCATTCTGGTCGATCTCGATCTCCACCTCTTCGGCTTCCGGCAGCACCGCTACCGTCGCCGTCGAAGTGTGGATGCGACCCTGGGACTCTGTCTCCGGCACCCGCTGCACGCGGTGGGTCCCGCCCTCGTACTTGAAGATCGAGTAGGCACCCTCTCCCTTCACTTCGAAGGTGACCTCCTTGAAGCCGCCGACCTCGGCCGCCGACTGCGAGAGCGCCTCCGCCGAGAACCCCCGCGCCTCGGCGTACCGGGTCAGCATCTTGAACAGGTCGCCGGCGAAGAGCGCCGCCTCGTCCCCCCCGGTCCCGGCGCGGATCTCGACGATCACGTTCTTGGCGTCGTTGGGGTCCCGCTCCACCATCGCCAACCGGATCTCATCCTCCAGCGCCTCCAACCGCCCCGGCGCCTCGTCCACGACCTTTCGCAACTCAGAATCCTCTCCCTCCTCCAACAGCTCCCTGGCCCCGTCGAGGTCGTCCTTCAGCGTCCGCCACTCGGCCGCCAACTCGTGCGCCGGTTGCAACTCGCGGTACTCGCGTCCCACCTCCGCGTACCTCTCACGCTCGCCAATCACCGCCGGATCGGCCATCTGCCCCTCCAGCTCCGCGAACCGCGCCTCAATCTGATCGACGAGCTGCTCGATCACGCGACTATCTCGATCGGCGACTCGCCAGCATCGCCGGGCGTCTCCTCCGCCAGCACTGCCTCGAGCGCCACGATCGCCACCGCCAGCTGCTCCTCATCCGGCTCGCGCGTGGTCAGGTTCTGCAGCATCAACCCCGGCCACATCACCGCCCGCACCCAGCGCTTGCGCCGGTTCTTCCCCGCCCACTTGATCACCTCGTAGGAAAGGCCGGCGATCAGTGGGATGCCGAGGATGCGGGAAGCCAGCAGCCAGTACCAGGCGGGCAGCCCGATGGGCGCGAAGACGAAGATCGCCAGCACCATCACGATCAGCAGGAAGCTGGTCCCGCAGCGGGGATGCAATCGCGAGTAGAGCTTGGCCCGCGAGGGGATCAGCTCGTCATCGGCCTCGTAGCAGGAGATCGTCTTGTGCTCGGCGCCGTGGTATTCGAAGACGCGACGCAGGTCGCGCAGGCGGCTGATCGCGACGATGTAGCCGATGAAGATCGCCGTGCGCAGCACCCCCTCGACCAGCCAGAAGAGGAACGCCGAGCCGAGCTGGTCCTTGATCAGGCTGGTGGCGCCTACCGGGACCACGAAAAAGAGCCCGATCGCCAGTAACAGCGAGAAGACGATCGTCAGGCCCCAGACCCAGCCGCCGATCTCCTCCTTCTCGCCGTCCTCATCCTCTTCAAGCTGCGCGTTGGCCGAGATCGCCAGCGCCCGGAAGCCGATCTTCATCGACTCGCCGAGGGCGACGACGCCGCGGATCACCGGCACCCGCCAGAGCCGGTGGCGGCTGGCCCAGGGAACGAGCGGCTCCGATCTGACCTCGACCTCGCCGTCGGGGCGGCGCACCGCCACCGCCCAGGTGGAGACGCCGCGCATCATCACCCCCTCCAGCACGGCCTGCCCGCCGACCGGCGCGTCGCGCTTGGCGACCAGCGCTCCGTCGGGCATGCGCAGCGGGTCCGCCCCGTTCCGGGAGACGTCCAGCGCTTGCGAGCCCCCCTCCGGGCTCACTCTCTACCTGCCGGCCTTGGCGCGCTTCGCGGCGCGGCGCTGGAACCGCTCGACCCGGCCGCCGGTGTCGACCAGCTTCTGCTTGCCCGTGTAGAACGGGTGGCACTCCGAGCACAGCTCGACGTGCAGGTCCGCCTTCGTGGAGCGGGTGTAGAACTGGTTTCCGCACGAGCAATGCACATTGGCGAGGACGTATTCGGGATGGATCTCAGCCTTCATCGCGTTCCAGTCTAGATGACGCGTGGATCGTGCCCAGTCAGGGCTTGGGAAACGCGCCCTTCCTGCCGATAGCTGAGCACAATGACAACCGACCTGCTGCGCGACCTCTTCTACGACGCCGTCGTGCTCGGCTCGGGAGTCGCCTGCCTGGTGCGCGCCCCCGCCTTCCCGCGGGAACGCCGCGCCTGGGTGCTGATCGGCATCGCGATCCTGCTCTGGGGCGCCGCGGAGGTCTACTGGACCGCCTTCATCGAAGACAACCCCAACGCTCCCTACCCCTCCCCCGCCGATGTCCTCTACCTGGCCTTCTATCCCTTCGCAGCCGCCGGGCTGGCGATGCTCGTCCGCGCCCGCGCACACGAGATCAACTGGCGCCTGTGGATGGACGGCGCGATCGCGGCGCTCGGCACCGCGGCTCTGGGAACGGCCTTCGTCTTCGACTTCGTCGCCGAGAAGACCAGCGGCACGACGCTGCAGACGATCACCACACTCGCCTACCCACTGGGGGACATCGCCCTCGTAGCCCTGGTCGCGGGAGTGATCGCGCTCACCGGCTGGCAGCCGGGTCGGACCTGGTCGCTGCTGCTGAGCGGGCTCGTCGCGATGGTGGCCGCCGACATCATCTTCACGCTTCAGACCATCGACGGGGCGGCGGCGGCCGACTGGATCGACCTGATCTACCTGGTCTCCGCGGTCTGCCTCGCGACCGCGGTCTGGCAGCCGGCGGAGGCAGCCCAGATCACCTCTCCCGGGGAGCGCGGCCGGCGCGAGCTGATCGTCCCGGCGCTCTTCGCGGGAGTGATGATCGGACTCTTCGGCATGCAGTACTACAACTCCACCAGCGGCCTCTCGACAGTGCTGTGGGCGGGCACGATGGTCGCGGTGATCGTCCGCCTGGCGATGAGCGACCGCGAGAACAAGGCGCTCTTGGCGCAGGTGCAGACCGACCCGCTAACCGGGCTGGCAAATCGAGGGCGGATGCAGGTCGACCTCGAGAGACGCTGCTCCCTGGCAACCGAAGAGCATCCGGCATTGCTTCTGTTCCTCGACCTGAACGGCTTCAAGCACCTCAACGACACCCTCGGGCACCCGGCCGGCGACGAGCTGCTGGTCAGGCTGGGGCGCGCGCTGAGAGATGCGATCGGGAAGGACGGAGTCGCCTACCGGGTCGGCGGCGACGAATTCTGCGTGCTGCTGACCTGCGCCGAGGGTCGCTTCGACGAGGTCACGCGCAACGCCGCCAGGGCGCTGACAGCCCAGGGCAAGGGATACGACATAAGCGCTTCCTGGGGAGGGGCCGTCATTCCCAGGGAGGCCAGCGCCCCTTCCGAGGCGCTGCAATTGGCGGACGTGCGGATGTACGCGCAGAAGGAGTCGCGGCGTCTGGCACACGACGCGGAAGACGTAGGGGCAGTTAAGGTCACCGAGTGGCCCGAAGCGACGAGCGGCGCGAAGTAAGACTTCCGGCGGGGACGGTCCGCTACCGCGAGACGGGCGAAGGGAAGCCGGTCGTCTTCGTCCATGGCTACCTGGTCGACGGGCGGCTCTGGGACGGCGTCGTCGACCGGCTCTCCGACCGCTGCCGTTGCATCGCGCCCGACTGGCCGATCGGCGCCCAGCAGGTGGCGATGAACCCCGGCGCGGACCTCTCCCCCTACGGGATCGCGGCGATCGTCGACAGCTTCCTCGCGGCGCTCGACCTCGACGACGTGACGATCGTCGGCAACGACTCGGGTGGGGCGATGTCCCAGGTGCTGGTCACCCGCCACCCCGAGCGGATCGGCCGTCTCGTCCTCACCAACTGCGACACCCACGAGAACTTTCCGCCGGGCCCGTTCAAGGCGATGCCGCCGATCGCCAAGCTGCCGGGCGGGATGTCGCTGATCGCGGCGCCGTTCCGGATTCCCGCCCTGGCGCGCGCCGCCTTCCGCCCCTTCGCCAAGACTCGCATCCCGGACGAGCTGATCGCCTCCTGGATGGAACCGGGGATGCACGATCCCGACGTCCGCCGCGACGTCAAGAAGGTGACGACGGGAATGAACAAGCGCTACACGCTGGAGGCCGCGAAGAAGCTGAAGAGCTCCGACCTGCCGGTGCTGCTCGCCTGGGCGCCGGGGGACCGCGTCTTCCCGATGAAGTTCGCGGAACGACTGGCCGCCGACACCCCCAACGCCCGCATTGTCCAGATCCCCGATGCGAAGACCTTCGTGCCGATCGACCAGCCGGCACGCCTAGCCGACGAGATCGCACAGTTCACCGCTAAGTAGCGAAAGCCGCACGCTGCGGCTTCTTTTCCGCAATGTGCGCTTTTTCGTCTGACGGGAGAGGCATGCTTCCCGCACGCCCCCTACAGGACGGAGAGCCATGCCCAAGGAGATCTTCGACCAGGACCGGCCCAGGAGCACGATGGCGCGGCGCCTCGACGAGGCGTTCGCAGGCTGCGAAGAATGGACGCCCGCGCCGCCTTCGGAGCGGCGCAGCGCGACCGTCCTGATCCCCGACTTCGTCTCTAGGTCTCTTGATACAGAGGACCGTCGCCGCCCTCAGGCAGCGTAAGGCGACCGCCCTTCGCGGTGATCGCGCCGCACTGAACGCAGTTTGAGGCGGTGACGTGAACGTCGACCTCGGCGGCCCCATTCTCCAGCTGCTCGTCGGGGATCTCGTAGACCTGCGCCGGGCACATCGATACCCACGTCTGGGCGATCTCACGCGGCACCTTGGTCTGGATGCGGACGTGGTTGGGCGCGTCGTCGCGGGTCGCGTTCCCCGATAGGAAGACCGAGTCGAGCTTGTTGAAGGTCAGCTCGTTGTCGGGCTTCGGGTACTTATCCGCCGCCTTGCCAAGGTGCATCGCCGGCTCGGCGTTGTCCTCGACCTTCCAGTGACCCGGCGGGAACGAGCCTTTGCTGGCGACCAGAGCATTGGCGACGATGCCACCGACGATCAGGCCCTTGGTCAACGGCTGCTTCATGTTGCGCGACTTGTAGAGGTCCTTCTCGATCACCGAGTTGCGGATCATTGCGTCGTAACTTTCGAAGTTGACCGAGTCGATGTCCTTCTTCAGCGATTCGACGATCGCCTCAGCCGCGTACATGCCGGCGTGCATCGCGTAATGGACGCCGGCAAGCTCGGCGATGTTGACCATTCCCGCCGCGTCGCCGGCGACCAGCATGCCGGGCACCGAGAAGCGCTTCGGCAGCGCCCAGTAGCCCCCTGAGGGGATCGTCTTCGCCCCCCAGCCGACCCGCTTGCCGCCTTCGATGATCTTGGTGATGAAGGGGTGCTGCTTGAAACGCTGCAGCTCGTCGTGGACGGAGAAGGTGGCGTCGGTGTAGTCGAGCCCGACCACCAAGCCGAAGCAGACCTTGTCCTCCCCCATCGGGTAGATGAAGCTACCCCCCGCCTCCTTGTATCTGCCCCCCCAGCGCAGCGGCCAGCCGAGCGTGTGGATGACGCGATCGAGCGGCTTCGGCACCTCCCAGATCTCCTTGACCCCCAGCTCCCACGCCTGCGGGTCTGATCCTTCACGCATGTCGAAGTAGTCGAAGGCAGCGTAGGTGAGGTGGCCGATCGTGCCCTCGGCGAGGACGGTCGCCTTGGCGACGACGTCGGAGCCGGGCTCGAAGTTGCCGAGCTCCTCGCCGTCCTTGCCGCGGCCGCGATCACCGGAGCGCACGCCCCGGACGATCCGATCCTCGACCAGCAGCTTCGTGGCGGCGGTCTCGGAGAGGATGTAGACGCCCGCCTCTTCCGCTTTCTCGGACAGGAAGCGACCCAGCTTCGAGACCGAGAGCGTGTAGGTGCCCTCTTTGCGGAAGTTGGGCGGCGGCGGCTTAAGCGGGATGGCTTTCTTGGGCGTGAGGAAGTAGGTCGCGTCCTTCGTCACCTCCTGGTAGACCGGCGGCCAGTCCGCGGGGTCCATGTCCGGGAAGAGCCGGGTCATCGCCGAGGGATCGACGTTGGCGCCGGAGAGGAGGTGGGCGCCTGGCACTTTGCCCTTCTCGATCACCGCCACCGGAACCTCGCCGAGCTTCTCCAGCAGCTCCGGCTCGTTCTCGAGCAGCTGCATCAATTTGTTGGCGCAGGCGAGGCCGGCGGGTCCGCCGCCGACGATCGCGATGCCGACCTCGATTCGCTCTTCCTCCGGGTCGGTCGGCGGGCCGATCACGTCGGCACTGTCGAACGGCGGCGGGAACTCGATGGGTCTGACGGCCGGCATCTGTTTAGCTCCTTTGCAGAGACTGAGCGCGCGGCTCAGCCTCCCTTCTTCGCCTTGATCGCCTCGGTCAGCTTGGGGACAATCTTGTGCAGGTCGCCAACCACGCCGAGGTCCGAGAACTCGAAGATCGGCGCGTTCGGGTCCTTGTTGATCGCCAGGATGTTCTCCGAGCTCTGCATCCCGACCTTGTGCTGGATCGCCCCGGAGACGCCGGCCGCCAGGTACAGCTTCGGCGCGACCGTCTTGCCGGTCTGGCCGATTTGAGCCGCGTAGGGGTACCAGCCGGCGTCGACCACTGCGCGGGTCGCCGCGACGGCGCCGCCCATCGACTCGGCCAGCTCCTCGCAGAGCTTGAAGCCGTCAGCCGCACCGAGCCCGCGACCGCCGCCGACCAGGATGTCGGCGTCCTCGATGTTGACGTCGGCGCCGCGCTGCTCGCCGCGCTGGACCATCTTGGCCTTGGTCGACCAGGGGGACAGCTCAACCGTGATGTCGACGACCTCGGCGCTGCCGCCGCTCTCGTTGGCGTCGAACGCGTTGAGGCGGCCGATGATGATCCCCGGCTCGCTGACGTAGCCGACGTCGGCGACCTGGGAATCCTGCAGGATCGGGCGCTCTGCCACCAGCTTGCCGTCCTGGACCTTGACCTGCGTCACCTCCATCGTCACGCCGGCGTTCAGCCGCGCGGTCAGCCCGGCGCCGATCTCGAAGCCGAGCAGGCCGCCGCCGAACAGCGCGTAGCCGAAGCCCTCGTCCTGGATGACCTTGGCCATCGCGTCGATGATCGGCTGGGCAAGACCCTCCGGCACGTCCTTGGCGCGGTAGACCTTCGCCGCGCCCCAGTTGCCGAGCCCGGCGCAAGCGTCGTCGACGACATCGCCGACCACCAGCGCGGCGGCCTCGCCACCCAGCTCACCGGCCAGCTTGGCCGCTTCGGAGATCGCCCCGAGCGAGTTCTTGTTGAAGTTGCCCTCGTCGTCGTGGAGGGCGTAGGTCAGGATCCCTGCCATCTAGATCAGCTTCCTCTCGTCGAGCCAGGCGACGATCTTCTCGACCGTCTCATTGGTGTCTTCGTCCTCGATGATCTCCCCGGCCTCCTTGGGGGGCGGCGGGTTGAGTGCGAGGACCGCGGTCTTTGAGCCGGCTTCGCCGACCATGCCGCCGTCGATGCCGACGTCGCCGGTCGCCTTCGCGTCGAGGGGCTTTCTCTTCGCTCCCATGATCGCCTTGAGGCTGGGGTAGCGCGGCTCGTTGATCGCGTCGCCGACGCTGATCACCGCGGGCAGCTCCACTTCGACCGTGTCGTAGCCGTACTCGGCCTGGCGCTCGCAGCGCAGCTTGCCGTCAGCGACGTCGATCTTGATCACCTGGGTCAGCGAAGGCATCTGCAGGTGGTCGGCGACCACGGCGCCGATCGTGTAGCACTCGCCGTCGTCGGACTGCTGGCCGAGCAGCACCAGATCGGGGCTCTCGGACTCCAGCACCTTGGCGAGCGAGTAACCCGTCGCGCAGACGTCTGAGCCAGCAAGCGCGTCATCGCTGAGGTGAACCGAGCGATCGGCACCGAGCGCGACGGCCTTGTGCAGGGCGCGGACGGCGGAGTCGGGGCCCATCGTCACCGCGACGACCTCCTCGACGGGGATCGCGCCGCCTTCCTTGATCTGCATGGCGGCCTCGATGGCGTGGGTATCGAAGGGGTTGAGGTTTTTCTCGCCGCTGCGGTCCAGTCGCATCGTGTTCGAGTCGATGCGCTTCTGGACGGCGGCGTCCGGTACCTCCTTGACCAGGACGCAGATCTTCAAGTGAAAGCCTCCTATTGGGCTGGTTGACTGACCAGTCAGTCAGTCTATCCACAGACGGCGGACGGCGCTTGCTCGCGCCCCTTATTCCCCGGCCTGATGCCGTTCGGCGGCGCCCTCGCGGATGAACTCGACGATGTCGTCGGTTCCCGAGCCGGGCGTGAAGACCTCGGCGACGCCGAGCTTCTTCAGTTCGGGGATGTCGTCGGCGGGGATCGTCCCTCCCACCGTGACCAGCACGTCGTCGACGCCCTGCTTAGCGAGCAGCTCGACGATCCGCGGCACCAGCGTCATGTGGGCGCCGGAGAGGATCGAGAGGCCAACCGCGTCGGCGTCCTCCTGGATCACCGTCTCGGCGATCTGCTCCGGGGTCTGGTGCAGACCCGTGTAGATCACCTCCATGCCGGCGTCGCGCAGCGCGCGGGCGATGATCTTCGCCCCGCGGTCGTGCCCGTCGAGGCCGGGCTTGGCGACGACGACGCGAATCTTGCGGGCGGTGGCGGCTTCCATGCGGCGGGGAACCTTAGAAGACCGGCGACTCTGTGTAGGTCCCGAACACTTCCTGCATCGCGGCGATCATCTCGCCCTCGGTGGCGCGGGCGCGGGCGGCCTCGACGATCGGCGGCATCAGATTCTCCTCGGTCGCGGCGGCGCGCTTCAGCTCGGCGAGGGCGCTCTCGACGGCGGTGGCGTCGCGGCGGACCCGGGTCGCCTGCAGACGGTCGACCTGCTTGCGCTCCAAGGCGGGGTCGATGCGCAGGATCGGCGTTTCCTCCTCGTCCTCGAGGGTGAAGTCGTTGACCCCGACGACGATCCGCTTGCGCTCGTTCAGCTCCTGCTGGTAGGTGAACGAGGCGTCGGCAATCTCCCGCTGGGGGAAGTTCTGGCGGATCGCTTCGACCATGCCTCCCAGCTCGTCGATCCTGGCGAAGTACTCATACGCCGCCGCTTCCATCTGGTCGGTCAACTTCTCGACAAAGTAAGAGCCGCCGAGCGGGTCGGCCGTGTTGACGACGCCGGACTCCAGCCCGATGATCTGCTGGGTGCGCAGGGCGACGCGCACCGCCTCCTCGGTCGGCAGCGCCAGCGCCTCGTCGAAGGAGTTGGTGTGCAGCGACTGGGTGCCGCCGAGTACCGCCGCGAGCGCCTCCAGCGAGGTGCGCACGACGTTGTTGAGCGGCTGCTGCGCTGTCAGCGAGACGCCCGCGGTCTGGGCGTGGAAGCGCAGCCGCATCGACTCCTCCCGCTTCGCGCCGTAGGTCTCCTTCATCTCGCGCGCCCAGATCCGGCGCGCGGCGCGGTACTTGGCGATCTCCTCGAAGAAGTCGATGTGGGCGTTGAAGAAGAAGGAGAGGCGGGGGGCGAAGTCGTCGATGTCGAGACCGCGCTCGAGCGCCCGCTCGACGTAGGTGAAGCCGTCCTTGAGGGTGAAGGCGAGTTCCTGCTGGGCGGTCGAGCCGGCCTCGCGGATGTGGTAGCCGGAGATCGAAACCGGGTGCCAGCGGGGCATGTTCTCGCTGCACCACTCGATCATGTCGGTGACGAGGCGCATCGCCGGCTCGATCGGGAAGCACCACTCCTTCTGGGCGATGTACTCCTTGAGGATGTCGGTCTGGATCGTGCCGCCGAGCTTCTCCAGCGGGACGCCCTGCTCCTCGCCGACCAGGACGTAGAAGGCAAGCAGAATCGCCGCCGGCGCGTTGATCGTCATCGAGGTGGTGACGCCGCCCAGCGGGATGCCGGCGAAGAGATGCTCCATGTCGTCGAGGCTGTCGACGGCGACGCCTTCGCGCCCCACCTCGCCGAGGCTGCGCGGATGGTCGGAGTCGTAGCCCATCAGGGTGGGCATGTCGAAGGCCGTCGAGAGGCCGGTCTGGCCGTGGTCGAGCAGGTAGTGGAAGCGCTCGTTGGTCTCCTCGACCGTGCCGAAGCCGGCGAACTGGCGCATCGTCCAGAGCTTCCCCCGGTACATCGAGGGATAGGGGCCGCGGGTGAACGGGTACTCGCCGGGGTTGCCGACCCGCTCCTCATGGTCGGCGGGAAGGTCCTCGGCGGTGTAGAGCGGCTCGATCGGGTGCCCCGACATCGTCGAGAACTCGCCGTCGCGCTGCTTGAACTCGGGCCTCTCCCGGGGCTCCGCCGCCATGCGAGGAGTCTAGAGCCGCCCCTGGCTAGCGGCGGGGTGGGAAGCGACGGGGAGGCGGCTTGCGACGCGCGGCGGCGATGCGGGAGCCGCCGAAGCCGGCGACTGTCGCCAGCAGGGTGACCGCGACGGCGACCAGGCGGCGGCCGAGCCGCTCGAAGCGCATCGTCTGCCAGCCCTCTTGCTTGGCGATCTCGGCCAACGGCGGGTCGGGGTTGACGACGACGGGGTTGCCGACCGCGCGCAGCATCGGCAGGTCGGAGAGCGAGTCGGAATAGGCGTAGGAGGCATCGAGGTCGATGTCGTGCTCGGCGGCGAAGGCCCGCATAGCCTCAACCTTGCCCGGGCCGTAGACGAAGGGCCCGTCGAAGCGGCCAGTGAAGTTGCCCTCGCCGTCGACCTCGTAGCGGGTGCCGATGCCGCCCCCCATTCCCAGCACCTCCGCCAGCGGCTCGACCACGCCGTTGCCGGCGGCGCTGACGATGAAGGTGGCGCGGCCGGCGTCCTGGTGGGCATGGACCTCGTCGAGCATCTGCGGGTAGATGCGGGGCAGGATCGCCGCCATCACCTCCGGGTTCATCCGCTCGACCGTCCGCACCGGCACCCCGGCGATCGTCTCGCGGGCGACGCGCAGCACCTCCGCGGTGCGCTCGTCGGTGGTGCCGCGCAGGCGATAGCGCAGGTGCTCTACCGCCCAGCTGGCGAGCTGGCGGCGGCCGACGATCCCCTGGCGGGTCGCGACACGGGCGAATTGCATCCCTGACGAACCGGCCATCAGGGTCTTGTCGAGGTCAAAAAACGCAGCAGCGCGCTGCAAACCCTCACACCTCGATGACTATGGCATCCCCTTGGCCGCCGCCGGAGCAGATCGCGGCGACGCCGAGGCCGCCGCCGCGCCTGCCCAGCTCGTGGATGAGCGAACCGACGATGCGGGCGCCCGAGGCGCCGATCGGGTGGCCGAGGGCGATCGCCCCGCCGTTGACGTTGACCTTGTCCTCGTCGACGCCGAGCATCCGCACCGAGTTGAGGGCGACCGAGGCGAAGGCCTCGTTGATCTCCCAGAGGTCGACGTCCTCGGGGGTCTTGCCGATCTTCTCGAGTGCCTGGATCGAGGCGTTGGCGGGGGTTCTCGCCAGATAGGGGAAGTCGTCCGCGACGGTGCCGTAGGAGAGGACGCGGGCGAGGACCGTGCGGCCCTCTCTGTCGGCCCACTCCTCCGAGGCGACGACGAGCGCGCCGGCGCCGTCGTTGACCCCCGGCGCGTTGCCGGCGGTGTGGGTGGCGTCCTCGCCGCCGATCGCCCGCAGGCCGGCCAGCGTCTCGACCGTGGTTTCGGCGCGGATCGCCTCATCGGTCTCGACCGTGTTCTCGCCCTTTCGCGACTTGACGGTGACGCCGGAGATCTCGTCGGCGAGGCGGCCGGCGTCGGTGGCCTCGGCGGCGAGCCGGTGGGAGCGCTCGGCGAAGCGATCCATGTCGGCACGGGTTATCTCCAACTCGTTGGAGACGTCGCTCGCCTCGTTGATCATCTGCTTCTCGGTGAAGGGGTTGGTGAGGCCGTCGTGGACCATCGCGTCGATCGTCTCGACGTGGCCCATCCGGTAGCCGAAGCGTGCCCCCGGCAGCAGGTGCGGCGCCTGGCTCATCGACTCCATGCCGCCGGTGACGGCGACCTCGGTGTCGCCGGCGCGGATCGCCAGGTCGGCGATGCCGACCGAGCGCATGCCCGAGGCGCAGACCTTGTTGATCGTCTCCGAGGGGACCTCCTTGGGGATGCCGCCTTTGATCTGGGCCTGGCGGGAGGGGATCTGCCCCTGGCCGGCCTGCAGGACCTGGCCGAAGACAACCTGGTCGACCTGCTCGGGATCGACGCCGGAGCGCTCAAGCGCCGCCTCGATCGCGTGGCCGCCGAGGTCGGTGGCGTCGAGAGAGGAGAGGGTTCCACCCATCTTGCCGAAGGGCGTGCGGGCAGTTCCGAGGATGACTGTGCTGGGCATCGCGGACCTTTCGTCTTGGTTTTATGCCGGGTCTCGGCTCGAACGTGGGCCGCATGGCCCAACGGGGACGATAGCGCGCACCAGTGCTCCGCTGTTCCTTTGCTCCATATAGCGCAGCAAAGGAACAGCGCGGGACCGTAGACTCGCCAACCGTGAACGTCGCGGTCCGCCAGGTCGAGGTTGGAGAAGTCGACGCCGACCTGCTCGCAATCGGGCTCTGCGAGGGCGAGGAACTGCCCACCGAGCTCGCCTCCGCACCCGGCGCGGCGGACGCCAAGGGAGGTTTTAAGAAGCTGGCGATGCTGCATCCCGAGAAGCCCGGCCGTGTGCTGGTCGTGGGGCTCGGCAAGCGGGATGAGATGAGCGCCGAGCGCGCCCGGATCGCCGCGGCGCTGGCCGCGAAGGAGGCTGGGAAGCTCGAAGCGACCACGCTCGCCTGGGCGCTGCCGGCGTCGGGGGATGACGCCGCTATTGCCGAAGCGCTGGTCACCGGCACGATCCTCGGCGCCTACCGCTTCGATCGCTTCCTCAACCGGGATCCGGAAGACCCTCCTCCGCCGGGGGTCGAATCGCTGACGCTGCTGGCGCCCGAGGACGTCGCCGCCGCGGCCGAGGCCGCCCGCGTCTGCGCCGAGGCTCAGAACCGCGCCCGCGATCTGCAGAGCCTTCCCTCCAACGTCGCCACTCCCTCCTACCTGGGCCGGCGAGCCCGGGAGGTCGCATCCGCCCACAAGACGGTCACCGCAGATGTGCTCGGCCGTGAAGAAATCGCGGAGAAGGGGATGGGCGGCCTGGTCGCGGTAAGCCAGGGAACCTTGGAGGAACCGGCACTGATCGTGCTCCGCTACACGGGCGGCGGCTCCGGGCCGACCCTGGGTCTGGTCGGCAAGGGCGTCACCTTCGATACCGGCGGCATCTCGATCAAGCCCTCTGCCGGCATGCAGGAGATGAAGATGGACATGTCGGGCGCCGCGGCGGTGCTGCAGGCGGTGGCGGCGATCGCCGAGCTGGAGCTGCCCATCGACCTCATCGCGGTGATCCCCGCGACCGAGAACATGCCTTCGGGCACGGCGATCAAGCCCGGCGACATCATCACCCAATACAACGGCAAGACCGTCGAGGTCAACAACACCGACGCCGAGGGCCGCCTGATCCTCGCCGACGCGCTCACCTACGCGGTGGAGCTGGGAGCGGAGCGGATCGTCGACATCGCTACCCTGACCGGCGCGGTGCTGATCGCCCTCGGGTCGACCTACGCCGCGGTGATCTCAAACGACGACGAGCTGGCGGGCGCGGTGACCGATGCTGGAGAGAAGACCGGCGAGCTGGCCTGGCGCCTCCCCCTCCATCCCGAGTACAAGGAGCTGACAAAGGGAACCGTCGCCGACCTCACCAACGCGGCGGCGAAGCGCAAGGCGGGGACGATCTACGCCGGTTCCTTCCTCGAGGAGTTCGTCGGCGATACCCCCTGGGCCCACGTCGACATCGCCGGCACCGCCTGGGACGTCGGTCGCGAGTACACCGGCAGCGGCGCCAGCGGCTACGGCGTCCGCCTCCTGGTCGAGGTGGCCCGCGAGCTGTCGGCTTAACCCCGGCTCAGCCGCCGATGATCATGCAGGTGGAAATGCCGTGGGCGAGCAGCTTGCCGCTGTCGGCCGCGGTGAGGTTGGCCTCCGCGGTGGCCTGGCGGCGTCCTCTGTAGACGACGTTCGCCTCGCAGAGGACACGGCCGGTGTCGCGGGTGATCGGGCGCACGTACTTGGCCTCGATGCCAAGCGAGGTGTAGCCGACACCGGCGGGAAGGGTTGTGTGGACTGCGCAGCCGAGGGCCGAGTCGAGCAGGGTCGCGGCGTAGCCGCCGTGGACGACGCCGATCGGGTTGTAGTGCTCCTCGCCCGGGTCCCCGGAGAACACGGCGCGGCCTTCGCTCACCTCGATCGGCCCCATCCGCAGCGTCACCGCGATCGGCGGTGGCGGAACCTCGCCGGCGACGATCGCCTGCATGTACTCCATGCCGGTCATCGTCGCCCCGGCGGCAGCGGTCGGCATCGGGTCCTGCCAGGTAAGCGTCCGTGTGCGAGTCGTTTCCGGGCTGGTCTCGGCAAAGGCCAGCGCCGCGTCGACCGCGGTCGAGCCCTCTCTCTCTGGGCGATCCATGAGTGCCAACCCTAGAGAACCGATTACTCGGCGTCGGCACGCCGCTGCTCGTCGGCGATCACGATGTACTCCTCGACCATCAGCTTGTCCTTGGTCCGATTCGCCGCGCGCTTCATCGCGATCAGGTGGTCGATCGAGGCGACGCGGACCTCGATTCCCTCGATTTCGTCGATCCGAGCCTCGCCGCGCAGCTCTTCATAAGAGCTGATCCCCGCGACATCACCAAGAATGTCGAAACTCCCAAGTGGGCAATCGAAGGTGAAGTTGGCTCCGTTGTCGAGCGCGGGGGCGTCGATCTGAAAGGGAAGGTCCGCGGGCACACCCCTGAGCTTCACCTCAAGTCCCCTCAGCGCTTCAGCTAGTCGTTCAAGATTTGCGCGATCGCGCGAATACGCGACGTCAAGGTCGTATGTCGGGTAAGCAGAGCCGTGCACAAGCCCGGCCATCCCACCTATGACCACGAAGTCGACTCCGTGCTTGGCCAGCGTCTGGAGAAGGGGGCCGGCCTTTAGCGGCAGGTCGGCGCCTGGCATCGGCTAAGCCGCCTGCCTTTTGACGGGGCCGCCGAGATTGCGTTTGACGAATTCGGCAAAGGCAAGACCCTGCTGCACCCGCTGCGCCGGCGTCAGGCCGAGATTTCTTGCATTAAGCGTCCGGTCGATGCCGGAGTCGCGGGTCTCGAAGCCGAGCGTCAGATCCTCGCCCAGTAGGCGCAGCAGCTCCCGCAGGGTCTCCACCGAAGGCGAGACCCGGTCGCGTTCGATGCGTGAGATCGCCGACTGAGTGGTGCCGGCTCGGATCGCGAGGCGCTTCTGACTGACGCCGTGCTTCAGGCGCGCGTTGTGCAGCAGTTCCCCAGGAGTTTTCACCGGTTAATCATAGCAAATATGCGCTTATCTCTTATTTGCGATGTTTGGTTCCCACAGCACCGAAGCCGATCGCCCGTTAGCGTTGGCTGTTCAGCCAGCGTCGAGACCACTCACCCAGGAGGCATTTGATGGCAACCACGGCAGAGCTTCAGGTTCGCGACAAGGTCTTCATCGGAGGCGAATGGGTGGAGTCGACCGGGTCGGAGACGATCGAGGTGATCAACTCGACGACCGAGGAGGTCATGGGGACGATCCCGGCGGGAACGGCGGAGGACGCCGACCGGGCGGTGGTCGCGGCGCGTGAGGCGTTCGATTCCTGGTCGCGGACGAGCCGGGAGGAGCGGTCCGGCTACCTGGGCGCGATCGCGGCGGGGCTGGGCGAGCGCTCGGAAGAGATCGCCGCGACGATCGCCCAGGAGCTGGGCATGCCGCTGAAGTTGAGCCAGATCATCCAAGCCGGGCTGCCGACCGCCCAGTTTGCGGCGATGCCGGGGCTGATGGAAGAGGTCGCCTGGGAGGAGGAGATCGGCAACTCGTGGGTGCTGCGCGAGCCGGTCGGCGTGCTGGGGGCGATCACCCCCTGGAACTACCCGCTGAACCAGATCGCCGCCAAGGTCGCGCCGGCACTGGCCGCCGGCTGCACGGTGGTGCTGAAGCCAAGCGAGGTAGTGCCGCTCAACGCCTTCATCCTCGCCGAAACGATCGAAGCGGCAGGGCTGCCGGCGGGAGTCTTCAACCTGGTGACGGGAACCGGCCCGGTGGTCGGCGAGGCGATCGCCGGGCATCCGGGAGTCGACATGGTCTCCTTCACCGGTTCGACCCGGGCCGGGCGGAGGGTCAGCGAGCTGGCCTCGGCGACCGTGAAGCCCGTGGCGATGGAGCTGGGCGGCAAGTCGCCGAACGTGATCCTCGACGACGCCGACCTCGAGAAGGCGGTCCCCGACGGGGTTGCCAAGTGCTTCCTCAACTCGGGGCAAACGTGCAGCGCGCTGACCCGAATGCTGGTGCCGCGTGAGAAGCTGGCCGACGCGGAGGGGCTGGCGAAGCAGGCGGCCGAGGCATTCACGCCAGGAGACCCGTTCGAGGACTCCACCCGACTCGGGCCGCTCGTCTCCGACGTGCAGCGCGAGCGGGTTCGCGGATATATCGAGAAGGGTGAGACCGAGGGAGCGAAGCTGGTTACCGGTGGCGCCGCGCCTCCTGAGGGACTCGACCGCGGCTACTTCGTCCGCCCCACCCTCTTTTCCGAGGTGACTCCCGAGATGGCGGTCGCTCAGGAGGAGATCTTCGGGCCGGTGCTCGTCATCCAGCCTTACGAGGACGAAGATGACGCGGTGCGGATCGCCAACAACACCGTCTACGGGCTGGCCGGCGGGGTCTGGTCGGGCGACCAGGAGCGGGCGATCTCCGTCGCCAAGCGGATCCGCACCGGTCAGATCGAGATCAACGGCGGCGCCTTCAACCCGCTTGCCCCGTTCGGCGGCTACAAGCAGTCCGGGCACGGGCGCGAGAATGGGCGCTACGCGATCGAGGAGTTACTCCAAGTAAAGAGTCTCCAGCTGTAGGCGGGCGGGTCCTGTCGCGGCAGGGGACCCACCACCCTTCCGGTAGCTAAAGCTTCCTCAGGGGTGGTCCCCCCTACCGCGCCACCCGCCCGACAACGCATACTCTCCCCGCCGTGAACTTCGACCTCTCTGACGAGCAGAAGCTTCTCCGGGACACCGTTCGGGACTTCGCTCGGCAGGAAGTGGCTCCTGTGGCGGAGGAGCTGGATCGAACAAAGGCCTTTCCCTACGAGATCGTCGCGAAGATGGGGGAGCTGGGGTTGATGGGGATTCCGTTCTCGCAGGAGTACGGCGGAGGTGGGGCGGACACGCTCTCCTACGCGCTGGCGGTTGAGGAGTTGGCGCGGGTCGACTCTTCCGTCTGCATCACGATGGCCGCCCACACCTCGCTGGGGACGATGCCGATCTATCTGTGGGGGAGCGACGAGCAGAGGGGGGAGTGGCTGCCCCAGCTTTGCAGCGGGGAGCGGCTTGCCTCGTTCGGCCTGACCGAGCCCGAGGCCGGCTCGGATGCCGGAAACGTGCGGACGACGGCCAAGCTCGACGGCGGCGAGTGGGTCGTCAACGGCGCCAAGCAGTTCATCACCAACTCGGGGACCGACATATCGGGGTGCGTTTCGATCACCGCGGTGACCGGCGAGGCGAACGGGCGCAAGGAGATCTCAAACCTGATCGTGCCCACCGGCACTCCCGGCTACGAGACCGGTGAGCCCTACCGCAAGATGGGCTGGAACGCATCGGACACCCGCCCGCTCTCCTTCGAGGACTGCCGGGTGCCGGAGTCAAACCTGCTCGGCCGCCGCGGCGACGGCTTCAAGAACTTCCTCCACATCCTCGACGGCGGCCGGATCGGGGTCGCGGCAATGGGCGTCGGATTGGCGCAAGGCGCCCTCGACGAGGCGATCTCCTACGCCAAGGAGCGCAAGGCCTTCGGCCAGCCGATCTCCAAGTTTCAGTCGATCCAGGCGAAGATCGCCGATCTCTCGGCCCAGATCGAAGCCGCCCGCCTGCTCACCTGGCGCGCCGCCCTGGAGAAGGAGGCGGGTAAGTCCTTCACCCTGACCGCCGCCCAGGCGAAGCTGATTACCGGCCGCCTCGCCGTTAGGGCCACCGAGGAAGCGGTCCAGATCCACGGCGGCTACGGCTACATCGAGGAGTACCCAGTCTGCCGCTTCTACCGCGATGCCAAGATCCTTACGATCGGCGAGGGCACCGACGAGGTGCAACAGATGGTGATTGCCCGTCAGCTCGGCTGCTGAGATTTACCCGTGGCGGAACCCGCTCATGAGCGGAGTCTACTAAAAATTAGGAAAACTGGTAATTAAAACTAGGAAGAGGGGGTAGCGGGCCGAGCCGTGATCGAACCCTCGGCGAGGCCGGCGACTTCGGCGGCGCGGCCGACCGCCTCGCCGATCCCGTAGTGGGCGCAAATCGTCAGCTCGTGCTCGCGAAGCAGCGGCCGGGTCGGGTCGACGACGGGGGCGCTGCGCATCGCATCGCCCTCATGCGCGGCCCAGACCCGATCGACCCCGCCGGCGCAGTCGCGCAGCGGGATCGCAACCAGCCTGATCGGTCGGCGGCGGAACCCGAAGCCACGGCGCTTGAGGGCGGCGATCAGCCAGGCCGGCTCGCCGCTTTCTGCGTCGGCGAAGAAGCCGTGGACGCGACCGACCCCCCTGCCGTCGAGCCCATCGAGCGCCCAGCCGACCCACTCAGGCATCGGCTTGCCTCTCGAGCAGCTCGCCGGCGGCGCTCGCCGGGTCCAGCTCGCGCCGCACCACCCGGTCCAGCAGTTCGGCGACCCCCGGGTCGTCGGCGACCGTCGCCTCCAGCCGCCGCCGCATCCGCGAGGTGGCGATCCCCAGTACCTCGTTGCGCAGGTTGCGGGCGCGCCGCTCCTCCAGCACCCCGGCCGCCTCGATGTGGGCGCGATGCTCGTCGATCTTCCCCGCCAGCTCCTCAACTCCCTCGCCGCGCGCCGCCTCGGTGCGCAGGATCGGCACCTTCCAGCCGTCGGGCGGCTCCGAGAGGGCCAGCACGCTGCGCACCTCGCGCACCATCGTGTCGGTCATCGGGTGGTCGGCCTTGTTGACGACGATCACGTCGGGGATCTCCATCACCCCCGCCTTCAGCGCCTGGATCGAGTCGCCCGAGCCCGGCATCAGCGCCAGCACGATCGTGTCGGCGTGGTCGACGATGTCGATCTCCGCCTGGCCGACGCCGACCGTCTCGACCAGCACGTCGTCCTTGCCGGCGGCGTCCATCGCCAGTGCCACCTGCAGCGCCGCCTCGGAGAGGCCGCCCAGCGCGCCGCGCGAAGCCATCGAGCGGATGAAGACGCCGGGATCGAGAAAGTGGTCGGAGAGACGGATCCGGTCGCCGAGCAGGGCGCCGCGGGTGAAGGGGCTGGAGGGATCGATCGAGAGCACCGCAACCTGGCGCTCGGTCTTGCGCAGCTCGGCCGTGAGCGCGCCGATCAGGGTGCTCTTCCCCACCCCGGGCGGCCCGGTAAAGCCGACGATCCGCGCCCGGCCGGTGCGCGGGTAGACCTCACGGACCAGCTCCCACCCCGCCGGGTCGTCGGACTCGATCAGCGTGATCGCGCGCGCCAGCGCACGCTTGTCCCCAGCCACGAGGCGCTCGGCGAGCGGCGCGGTTTTCGCTGTTTCGGCCACGGCTTGGCCAGTCTAGATCTAGAGTGCCCGGCCGTGATCCGCCTCGCCCGCTTCGCCGCCCTCAACGGGATGCTGAACCATCGCTACGGGCGGCTGCTGTGGCGCTACCTCTGGCGGCGCCTGCTGACCCCGGCCGGCCGGCGCTGGCGCACCGACGGCCTCCTCTTCCTGGGGCGGCGGCTGGAGCTGGAGGTCGGCCGCGGGGGCGAGCTCCGCTTCGGCCGCTTCGTCTGGATCGGCGACGGCTCGAAGATCCGCTGTCACGAGGGGGTCGTCGAGATCGGGGAGAAGACGGTGATGGGCCAGGAGTGCACGATCTCCGCCTACCAGCGGGTACGCATCGGCGAGCAGTGCGTGATCGCCGACCGGGCGATGTTCATCGACTTCGACCACGGTGTCGTGGAGGTGGAGCGGCCGATCCGCCTACAGGGCATCTACAAGCGCGATGTCGAAGTCGGCTCCAACGTCTGGGTCGGCTACGGCGCCTGCATCCTGCGCGGTGTGCGGGTCGGCGACAACTCGATCGTCGGCACCAACGCCGTGGTCACCAAGGACGTCCCCGCCAACGCGGTCGTCGCCGGGGCCCCGGCACGGATCATCCGCATGCGGGAGGCCCCCAGAGAGTTACGCTGGCCCAACCCGGTCGAACCGGACCCAAACGCACCCACAACGCTATAGCGCCACTCGAACCTGGGCGCACCTGGCCAAGCAGATCAAGGACGCAGGAAGCGTGGCGTGCTCTGCACGCGAGCGACCGAGGACGCAGATATGCGCAGCGCCAGGTGCGCCCAGGTCAGGCGGGGCTGGCCTCGCCGACCAGGTCGGCGTAGACCTCTGCCGTCCGCTCGGCGACGTCGCCCCAGTCGAAGCGGCGCACGTGCTCGTAGGCTTCGGCGACGAGGCGGCGGCCCAGCTCGTCGTCGGAGAGGACGCGGATCGCCACCTCGGCGAGGGCGTCGGGATCGTGGGCGCGGAAGCGCAGACCGGCCTCCTCGTGGGGAACGACCTCGCGCAGGCCGCCGGTGTCGGCGACGATGCAGGGGCAGCCCGAGGCCATCGCCTCCAGTGCGACGAGGCCGAAGGGCTCGTAGATCGAGGGAACCACGGTGAGGTCGGCGATCCGGTAGAGGGAGTGCAGGACGTCGTCGCCGATCCAACCGAGGAAGGTGCCGTGGTCCATCAGGCCAAGCTCGTCGGCCTGCTTGTGCAGCTCGGCCTCGTGGGTGCCGGAGCCGGCGACCAGGAAGCGGGTGTTAGGTACCGCCTCGATCACCCGCGGCATCGCCTCCAGCGCCAGCTGGAACCCCTTCTCGTAGACGAGCCGCCCGATCAAGAGGACCAGCTTCTCCTCGGGAGCGGCGAACTCGGAGCGCAGGCGGGTCAGCTCGGCGGGGTCGGAGGGCTGCAGGTCCTCGGGGTCGATCCCGTTCGGGATCACCGTCACCCGCTCCTCCTCGACCCCGAAGATGTCGGCGATCTGCTCGCGCATGTAGTGGGAGCAGGCGATGACGCGCTCGGAGCGGTTGGTGATCCAGCGCTCGACGCCGTGGATGTAGGTCTGGGGATGCTTGTCGACCCAGCCCTGGTGGCGGCCGTGCTCGGTGGCGTGGATCGTGGTCACGAGCGGGGCGCCGTAGCGCTTCGCCAGGTGATCGCAGGCGTTGGCGACCAGCCAGTCGTGACCGTGGACGAGGTCGAAGCTGTAACGGTCGCCCAGCTCGACGCCGGCGGCGAGCATGTCGGAGTTCATTCGCTCCACCCAGGCGACGAACTCGCCGAGGTCGGTGGGGCGCTTCGGCTCGCGGATGCGGTGGATGATGACCCCGCCGGCACTGTCCTCGGCGGGGGACTCCTCGCCGCCACGGGTCAGCACGTGGACCTCGATGTCGCGCTCGACCAGGGCCTCGGAGAGCTTGCGGACGTGGCGGGCCAGCCCGCCCTCGATCAGCGGCGGGTACTCCCAGGAGAGGATCAGAGTGCGGGTCATCCGAAGTTCGGGGCTTAGGGCTCGAGCAAGGGAGCGAGGCTTAGGTCCGGGGCAAGGGAGCGCATGCACGGGTCCGTGATGGCGGGGGAGTCTATGGCCTGAAGCGCCGCCTCCGAGTGCCAGGTGGCGCGCTGGAAGGCGTAGTCGCCCGCCTGGCCCCGCTTGTCGAGAAAGGCCCAGTCGCTGGACTGGGCGGCGAGCAGCTCGCGCGCGGCGCGCAAGG
>Ga0075423_10000666_pt1 | contig 28409 bp, 24 predicted proteins | sample SoiMethybrSBSTD2_FD_80114 | JGI IMG/M metagenome (GOLD analysis project Ga0075423, IMG submission 80114) | Bulk soil microbial communities from a Populus tree surrounding site in Tennessee, USA - Soil MetaG P. TD hybrid SBSTD2 | ecosystem: Environmental > Terrestrial > Soil > Tree plantation...
CACCGACTGCGAGTCTCGCATCGCGGTGATCCACAACGGGATCATCGAGAACTTCACCGACCTGCGTTCCGGGCTCGAGAAGCGCGGACACGTCCTTGCCTCGGAGACCGACACCGAGGTCGTCGCCCACCTGATCGAGGAGAAGGAGGGTCCGCTCGCAGACCGCGTCCGCGAGACCGTTCGCGAGCTCGAAGGCGCGTATGCGCTCGTCGTGCTCTCGGCCGACGAACCCGACGTCATCGTGGGCGTGCGGGTGTCTTCGCCGCTGATCGTGGGGCTCGGCCACGGCGAGAACATCCTGGCCTCCGACATCCCCGCCGTCTTGCAGAAGACGCGCACGGTCCTGCCGATCGACGAGCGACAGGTCGTCGAGGTGCGCGCGGGCGGCGTCCGGGTGACGGACCTGGACGGCAACGAGGTCCAGACCGGGCCGTTCGAGGTCGACTGGGACGTCGCCCGTGCACAGAAGGGCGGGTTCGACGACTTCATGCTCAAGGAGATCCACGAGCAGCCCTCGGCGATCCGTGACACGCTCGCCGGGCGCGTGAGCGACCAGGGCCTGCTCGCGATGGACGAGTTGCACACCGACACCGACGTCCTGCGCGAGGTGGACAAGGTATTCGTGGTCGCCTGCGGGACGGCGTTCCACTCGGGCCTGGTCGCCAAGTACGCGATCGAGCACTGGACCCGCGTCCCGGTCGAGATCGACATCGCCTCGGAGTTCCGCTACCGGGATCCGGTGCTCGGCCCCGACACGCTCACGCTCGCCGTGAGCCAGTCGGGCGAGACGATCGACACGCTGGAGGCCGCGAGGCACGCGAGCCGCCAGGGCTCCAAGGTCCTGGCCGTCACCAACACGATCGGGTCCTCGCTCGCGCGGGAGGCCGACGCGGTCATGTACACCCACGCCGGTCCCGAGATCTGCGTGGCCGCGACCAAGACGTTCGCCACGCAGATGGCGGCGTTGCACCTGGTGGCGCTGTACCTCGCGCAGGTGCGCGGCGCGATGTTCCCGGTCGAGATCGTCGACATCGTCAACCGGATGCGCGAGCTTCCCGGCCAGGTCCGCCGAACCCTCGGGCTCGCCGAACAGGTCCACGCGATCGCCGACGAGCTGAAGGACGCGCGCGATGTGCTGTTCATCGGGCGGCACACCGGCTACCCGGCCGCGCTCGAGGGCGCGCTGAAGTTGAAGGAGCTCTCGTACGTGCACGCCGAGGGTTACCCGGCCGGCGAGCTCAAGCACGGCCCGATCGCGCTCGTCGAAGAGGGCGTGCCGGTGGTCGCGGTCGCGACCGAGTGCCACGTCTACCCGAAGGTGCTGTCGAACATCCAGGAGGTGCGTGCCCGCGGCGCCCGGGTGATCGCCGTGGCGAGCGAGGGCGACCAGGAGATCGCGGCGCACGCGAATCACGTCCTGTACGTCCCCCGGGTGCCCGAGCTGTTCGCTCCGGTCGTGGTCACGCCGCCGCTGCAGATGCTCGCCTACCACGTGGCCAAGCTCCGCGGCTGCGACGTCGACCAGCCGCGCAACCTCGCCAAGAGCGTCACCGTCGAGTAGCGGCGCCCTGCGCGGCAGCCGGTGGCGGGGCGGCTACCCTAGCGGCGTGGAGATCCTCGGCCTCGGGGTCGACATCTGCGAGATCGGGCGCATGGAGCGGGCGCTCGAACGACATCCCACCATGCGCGAGCGCGTGTTCACGGCCGAGGAGCGCGCCTACTGCGACTCGAAGGCCCGCCCGGCCGAGTCCTACGCGGGCCGGTTCGCCGCGCGCGAGGCCGTGATCAAGGCGCTGGGCGGCTACCGCGGCAGGCGGTGGCAGGACATCTCGGTCGCCCGGTCGCCCTCGGGTGCGCCGTCGATCCGGCTCGAGGGCAACGCGAAGCTCCGAGCCGGCGCGCTCGGGATCTCGGGCGTCCTCATCACGTTCACGCACGAGAAGACCACCGCGGTGGCGTTCGCGGTGACGGTGTCCGGGTGAGGGCATGAGGGTCGTCCTCACCCCGGCCGAGGCCGCCGAGCTCGATCGCGCGACCCAGGCCCGGGGCATCCCCGCCGAGGACCTGATGGAGGCCGCGGGACGCGAGGTCGCCGACGCGGCGCTCCGGCTGATGGGTGGGGCGTACGGGCGGCGCGCGGTGGTCGTGTGCGGGAAGGGCAACAACGGCGGCGACGGGCTGGTGGCCGCCCGGGTCCTCGACGGGGCGGGTGTCCGGACCACGGCCGTGTCCCTGGAGGAGGGGCTGCGCGAGCCGGCCGCCACCAACCTCCGGCGGCTCGACCACACGACGGTGCGCCGCCGCCCCTTCCGGGTCGACGCGCTCGAACGCGAGCTGGCGCGGTCCGACGTGGCGGTCGACGCGATCTTCGGCACCGGGTTCCGCGGCGTGCCGGAGGGCGCGCGCGCCCACGCGATCGCGGCGCTGAACGCCTCCTCGACGCCCGTGGTCGCCGTGGACATCCCCTCGGGGGTCGACGGCGCGACCGGCGCGGTCGACGGTGCCGCCGTGCACGCCGACCTCACGGTCACGCTCGGCGCGCCGAAGCCCGGGCTGGTGCTGCTGCCCGGGGCGTCGTTCGCGGGAGTCATCGAGGTCGAGCCGATCGGGTTCCCCCTCGACCTGATCCGCGGCGACCTGCTGGTCGTCGAGGCGGACGACGTCAGGGCGATGCTCCCGCATCGGGCCCCGGACACGCACAAACGAGCCGCGGGGTTCGCGGTGGTGGTCGGGGGCTCCCGGCTCATGACGGGCGCGCCGGCGCTGGCCGGTACGGCCGCCTATCGTTCGGGCGCCGGACTGGTCGCGGTGGCCGTGCCCGAGGGGGTCCTGCCTGTCGTCCAAGGCGCCCTGCGCGAGGCGGTGTTCGTCGGGCTGGCCGAGACCGACGCCGGGACGGTCGCCGGCGGCTCGGCACGCCTCGACGAAGTGCTTGCACAGGCGGGAGCGCTCGCGGTCGGTCCGGGGATGACCACCGACGAACGCACGCAGGCGTGGGTTCGCGAGCTCGTGCGTTCGAGCGAGGTGCCGGTGGTCCTGGATGCGGACGGCCTGAACGCGTTCGCCGGGCGCGCCGAGGATCTCGCCGATCGCAAGGCCGACCTGATCCTGACGCCCCACGCGGGTGAGTTCTCCCGGCTCGCCGGCCTGCCGACGAGCGAGGTCGAGGCCGACCGCGTTCGGCACGTCCGGGGTCTGGCGGTGCGAACCTCGGCCGTGGTGCTGCTCAAGGGGAGCCGAACCCTGGTCGCCTCGCCCGACGGCGAGGTGCGGATCAATCCCACCGGCGGCCCGTCGCTCGCGACGGGCGGCACCGGCGACGTCCTCACGGGGATGATCGCGGGCCTGATCGCCCGCGGGTGCACGCCGCTCGACGCGGGTGCGGCCGCCGCGTTCGTCCACGGCCTGGCCGGGCGGATCGCGGGCGACCGGCGCGGCGACGGCGCGACCGCGGTCGACGTGCTCGAGGCCGTCCCGGACGCGATGCTGGAGGTCCTGGCCGGGTGACGCGGTACCGGCCCACGGTCGTCGAGGTGGACCTCGACGCGATCCGGCACAACGTGCGGCTCCTCTCGCCGCCCAACGCCGACCTGATGGCGATCGTGAAGGCCGACGGCTACGGGCACGGCGCGGTCGCCGTCTCGCGGGCGGCCCTGGAGGGCGGCGCCTCGCGCCTGGGGGTCGCGCTCGTGGAGGAGGGGCTCGCGCTCCGGGAGGCCGGGATCGCGTCCCCGATCCTGGTCCTGACCGAGTTCCCTCCGGGTTCGGAGAAGGAGGCGCTCGAGGCCGGCCTCACCCCCTCGGTCTACTCGGACGACGGGCTGGACCGGCTGTCGGACGCGGCGCGGGCGCTCGGGCCGCCCATCGGCGTCCACGTCAAGCTCGACACCGGGATGCATCGGGTCGGCCTGTGGCCGCCCGAGGACGCGCCGGCGTTCGCGCGACGCATCTCGGACGCCGGCCTGGAGATCGAGGGCGTGTGGACGCATTTCGCGGACTCGGAGTCCGACGACGAGGGGACGCTCGTACAGCTCGCCCGGTTCCGCGCCGCCGTCGATGCGCTGGCCGCCGCGGGTGTCCGCCCCGCCGTGCTGCACGCGGCCAACAGCGGGGCCACGATCCGGATGCCCGAGACCCACCTGGACATGGTCCGCCCCGGCGCGGCCGTCTACGGCCTCGACCCGGGCGGCGGGATCGCCGAGGGTCTCGGCCTTCGTGCCGCGCTGACATGGCGCTCCGCGGTGTCCATGGTCAAACGGCTGCCGGCGGGCGAGCGTCTGTCCTACGGGGGCCGCTACGAGCTCGAACGCCCGTCCACGATCGCGACCGTTCCGGTCGGCTATGACGACGGCTACCCACGAACCGCCCGAGACGCCGAGGTACTGATCGGCGGCGCGCGCCGGCCCGTCGCCGGGACGATCACGATGGACCAGATCCTCGTGGACTGCGGCGACGCCGACGTGGGCGTCGGGGACGAGGTCGTGATGATCGGGGCCCAGGGGGACGAACGCATCACCGCCGACGAGCTCGCCGAGCGCGCCGGCACGATCGCCCGCGCGGTCGCGACCGGGATCGGCACGCGCGTGCCGCGGGAGATCGTCTCTGCGGAGGCACCGGCGTGAGCCGGAAGCGGACCGCGCTCTTCACCGCGGGGGTCGCCGCCGGCGCCGTCGCTGGCGGTTTGATCGGCCGCACCGTGCTGAACGCTCGTCGGCGCGGCGACCCGGAGGCGGACGAGCACTTGTCCGAACTGCCGCCCGAGGACCTCGGGTTCATCCGCTCCTCCGACGGCACCGAGCTCGCCGTGCGCGCCGCCGGCGACCCGTCGAAGCCGACGATCGTGTTCGTGCACGGCTTCAGCCTGGATATGACGACGTGGCACTACCAGTGGACGGGCCTGTCAGACAGCTTCCGCTGCGTCCTGTTCGACTTCCGCTCGCACGGCCGGAGCGCCCGGGCGGCCGGCGGCGACCTGTCGCCGCTCGCGTTCGCGAACGACCTCGCGGCGGTGCTCGAGACCGTGGGGGACGGCCCCGTCGTGCTGGTCGGCCACAGCATGGGCGCGATGTCGATGCTCGCGATGGCCGAGACGCGACCGGAGCTGTTCGGCAAGCCGGTCGCGGGCGTCGTGTTCGTGGGTTCGGCGGCGAGCGATCTGCTGCGCGGCGCGTTCGGCTCGGTGACCGAACTGCTTCGCCCCAAGCTCGGATCGCTCCGCCAGGCCGCCGGCCGCGTGAACCGGCTCCGCAAGGTGGTCCTGTCGAGTCCGGCCGACGTCGGGCAGATGGTGGCCCGGGCCACGCAGTTCGGCTCTGACGCCTCGCCTCGGCTGGTGCGCTACGTCGTCGGGCTCGCGGCCAGGGCGCCCTCGGAGGTGTGGACCGACGGACTCGCCGGGCTGATGGAGATGGATCTGCGCCACGCGATCGAGCACATCGGCGTTCCGGCGCTGGTCGTCGTCGGGGACCAGGACCGCATGACGCCCCCCTCCTCGTCCGTGGTCCTGGCCGGCGAGCTGCCGCGCGGACGGCTCGAGATCGTCCAGGGTGCGGGCCACTTCCCGATGATGGAGCGTCACGAGGACTTCAACGGCCGGCTCGCGGCGTTCGCCGGCGAGGTGCTGGCCCCGGGCGGCCGGAAGCGGAAGAGCGCGTGAGGGACGCCGCGTGATCACCCGCGTGAACGGCCTTCGGGTGGGTCACGTCACCGACCGGGAAGGGGTCACCGGCTGCACGGTGGTGCTCTGCCCCCCGAACACCACGGGGTCGGTCGACGTCCGTGGCGGCGCCCCCGGGACGCGCGAGACCGACGCGCTCCGGCCCGGGACGGCGGTGAACGAGGTGCACGCGGTGGTGCTCACCGGCGGGAGCGCGTTCGGCCTGGCGGCCGCGACCGGCGTGCAGCGGTGGCTGGAGGAGCGGGGGATCGGGTTCGAGACCCCGGTGGCGAGGGTCCCGGTCGTGCCAGCCGCCGTGCTCTTCGACCTGGGGATCGGCGATGCGTCGGCGCGACCCGACGATGGCGCTGGCTACGCGGCGTGCGAGGCGGCGGCCGACGGGCCGGTGGAAGAGGGCAGCGTGGGCGCGGGGACGGGGGCGACGTTCGCCAAGCAGCCGGACCCCGCCGCGTGCTGGAAGGGAGGGCTCGGGAACGCGACGGTCGAGGAGGGCGACCGGGTCGTCGCGGCGCTCGTGGTCGTGAACGCGCTCGGGACCGTGCTGGGCGAGGACGGAGAGCCGGTCGCCGAGAACCGCAACCCGGACGCCGAGCCACGGCCGTGGCCCGGCACCAACACCACGTTGGTGGTCGTCGCGACGAACGCGAGGCTCACCAAGGACCGGGCACAGCTCCTGGCGCAGTCCGGGAGCGAGGGTGTGTCGACCGTCGTGTCGCCCGCGCATACGATGTGGGACGGAGACACGGTCTTCGCGATCGCCACGGGCGAGGTCGAGGCTCCCCAACGAGACCTCGAGGCGATGGCGGCGAAGGCCGTCGCGGAGGCGATCCGTCGCGGGGTCCGTTCGGCCGTGTCGCTGGGAGGCGTGCCGGCCGTGGGCGAGCCGAGGGGAGACAGCGCATGAGGACGCTGGAGGAGGCGGCGCTCGACGCGTCGACGTGCACGAAGTGCCGGCTGGCGGAGGGGCGCACCCAGGTCGTCTACGGGGTCGGCGATGCGAACGCGGACCTGATGTTCATCGGCGAGGCGCCGGGGTTCCACGAGGACAAGCAGGGCGAGCCGTTCGTGGGCGCGGCCGGACAGCTGCTGAACCAGTTGCTGTCCGAGATCGACGTGCCGCGAGGGGCGGTCTACATCAACAACGTGATCCTGTGCCGGCCGCCCGGCAACCGCGACCCGTTCCCCGACGAGCTTGAGGCCTGCCAGCCCTGGCTGGACGAACGCGTCGCGATCATCGATCCGGCCGTCGTGGTGACGCTCGGCAACTGGGCGACCCGCTACATCCTCGGGCGGCAGATCTCGATCAGCCGCGTCCGAGGGCAGCGCTTCCCCTGGAACGGCCGGACCGTCATCCCGACCTTCCACCCGGCGGCGGTCCTGCACGGTGGCGGTCAGGCCTCGTCCCAGATGACCGCCCTGCGGGCCGACTTCCAGGAGATCCGCGCCGCGCTCGCCGAACGCCCGCAACCCGCGGAACAGCAGCTCGGCCTGTTCTGATGCCCGAACCCTTCCCCTCCCCCCGCTGATGCGGCTCGACCTGCAGGCGGCCACGGCCGGGGACACGCGCTCGATCGGCGAGGGTCTCGCGCCGCTCCTGGTCGCCGGGGACGCGATCGCGCTGACCGGTGAGCTGGGTGCGGGCAAGACCACGTTCGCGCAGGGCCTTGCGCGGGGGCTGGGATTCGCCGGACACGTGCAGTCGCCCACGTTCACGCTCGTGCGCGAGTACCGCTCGGGCAGGCTTCCGATCGTGCACGCGGACGTCTACCGCCTCGATCGCGTGCAGGACGTCGTCGACCTGGACCTGGAGGAGTCTGCCGAGGACGGCGTCCTCCTGGTCGAGTGGGGCGACGTCGTCGAGGCGCTGCTTCCGGCCGGACACCTGGTGGTCGAGCTCACGGTGCTCGAACCCGGAGACGAGCGGTCGGTGCGCGTCGCCAGCGAGGGCGATACCTGGCTGCCGCGATGGGAGCGACTCGAACGCGCCCTCGAGCCGTGGCGGGTGGCCGCGTGAGACGCACCGGGAGGGCGGCGTGATCGTCCTGGGCATCGACACGTCGACCAACCAGACCTCGGTGGCGGTCGGGGCCCGGGGCGAGCTGGTGGGCGCGATGCAGTTCGCCGGCGTCCGGCGTCACGACGACGTGGTCCCGGCGGTCGAGCGCCTCCTGGGATGGACCGGGATCGAGCTCGGCCATGTCGGCGGGGTGACCGTCGGGATCGGGCCGGGGCTGTACACGGGCTTGCGGGTGGGGGTCGAGGCAGCCAAGACGTTCGCCCAGGTCCTTCGCGTCCCCATCGTGGCCGTCTCGTCGCTGGACGTGCTGGCGTTCGCCGTTCGGACGACGCGGCGGCGGATCGGGGCGGTCCTGGACGCGCGCCGGGGCGAGGTCTTCTTCGCCTTCTACCGCGCCGTCCACGGTGGCGTGATGCGCGAGGGCGGATACCGGGTGGACCGGCCGGGTGCCCTGGCGGCCCAGCTCGAGGCCGAGCCAGAGGAGGTGCTGCTCGTCGGCAACGGTGCGATGCTGTACCGGCGGGCGTTCGAGGAGCCCGGCGTCCACGTGGGGTTCGCGCCGGCCGCGCTGGCCAACCCGTGGGCGTCGGCGCTCGTCGAGCTCTCGGCGGCCAGATTCATCCGGGAGGAGACGGACCGCCCGGCGGACGTGGTACCCCTGTACCTGAGGAAGACGGATGCGGAGATCGGTTGGGATCGACGAGCTCGGGGCGCCTCGGCTTGAGGTGACCCGGATGCGGCGCCGCCACCTGCGCGGCGTCATGGCGATCGAACGCCAGGTCTACCCCCGCCCGTGGAGCCCGAACCTGTTCATCTCCGAGATGTCCGAGTCCCGGAACCGGTGCTACCTGGTCGCGCGCATCGATCGCGAGGTGGTGGGCTACGGTGGCCTGATCTGCTACGGCGAGGAGGCGCACGTCACCAACGTCGCCGTCGATCCCGAACGCCAACGGGAGAAGATCGGCACGCGCCTGCTGCACGACCTCGTGATGGCGGCCGTCGACATGAACGCCGAGGCGGTCTCGCTCGAGGTCCGGGTGACCAACTGGGGCGCGCAGCGCCTGTACGCGCGCTTCGGCTTCCGGCCGGTGGGGATCCGCAAGAACTACTACCAGGAGATCGGTGAGGACGCGCTCATCATGTGGCTCGACGGCATCCGCGGCGCGGAGTTCCGCTCGCGCGTCCAGCGACTGACCGACGAGCTGCCCGAAGGCACCCGGCCTGTCGCTCCGTGAGGTCCGGCCGGCCCGACGGCGGGGGCGGCTCCCGGATCGGGAGCCGCCGATGAGGGTCCTGGGGATCGAGACCTCCTGCGACGAGACGGGCGTGGCGGTCGTCGAGGACGAGACCGTGCTCGCCAACCTGATCGCGAGTCAGGTCGCACTCCACGAGCGCTTCGGCGGCGTGGTGCCCGAGATCGCCAGTCGCGCGCACGTCGAAGCGCTCACGCCGTTGCTGGACGAGGCGCTCGAGCGGGCGGGGGTGGGCTTCGGGGACCTGGACGGCGTCGCCGTCACCGTCGGCCCCGGCCTGGTCGGGGCGCTCCTGGTCGGAATCGTGGCGGCGAAGTCCGTGTCGCTCGCCACGTCGGCGCCCCTGATCGGCGTGAACCACCTGGAGGGCCACATCCTGGCGAACGCCGTCGAGCACGGCCGCGACCTCGCGCCCGCGGTCTGTCTGGTCGTCTCGGGCGGACACACGATGCTGGTGCACATGCCGGAGCTGCACCGCTACGAGATCCTCGGCCAGACCGTCGACGATGCGGCGGGGGAGGCGTTCGACAAGGTGGCACGCTTCCTCGGCCTCGGGTTCCCGGGTGGACCCGCCGTGGACCGTCTTGCACGGCAAGGCGATCCGGACGCGATACGGTTCCCCCGCGCGATGGCGGACTCCGATACCTACGACTTCTCGCTCTCCGGTCTGAAGACCGCGGTGCTCCGTCACGTCCAGGCGGAGCGCGAGGCGGGGCGCGAGGTCGACCCGGCGGACCTTGCCGCGTCCTTCCAGGAGGCGATCGTGGACGTGCAGGTGTCGAAGACGATCCGGGCGGCGAGGGATCGTGCGGTGGAGACGATCCTGCTCGGCGGCGGGGTGGTCGCGAACTCGCGCCTCCGTGAGCGGCTCGAGAAGGAGGGTGCGGAGGCCGGATTGCGGGTCCTGATCCCGTCGATCGACCTGTGCACCGACAACGGCGCGATGATCGCGCTCGCCGGCGCATGGCGCCTGGGGCGCGGCGATCGCACCGGGCTCGAGATCGGCGCCGATCCGTCGTTGGAGCTCGGGTGACCACGTTCCTCGTCACGGGGGGCGCCGGCTTCATCGGCTCGCATCTGTGCGATCGCCTCCTCGCCGAGGGACACGACGTGGTCGCCGTCGACGACCTGTCGACGGGCCGCATCGCGAACCTGGGCGAGGCGCGGGGCTACGGCAGCCGGTTCACGTTCTTCAACATGGACATCCGGGCCGAGGGCCTGCTCTCGCTGTTCCAGCGTCACCGGCCCGAGGTGGTGATGCACGTCGCCGCCCAGGCCGCGGTGGCGAGCTCCGTCGAGGATCCGGTTCACGACGCCGGCGTCAACGTCATGGGCCTGCTCAACCTGATGGAGTGCTGCGCCAACAGCGGCGTCCGCAAGGTGGTGTACGCCGCGTCCGGGGGGACGCTGTACGGGGAGCCTCGACGGCTTCCCGTCAAGGAGACGGCGAACGGTCGCCCGGTATCCCCGTACGGCATCAGCAAGAAGGTCGCGATCGACTATCTCGCGTACTACGAGCGCGCTCGCGGGATAGGGTTCACCGCGCTGGCGTTGGCCAACGTGTACGGGCCGAGACAGGACCCGCACGGAGAGGCGGGTGTGGTCGCGATCTTCTCGGCGAAGATGCTGGCGGGTGAGGCGCCGACCGTGTTCGGCGACGGCCACAACACCCGCGATTACGTGTTCGTCGACGACGTGGTGCACGCGTTCGCGCTGGCCGCCGCGTCCGGGGACGGCCGCCTCGTCAACGTCGGGACCGGTCTGGAGACATCGGTGAACGGCATCTTCCGCCTGCTGGCGGAGATCACCGGCTACCAGGGCGAGCCTCGCACCGGGCCGGAGCGGGCGGGCGACCTCCGCCGGAGCGTGCTCGATCCGAGCCTCGCCGAGGAGGTCCTCGGCTGGCGGCCCTGGACGCATCTGGAGGACGGGCTCCGAGAGACCGTGGCGTTCATCAAGCGCGTCTGAGCAGGCGCCGTCACGCCCGAAGGCATTGCCTTTTCCGTTACCATCCATCCGACGTAGGTTTGTTGGTGGACCACCGGGGAAAACCCCAGGTTTCAGCCGGGCGCGCCAGGGCAGAAAGAGGAAGGGAGATCTTGACCCCTACGACACCTATGCACGCTCGTACGTCGACTCACGTAGACACCGTTGCACAGGACAGTGGGGGTGGCAGATGGCCATCGACGTGGCTCCGCCGCTCGCCGAGTGCATCCGAGGCATCCGAGGCCCGTTCGTGAGCCTGTGGCCGGGTGCGGGTGGCAGAGCGAACGGCGAGGGGGATCTCGGCGCGTTGGCCGAGCTCGGCTCGCAGATGATGTTCGCTCGGCGCGTCGACGACCGGCTGCGGCTGGCGGCGCACGCCGTGAGCGCCCACCTTTCCCGACCGGTGGCGGCAGGCCTGCGCGAGGGCGGGGGCAGCATCCACGGTCTCGTCTGGCTCGGGATCCCCGACGATCGACGCGAGGACCTGTGCCGGGCGATGGTCCGGTTGGCCCGGCGGACCGGCTCGGCTGACGGGGAGGCGAGGGTGGTCCGGTCCTCCCTCCCGGAGATGAGCCTGACGATGGTCACCGGCGGAACGGCCTCGATCCTGGTGGTCGATGCCCCCGAGAGCGCCGCGCCGTTCCTGCAGGCCGTGGGCGGGGTCGTCGCGAGCGCCGTCGCCACCGGTGCAACTTCGGACGCCGAAATGGGTATGAACCTCGCCTGGACCGCCCACGAATTGGAGACGCCACTCATGACCGTCCGAACGGCGATGGAGCAGGCGATGCTGAGCCGGCGTTCAACGGAGCGGCGAGGCTTCCTCGAGCGCGGACTCCGGGAGCTCGAGGAGCTGTCCGAGGTCACGGACTCCCTCTTGCGATCGCGCGGCGGCGCGTCCGAGCTCGAGCGCTCGCCCGCCGAGCTGGGCCGCGAGGCGCGGGCGATGCTGTCAACGGTCACGACCGATCGGGACGGGCGCGAGATCCGGGTGATCGCGCCCGAACCCGTCTGGGCGAGCGTGGATCCCGTCCAGTTCCGCATCGCGGTCATGAACCTGGTCCGAAACGCGCTCCGCCACGGAGGTACCGGTTCGATCAGCGTTCGGGTCCTGCGCGAGGGGCAGGATGCGGTGATCGCCGTCGAAGACGAGGGCCACGGGGTGCCCGAGAGCGCGCGGGACCGGATATTCGAACCCTTCGTGAGCGCGAGCGACTCGGGGGCCACGAGCGGTTCCGGCCTCGGCCTGTTCATCTGCAAGCGCATCGTCGAGCACCACGACGGGACCCTCGCGATGGAGGACCGGGACGGGGGCAGCGCCTTCGTCATCCGCATCCCCTGGGACGACGGAAAGGGTGAGCCGCCATCCGCTTCCTGATCGTCGACGACCATCCGCTGTTCGTGGATGCGGTCCGCCCCACGCTCACGCGCCTGGGCGCGGACGAGATCGTCGTCGCCTACAACGGATCCGACGGCGTCGCCGCCGCGAAGCGCACCGAGTTGGACGTCGCGCTCGTCGACATTGGACTCCCGGACCGGTCCGGTCTGACCGTCGGACGGGAGATCATGGACCTGGACTCCAAGACGCTCGTGGTCGCGTTGACCGCGGTCAAGGACGCCATGATCGCGCGGCACGCCCTCAAGCTCGGTTTCGCGGCCTATCTGCCCAAGGACATCAGCCTGGACCTGTTCGCCCAGGGCCTGCGCGAGGTCTTGGGAGGACAGCGGCTGGACCTGTCGACGTCCGGGACGCCTCCGGGCTGGCGCCGGGCACGGATGGAGGTCTGGCGCGGAAGCGATCTGACGGCTCGCGAGCTCGAGGTGCTCTCGCTCCTGGTCGAGGGATGCACGGGCCCCACGATCGCCTCACGGCTGGACATCAGCCGGAACACCGTGCGGACCCACATCCAGAGCATCCTGACGAAGCTCCAGGTCCACTCCAGGCTCCAGGCCGCGGCGTTCGCCGTAGAGGAGGGACTCGTCGACGTGTCCTCCCGCAACGCGATGGACGCACGGCGAGCCGCCGGTGAGTGGTAAGCCCTGGTACGTTCGGTACCCGCCAAACACCGTACTTCGTCTACATCAGGCGGAGCATGTCTAGATGATCCGTCCATGCATACCCTGGGAACGAGAGCGTACGAGGATCCGGTGGTTGAGTGCTGATGAATGAGGATCGTCCCATCGAGCTGCTCCTGGCGAGCCAGCACGCCCTGCTTCGACAGGCGATCCATTCGGCGCTCGACAACGAGCCCGACATCCACGTCGTCGCGGAGACGCGATCGGGGATGCACACGGTCGCGGAGGCCGAACGCATGGCCCCCGACGTCGCCATCTTGGAAGTGGACGGGCTGAGCGGAGAGGGGATGCGCACGGTGGCGCAGCTCCGGCGGACCGTGAAGGACTGCAGGATCCTGCTGCTCGCCGAGGGCGAGGACGTGGACGTCCTGATCGACGGGCTGGAGGCGGGGGCGCAGGGTTACGTCTCGAAGGAATCGCCGCTGTCCGATCTGGTCGACGCCACACGCACGATCGCGCAGGGCGAGCTCGTGATCCCTCCCGGGATGCTCAAGCGACTGATCATCAGCCTCGTGCAGCGACGGAAGGACCGACGCAAGGGCGCGGACCGCATGTCCAGGCTGACGCAGCGTGAGCACGAGGTCCTGAAGCTCCTCGCGACCGGCGCGGACAACGAGGGTATCGGTCGTGCGCTGGTCATCAGCCCGCAGACCGCCCGGACGCATATCCAGAACATCTTGAGCAAGCTGGGTGCCCACTCGCGCCTGGAGGCCGTGGCCTTCGTGCGGGGAAGCGGGATCCTGGAGGACGCGCCGGAGTCCACCGCTGAGGAGATCGATGACCGGCTCGAGGGCCCGGCGATGAGCCGGATGGGCCGGGTCTCGGAGTCACGCGCCGGATGAGAGCCCTGGTCACCGGGGCCGCCGGCTTCATCGGCAGCCACCTCACGGAGCGCCTGTGCGCGGACGGTCATGAGGTCCTGGCCGTGGACGCATTCACGGACTACTACCGGCCCGCCGACAAGCGGGCGAACGCCGCGCCCCTCGAACGCCTCGACGGCTGCTCCCTGCTGGAGGCCGACCTGCGGCGGGCCGATCTGGCTTCCCTGCTCGACGGCGTCGACGTCGTCTTCCACCAGAGCGGGCAGCCGGGGGTTCGCGCATCGTGGGACCAGGGTTTCGGGGACTACGTCGAGCAGAACGTGCTCGTCACGCAGCGGATGCTGGAGGCGGCGCGGCATCACACGCTCAGGCGGTTCGTCTTCGCCTCGAGCTCCTCTGTCTACGGCAACGCCGCGAGCTACCCGGTCTCCGAGTCGGACCTCCCCCGCCCGCAGAGCCCCTACGGGGTCACGAAGCTGGCCGCCGAGCACCTGTGCGGTGTGTACGCCCGAGCTTGGGGCGTCCCGACGATCTCGCTTCGCTACTTCACGGTCTACGGTCCGCGCCAGCGCCCCGACATGGCGATGCACCGGCTGATCGAGTCGGCCCTCACGCGGGAGCCGTTCCCGATGTACGGCGACGGGAGCCAGGTCCGGGACTTCACCTACGTCGGTGACGTTGTCGAGGCGAACCTGCTCGCCGCCCGTGCGGACGCCCCGCCGGGTTCCGTCGTCAACATCTCCGGCGGATCGACCATCACCCTGGCAGAGGTGATCGCCTTGATCGGCGATCTCGACGGCCGGCCCATGCCGGTCGACCGGCACGCGGCCCAGCCTGGGGACGTGGAGCGTACCGACGGCCGCATCGAGGCCGCCGCGGCCCTCTTGGGGTGGTCGCCGAGAACCCCGATCCGGCAGGGGTTGGCCGAGCAACTGGCCTGGCACCGAAGCCGGCTCGAGGCAGAGCGGACCACGGTCGCCACCAACGCCTGAGCACCATCGCCTGAGCACGACCCGGAACGCGCCGGCGGGTTCGGCGCTCAGCGACGGGGGGCCGTCGGAGCGTCGTCGCTCGAGCGCCGTCCCCGCAGGCGAGCGAGCGCGGACCGCATGACCTCCCGGTCGATCTGCTCGATCCCCAGGAGCCACAAGATGCCGAAGTACACGATCGCGAGGATCCCAGCGCGGACGAGGACTTCCGGGCCTGCCTGCAGCGAGGGGAGCGGCACCAGGAAGGCGATCAGCGATGCCGGGACACAGGCCGCCACGGGACGCCAGAAGCTGCGATCGTACGGGACCAGGCCCAGCCGGCGCTTGATCTGCACGAGCCGCAGGATGTTGACGGCCACGACCGCAGTGCTGTTGGCCACCGCCGCGCCCACCAGGCCGAAGGGCGGGATGAGGATCAGGTCGAGGACCACCGACAGCGAGAGGAACAGCAGGGAGTTGAACAAGGTGATCTTCGCGAAGCCTGCCATCGCCTGCAGGTTGGACGTGATGCCCGTGCCCACGTTGATGAGCTGCCCGATCGACAGGATGGCCAGCGCCGGGGCGCCGCGCTCGAACGCCTCGCCGAAGACGTGCATGATCTGGGGCGCGAACAGGATCTCGACCAGGCTGAGCGGCAGGCCCAGGGTGAACATCCACCGTGTCGACGTCTTGAAGATCGCGTCCAGCTCGCTCGTTCGCTTCTCGTGGTGCAGTCCTGCGACCAACGGATCGAACAGGATCGAGAACGCGGTGAGCAGGGCGCTGCCCACCAGCAGGGACAGCCTCCTCGCGACGCCGAAGATGCCGGTCGTCGCCGCGGAATCGAAGAAGCCCAGGAACAGGACCTCGGTCTGATTGTTGCTGTACAGGAGCAGACGATTCAGCGACATCGGCAGGGAGAAGCGCAGGAGTCGGCGATTGGAGAAGCCGCTCCCGTCGGCCGCCGGCATGAGCTGCCACAACATCAGGGCCGTGACCGCGAACAGGAGGGCCTCCGACGCGAGGTACCCCCAGGCGACGGCGGTGGCAGAGGGGGCGATCGTCACGGCGATGACGGCGGCGATCAAGCGGATACCCGGGCCGATGATCGATGAGGACGCGACCGGACGTCCCGCCTTGCCGAGCGTTCGCAGGCCCGCCCTGGCGACCTCGGTGGCGGCCGTGAACGGCGCGGTCATCGCCATCGGGATCAGAACGGGCGCGAGCGCAGGCTTGTCGAACAGGTTCGCGACGAGCGTGCTCCCGACCGCCAGCGCCACGCCCGCGAGCGCCCCGATCGCGAGCGTGCCCCCGAGCGCACGCCGAACGATCGTCCGGAAGACGCCGGGCTTGCCCTGGGTGCGGGCGATCCCACCGAACCGCAGGACGCCGTAGTCGAGTCCCAGGTCCGACCCCTCGGCCAGGAACGTCGCGATCGCGAGGGCGAGCGCGAGGACGCCGAACCCCGCCGGGCCGATCTGCCTCGCGACGATGATCTGGTAGCCGGTCTGCAGGGCGAACGACAAGAAGCCGCCTGCCAGGCCGATCATGGCCCCGGCACCGACTCGTTTCGCGTGGTCGCGGCGTAGATCGTCCGTTGGGTTCAGGTCGTGGTCGATGCAAGTCACCGTACCGAGCGCTACGTCGTCAGGCATCGACTAACGGCGTGAGGGGGCCTACGTCGTTTGCGTGAGACCTCGCTACGGTGCCTCTCGCCTGAGCCTGCGTACCCGCAGACGCACGTCGGATGGCGTAGACGCCCTACGTAGCCAGACGCATGCCGCAAACACGTCGCCCGCGTACCGTGGGATGCATCGCCCGAGCGCGAAGGACGTGTGTTCTATGGAGGTCAAGGAAGCCGCCCGCAGGATCCTGTGGCACTACAAGCTGCTGATCGCATTCGTCGTGATCGGCGGCATGGCGTCGCTCGTCTTGAAGACCGACGGCGGTCCCACGTACGTGGCCTCGACGAGGCTCGTGGTCGGAACCGACCTGGACGCGACGGCCGCGGCCGACAGCGTGGCGGGAATTGCGACGAGCCAAGCGCGTGTCGAGGAGGTCCTATCGAACGCCGGCATCGACCGGGATCCCGGCACGGTTGCCGACCGCGTGTCCGTGTCCCCGATCGGCTCCTCCGACGTCGTCGAACTGTCGGCCAGGGACACCGACCCCGTGGTCGCCGTCGATATCGCCAAGGGCCTGTCCACGCAGGTGATCGAGGTCATGCGGCAGTCGGGGCTCGCCGAGGTCCCGCTCCCGTACGTCGTGGATACGGCGAGCCTGTCGACGACCAGGGCGGTCTCGACCAACGGCGTGCAGAACGTGGCGCTCGGAGCACTCGTCGGCCTCATCCTCGGCATCCTGCTGACGGCCCTGCTCGAGGCGATCGGTCCGACCATCATCGGCGGCGACGCGATCGCGGCAGAGCTGCGAGGCCCGCTCCTGGGCGTGGTGCGCCACTGGCCTCGGATCGACGACCAGACGATGGCCTGGCTGAGCTGGCAGGTCGGCGCCGGCGCTCGGCGCCTGCGCGTGAAGACGATCGAGGTCACGACCGTCGACCCGTTGATCGACGTCCGGCCCCTCGCCTCCTCCCTTTCGGCGAGCGCCGAGTCCCAGGCCGCGCCGCAGCCGCCGCGCATCCGCTCGCTGGCTGCGGACGGGATCATGCCGGGCTCGGCCAACGGTTCGACCGGCCTCGTCATCGTCACCCCCAGCGTCCTGAAGGACGCCGACCTCGAACCCGCACGGGACCTGATGGCCGTGACCGGGTGGCGGGCGATCGGCATCATCGCGGTCGAGCGACGCGGCGTTCCTCGCTGGCTGCTCCGCATGCGTCCGACGCGGCGGCGTCCGTCCGACGACGACCTCTCGGTGCCCCCGCCGCAGCCTCGGTCCCTGCGGCCGAGTGGTTCCGGCTAGGCCACGTGACGCGTCCGGGCCTCGCCACAGCCGACACCGATCAGCGCACGCCTACGGCGGGTGCGCCGGCTCTCCTGGTGGCGCTCGCGCTGATGGCGACGCCGTTGCTGAAGCCGCACGGCCCGGCGCACGTGACGCCGGCGGACGTCATCATGGCCGGCGCCATCCTCGGCGTGGTGCTGTGGGCTGGTACGACCAAGGCCGAACTCCACGCGCCCTACGCCGTCCCCATGGCGATCTTGATCGGGACGGGCATCGTGTCCGCGGCCTTCAGCATCGTCCCGATGTCCGGCGTGGTGGCGCTCGGTCAGGACATCTTCCTGTTCACCTGGGCGGCCGCCGTCGCGAACCTGATCCGCAGCCCTCGTGACCTGAACCTGTTCCTGTCCGCCTGGGCGTTCGGTGCGATCGCCTGGGCGATCCTCCTGCTCACGGCCGTCTTCGTCGGGATACCGCTGATCCCGGGCGCGAGCTACGGCGTCCGGGTACAGCTGTGGTTCGACAACCCCAACATGGCGGGCAACTACTTCATGGTCTCGCTGTTCGTCCTGATGCTCAGCCGGTTCCCTCGCGGAGGGTTCGCCCGGCTGTGCGGGTACGTGGTCGTCGGAGCGGCGGTGCTCTTCACGGGTTCGGTCGCCGCGTTGGGTGCGTTCGCGATCGGCGCCAGCATCTCGCTCGTGTACCGCGTGTGGTGGAAGGCCGACCTCCGATCGGCCATGGCCGCGGGGGCGCTCGGGGTCGCCCTCCTCGCCACGCTCACGTTCATCACGCTCCAGTTGGGAACGATCACGGCGGTGGATCAGAGCTCGAACACGCTCGTCGAGAACTCCCTCGGCCGGGCATCCCGAAGCGCCGCAGGGCGGACCAACCTGTTCGCGCACGAGTTCGAGCTGTTCCAAACCGGACCGTTCATCGGGCGGGGGCCGGCGAGCACCAAGGCCAACCTGGCGCGTTCGTACGGCGACGTGGTCAAGGAGGCACACGACGATTACCTGGCGACGCTGACCGAACGCGGGGTGATCGGCGTGGTGGGCCTGCTCCTCCTGGTCCTCGGGGTCGGGCTGCGAGCCTCGGCCGTCTCGCACGAACCCCTGTCGCCCGCCTATGCGGCCGTGATCAGGAACCGGAGCGCGTTCATCGGGGCGAGCATCGCCCTGGCGATCTCCGCGATCACCCATGAGATCCTCCACTACCGGCACGTGTGGGCGTTCTTCGGCATCCTCGCCGGCGTCTACTTGTTCGGGCTGGCAGGTGAGCGTGCCCCCGGGCTCGCGCGCAGGTCGGCGATGGCATGAGCGGTGCCGTGGGTGAACATCACCGGTCGCCGGTGGCCCGGCGGGCGACGCCTGTGGCCTCGGACACTGCGACGGATCCGGTCGACCACGTGTGGTCGAACCTGCGGGTCTTCCTGACCGCCGACCGCATCTCGGACGCCGTGCTGCTGGGCGACGGCCGAGCGATCCCGGCGCTGTCTCACCTCGCCGATCGGGCCGTGTCCTTGGAGTTCACGGGGGCAGGGGCCCCGCGAGTCATAGCCCGCGGTCCCGCGGCGGACGGTTCGTTCGACCTGGTCGTCGTGGATGCCGACGCACACGCCGGCGATCGGCTCGCCGCGAGGCTGGCGCAGGCCGGCCGGCTGGTGGCGTCGCAGGGGCGCATCGTGGTGACGTCTTCCGGTGTGAGGCGGGGCAGGCAGATCCGCCGTGAGCTCGGAGGCGACGACGTCGCGAGCTACGTTGCTCTTCCCAACGTCCGTCGGCCGGCGGTCCTGATCGATCGGGCCGACGATGAGCCGGGCCGGTATTTCCTGCGGCACGTCGCGTTCCCGTATCGCGCGCCCGGCCGGCGAGGGGCCAGAGCGCGGCTGATCCAGCTCCGCAATCGGATCGGCATGGCTTCCCCGCCCCGGATCACCCTCGCGGTCGCGCCCCACCGAGTGCACGTCATCTCCGGGCCTGGATCGCCACCGACGGTCGTCCAGGAGATCGGGGCGTTCCTCCGCTCGTCGTGGTCGTCACTCGGGCTGCCGGCGGATCCTCCCGAGCGCTTCTCGCACCTCGCGATCGCTCACCGCAAAGTGCCGGCCGCGGTCGTGAGCGTGGTCTTCTTCGGCGGTGCGGTTCCCATCGTCGCCAGGGTGCCGCGCTACGGCGGCCCGAACGCGGCCTTGCACCGCGAGTCGGAGACGCTCGAACGCGTCCTTGCGCAGGTGCGCGGCCCGGTCCGCGAGACGCTTCCGCGACCGCTCGGCTCGCCGGCGATCGCGGGCACGGACGTCGTACTGCAGACGGTGGTGCCTGGCAGGCACCTGGTGGCCCGGACCGCAACACGGCGGCTCACGCGTTCGAGGCTGCGGCGTCAGTTCCGGACGATGTTCGCCTGGTCGACCGAGCTCCAGGAGGCATCGGGACGATGGGCCGTCGTGGACGACGAGCTGCTCGACCGTACCCTGGTGCCGCTGTCCCGGGGGGCGCTCGACGCCCTCGGCCACGACGACACCGTCCGAGCCCTGCTGGATCGCGCGATCGATCACGCCCGGCTGCTGCGCGGCACTCCGATTCGGCTCGCCGTGGTGCACGGCGACTACTGGGCCGGCAACGTCCTGGTCGACGGGGCCCGCATCACGGGCGTCGTGGACTGGGAGCGCGCCGAGGTCGCCGGGCTGCCCGTGTGGGACCCGTTCAAAGCGGTCATGGACGCCGCGTACCACCTGGATCGCTACCGCGACGTGCCCAGGCGCGGGCGCGCCGCGCTGCCTGGATGGGGGAGCCTCGGTCCGTGGGAGGGGATCGCGGATCCGCGCTGCGCGATCGGCGTTCGGGCGATCCTGGACGGGGCCGGGTGGTTCTCGCAGCTGGCGAGGGATGCCCTGGTTCGAGCGTTCGTGGACGCGGAGATCCCGGTCGGGTGGCTTCCCGTGGTGGTTCCGTTCCACCTCGTCCGAGAGTTCGTCCACGCCGACGCCTCTACACGATCCGTGGACGCGTGGGGGTCGGTTCTGCGCGCGCTCGCGCTGCATCCCCTGCCGTGGGCCGACGACCTGATCGGCGATCGCGGGGGGGCCCGGCGGCGAGCGTTCGAACCGGCACCGGCCGCCTCGGGAGGTCGGTCGCGATGAGCTCGGCCGTGGGCAGGAAGACCGACCAGATCCCGAGCGCCGATTGGGACGTCCCGTTCGTCCGCGGTCTGTTCGGAGCACTGGACGAGGCAGGGGTCCGGTGGATGGTGCTGCGCAATCACGATCGCCTGGACCGGATCGGACACGATCTCGATCTGGTCGTGCACCCGGCGGACGTCCCGCGATTCGAGTCCACCCTCCACGGGGTGCTCCGCGACCGGGGGCTGTTCCTGCTCAGGGTTCGCCGCGGGATCGAGCACCTCTCGTTCGACGTGGCCGACTCGGACCTGCGCGGGCGGCTGCTGTTGCATCTCGACGTGCAACAGCAGGTCGCCTATCGGGGCCGGACGTTGGTCGACGCGGACGACCTGTTCGCGCATCGTCGGCGCACCGAACGTGGCGTCCAGACGCCGACTCCCGGCATGGAGGCGTACGCCCTGCTCCTGCACTCGGCGCTCCACAAGGGTGCGCTCAAGGAGGCGTACGCCGCCCGGGTCGCGGACATCGAGGCGACCGCCCCCGATGAACTGTTGCGGGTCGCCTCGGAACGGCTCGGGCCGCAGCTGGGCCGCCGTCTGGCCGCGGTCCGGAACGAGGCGCAGCTCCTGGCGCTCCGTGACGACCTCGCGCGAGCGATCGATCGCCGGTACCCGGCGAATCGCTGGCGACGACCCTGGTTCGTCGTCCACAGCGGTGTGGGGATGTCCGCCCAGCGCATCAGGCCCCGCGGGATCTTCGTCGTCTTCCTTGGCCCGGACGGCTCGGGCAAGTCCACGACGACGGACCTGCTGAACGAGGTCCTCACCGATCCGTCCGGCATCGTCCCGGTTCATCGCGTCTACCTCGGGAGCGGGCGTCCGATCCTGCCGACGCGCAAGCTCACTCGAAGGATCCACAAACGCCTGCGTCGCGACCGGCAGGGTCAGGTGCGCGACGTGCGGCCCAGGCGCCTGCGTGGGGCCCTCCACGTCATGTCCGACCAGGTCGCCCGTTACTGGCTCCTGGTCCGACCACGTTTGGCCCCGCACGGCATCGTCCTGGCCGATCGATACGCCTACGACGTCCTGCGGATCAACAACTCCGTGATCCGCAGCAGCTGGTTCCGGCGGATGTCCACGTCGATCATCCCGACGCCCGACATCACGTTCTTCCTCGAGGGCGATCCCCACGTGATCGCCGAGCGGAAGCGGGAGCTCACGGTGGCCGAGACGATCCGGCAGCAGGAGGCCTATCGAGAGCTGGCGGAGCTGATCCCGACCTTCCGTCCGTTGGACCTGACCGTCAGGGACGACCCGGCGCTGCGGCGCGTCGCCCTCGAGATCCTCGACGTCTTCGCGGCGCGCAACGGGGGCATGCCCAGGAAGGGCGCAGCCGACGACACGACGCGAACCCGGAGGCGCACCACCCCGAGCCCGACGCCACGGCCGTGACCGCCGGCAGGGTGCTCGCGGCGGTTCGGGGACGGCTCCGACGCGTGCGACACGCGTTCGCGCGGCGCCCTCCCGGGCCGGACGTCCCCGCGACGGATCTGCCGGCTCCCTCGGCCGCCACGGCCGACCTCCGCCATCTGGTCTTCCTCGTCGTGATCGACGGGCTGCGCCCGGACTCGATCGACCCGGTGACCACGCCGAACCTCAGCCGCCTCGCGGAGCGCGGCGTGTCGTTCACCGACGCGCACGCGGTCTTCCCGAGCGACACGCGGGTGAACGCGGCCGCGATCGCCACGGGGACCTATCCCGGGACCAACGGCGTGGTCGGCAACTCGATGGTGCTGCGGGACGTCGAGGGTGAGGCGTCGCTTGTCACGCTCCGGCACGACGATCTGCTACGCGCCGAGCGTTCGTTGAACAGCCCGCTCCTGCTGGCCGAGAGCCTCGGTCAGGTCCTGGCGCGCCACGGTCGGCGCCTCGCCGCCGCGTCCTCGGCGTCGACAGGATCCGCACTGCTGCTCAACCGCGAGGCGGTCGGAGGGGTCGGCGTGCTCGTGAACGGGGCCTTCGAGCCCGGGGCCGTCGTCGCCTACCCTCAGGACGTCAACGAGGCGATCCTGCGTCGGTTCGGCCCGGCGCCCAGGAAGATGGGGCACGGGAAGCCGCGCGCCGACCTCGTCGGATGGACCCAACGCGTCCTGATGGAATACGTCGTTCCGGAGCTCGCTCCGGACGTGGTGATCGACTGGATCACCGAGCCCGATCATCAGCAGCACGCATACGGGGTCGGATCGCCGCAGGCGCGCCGAGCGCTGTCGAACGTCGACGGTTGGGTCGGCTACGTCCTGCGCTGCCTCGAACATCTCGGTCTCGCGGACCGGACCGACGTGCTGATCGTCTCCGATCACGGCGCGACCAGGTTCGACGGCAGCGTCGACGTCGAGCGGTCCCTCGTCGAGGGTCTGCTGGGGGAGTCCTCACCCGAGGTGACCGTGCTGCCCAACGGGGCGGGGGCCCAGATCCTCTGCGATCCCGCGCTCGTGACCGACATCGTGTCGTGGCTCCAGCGACAGGAGTGGGCCGGACCGGTCTTCACCGCGCCGGCTCGACCGGAGGCAGAGACACGCGGCGATGCGGTGTCGCCGTACGGGTGTGTGGATGGGACCTTCTCGATGGACTTCGCCCACCTCTTCTGCGCGCGACGCTCGCCGGACGTGGTCGTTACGCTCCGATGGGATTCGCGGCCGAACGAGTTCGGCATCCCGGGGGCCGGCCCGGCGGCGCGCGCACGCGCGATGCACAGCGGTCACGGCAGCATCAGTCCCTGGGTCATGAAGACGACGATGCTCGGATCAGGACCGAGCCTTCGCGAGGACAGCGTGGTGAGCACGCCCGTCTCGCAGGTCGACCTCATGCCGACGATCCTGCATCTGCAGGGCATCGACGACGCCCACGGCATGGACGGCCGGGTCCTGTTCGAGGCTCTGCGCGACGGGAACGGGCGAGCGGATCCCGCGTTCGACCGGCGAACCGTCACCGTCGCCGGTGCGGACGGCGCCTATCGTGCTGCGCTGCAGGTGTCGAGCGTCGGTCCCCACCGGTACCTGGACACCGGTTGGCGGGCCGAGGACGGCGGATAGCCGGCGGCGACGACCGTCCCCCCACCCGCCCCGGGCGGCGCTCGAGAGGGCCTACGCCGCCCGGAAGGTCGCGATGATCCAGGACCCGGCCCGCGCGGTCGTCCACGAGATGGATGTGGACACGATCCCGGCCGCGTCGAGCACCTTCGTCGCTGCGATCGAGCGACTGTCCGAAGCCAGGACCGTGAAGCCGTTGCTCGCCGCCACGCCGCCACCGTTGTCGCCGTTGTGCGCCGCGACAGCGATCGCCCACTCGTCGGCCTGAGCGGTCGGACCGTCGGTCGTCGGGGTGAACGCCGTCGTGGTCGAGCCGACGATCGCGCTCCCCGAGCGATCGAAGGCGTTCGAACTGTCGACGCCGCTGAGCTCCACCACCCACATGCGCAGGGCCTTCGCGGTCTGGCCGGCAGACATGTTCACGGTCACCGTCTGCTCGGACCCGTCGGAGGCCTTCCAGAACACGGCCCCGCGTGCCGGGACGAAGGGCGCGGTCCAGCCAGTGGGTGTGTCGAAGATCGGCGTCCCGGACTGGGGCACCGCGACCACAGCCACGAGCACGTTTCCGGGTGTGGGTGGCGAGGTGAGCGTCGCCGAGATGGAGACGCCGCTCGCGCCCGCCTTCTGGGACTGCACCTGGGAGATCGTGCCCGGCTGGGAGGTCGTCACGGAGAAGTTCGAGGCGCTCGTCCCGGTCCCGCCCGGCGTCACGACCGAGATCGGTCCGGTGGCGGCGCCACCCGGCACGGTCGCCGTGATCTGCGTGTCGGAATCCTCGGTGAAGCCGCCCGGACCGACGCTCGTGCCGTTGAACCGCACGTCGGTCGTGCCCGTGAACCCCGACCCGGAGATGACCACCGACGTCCCGGACGGACCCGAGCCGGGGGAGAAGCCCGAGATCGACGGACCGGCCGGCGGCCCGGCGGCGGGCAGGAACTCGTTGTGCCAGTACTGCGTCTTGCTGTTCACGCTCGCCTCGACCACGGTCCCGGTCAGACTCGTGGTCGGCTGTCGCGTCGTCGTCGGGTCGTTGGCCGTGCCCGCGTTCTTGATCCACGGGACGAAGCCGTTCGGCGTGAATCCGGGCGAGGTGAACGAGCTCTCCCAGACGTCGATCTCGGAGTTGGCGCGCTGGGCGAAGACCCAGATCGCGTTCTGCTCCGGGCTCAGCACCGTGACCGGGCGTGTCGCATCCTGCGCCACCGTCGAGACCGCGAACGACGACCAGGCTCCGCCGGCATCGCGATGGAGCAGCGAGATGAGGGGATCGGCCGGGTTCGGGCTCGTGCCGTTGTTCAGACCCGTCTTGACGGCGACGTACACGTCGTTGCCGACGACCTTGACGTTCATGTGATCGTCCGCACACAGAGCGGAGGCGGGACATCCGCCGACCCCTCCGCCGAAGGCGGTCTCGACGGTCCACGCAGCGTTGACGGCGCTGCCGTCCGAACGCCAGGCGAAGAAGTCCTTGCGCGCCACCTGGTCAGACCAGAACACGCCGATCTTGCCGCCGAAGGCCGTGACCGCCGAGATGTCGTCGGACTCGACGTTGCTCGTCGACACCGGCGCGAACGTGAACGACGTCCCGCCGGCGGCGGTGAATCCGACCTGGATCTTCTTCCCCTGCTCGAACGTCGTCCAGACTCGCCCGGTCGTGTCGACCGCGATCGTGAGCGCCTCGACGTCGTTGGTGGTGATCGTGAACGGGCCCGCTACCGCGCCGAACGATCCGTTGCCCAGATATGGGACCTTGTAGAGGCTGTTCTGCCTAGGGTTGCTCGCGGTCGGGGAGGCGGAATCGCGGGTCGCGACGTACAGGGTCTGCGTCCCGACGTCGAAGACCGTGTCGGCCTTGGCCCACGGATCTGCCCCTGGGAGCTGCGTTCGGGGCACCCACGCGTGGTTCACCAGCTCGAACAGCCACACGCCGGCGGCCGGCGACGGCCCCGACGTCCCGAGCACGGCCCACCAGCGAACTGGTTGCGAGACGCCGTCGCCCGTGTAGAAGAGCTTGCTCTCGGGCTTCGCGGTGGTGGCTGGTCCGCCAGCCGACTGCGCGGCAGAGCCGTAGGAGAAGTCGAGCTGTCCGTTGGGCGACAGCTTCGAGGGGAACGCGGCGGCGGCCGGGAGCCCCGTGAGGAGCACGGCCGCGACGAGCGCGAACGCGATCGAGCCGCGGAGCAGCAGGGACGAATGGGTGTGTTCGGAAGCTCTCATCGGTCTCTCACCAGGTCCTGTCGTCGAGGGATGTGTCCGGTTCGGGCGATGTAGATGGCTCGCAGGATCGCGAGCGCCGGGAACGTCACCGCGAACAGCCATAGGATCGCGGTGCGCGGCGTCAGGAAGTAATCGCCCACGTGCACGCCCTCGACCCCGAACGCCAGGAGCAGGGCCGCGGCGATCTGATACGTGAGGAAGGCGGGGATGCTGCGCAGGCCGACCGCGATGCGGATCAGGACGCGCCGTGCGCCGCGAACCGCGTGCTGCGATCGGACGACGTACGGATCCTCGAGGTCGGTGCGAGCGGGGTTCGACCGGTACCACACGTCGACCGCCTCCTTGTCCAGGAAGAAGCCGGCGATGATGAGGCCTCCGAGCCCGAGGTCGATCGCGCCCTCGATCGAGGCCGGGTGCATGAGCCATGCACCGATCGCCGCGCCGTAGAGCACGATCGGCTTCACATAGCGCCCGACCATCAGGTCGTAGTACGCCCCCGTCGGGCTCGCGCTTTCCTTCACGCGTGCGATCTCCCCGTCGACGTAGTCCGTCAGGATGTGCAGTTGATACAGGAGGAAGGCGACCACGGCGGGCAACACCCCGGTGGGGATGAGCCAGATGCCGGCGGCCATGCCCAGGACGGCCGAGACCAGGGTGATCTGGTTGGCGGTGGTCGATGGCGCGTGGTCGAGGATCCATTTGGTCACGCGCACGGAGATGCGAGGCATCACGAACCGCATCCTGGGCCCGGCGCGGAACATCTCGCGTTTGCCCTTCGTTCGGATCTCGTCCAGCGTGTACTTGACGTCCACGTCGCTCACTCCCATACGGTCACGACCCGGCCGACGTCGTCCTTCGTCCAGGCGTGGTACATGGCTTCGTCGAGGTCGCGGGTTCCCCGGATCGCGAACTCCTTCGGTGCGAGGATCCGTTCCATCAGGCCGGCGACCTCCTGGTCGGCGATCAGGCGCAGCGCCGCCTCGAAGTGACGGACGGAAGCCCGGTTACAGCCGCGCAGGTTCAGCCCCTTGGCGATGACCTCCCGCGTGTCGAACAGGAGCGGGGTCTCCGACGGACCGAACAGGATCCCCTTGCCGCCCGGGCGCAGGAGCTCGATCGCCAGAGAGAGGGTCTGTCCGTTGGACTCTCCCCCCACGCACTCGAACGCAACGTCCACGCGGCCTGCCAGCGTCTCGGCCACCTCACCCGCGTCTTCGGCGACCGGGGTCGCGAGCCCTGCGACGGCGTCCCGTCGCGACTCCCAGTGGTGGCCGGTCATGAAGATGCGGTCGGGCGTCGCCCCGACGCCTGCGCGCACCGCGATCGCGGTCAGCAGCCCCAGTGCGCCGTTCCCCAGGACCAGGAAGCACCCGTCGGCGGGGGGATCCGCCACCTCCAACCCGGCGAGCACCGTTGCGAGGGGCTCGGTCAGGACGGCCAGCGTCTCGGGCACGGCCTCCGGGACCGGCAGCGTGCACGACTCGGGGTGGACGAACGTCGTGCGCGCCATCCCGTCGGCGTTGCTGGACAGGAAATAGCCGTCCACGCAGTAGTTGTCGCCGACCCCGCCGGGCCGGCACGCGTAGCAGGCCTCTTCCGCGGTCGGGTGGCGGTCTGGGTGCGCCACGGTGCAGGGGATGCTCGGCGAGGGCACCACGCGTTGCCCGGGCGAGAAGCGGGTGCTCCCATCGGCCGAGACGACCTCGGCGACCGCCTCGTGGAGCAGCGCGATCGGCAGCTTCTTCGACAGCGCCCGGCGGTCCCGCGTTCCGGTGTACAGCTTGAGGTCCGAGCCGCAGATGCCGGCGCGGACCGGTCGCAGCAGCAGCTCGCCCCCGCCCGGCTCGACCACGTGCTCCTCGAACGCGTCGATCCTGAACGGACGCGTGAGGCGGAACGCGGTCGAGATCGGGGACAGGGTCATCCGAGGAGACCCTTCCGCCGGCCTTCCATGACCTGCTGTGCGAACAGCAGGTCGATGTCGGTCGTGATCTTGAAGCCTTCGAACGAGCCCTCGACGGCCGCCACGCGGCCCCCGCTCGCGAGCACGAGCTGCGCGTCGTCGGTGGCGTTCGTGGTGCCCAGCCGCCGCGCCTCCTCGTGGGCATGCACGAGCACGTCGTAGCGGAACGCCTGCGGCGCCTGCCCGTTGCGAAGGTGGGTCCGGTCCGGGATCTGAACCAAGAAGCCGTCGCGCTCCTCGACGATCGTGTCGAGGGTGGGGACGACCACGTCCGCGGCGCCGTGCAGCCGCGCGGCCTCGATGGCCTCGGCGATCGCCTTCTCC
>Ga0075423_10000667_pt1 | contig 28394 bp, 22 predicted proteins | sample SoiMethybrSBSTD2_FD_80114 | JGI IMG/M metagenome (GOLD analysis project Ga0075423, IMG submission 80114) | Bulk soil microbial communities from a Populus tree surrounding site in Tennessee, USA - Soil MetaG P. TD hybrid SBSTD2 | ecosystem: Environmental > Terrestrial > Soil > Tree plantation...
CGCGTCGACGTGGACTCGCTGGGCGTGCGCTTCGCTCACGACTCGCGGGGATCGCTGGTCTTCCCGCGATTCGCCGCCCGGCCCAAGCCCCGGACCTCCGGACCGGAGACGCGCATCTACCTGGCCACGCGTCGCGGGTCGCTCAATCTCGACTGGGAGGGGATCCGGTTCCGCGACCTCGAGGGCCAGGCCACGATCACGACGGCGCCGGGTCACTCGACGATCCTCGTGGAGCGCCTCTCCGCTACGGCGGATTCCTCCGCCCGCGCGGCGGGGACGGTGCGAGCCCACGGCCTTCTGGCGTTCGCGCACGGGATCATGCGCGTCGACCCGCTCGAGATCGAGCACGGCGATTCGAAGGTCCGGGCGCGCGGCGACTGGAGCTTGAGCCTCGGTCGCGTCGAGGAGGGCTCCGTCACCCTGGATCCGGTTCGGCTCGAGCAGGTCCTCAAGTTCGCCGGCGTGGCGTCCCCGCCCGGCCTGCTTCGGGGCGAGATCAATTTCTCGGGCCTGCCGACGAACGGTCAGGCGGACGCCTGTCTCGAGGGACAGTTCGCGGGAGAACCGATCGACACCCTGCTCGTCGGCGCGACGTTCACCTCGCAGACGGTCGACGTGCGCTCGTTCCGTCTTCGCGTGCATGACGCGGAGGCGACCGGCAGCGGGCAGATGCGAAACGCCGGCGACCTGCAGGCCCAGGTCCGCTTCCGCGGCGTGAACCCCGCGTTCGTTCCGTGGTGGAAGCCGCCGCCCGGCGTGCCGCGCGGGTCGCTCGCGGGAACCGTCCGCTTCACGGCGCGGCGGGGTCGCCCGCGCCCGGCGGTGGACGCGGAGTTCACGCTCGATCCGGGCAAGCTCGGGCGGGTCCCGATCGTCGCGGGCCGCCTCCGGGTCCGCACCCGAACGGATGGAGCGGCGTCCCTCGACAGCGCGTGGGTGGACGTGCCGGGCGCCCGGCTGCACGCGCGGGGATACCTGGGCGCGGACGGGGGACTCACCGGGACGCTCACCGCGTTCGCGCAGGACCTGGGCCGCATGGATTCGATCTTGGCACCGGTCGTCGCCGACGCGGGGAGCGCGCGGTTGACCGCCGAATTCTCCGGCTCCATCGAAGCGCCGTCGTTCACGGCGCGCGCCGACGTGTGGGGGGCGCGTCTCGCGAACGGCGTCGCTTGCGACACGCTCGGGGTCGCGGCGCGCGGTCGCCTCGGGGCGGACGCCCGTGCCGAGGCGGACGTGACCGCGCGCGGCCTCCATCTCAAGGAGAGGCCGCTCGGGAACGCCGAAGCCGCGCTGACGATCGGCGACCGGATCGTGATCGAACGCTACCAGCAGGCGCTGGGCGACACGACGCTCCTCCTCCGGGGCTCGCTGGCAGTGAAGAACGGGGTCGGCGACGCCGTGGTCGACTCCCTCCGCTTCGCGGCCGGCGCCATCCGGTTTCGAAACATCGAGCCGGTTCGCATCTCGATCGCGAACGGGCGGGTCAAGGCGGCGCCGATGGCGCTCGACCTGAGCCCGGGTCGGCTCGACGTGGACGTCGAGTGGGACGTGAAGCGGGGCCGGATCGACTCCCGCGGCGCCTTCCACGGGTTCGACGTGAGGCGACTCCCCATGCAAGGCGAAGAGGAGCCCGTGCAGGGAGAGGCGCGCGGCCAGTTCCTCGCCTCGGGGCCGATCGCCGATCCGGACGTCACGATCTGGCTCGACGTGCTGCATCCGGCGTTCGGCGGGGTCCGCGGCGACACGCTGTCGCTCGACCTCGGCTACTCCCCCGGAGTTCTCTCGGTCGACCGGGCCCGATGGGTGGCCGGCCCGAGCGGCGTCGACGTTCGCGGAACGGTGCGCGCGCCCTTCACGCTGGAGGAGAACCTCGCTCGCTTCGCGAAGAAGGACAACGCGTGGGCGTCCCGCGTGACGCTCGCCTTGACCGGCGTCGTGGACTCCCTGGATCTCGGCATGCTCGCCGCCGCGGACACGACGTTTCGGACGCTCGACGGATCCGCGACCATGGACGCGAAGATCACCGGCACCGCCGCGGCGCCCGTGCTCTCCCTGACCGGAAATGTTCCCTGGATCACCTACCAGGGCGTCGACGGGCAGGTGAAGGGGCTCTCGGTCTCCTACGCGGCGAACCGCCTCACGATCGGACGCTTCGAATTCAGGCAGGGAGAGCGGACCTCGACGGTGGACGGCGTGTTTCCGATCGACCTCTCGCTCTTCGCCAAGGACCGGGTGCTTCGCGATCAGCCGCTTCGGCTCGCGGTGCGGGTCCCGGACGCGGACTTCAAGATCGCCTCCCTGGTCAGCCCGCTCATCGGCGCCAGCGGCGGCCGCCTGAAGATCACGGCCGACGTCACGGGGACGCCCCGGAAGCCGAAGATCTCCGGATCGGTGCAGCTCGCGGAGGGGACGCTGCGCGTGGCGGGCCGAGACGAGATCCTGACCGGAATCACGCTCGAAGGCGAGTTCGACGAGGAACGGCTCACGGTGTCGCACATGGCCGCGCGCCAGGGAAACAGCGGCCGGTTGACGGGCAGCGGCTCGTGGCGCTGGAACGGGCTTCCTGCGGGCACGCGCGTGGCGTCCGGACCGCCGGGCGAATACGCCTTCACGATCAAGGCCACGGAGTTCACGACGAGCGATCGCGAGAGCTATCTGTTCCGGGTCACGGGGACGTTCCAGGTCCAGAACGCGCGCTCGCGGTCGGGCGAGATGATGCCGCGCATCTCGGGGAACGCCGTCCTGTCGAAGGGAGATCTGACGCTCCAACTGACGGAGCCGTCCGAGGAGCCGCCGGTCGAGGTCCCGTTCCTCTACGACGTGACCGTCGACGTTCCGAACGGCCTCTTCTACCGGACCGTCGACAGCGACGTCGAATTGACGGGAAAGTTGCGGCTGGTGAACGACGGATCGGGCGACTTGGCACTCGGCGTCATGAGCGTGAAGAAGGGGCGCTACTACTTCTTCACGCGCGAGATCGGGAATCTCAAGGGCGACTTCACGTTCAACAGCATCGATCGGATCGATCCGGAGTTGGCCGTGGACGGCGAGACCGTGATCGACCAGGGTCACGTCATCAACGTCTCGTTGACGGGACGAGCGAGCCAGCCGGTCGTGCACCTCTGGGGAGGCAAGGGGCTGGAGGGCGCCGCGCAAGCGGATCTCTGGAAGACGCTGACGTTCGGCCAGTTCTCCTCCGTGGGCGAGGAGCGGACGGCGGGAATCGATCAGGGGGCGTCGTCCGGTTCCGCGCTCGCGCTTCCGATCCGCGACTACCTGTTCCGGAACGCGGAGCGCTGGCTCGCGTCGAGCGGATTCATCGATACGATCGACCTGACGACGGGATCGCGGAACCGGACGGGCGCCGTTCAGGGCGCGGCGGGCGGGCCGATCGACCTGGGCACGGTCGGGGTCGGAAAGTATGTGACGAGGGACCTCTTTCTCAATTACTCTCGCGACTTCTCGGGGCAGACCGATCAGTTCGCCGCCGAGTACCGCGTCACGAGGCACCTCCTCCTCCGAGGGGGAAGGGAGTTGAGCCAGACGACCACCGTCCTGGGAAGTGGCGAGCAGCAATACAACCTCGACCTCAAGATTCGACTGGAGTACTAAACCGCTCGTGCAATTGAACCCGGTGCAGCGCCAGGCCGTCGAGCATCCCGGCGGGCCGCTCCTCGTCCTCGCGGGCGCGGGAAGCGGGAAGACGCGGGTCCTGACCGGCCGGGTGGCCCACCTGATCCAGGAACGCGGCGTGGCCCCCGAGGGAATCCTCGCCTTCACGTTCACCAACAAGGCCGCGCGCGAGATGAAAGAGCGCGCCGCGACCCTGCTCGGGGCGGGCGACGATCTCCGCGTGTGGATGGGGACGTTCCACGGCACGTGCGTCCGGATCCTGAGACGCCACGCCGAGGCGATCGGGTACCCGCGCGCCTTCGTGATCTACGACACCGACGATCAGCGATCGCTGCTCCGCGAGCTCCTGCGCGAGGTGGGCGCCGACGACAAGCGGCTCACGCCCGCGGGCGCCGGGAGCCGGATCTCGAACCTCAAGAACGACGGCATCTCGGCGGCGGAGTTCGCGAAGACCGCTCTGTCGCCCGTGGATCGGAAGCTCTCGGAGGTGTACGAGCGCTACGAGCGGGCGCTTCGCGAGCGTGCCGCGATGGACTTCGACGATCTCCTCCTCTACACCGTCCGGCTCTTCGACCTGGACGAGGGCGTGCACCGCCACTACGCCTCGCGATTCCACCACGTGCTGGTCGACGAGTACCAGGACACCAACGCGGTCCAATTCGAGCTGATCGAGCGGCTCTCGCGACTTCACCAGAATCTCATGGTCGTCGGGGACGACGACCAGTCGATCTACGGATGGCGGGGCGCGGACATCGGGAACATCCTGTCGTTCGAGGAACGCTTCCCGAAGGCCACGGTTCTCCGCCTGACGCAGAACTATCGATCGACCCAGACCATCCTCCGCGCGGCGAACGCGGTCGTCCGCAACAACTCGGCGCGGAAGGAAAAGGAGCTCTGGACCGAGAACGACGTGGGAGAACTTCTCACGCTGCACATCGTCTCCGACGAGGAGTCGGAGGGGGAGATGGTGGTTTCGCTCCTCCTGGACGAGCGACGCCGGCTGGAGCGGACGAATCGGGACTTCGTGGTCCTCTACCGCACGAACGCCCAGTCGCGCGCGGTCGAGAACGCGCTTCGCCGCTCGGCGATCCCGTACCAGCTGACCGGGGGCGTGTCGTTCTACGAGCGGCGGGAGGTGAAGGACGTGCTCGCGTATCTCCGGGCGCTCGTCCAGCCCCGCGACTCGGTCGCCTGGTATCGGATCCTGAACGTGCCGACGCGCGGCATCGGAAAGACGACGGTCGACCGGCTGAAAGATTTCGCGGAGGAGCGGAGCCTGACGGTCCCCGAGGCCCTGCAACACCCGGAGCTGCCCGGACCCGTGGGGGTCGCGGGGGCGCGAAAGCTCGCGGAGGTCGGCGCGATGTTCGACCGGATGCGCCCGCTCCTGACGCTGTCGCCGGCGGCGTGCGTCGCCGAGGTGCTGGCGGCGATCCGCTACCGCGAGTACCTCCTCGACGAGGAGCCGGGCGAGGCGACGGAGCGGATCGAAAACGTGGAGGAGCTGATCGCCGGTGCGGAGGCCTACGCGCGGCGCGCCGAAGAGCCGACGGTGGACGGGTTCCTCTCCGAGGTGGCGCTCCTCACCGACGTCGACCTGTGGGAGGAGGGCCAGGACACCGTCAACATCATGACCATCCATTCGGCGAAGGGTCTCGAGTTCCCGGTCGTCTTCATCGTGGGCATGGAGGAGGGCCTTCTCCCGCACTCCTCGTCGCTCGACGATCCCGCGCAGCTCGAGGAGGAGCGCCGCCTCTTCTACGTGGCGCTCACCCGCGCGCGCCAGCGGGTTCACCTGCTCCAGGCGTCCTACCGCCGGTCCTGGAACGCGAGCGGGGGCGGGATGTCGCGCTTTCTCTCCGAGATTCCGGCGGACTGCGTGGTCGTGGAGCAGCGCGACCTCTGGCCGGCGGCCCGCCGGCGCACGCCCTATCGTCCGGCAGCCGCCGCGGCGACCGGAAGCTCCCGAGGCGGGCCGAACCCGGTCGGCGTCCGCGTGATCCACCCGCAGTTCGGCGAGGGCGTGGTCGTGGCGAGCGAAGGGGTGGGGGAGCGCGCCAAGCTCACGGTCCAATTCCGCCGGGGGGGAACGAAGAAGATCCTCGCGGCGTTCGCGGAGCTGAGCCATGCCGATTGACGTCTCGACCGTCCGCAAGATCGCGGCGCTCGCGCGTCTCCGCGTCGAGCCCGCGGAGGAGGAACGGATGGCCCGCGAGCTGGGGGCGATCCTCACCTACGTAGAGCAGCTCCAGGCGCTGGACTTGGAGGAGATCGAGCCGACGAGCCAGGTGACCGAGGGCGCGCCGCCCGCGCTCCGCCCCGACGAGGCTCGACCCTGCGAGGTCCGCGACGAGGCGCTCGCGGAAGCGCCGGATCGCGACGGCGACTACTTCCGCGTGCCGCAGGTGGTCTGACGAGCATGAGCCCGGCCACGTCCGACTGGGTGGAGCGAAGCGCGGAGGAGATCGCGGAGTCCGTCCGCGAGGGCAAGGCGACCGCCGAGGAAGTCACGCGCGCGTTCCTCGCCCGCGCGGATTCGACCGCGCCCCGCCTCGCCACGTTCCTCCATCGAATGCCGGAGGAGGCGCTCGCCTCCGCACGGGCCCTGGACGCACGCCGCGCGCGGGGCGAGCGCCTGGGCGCCCTGGCCGGCGTCCCGATCGCGCTCAAGGACAACATCTGCACGCGCGGGATCCCCACGACCTGCGGCTCGCGCATCCTCGAGGGATACCGGCCCCCGTACGACGCGCACGTCGTCGAGCGGCTCGCCGCCTCCGGCGCCGTCGTCGTCGGGAAGACCAACTGCGACGAGTTCGCGATGGGCTCCTCGACCGAGAATTCCGCGTACCGCCCGACCCGTAACCCGTGGGATCTCGCGCGGGTTCCCGGCGGATCGAGCGGAGGCTCCGCGGCCGCCGTCTCCGCGCGGGAGGCCGCGTTGTCCCTCGGCTCGGACACGGGCGGCTCCGTGCGCCAGCCCGCCGCCTTCTGCGGCGTGTACGGCCTCAAGCCGACGTACGGCGCCGTCTCGCGATACGGGCTCGTGGCGTTCGCGTCGTCGCTGGACCAGATCGGCCCGTTCGCCCGCACGGCGCGAGACACGGCCCTTCTCTTCAACGCGATCTGCGGACGCGACGCCCGCGACATGACCAGCCGTCCGGAAGCGGTACCGATCGCGCTCGACTCGCTCGAGCGCGGCGTGAAGGGGCTCTCGATCGGGATCCCGCGGGACATCCTGGCCGGGGAAGGGATCGCGCCCGCCATCCGCGCCTGCTTCGAACGCGCGGCGGCCGCGCTCCGGACCGCCGGCGCTTCTCTCGTGGACGTCACCCTCCCGCACGCGAAGCACGCGATCGCGACGTACTACCTCGTGGCGACGGCCGAGGCTTCGAGCAACCTCGCGCGGTACGACGGCGTGCGTTACGGGCTCCGCGCGAAGGACGGGAATCTGACCCAGATGTACGAGGCGACGCGCGGCCAGGGGTTTGGACGCGAGGTGAAGCGGCGGATCCTGCTCGGGACGTACGCGCTCTCGGCCGGCTATTACGACGCGTATTACCTGCGGGCGCAGAAGGTGCGGACCTTGATCCGGCGGGACTTCGCCACGGCGCTGGAGAAGGCGGACGCGCTCTTGTTCCCGGTGACGCCGACCACGGCGTTCCCGATCGGGGAAAAGGTGGACGATCCGCTCGCCATGTACCTGAACGACATCTTCTCGATTCCGGCGTCTCTCGCCGGCGTGCCGGCGCTCTCCTTCCCGGCGGGTTTCGACGAGGCCGGGCTACCGATCGGCCTTCAGCTCGCGGGCCGGCCCTTTCAAGAGGAGACGCTCCTCCGGGTCGCGCGCGCGTATGAAGCCGCGGACGACGCCGCGGCCCGCATTCCCGCCATCGCGAAGGAGCGGGCGTGAGCGAGGTCCGGCCGCCCGTGGCGGAGGCGGACCCCAAGGCCGCCGCGCGCGCCAAGTACGAGCCCGTGATCGGGCTCGAGGTGCACGCGCAGTTGAAGACCGCGAGCAAGATCTTCTGTTCGTGTTCCACCGAGTTCGGCGCCCGCGCCAACACCCAGGTTTGCCCCGTCTGCCTGGGGCTCCCGGGCGTGCTTCCGGTCTTGAACGAGCGTGCCGTCCTGTTCGCGGTCATGACCGGCCTCGCGGTCGGCTCGACCATCAACCGCCGGAGCGTCTTCGCCCGGAAGAACTACTTCTACCCGGATCTTCCCAAGGGATATCAGATCTCGCAGTACGACCGCCCGCTCTGCGAAGGGGGCGCGGTCGAGGTCCTGGCCGAGGGAGTCCGCAAGCGGATCGGGCTCGTTCGCATCCACCTGGAGGAGGACGCCGGCAAGTCGCTCCATCCCGAGGGGAAGGAAGGCGTCTCCACGACGCGGGTGGACCTGAACCGCGCGGGGGTCCCGCTGATCGAGATCGTCTCGGAACCGGACCTCCGCTCGGGCGCGGAGGCGTACCACTACCTCACCAAGTTGAAGCAGATCCTCGTCTACCTGGACGTGTGCGACGGCAACATGGAGGAGGGCAGCCTCCGGTGCGACGCGAACGTGTCGGTGCGGCCTCGCGGCGCCAAGGAGTTCGGCACCAAGACCGAGATCAAGAACCTGAACTCGTTCCGCTACGTCGAGAAGGCGATCGCGTTCGAGATCGACCGGCAGGTGGCGCGGGTCGAGGCGGGCGAGCGCATCGTGCAGGAGACGCTGCTCTGGGACTCCGCGCGAAACGTCGCCGAGACCATGCGCTCGAAAGAGGAGGCGCACGACTATCGCTACTTCCCGGAGCCGGACCTCCTCCCGCTCGATCTCACGCCGGCCTGGATCGACGGCGTCCGTGCCACCCTGCCCGAGCTACCCGACGCGCTTCGCGAGCGGCTGGTCCGCGAGCAGGGCATCCCCGAGTACGACGCGGAGGTGCTGACCGAGACGCGCGCCCTCGCGACCTACTACGAGGAGGTCGCGACCCGGTCGGGTCAGCCGAAGCTCGCCTCGAACTGGATCATGACCGAGGTGAACGCGGTCCGGAACAAGACCGGCCAGCCGATCGAGTCCTTCCCGATCGACGCGGGCCGCCTCGGCGACCTGGTCGGGATGATCGCCGCGGAGAAGATCTCCGGGAAGATCGCGAAGACCGTCTTCGAGCGGATGCTGAGCGAGGCGGACGGCCCGGAGGCGATCGTGCAGAAACACGGCCTCCTGCCGATCGACGATGAGGCGGCGCTCCGCGCGCTGGCCCGCGAGGTGCTGGCCGCGAATCCCGGCCCGGCCGCCGAGTTCCGCGGCGGCAAGGAGAAGACGTTCGCGTTTCTCGTGGGGCAGGCGATGAAGCAGTCGCGCGGCCGGGCGCACCCGGAAAAACTGCAGGCGGCCCTTCGCGCGGTCCTCTCGGAGGAAGCGTAGTGGACGGGGCGCGGGTCCTCGTGGTGGGGCAAGGGGGACGGGAGCACGCGATCGTCCGCGCGCTCCACGATTCCCCCGAACATCCGCGGCTCTTCGCCGCGCCCGGAAGCGCCGGCATGGGGGACATGGCCGAGCGGGTGCCTCTCGCCGGCAGCGACGCGGCCGGCATCGCGGCGTGGGCGCGGCGGAACTCGATCGATCTCGTGGTCATCGGACCCGAGGCACCGCTCCAGCTCGGGCTCGCCGACCTGCTCCGCGCCTCCGGGATCGCGACGGTCGGGCCGGGCGCGAACGGCGCGCGGCTCGAGACGAGCAAGCGGCACGCGAAGGAGCTGCTGGCGAGCCTCGGCCTTCCCACCGCGCGATTCCGCGTGGCGGAGTCGCCCGAGGCGGCGGAGGCGGCGCTCTCGGAATTCGATCTGCCGGTGGTCATCAAGGCGGACGGCCTCGCGGCGGGGAAGGGCGTGGTGATCGCGGCGACCCGCGACGAGGCCGTCGCGACGATCGACGCGTGGATGCGGCGTCGCGCGCTCGGCGACGCCGGGGCCACGCTGATCGTCGAGGAGTGTCTCTCGGGCGAGGAGGCGTCGCTCCTGGCCCTGACCGACGGCGAGCGGTGGGTTCTCTTCCCGCCGGCCCGCGATCACAAGCGCGTCGGGGACGGCGACCGGGGCCCGAACACGGGCGGCATGGGCGCCTTCGCGCCGGCGCGCGCGCCGTCGCGGGACGAGGCCATCGCGATCGGGAGGAAGGTGATCGATCCGGTGCTCGGCTTTCATCGGGCCGGAGGGGCTCCCTATCGGGGCATTCTCTACCTGGGACTCATGCTCACGAAGACCGGCCCCTCGGTCCTCGAGTTCAACGCGCGCTTCGGCGACCCCGAGACCCAGGCCGTCTTGCCGCTCCTGGACGAGGATCTGCTCCCGCTCTTTCGCGCGGCGGCGGCGGGATCGCTCCCGCCCGAGCGGCACGCGACCTTCGTCGAGCACCATGGCGCCGCCGTCTGCGTGGTGCTGGCCTCGCGCGGCTATCCGGAGCGTCCGGAGACCGGGGCGGTGATCGAGGGACTCGACGGGGCGTGGCCCCACGGCATCCGCGTCTTCCATTCCGGCGTCGAGCGGCACGGCACCCGCTGGGTCACGAACGGCGGGCGCGTCCTCGGCGTCACGGCGCGCGCCGAGTCGCTCGAACGCGCGCGAGACGCCGCCTACGCGGCCGTCGGGCGAATCCGATTCGACGGGATGCACTATCGGCGGGACATCGCGCAGCCACCCATTCCAATCGGGAGCGAACTGAAATGAGCGAGAAGGCGAAGGTGGCCATCCTCTTCGGCAGCGAGTCCGACCGGACGACCATGGAGGAGGCGGCGCGCGTGCTCGACTCCTTCGGGATCGCCCACGAGATGGAGATGGCGTCGGCGCATCGAAGCCCCGACCGGGTCCGCGAATACGTGAAGGCGGCGCCGGCCCGCGGCGTCCAGGTGTTCATCGCGGCCGCGGGGATGGCGAACCATCTCGCCGGCGCGGTGGCCGCGCACACGACGCGTCCGGTGATCGGCGTTCCGCTCGACGGATCGCCGCTCCATGGAATGGACGCGCTCTATTCGACGGTCCAGATGCCGCCGGGGGTGCCCGTCGCGACCGTGGCGATCGGAGCCGCCGGGGCCAAGAACGCGGCCGTGCTGGCGGCCCAGATCCTGGGGCTCTCCGATCACGCGCTCGAGACCAAGCTCAACGACCTGAAGGCAAGGCTCGCGCGCGGCGAGCGCCTCTAGAGGCCGGCGTGGGCCCGCCGGTCCGGATCCGATACGAGGATTCCTCCCGCGCCGAATCCGTGGCTCGCGCGGCCGCCGCTCTCAAGGACGGCGCCATCGCCTTCCTTCCCGCGGAGGGCGTCTACGGATACCACGTGATTCCGACCCACGAACAGGCGATCGCCCGGCTCGCCGCGCGGAAGCGACGGGACCCGGCCCAAGGCGGCAAGGGATGGATCGCCCTCGTCGGGCGATCGGAGGACGCGTACCGGTGGGTGCGAGCGGTCCCCGCGCCCGCCGCGACGCTGATTCGCGCCCACTGGCCCGGCGCGCTCACGCTTGTCTTCGACGCGGGCCCGGCCCTGCCGGCGGCGCTCCGCTCGTCGGACGGAACCGTGGCGCTTCGATGCCCGGGATCGGCGTTCTTGCGGGACGTGATCCTCGCGGCCGGCGGCCTTCTCGTTTCGACGTCGGCGAACGACCCAGGCGCTCCACCCCTCACGAGCGCGACCGGGCCCGCCGCCGAAGCCGAAGGGGTCGGCCTGGTGGTCGACGCCGGCGAGCTTTCGGGCGAGGTTTCCACCATCGTGAGCTTCGACGGCGAGGTGGTGAGGATCTTGCGCCCGGGGGCGGTTTCGCTCGCGGGAAGCCCCCCTTGACCGGGCCCGCGACCCCCCCTAGACTTTGATACGTCCGCCGTTTTCCCCAAACCGCTCGCGAGGCACATGTTTCAAGTTCTCGTGGTCTGCACCGGGAATACCTGCCGAAGCGCCATGGCGGAAGGCATCTTGCGGTCGATCCTGCCCGCTGACCTGACGGGGCAGGTGGTCGTCGTTTCGGCCGGGACGGCCGCTCACGATGGGATGCCGGCGACGGCCTACGCCGTTCAGGCCACGGCGGCCCGGGGAATCGATCTGAAAGGCCACAGGTCGCAGGAGCTGACCGCGGCGATGGTTCGGGAATCGGACCTGATCCTGGGCATGGAGCCGGGGCACGTCGAGCGCGTCTTGGAGCTGGTGCCCGACGCGGCGGAGCGGACGCATTTGATCACGGCGCAGGGCGCGGAAGCGGGGCGCTCGGCGCAGAAGGGGATCGCCGATCCGATCGGCGGCGCCCTCGACGAGTACGACGACACGTTCAACAAGATTCGGAGTCATCTCCTCCGCTGGCTGCCCCTGATCCGGGATGCCGTCGAGCGGAGCGAGGGCGTTCGATAATGCCGCCGCGGCAGGCACGCCGCGGCCGGACAGGGAGGCCCCATGGCGGCTGAACCGAAGTCGGTCATCTGGATGAATGGGAAGCTCGTCGCGTACGAGGACGCGAAGATCCACGTTCTCTCGCACGTGGTCCACTACGGGTCCAGCGCCTTCGAGGGGATTCGCGCCTACGCGACCCCGAAGGGGACGGCGATCTTCCGCCTCGACCTGCACATTCAGCGCCTGATCGATTCGTGCAAGATCGCGCGCATCGACATTCCCTACACGTACCAGCAGTTGATGGACGCCACGACGGAGACGGTCCGCGCGAACGGCGGGATCGCCTGCTACATCCGTCCGGTGGTCTATCGGGGACACAAGACCCTCGGCGTGAATCCCACCGGCGTGCCGGTCGACGTGGCGATCGCGACCCTGAACTGGGGCAAGTATCTCGGGAAGGACGCGCTCGACCGCGGAATCGCCTGCAAGGTCTCCTCGTGGCGCCGCGCGGCCCCCGATACGTTTCCGTCGATGGCGAAGACGGGCGCGAACTACATGAACAGCCAGCTCGTGAAGCTCGAGGCGATCACCGACGGCTACCAGGAAGGGATCGCGCTCGATTCCTTCGGCTTCATCGCCGAGGGTTCCGGCGAGAACATCTTCCTCGTGCGAAACGGCGTCCTCCACACGCCGACGATCGGGAGCGCGATCCTGCCCGGGATCACGCGGGACACCGTGATCACGCTGGCGCGCGACCTCGGCATGGAGGTGCGCGAGGAGCAGATTCCGCGCGAATGCCTCTACATCTCGGACGAGGTATTCCTGACGGGCACCGCCGCGGAGATCACGCCGATCACCACGATCGACCGGCTCCCGGTGGGGAACACCAAGGTCGGTCCGGTCACGCGGCGGCTGCAGGAGGCCTTCTTCGACGTCATCGAGGGCCGGACGCGCGATCGCCACGGCTGGCTCTTCCCGATCGCCGCGCGGGCCAAGGTGCAGCGCGCCGCGAAGAAGGCGCGCTGAACCGACCGGCGGTCGGGCGACCCGCATCCGCATGACGCCCCGCGCCGACATCGCCGCGCCTGGGACGGCGCAGGGGCCGATGAACGCCCCGCTCTCCGCGGTCGATCCGGAAATCGACGCCGCGATCCGCGCGGAGATCGTCCGGCAGCGTTCCACCGTGGAGTTGATCGCCTCGGAGAACTTCGTGAGCGAGGCGGTGCTCCAGGCGATGGGGACGCCCCTCACGAACAAGTACGCCGAAGGGTATCCCGGCAAGCGCTACTACGGCGGCTGCGAGCACGTCGACGTCGCCGAGTCGCTCGCGATCGAGCGCGCGAAGGCGCTCTTCGGCGCCGAGCACGCGAACGTGCAGCCCCACGCCGGCGCGCAGGCCAATTTCGCGAGCTACATGGCCCTCATGCCGCCCGGCTCGACGCTCCTCGGCATGGCGCTCGCCCACGGCGGGCATCTGACCCACGGACACAAGGTCTCGTATTCGGGCATCGTCTTCAAGGCGGTCCAGTACGGGCTCTCGGAGGAGACCGGCCTCCTCGACTACGACCAGGTCGCGCGCCTCGCCCGGGAGGCGAAGCCCCAGGTGATCGTGGCCGGCGCGAGCGCCTATCCGCGCGTGATCGACTTCGCGCGCTTCCGCGCGATCGCGGACGAGGTCGGGGCGCGCTTCGTGGTCGACATGGCGCACATCGCCGGTCTCGTCGCCGCGGGCGTGCACCCGAACCCGGTGCCGCATTCCGACGTCGTGACCACGACCACGCACAAGACGCTCCGCGGTCCGAGGAGCGGCCTCATCCTCTCCCGCGCGGCATTCGCCAAGGCCATCGACAAGTCGGTCTTCCCGGGCATGCAGGGCGGCCCGCTGATGCACGTCATCGCGGCGAAGGCCGTGTGCCTGAAGGAGGCAGCCGAGCCTTCGTTCCGGGACTACGCGCGGCAGGTCGTGGCGAACGCGAAGACGCTGGCGGCTGGCCTCACCGCGGCCGGATACACGCTCGTCACGGGCGGCACGGACAACCATCTCCTCTTGGTCGACCTCAAGAAGGCCCCGTTCTCGGGCGCGGAAGCGGAGCACGCCCTGGACGCGGCCGGCATCACCGTGAACAAGAACGCGGTTCCCGGAGATCCCCGGCCCCCGGCCGTAACGAGCGGGATCCGGATCGGCACGGCCGCGGTTACTACACGAGGATTCGGCGAGGCGGAAATGCGGCGCCTCAGCGCCTGGATCGACGAGGCCCTCCGGAAGCGGGAGGAACCGGCTTCGTTGGCCCGCATTCGCGGGGAAGTGGAGGCGCTCTGCGCGACCTTCCCACTTTACCCGAATCGTTCCTGATAACTCACTCCACTAAATAGGGATCCAATGACGGAACATACGCTGGAAGAACGGACCGAACGGGTCCGGGAGGAGAGCGCGTTCGTCCTCCCGCTCCTGCGCGAAATCGAAGGAACGATCGTGGGCCAAGGAGAGATGGTCCGGCGAATCCTGATCGGACTCTTGGCGGACGGGCATCTCCTGCTCGAGGGCGTTCCGGGACTGGCGAAGACGCTCGCGGTCAAGACCGTGGCTCAGACGATCGAGGCTCGGTTTCACCGCATCCAATTCACGCCCGATCTCCTGCCGGCCGACCTGACGGGCACCCTCGTCTACGACCAGAAGAGCGGCGCCTTCACCCCCAAGTTCGGCCCGGTCTTCACGCAGATCCTCCTCGCGGACGAGGTCAACCGCGCGCCGGCCAAGGTGCAGAGCGCGCTCCTCGAAGCCATGCAGGAGCGTCAGGTGACGATCGGCGACACGACGTATCCGCTGGACGGGCTCTTCTGGGTGCTCGCGACACAGAATCCGATCGAGCAGGAGGGCACGTATCCGCTCCCCGAGGCCCAGATGGATCGATTCCTCCTCAAGATCAAGGTCGGCTACCCGAGCCCCGAAGAGGAGGGGACGATCCTCGACCGGATGGGCGGCGCGGCGCCGTTGCCCCCGAAGGCCGTCGTGCCGGTGGCGCGGATCAAGACCGCCCGCACCGCCGTGAACGCGATCTACCTGGACGTGCGGATCCGGCGCTACATCGTGGATCTGGTCCACGCGACGCGGGAGCCGGAGCGCTTCGGCCTCGACCTGAGGCCGCTGATTCAATTCGGCGCCTCGCCGCGCGCCACGCTGGCGCTCGCGCGGGCGGCGCGCGCCAACGCGTTCCTGGACGGCCGGGCCTACGTGACCCCGGACGACATCAAGCTTCTGGCCCCGGACGTCTTCCGCCATCGAATCCTCCTCACCTACGAGGCCGAAGCCGAAGGCGTGCCGGTGGATGAAGTGACCCGCCGGATCCTCGCCCGCGTCGAAGTGCCGTGATCACCCCCGAACTCCTCGCGCAGGTCCGGCGCCTCACGATCCGGAGCCGGCGAGCGGTCGAGGAAGTCTTCTCCGGCGCGTACAAGAGCGCGTTCCGCGGCAAGGGCCTCGAATTCGCCGAGGTGCGCGAGTACGTCGTGGGCGACGACGTCCGATCCATCGACTGGAACGTGACGGCCCGGGCCGGCCGGCCGTTCGTGAAGCGCTTCGACGAGGAGCGCGAGCTGACGGTGGTCGTGGCGATGGACCTCTCCGGCTCGCTCGCGTTCGGAAGCCGCGCCCGGACCAAGCGGGAGACGGCCGCCGAGGCCGGCGCCTTGATCGCCCTGGCCGCCGCGCGCAACCGCGACCGCGTGGGGCTTCTCCTCTTCACCGACAAGGTGGAACTCTACCTCCCGCCCGGAAAGAGTCGCGCCCGCTCGCTCCGCATCGTCCGCGAAATGCTGGCGTACGAGCCGAAGGGCCGGGGCACCGACATGGCCGGCGCGCTCGCCTTCCTCGGGCGCGTGCTCCGGAGGCACGCCATCGTGTTCATCGTCTCCGATTGGATCGCCTCCGAATTCGACCGCCCGCTCTCGTTTCTCGGCCGTCGTCACGAGGTCGTCGCCCTCGAGGTCACGGATCCGTTCGAGCGCGAGCTGCCGCCCACGGGTCTCGTCCGCGCCCGGGATCTCGAAACGGGCCGGAGCGTGTGGGTCGACCTGGGCGCGCGGGCGGCCCGCGCCGAGTGGCGGGCCGCGAAAGCACGGCGCGCGCGCGGACTCACGGAAACGCTGATGCGCGCGCGCGCCGGGCGGATCCTGCTCGACGTGGGCGTCCCCGCAGCGCCGGCCCTGATCCGCCACTTCGAGCAGCGGACCCGTCACCGCGGATGAAAGGCGCGCCGGCCATCGCGGGCGCGCTCTGCGCCGCGGCCTTGCTGGCGGGGCTCGGCGGCTGCGACCTCGCCCCGCACGGTGGCGGAAACGCCGCCGTTCGCGAGCAATCGCGGGGCGGGCTCCACTATCGGTTGCGGAGCGAGGTGGCGCCGCGGCGCGCCACGCTCGGCGATCCGGTGCGCTGGACGCTGATCGCCGAATTGCCGGCCGTGGTGCGACCGGGGCCGCTCCTCCTCGATTCGACCGGCGCGGAGTTGGAGGTAAAACAGCGAGGCGCGCCCCGCCGCGGCGACGCGCCCCAGGGCGAGAGCTGGACCTGGACGCAGGACGTTCGCGGATTCGACCTGGGCTCGCTGGCCCTTCCCACCGCGCGGATCGCCGTTCTGGGCAAGGGCCTGACCGACACGCTCTACTTTCCGCCAGACACGCTCGGCGTGGATTCGCTCACCCAGGCGCGCGCCGATTCGCTGCTTCCGGATCGCGGCCCGATCCCGACCGAACTCCGTACGATCGACTACGCGGTCGGGGCGGGAGTGTTGCTCCTGGCCCTGGCCCTCCTCTGGTTCGCGATCTCCGCCGTACGGCGCGCTCGTGCGCGGAAGCGCGTCCTCGCGGCCGCGGCGGCGGCGCCGATCCCGCCGGAGGTCACCTACCGGAAAGCGCTCGCGGCGCTCCGCGAGTCGGGGCAGACGCTGTCCTTCGACGTCTATTTCGAGCGGCTGTCGGGAGCGATCCGCGATTACGCCGCCGCCGTGACCGGCGTGCCGGCGCGCGACCGGACGACGCGGGAGATCGAGCGGGAGGTCGCGGCGACCGGGTCCGTCGGGAAGGACGGCGTGGAGGCGCTCGTGAGTGCGCTTCAACGGGCCGACCTCGCGAAGTTCGCGCGTCGCGCGGGCGGATGGGACGAGGCGCGCGCGTCGCTCGAGGAAGCGGAGCGACTGCCGGAGAGGCTGCCGGCGCCCGCGCCCGCGGCGGAACCGGCGCCGGGCGCGACGGCCGCGCCCGCGGCGCCCCTGGGGCCGCCGTCGAGCGGTCCGCCTCCGGCCAATGGAGGCATCTAGCCGATGCGACTCGCGGAACCGTGGTTCCTCCTCCTCTTCATTCCGGCGATCCTGATCTTCTGGCTCGCTCGACGGCGCTCGCGGCTTCGAGACCCGGTATTTCCCATCGCGAGCAGGGCGGCGATTCCCGCCGCGCGCGGATGGCGCCTCTGGCTCGCGCGAATCGCGCCGATCCTGACGCCTGCGGCCGCCGCGCTTTTCATCCTGGCGGCCGCTCGGCCGCAGGCGGGGCGCGAGATTCGGGAGGTCGTGAGCGAAGGGATCGACATGGCCCTCGCCGTCGACGTCTCGGGCTCGATGCGGTGCGAGGATTTTCGGCCGCAGAATCGCCTCTTCGTCGCGAAGGAGGTCGCGAAGCAATTCCTGCGCGGCCGGGAACAGGATCGGATCGGGCTGATCGCGTTCGCGGGTCGAAGCGAGTTGATCTCGCCTTTGACGCTCGACTACGAGGGCCTCTCGGCCCTGATCGAGGGCCTCGACTTCGGGATGCTCCCCGACGGAACGGCGGTGGGCGCCGCGATCGCGCAGGGCGCCGAGCGGCTTCGCCACGCGAAGGGGAAGAGCCGCGTGCTGATCCTGCTCACCGACGGGATCAGCAACGCGGGGGCGGTCGACCCCATCACCGCCGCGCGGCTCGCGGCAGCGGTAGGAGTGCGGATCTACACGATCGGCGCCGGCACCAAGGGCGAGGCGCCCTTTCCGGTCGACGACCCGATCCTCGGGAGGCACTACGTGTGGGTGCGATCGGACGTGGACGAGCCGACGCTTCGGTCCGTGGCCGAGATCACGGGAGGCCGGTATTTCCGAGCGACCACGGCGGAGCTCCTGGCCGAGGTCTACCGTGAGATCGACGCCCTGGAACCGTCCCAGGTGGAGCTTCGTTCCTATACGAAATGGGCGGAAGCCGGCCCCCGCGCGCTGGGCGCCGGGCTGGCGCTCCTCGCCCTCGATCTCCTTCTCGGCGCAACGCTGTTGCGCCGCTATCCGTGACGAGGGGGCCGATTGCGCTGGGCCGATCCTGAATTCCTGAAGCTCCTCTGGCTGGTGCCCGTGTTGCTCCTCGTGGGCTGGCTGATCGAGCGCCGGCGCCGGGGGCTCGAGGCGCTGCTCGGAGATCCGGCGGCACTCCGGCGTCGCGTTGCCGGCGCGGGGGCCGGCGCACGTTGGACCCGCCGTCTTCTCGTGGTCGCGGCGAGCTCGCTCGCCGTGGTCGCGCTCGCGCGACCGCAGGCCGGGTTCCGTTCCGTGACGACGACGTCGCGCGGCGTGGATCTGGTCGTGGCGCTCGACCTGTCGCGAAGCATGGACGCGCGCGACCTTCGGCCGGATCGCCTCCGCGCGGCGAAGCGCGAGGCGTCCTCGCTCCTGACCGCGCTCGAGGGCTCCGCGATCGGCCTCGTCGGCTTCGCGGGCGAGGCCCAGGTATTGAGCCCGCTCTCCACCGACATCGAGGGGTTGGAGTCCCTGATCGAGTCGGCGGGGGCCGGGGACGTGGACGTCGCGGGAAGCGACATCGGAAAGGGGATCGAGCGGTCGGCGCGGCTTCTCCGCCGGCCCGGCGACCGCCCGAAGGCGATCGTGATCGTGAGCGACGGTGAGAATCTCTCCGGCGACCCCGCCGCCGCGGTCGCGGCGGCCCGCGCCGTCGGAGCGCGCGTCTTCGCGATCGGAGTCGGCACGCCCGAGGGCGCTCCCATCCCGGTCCTCGACGAGCACGGCCGCATCGCGGCGGAAAAGCGCGATCCTTCCGGCCACGTCGTGATCACGCGACTCGACGAAGCCGCCCTGCGCGACCTCGTTCGGCGCGGAGGCGGCCAATACGAACGCGCGGACGCGACCGGACGCGTCGCCCTTCGGATCGCGGACGCCGTGCGCTCGGACGGCGGATCGGAAACGCGCGGGCAGACGGTGCGGGCGTACGACGAGCGGTTCGGCTGGTTCGCCGCGGCGGCGGGCCTCTTCCTCGTGGCCGAGCGCATCGTGCCGCGACGGAGGAAGGCATGAGCGCGTCCGCGGGTCGGCTCGTACGGATTCCACGCGCCATGCTTCTGGTCCTCTGGATCGCGGCGACCGGAGCGGGATACGAGTGGGGCGGGCCCGCGGCGCGCGGCGTCCGCCAGCTTCGGGAGAAGCGCGCGGCCGAGGCATTGGGCTCGCTCGAGGCGGGGCGGAAGGACTTGCCGCGCTCCGCGGCCGTGCGCTACGACCAGGGGCTCGCGGCCCGCGCCCTAGGCTCGAACGACTCCGCGCGCGCCGCCTTCGGGGAGGCCACGACTCTGGACGGAAGCCGCGCGCGTTCGGCCGCCGCCTACAACCTCGGCAACGACGCCATGCGCGCGGGCCGGCTCGAGGACGCCATCGATTGGTATCGCGCGTCGCTGCGCTCCGACTGGAAGCGGGGCGACGCGAAGCGAAACCTGGAGGAGGCCATCCGACGTCTTCGTGAAGCGAAGCCCGCGCCCACGCCCCCATCGTCGGGTGGTAAGGGGCAGACGGGGCCATCGGGGCCGGGGAAGGGGGGCGGCAACAATCAGAACCCGAATCCGAATTCCAGTCCCGGGACCCCGCCGCCTTCCACAGAGAAGGAGCCGCCTTCCGCGAAGGGACCGATTCCGAGCAAGGAGGAGGCAGAGCATTGGCTCCAGGCCCTCGAGTCCGAACGCCGGTCGGAGCGCGCCAAGGACGCGCAGCGACAATCGCAGGAGGGCGGCGGCCGTGACTGGTGATCGGAGCATGCGCCGGGTGAGATCCCGCGACCGACATCCACGCCTCGTCTTAGTCCTCGTCGCGGTGGCCGCACTCGTCGCGGTCCTAGGGACCGTGGCGACGCCCTCGGTGGCCCGGGCCGCCGGTAGGCTCTCCATCCAGGTCGCACTCGATCGAAACCGGGTGGCGGTCGGGGAGCAGGCGCAGGCGACGGTCGTTTTGCAGAGCGACGGCCTCGAGCTGCCGCAGTTCGCCTTTCCCAATGTGCCCGGCCTGACGGTGGTTCGGGTCGCCGACTCGCAGAACTTCTCGTGGGTGAACGGCCGACTCTCCCGGGCGACGACCACGCTCTTCACGCTGACGGCCTCGGCCGCGGGGCGCTACACGATCCCGCCGATCCGGATCGCCGCTGGGACTGTGCGCGCGGAATCCGAGCCCATCGTCCTGGAGGTCGGCAACGCCGGGTCGGCCGCACCGCCGCCCGCGACGCCCCCCTCCGGCGGAGCCGCGCCCGGAGAACCGCAGCCGATCTGGGGCGATCAGAGCTCGCCCGATCTCTTCGTTCGGCTCGACGTCGATCGTCATCACGTCTACTGGAACCAACCCCTGATCGCGCGCTTCACGTTCTACACGCGGGTCCGCCTCGAACAGGAAGCGCTCTGGGAGATCGCCGAGGCGCCCGGATTCTGGCGCGAGATCCTCGGGGATCCGCGGCGGCAGCGCGTTCGGGTCGGCGATCACGAGTACCTGACGACCCAAGTGGTGGTGGCCTACTTTCCGACCCGGACCGGCCGGCTCACGATCGGACCCGGGAAGGTGGAGGCGCGCGTGCTTCGCCGGGTGGACGCGCCCGATCCCTGGAGCCTGCTCGGGATGCCGGACCTAAGGACCGAGACCATTTCGCTCGCGACCGATCGCGTCTCGATCGACGTTCGCCCGCTTCCGGGAGGGGCGCCGCCCGGATTCCGAGGCGCGGTCGGGCGACTCGCGCTCGACGTTCGGGTGGATCGAAAGCACGCTCGCGTCGGCGAGCCGGTGACCGTCACCACGGTGATCAAGGGAGACGGAAACCTGGCCGCCGCCGGGGACCCCGAAGTGCGCTCCACCGTTCTCCTTCGCTCGTACGAGGTGGGCGGCGGCACGACGATCGACCGTTCCGGGGACCAGCTGCGCGGCGAGCGCCGGCACGAGATGGCGTTCGTTCCCGAGGTCCCCGGCCGGTTCTCGATCGAGCCGGTGCGCCTGACCTGGTTCGACCCGTACGAGGCGCGTTACCGGACGCAGGTTTCCGATTCGATCCGGATCGTGGTCACACCGGGAGGCTCGTCGGAGGACGCGGGGGCGGGCCCGGTCGCGCTGGGGCCGCCGGCCTCGCTCCGGAGCCGCGTCGGACCCCGCGGCCCGCTCGCCCTGGCACCTCCGCTCGGGGCGGTCTCCATCGCCCTGGGATCGGGCCTGGTCTTCGCCGCCGCGTCGCTCTGGACGCGCGCGCGGGAGGGCGCCTCGCGCGATCCGCGTCAGCGCCGGCGAAGCGCGCTTAAGCGACTGGCCCAGTCGGTGCGGTCGGCCCGGCGCGCTCCGGACCGAGGCGTCTCGGCCGCCGCGCGGGTCGCGCTCTTCGTGCCCGAAGCGCTCGGCCTTCGCTACAACGCGGACGTCGAGGGTCGCTCGCTCGATGACGCGCTCGTGCTCGCGCGCGCCTGCGGCGCGCCGGCGGACCTCGCGGACGAGGCCCGGGGCCTGGTCGCCGCGCTCGAACGCCTCGCCTTCGCGCCGGTCTCGGGCGACGCGACTCGCGATTCGGGCGATTCCGGAACGCAAGGTACCGCCGACCCGGACGACCCTCTGGCGGCGGCGGAGCGATTCCTCGAACGCCTCGCGCGGGAGGTCGCATGACCGGCGACGCCTCCGCGCTCTACAACGCCGGGACCACGGCGCTCGCGCAGGGACGGATCGGCGAGTCGGTCGCGCTCCTCGTGGCCGCGCGCCGCCTCGATCCGCGCGCCGCGGACGCCGCGCGAAACCTCGCGATCGCGGAGGCGCACGTGGCGGCGGGACGAGGCGAGGAGATAGTTCCTCTCCGCACGACCCCACCTTCCCCGACCCTCTCGACCGGCGAGACGTGGTGGCTGGCCGCGGCGCTCCTCGCCGTGGCCGCCGTCGCGCGCGCCGCGCGCGCGGTGCGTGCGGCCCGGACGCAGGGGGCGCCGATCCCGCCGCGCGCTTGGACGCGCGCCGTCGCGATCGTGCCCGCCGCCGCGGGCGCGCTCCTCGCCGCGTGGCTCACGATCGCGGCGCTCGACGAACGCGCGCACCCCGAGGCGGTCGTCGTGGTGCCGCTGCTCGAGGCGCGCCGCGGGCCGGACGAGCCGCAACGACCGCCGGTGCTCCTCCGCGCGGGGGAGCGCGTGCGTCTCGGGCGGGGGACCGGCGCCGACGTCGAGGTGCGGCTCGGAGGAACCCCCATCGGCTGGGCTGCGCGCGAGGGGCTGTGGCGCGTGAGCGACGCGCCACGGTATACTCGGCAGTTCGGATCTCGATGAGCGGAGCAAGGGAGGGCTCGACGTGGCCGAGAGGAACGCGGCGTTCGTAACCGGCGGCACCGGCTCGCTGGGGCGGGCGGTCGTTCGGCGGTTTCTGGACGATGGGCACGCCGTGGCCGTGACGTATCGTTCCGCGGGCGAGTGGGAAGATCTCGAGCGCGCGTCCTCGGCCGACGTCAAGGCCGGGCGCCTCGTCGGAATCTCCGCGGACGTGACGGACCACGACGCGATGGCCGCGGCGGTGTCGAAGGCCGCGGAGGCGTTCGGCGGAATCCGGGTCCTCGCGCACGTCGCGGGCGGCTACGCGGGCGGGACGCCGGTCGAGGGAGTCGACGCGAAGACGGTGCGCCTCATGCTTGACCTGAACCTCACGTCGGCGTTCTGGGCCGCGAAGCACGTGATCCCGCACGCCAAGGCGTCGAAGCGAGGGCGCCTCCTCTTCATCTCGTCGCGGGGCGCGGTGGAGGCGCAAGCGGGCGCGGCGGCGTACGCGGCTGCCAAGGCAGGGCTGCATGCCCTGGTCGCGACGCTGGCGAAGGAGCTTCGCCCGTCCGGCGTCACCGCCAACGCGGTCCTTCCGAGCGTGATGGACACGCCGCAGAACCGCGCGGCCATGCCCGATGCGAAATTCGAGACCTGGGTGCAGCCGGCCGAGGTCGCGGCACTCCTCGCCTTTCTGGCGTCGGACGCCGCGGCCGCCACGTCCGGCGCGCTGATCCCCATCTACGGGAGGGCCTGATGTCTTCGCCGAAGCCGCGCTCGAACAAGGGACCCAAGATCGCACCCGATCCGATCACGCCCGGCATCACCGTGGATCGGCTGGTCGACGGTTCCTTCCTCGCCTATAACGGCGCCCGACTTCGGGAGGCCTGCCGGCTCCTCGTCGAGAAGATGCTGGAGCCTGACGTGACGGTGGGGCTCACCTTGAGCGGCGCTCTGACCCCCGCGGGCCTCGGGCGCTCGTGCCTGATTCCGCTCCTCAAGGCCGGGTTCGTCGACTGGATGATTTCGACGGGGGCGAATCTCTACCACGACACGCACTTCGGCATCGGGTTGACGATGCACCAGGGGCGGTGGAACGCGGACGACGTGAAGCTCCGCGAAGAGGGGATCGTCCGCATCTTCGACATCTTCTTCGACTACGAGGTGCTCCTCTCGACGGACGCCTTCTTCCGCGAGGTGATGCGCCAGCCGGAGTTTCGAAAGCCCATGAGCACCGCGGAATTCCACTATCGCGCGGGCCGGTACGTGGCCGAGCGGGAGAAGGCGCTGGGCCAGGGCGAGACGTCGCTCCTCGCGGCGGCGCACCGCCTCGAGGTGCCGATCTACACGTCGTCGCCGGGGGACTCGTCCATCGGCATGAACGCGGCGGCGATCGCGCTGGAGGGCGACGCGATCCACTGGGACGTCTTCAAGGACGTGAACGAGACCGCGGCGATCGTCTACGACGCGAAGAAGCGGGGCGGGAAGAGCGCCATTCTGATCCTGGGCGGCGGCTCCCCGAAGAACTTCGCGCTCCAGACCGAGCCTCAGATTCAGGAGGTGCTCGGCCTCGAAGAGGCGGGACACGACTATTTTCTGCAAGTCACCGACGCCCGCGCCGACACGGGCGGGCTCTCCGGCGCGACGCCGGGGGAGGCCGTCTCGTGGGGCAAGATCGATCCCGAGCGCCTGCCGGACGCGGTCGTCGCGTACGTGGACAGCACCGTCGCGCTGCCGATCCTCACGGCGTACGCGTTGAGCAAGCACGGGGCCCGGCCCCTGAAGCGCCTCTACGGAAAGCGGGACGCGCTCATGGAGCAGCTCCGCGCCGCCCACGCCGCGCGGGTCACCGCCGAGGCGGCCGGGAAGGGAGGACGGTGAGCCGGCAACCCCGAATCGCGCCGCTCGGGACGATGGTCGTCGCCGCGGCGTCTCTGCTGGCGCTCGGCGTCGGGGCCGGCCCCGCGCACGCCGCGTATCCACGCCCCTCGAAGATCTGCGCCGCCTGTCACGGGACCATCCAGAAGGCGTGGAGCGCCTCCGTGAAGTCGAAGACGTGGTCGAATCCCGTGTTTCAAGCGTTTCTCGCGGACGCGCAGGCAGCCAAGGGCGACCAGATCCGGATGTTCTGCATCTCCTGCCACGCGCCCCAGGCGGCGGTCACCGGCGACCTCGCGGTGGACGACCAGGTCGAACAGGAGGGCGTCACGTGCAACTTCTGCCACAACGTGAGCGCCGTCGAGGTCTCGGCGCGGCCGGCCTCCTACACGCACGACCCGTCCAATCCGAACCTCATGCGGGGCCCGTACAAGGACGCCGACCCGGGAAGCGCGCATGACTTCGAATTCAGCGAGACGATGACGAAGGGTGACTTCTGCTCGGCGTGCCACTGGGCGAAGAACGACAAGGGAGTCGAGTTCGAGGGCACGTATCCACAGTGGAAGGCGTCGAAGGCGTCCGCTTCGGGGCGGCAGTGCCAGAATTGCCACATGCCGCCGACGCCCGGGAAGGCGTCGCCGATCTCGAAGAAGCAGCGCGACGCGGTGTATGCGCATACGTTCTTCGGACCGCGCGTTCCGGGCGGGCTGGACTCGCTCGTGACGCTGGCCACCGAGATGGTTTCGGGCAAGCTCAAGATCACCGTCACGAACGCGCGCGCGGGCCATGCGCTGCCGGGCGGCGCCCGATCGATGCGCGCGATCACGCTCGAGGTGGTCTGGTCCGACGCCGCGGGGAAGGAACTCTCGCGGACGGCGGTCGACACGTACGGCACCGAGTTCGCGGACTCCGCGGGAAATTCGCCGGTGCCGAAGTGGCTCGCGGTGTCCGTGAAGCGCTCGAACGAGATCCCGGCCGACTCCTCGGTGGTGGAGTGGGCTGCTCCCGCCGCCGGCGCGAAGCGCGCCGAAGCCGTTCTGACCTACCACCCGATCCTCCCGGCGTACCGGGCCAAGCTGGCTGCTCGGAACGTGGACTTGACCGGACGCGATCCGGTCGTCCTGGCGCGGACCAGCGTGAGACTGCCTTGAGGCGCGCCCTGGCCGAAGCGCCCGTTCCGCTCTTGGACCTCGCCCGCGTCCACGGGCCGCTTGCCGAGGAGCTGGCCGCCGACTTCGCGCGCGTCCTGGCGTCGGGCCAATTCATTCTCGGCGCCGAGCACGACGCGTTCGAGCGGGAGCTGGCCGCCGCGTGTAGCGTCAGGCACGCGATCGGTCTCTCCTCGGGCACGTCGGCGATCTCGCTCGCGCTCCTGGCGGTCGGCGTGAAGCCCGGCGACGACGTGATCGTGCCGGCGTTCACCTACTTCGCGACCGCGAGCGCGGTCACGCAGATCGGGGCCCGGCCGGTCTTCGCCGACGTGGAGCCGGTTCGGTTCGGCCTCGACCCGATCTCGCTGGAGCGCGTGATCACGCCGCGCACGCGCGCCATCGTGGGGGTGCATCTCTACGGTCTGGCGTGCGACCTCGCCCCGCTTCGGGCGGTCGGCGAAGCGCGGGGGATCCCCATCGTGGAGGACGCCGCCCAGGCGATCGGCGCGGTCGATTCCGGCGCTCCCGTCGGAACGACCACGGCGGGGGCCACCCTCTCCTTCTTTCCGACGAAGAATCTCGGCGCCCTGGGCGACGCGGGCGCGTTCCTGACGGAGCGCGACGACGTGGCCGAGCGGGTTAGGCTGCTTCGCGTGCACGGCGACGCGGGCAACTATCGCCACGTCGCCCTGGGCACGAACGCGCGGCTCGATTCGCTGCAGGCGGCGTTCCTGCGCACGAAGCTTCGCCACCTGGCGGCCTGGACGGAGGCGCGGCGGGAACTCGCGGCGGGATACCGTCGGAAGCTCCACGGGGTTCCGGTGCAAGTGCCGACCGAGCCGTCCGAGGCGCGGCACACGTACCACCAGTTCACGATCCGCGCACCCCGTCGCGACCTGCTCCAGCGACATTTAGCGGAGCGCGGGATCGGGACCCGCATCTACTATCCGATCACGCTGCCGATGCAACCCGCGTTCGCGGACCTCGGCCACTCGAGCGGCGACTTTCCGATCTCGGAGATCCTGGCGTCGGAGGTCCTTTCGCTGCCGCTCTTCCCCGGGCTCACCGCGGAGGAGCAGGACCGCGTGGTCGGCGCGGTCGACGAGTTCTACGCCGATTCGAAGGACGGGAACTCCTGATGCCGCGCTTCGTCCGGATCGCCCTCCTCGCGATCGGGGGAGTGGTCGGGCTGATCGTGCTCGCCTTCGTGGCGGCGTTCGCCCTCCTCCCGCGAGGATATGTCGAGAAGGAGGCCCAGCGTCTCGCGTCGAGCGCGAGCGGCGCCTCGATCACGTGGACGCGCCTAACGCCGGGCTTCTCCAACTGGGCGATCGGCGTCCGCATTCGCGGGCTCACGTATCGCGCCCCGGACAAGGGGCCGGCCCGCGTGAACGCACGGTTCGAAGACGTCTTCGTCCAGTTCAAGCTCTTCCCGCTCTTCCTCCGCCGCGTGGAGATCGCGGCCGCTCAGGTGAAGGGCGGCGGCATCGCGATGACCGACCGGGGACCCGACTTGACCGCGGGGGCAGCGTCGAAGCAGTCCGCGGGCGTCGCACTGGTGGTCCCGCGGGTCGACATCGACGGGGTAGATCTCCGGACGCGCGACGCCCTGGGCGGCGGGGTCGACGTGAGGCGCCTCCACGGAAACGCCGGCATCGACGGCTCGCTGCAATCGCCGCGCGCCGTCCGCGTCGACATCACCGCGGACAGCCTCTTCTGGAAGCCGTCGTCTCGCGATTCGCTGGTGGCCCTCCCGTCGCCGCTGGACGTCGACCTCGTGCTCGAGGCGAAAGACGGGGGGAAGCGCCTCGAGGTGACGGACGGGCAGGCCCAGCTCGGGCCGCTCACCAGCGCCATCACGGGGGCGATCCTTCTCCCGGGCCCGCCCCAGGAGCCTACGCTCGCGCTCACGATCACCGGGACGCCGCAGTCGATCCGGTCGTCCGATCCCTCGATCCGCCCTCTGGCGGGGCGCTCGCCGGCGGCCTGGAACGCGACCGCCTCGTGGGAGGTGAAGGTGGAAGGGCCGCAGTCCTCGCCGACGCAATCCGGCCGGGCGCTTCTCAAGCCCTTGTCGGTGAACGCGCAGTCGAACGCGTTCGACCTGGAGCAGGCGAGCGCGTCCTGGACCATGCTGGCCGACCGCACGTTTCGCGCCCGCACCGAGGGGTTCGGGGGCGGGCTCACGTTCACCGCCGAGGCGAACGGCTCGACCACGCCGGGCGGCGCGATCCAGGGCACGTTCTTCCTTCGCGCGCCGGCGGAGCGGTTGAACGGTCTGATGCCCAACACGCCGACGTGGAGCGGGGGATCGGTGGAAGCCAACGGCACGTTCACCCTCCGTCCGCCGGCCGAGCCCGACATCAAGTGGAACGTCGTGGGCAGCGAACTGAAGGGAACCGTGCCGGGCGTGGCGCGCCCTGTGCGAAAGCTGGGGTTCGACGTACGGGGCGACGCGGGTGCGGTCACGGTTCATTCGTTCAACGCCGTCGTGGGATCCACCACGGCCTCCATCACGGGGCGCGTCACGAACGGCAAGCCGCTCGGGACGGGGACGTTCCAGATCGTGATGGATCGCCTGGTGGCCGACGAGTGGGCGCCACCCGAGGCCCCCGAAGGCGTCGAGCCCGCCGCCCCGAGCACCGCTCCGGCCGGGCCGCCCATCCCGCTTCGGGCGTTCGACGCCACCGTCCGCGTGGGCGAGGTGCGCACCGGATCGCTCAGCGTTCGCGACATGGCCATTCCGGTGAAGTTCGTAGGGGGCAACCTGACCGCCGATCCGATCAAGGGCGCGATCGGGGCCGGCTCGGTCGACGGAGCGCTCGCGGTCA
>Ga0075423_10000668_pt1 | contig 28339 bp, 30 predicted proteins | sample SoiMethybrSBSTD2_FD_80114 | JGI IMG/M metagenome (GOLD analysis project Ga0075423, IMG submission 80114) | Bulk soil microbial communities from a Populus tree surrounding site in Tennessee, USA - Soil MetaG P. TD hybrid SBSTD2 | ecosystem: Environmental > Terrestrial > Soil > Tree plantation...
AATCCTTCGCGACCTTCGCCTGCGCCTCGCTCTGCGGGAAAATCTCCGAGCGATATTGCGGGCCGGTGTCCGGGCCCTGGCGGTTGAGCTGCGTCGGGTCGTGCGCGACCGAGAAGAAGATCTGCAGGATCTTCCCGTAGGACACCTGCTTCGGATCGAAGGTCACCTGCACGGCTTCGGCATGCGCCGTGCGGCCTGAGCTGACGGTTTCGTAGACGGCATCCTTCTGCGCGCCGCCGGCATAGCCGGACACGGCGTTCTTCACGCCCCTCACGTGCTGGTAGACGGCCTGGATGCCCCAGAAGCAGCCGCCCGCGAGCACCGCGGTCTCGAGGCCGGAGCTCTGCGCGGGCTCCGCCGTGGGCGGCGGGATTTTCACCATGGATTCGGCTTGCGCAACAAGCGGCGCAGCGGCGAGCGCAAAAGCTAGGAGGAGGGTGCGGTGGTTGATCATGGCGGGCATCCCGGCTGGTTCGATTGGCCCCGATATACGAGCGCGCGCGCCTGCGCGCATCACACAATGTTACACGTTGGCGTGAGAGGGTTGTGTCCGGTCGTCTCGTATCCAGGCTGGGTCGCGGGGACGAACGGCACACTCAAGCCTCCCGCGCCGTGAGTTCCTCGCATCAAAGGTTGCGTCCGCGCGCGAAGTCCCTATGTTTGCCATCGCGTGGTGCGTTCTGAGTCGCGCGCGCTGTGCCAACAAGAAAAGGTTTTCGGCAGGGGATGACCACTCCAGAGCAGTTCAATCTGCGGCCGCGTTTCCTGATGTGCCGGCCGCAGTATTTCGCCGTCACCTACAGCATCAATCCGTGGATGGATCCGGCCGCCTGGCGCGAAAGCGGCGATGCGCTGCACGCGACGGCCGCGCGGCAATGGCAGGGACTCTTCCGCGCGCTCGGTAGCAATGGTGCGATTGTCGAGACGGTCGAGCCGCAGGACGGGCTGCCGGATCTCGTCTTCACCGCGAATTCCGCCGTAGTGCTCGACGGCAAGGCGGTCCTCGCGCGCTTCCGCCATGCGCAGCGGCAGGGCGAGGAGCCGGTCTTTGCTGCGGCGTTCCGGGGCTTGCGGGCGCGCGGACTGATCGACGAAGTGGTCACCCTGCCGCAGGGCGTCGCGCTCGAAGGCGCGGGCGATTGCCTTTGGGATCCGCACCGCCGCATGTTCTGGATGGGCAGCGGCTTTCGCACCGATGCGGCCGCGCGCGAGATCGTCGCCGCGGAGTTTGGCGTGCCCTGCGTTGCGCTCAGACTGGCCGATCCGTCCTACTATCACCTCGATACGGCGTTCAGCCCGCTGCCCTGCGGAGCGGTGATCTACTATCCCGGCGCCTTCACGCCGGAGGCGTTGGCGGAGATCCATGCGCGCGTCGCCCCCGAACAACGCATCGAGCTGTTGCCGGCGGATGCCGCGCGCTTTGCCGCCAATGCGGTCAGCTTCGGGCGCACCATCCTGCTGTCGAGCTGCAGTGAAGCGCTGCGCGGGCGGCTCAACGACCGCGGCTACAAGGTCGTTAAGACGCCATTGGCCGCGTTCCTGCGTAGCGGCGGTTCCGCCTGCTGCCTGACGCTGCGGCTCGACCACCGCTCGGCGGCGGTGCAGGCGGTGGCTGCTATGAAAGCGAAGGCCGCGCGCGGGCGGTGATCGTCAACTCTTCTTTCGCGGCAGGCCTTTGCGCTTGGTGTGGGCGAACTCCTCGAGCTGCTTCTCGTTCATCGATTGAGCCATCTGGCGTGAGGCGCCCTTGAGACTGGAGACCGGGCGTTCGCCGCGTTTCGCGGCCAAGGCGGCGCCCGCTGCCATCTGCTGCTTTTTCGATCTTGCCGGCATAGCGTTCTCTCCCTGCTGGGCAGGGAACGCGCGCCCGTGCGAACCGTTCCGCGCTGGACTATAATCTTCGGGCCACGTTCCTCCTCAAACCGGAGATGTCGTCATGGCAACCTATCTGTTGTTCGGTAGATATTCGGCGGACGCGCTCAAAGGCATCAGCGCCAAACGCTCCGACGAGGCGAAGGCGCTGATCAAAAAACATGGCGGCGAGCTGAAGGCAGCCTATGCGACGCTCGGCGGCATCGATCTCGTGATGATCGCCGACCTGCCGGATAATTCGCGCGCGATAGCCGCATCCACCGCGCTTGCGAAATTAACCGGCATTGCATTCACCACCGCGCCCGCGGTTACGATCGAAGAATTCGACAAGTTGGTGGGATAGGCGGACACAATTATCCAAGCCATTCGTCCCCGCCGAAAGCGGGGACCCAGATGGATTCCCGCTTACGCGGAAATGAACGGAGAGGTGCTGTTTACTCCAACCCCTCAATGATCCGGATATCCCGCACGGCGCCGTCGCCGAGAGCGCGCAGCGCTTCCTGGTAGCCGGGGCTATCATGTCCGGCGATGGCCTTTCGAGGCTCGGAAACTCCGAAACGACGAGGCGCTCTTTCAGTCCGGATTCGTAGGTCGCGTTCGGATTGCCGCGGCACAGATAGCGCACGCCGAACGGCGCGAGCGCGAGCGGCGCGAGCTTGGCATAGGCGGCGAGCTTCGCGGGGTCCTTGATCTCGCGATAGGTGGTGACCCAGTAGGCTTTGGGCATTGTGCTCCTCCCTGACGCGGCGATCCTAGCGTGCGGGTGAGTGTTTGCGAAAGCTCGAGGACCAGTGCGTTTCAGTCCGTCATGGCCGGGCGCCTGTCCTCGGGCTTGACCCGAGGATGTCCCGGCCATCCACGTCTTCCTTGCTGCGCGACAACGAAGACGTGGATGCCCGGCATAAAGCCGGGCATGACAGCAAGGTCTGGCCGGGACAAGCCCGGCCATGACAGTGTATGGATCAGCAGGGGGCAAGACGGGTTGGTTCATGGTCAGATTATTCGCTCTGGTTTTCTCCACGCTTCTCATTGCTGGTCCCGCCTCGGCCGCCCAATGCGGCGGCGACTTCCAGACCTTCCTCGCCGCTATGGGGCGCGAGGCGCAGGCAGCCGGGGTCTCGCGTGGCGTCATCGACCAGGCCTTTGCCGGTGTGACGGTTGATCCGGCCGTGCTCTCCTTCGATCGCCGTCAGCGCGGCACGTTCCGCAAGAGCTTCGAGGAATATGCAAGCACGCGCGTCGTCCCGGCCCGCATCAATCGCGCCAAGCGGCTGATGCAGACCCACGCCGCGCTGCTCTCACGCGTTGAGCGGCAATTCGGCGTGCCGCGGGAGCTGCTGATGGCAATCTGGACGCTCGAAAGCGACAACGGCACCGGCGACATGGGCAAGCTGCCGGTGGTCCGCACCATCGCGACGCTCGCGCACGACTGTCGCCGCAGCGAGCTGTTCCAGAACGAGCTGATCGCGGCGCTGAAAATCGTCCAGCGCGGGGATCTTCCGTTGCGCGATCTCATCGGCGCCTATGCTGGCGAGATCGGCCAGACCCAGTTCCTGCCCTCGTCCTACATCAAGTACGGCGTCGACTATGACGGCAACGGTCATATCGATCTGCGGCACAGCGTGCCGGACGTGCTCGCGTCCACCGCAAACCTGCTGAAGGTGAACGGCTGGCGCGCCGGCGCGCCGTTCGGCGACGGCACGGAAAATTTCCAGGTGATGCGCGAGTGGAACAGGTCCGAGGTCTATCGCAAGACCATGGTGCTGTTCTCGGAGCGGCTGAAGTAATAGCTATCCGTCATGCCCGGCTTTATGCCGGGCGTCTCTTTTGCGCGTCTGCCGACGGAACTCTTTGAATGCCCCCGCTTTAACGCGTGGCGGCTTTGCGAAGGAACCGTGGGCGGCGATGATCAAGGACCTCTGGTACAAAAACTCAATCATCTATTGCCTGTCGGTCGCCACTTACATGGACGCCAACGCCGACGGCGTAGGCGATTTCCAGGGCCTCATGCGGCGCCTCGACTATCTGCATGGTCTCGGCATCACGGCGATCTGGTTGATGCCTTTCCAGAAATCGCCGGGCAAGGATGACGGCTACGACATCTCCGATTATTACGCAGTCAATCCGGCTTTTGGATCTATCGGCGATTTCGTCGAATTCACTCACGGCGCCAAGCAGCGCGGCATCCGCGTGCTCATCGATCTTGTCGTCAACCACACGTCCAATGAGCATCCGTGGTTTCAGGAGGCGCGTCGCGACCCGAATTCGAAATTTCGCAATTGGTACGTCTGGTCAAAAAAGCGTCCGGCCCACGCCAATAAGGGCATGGTGTTTCCCGGCGTACAGAAGTCCACCTGGAGCCACGATCCGGTGGCGAAGCAATGGTATTTCCATCGCTTCTACGATTTCCAGCCGGACCTCAACACGTCGAATCCGGAAGTCCAGGCCGAAATTCTGAAAATCATGGGCTTCTGGATCCAGCTTGGCGTTTCGGGTTTCCGCATGGATGCCGTGCCCTTCATTATCGGCACCAAGGGCGCGGACGTGGAGAAGCCGCGCGAGCAGTACACCATGCTTCGCTCGTTGCGCGAATTCCTGCAGTGGCGGGTCGGCGACTCCATCATTCTCGCCGAAGCAAACGTATTGCCGCACACCGACATGGACTATTTCGGCGATGATGGCGACCGCATGCACATGATGTTCAATTTCCAGGTCAATCAGAACCTGTTCTATGCGATGGCGACGGCCGATACGCGGCCACTTGCAAAGGCACTGGCCAGGACAAGGGAAAGGCCAGCAAGCGCGCAGTGGGGAATCTTCCTGCGCAATCACGATGAGCTCGATCTCGGTCGCCTTACCGAGAAGCAACGGCAGCGCGTGTTCGAAGCATTCGGGCCAAATCCCGAGGATCAGCTTTATGATCGAGGCATCCGACGGCGGCTCGCACCAATGCTCGGAGGGGACAAGCGGCGCCTGGAGCTTGCGTACAGTTTGATGTTCACGCTGCCGGGCACGCCCGTCCTGCGCTATGGCGACGAACTCGCAATGGGAGACAACCTGTCATTACCCGAGCGGACATGTTGCCGCACGCCGATGCAATGGTCGACCGAACCGAATGGCGGCTTCACCAAGAGCGATAAACCGGTCGTGCCCGTTATCAGCGATGGTCCCTATGGCTTCGAGCACGTCAACGCGGCTGACCAGCGCCGTGATGCAAATTCGATGCTGAACTGGACCGAGCGCATTGTCCGCATGCGTAAGGAAGTGCCGGAAATCGGCTGGGGCGATTTCGAAGTGCTGAAGACCGGCGACTGGGCGGTGTTCGCCATCCGCTATGACTGGCGCAACAATTCCGTCCTGTTCCTGCATAACCTTGCGCACGAGCCGCGGGAGGTCGAGTTCTCGGTGGGGGTTAAAGGTGACGCCGGCAAGTTGCTCGTCAACCTGTTGGGCCAGGATCACAGCCGTTCCGACAATGGCAGGCATCGCGTGTGCCTCGAAGGTTACGGCTATCGCTGGTATCGGGTGGGCGGTCTGGACTACCTGCTCAAGCGCACGGAATTTTAGCCGTTTTCTTTCATCAGGATCGTCAGCCCCTCGTTGGGACGCAGGACAAGGTCATCCAGGCGTCCGCTGCGGTCGAGATAAGTGGACACGAGGATCGTCGATCCGCGCAAAGCCTGATCGGAGATCGGCTGCGTGGTGCTACCGAAATTGAGACAGACAAGAATGCGCTGATCGCCGGCCGTGCGTTCGAAAATGAGCACGTTTCCCTGCACGCTCACCAGGAGCAAGGCCCCGCTGGTCAGCGCCAGATAGTGGCGTCGAAGCGCGAGCAGGCGACGGTAGAGGCTCAGGATCGACGTGGAGTCTTTCCGCAAGGATTCGACGTTGCACGATCGGTAGTGTGCATCGAGCGGCAGCCATGGCACGCCATCGCTAAATCCCGCATTCGGCGTGCCATCCCACTGAAACGGCGTGCGCGAGGGATCGCGGCTCAGCCCGAGCCCCGGCTCATTCTTCTCCCATGGATCCTGTATGGCCTCCGGCGGAATCATCACTTTGCCGATCCCGATTTCGTCGCCGTAATACATGGTCGGGGTGCCGCGCAGCGTCAAAAGCAGCATGGCGGCGATGCGGGCCTGCGCGGGAGTGACACGGGCGGCAATTCGCGGCTGGTCGTGATTTCCCAAGACCCAGTTCGGCCAGCCCCCTGGCGGCAAGGCCGCTTCATAGTCGGTTATCAGCTTGGCGATGGCCGACGCCGTCCACGCCGTGTGAATGAGCTGGAAATTGAACGGCAAGTGCGCGCCGCCCAGGTCCTTGCCGTAGTAGGTGACGAGCCGCTCGATCGGCAGATAGATCTCGCCGATCAGGACGCGCTCGTCGTATTGGTCGAGCACCTGTCGCATCTCGGCGATCATGTCGTGAGTTTCGGCCTGGTCCGCGCTGTAAACGGGAAGAAACCTGTGAATGCCGGGTTCGTCGGGCCGATAATTCGGATTTGGCGGGTTATCGCGCAGCTGCGCATCCTTGATCAGCAGCCAAATGACGTCCACGCGAAATCCGTCGACCCCGCGCGCGAGCCAGAATCGCAGCACGTCGTACATCGCAGCCCGAACGGCCGGATTACGCCAATTGAGATCGGGTTGCTCGCGCAAGAAGCTGTGCAGGTAGTACTGCCCGGTCAACGCATCGAGGGTCCATGCCGATCCGCCAAATTGCGAAAGCCAATTGTTCGGCGGTAACCCGTTGGGCTTGCCGTCGCGCCAGATGTACCAGTCTCGCTGTGGACTGGACCGCGACGACCTGCTCTGCAGAAACCATGGATGCTGGTTTGAGGTGTGATTGGGAACAAAATCGAGAATGACCTTGATTTCGCGCTCGTGCGCCGCCGCAACCAGTCGGTCGAAATCGTCCAGCGATCCGAACAATGGATCGATATTGCAATAATCGCGGACGTCGTAGCCGAAATCCGCCATCGGGGAGGGGTAGACCGGCGATATCCAGATGGCGTCCACGCCCAGCCATTTCAGATAGTCCAGGCGCTCGGCTATGCCTTTAAGATCGCCGACGCCGTCGTCATTCGTGTCCTGAAATGATCGCGGGTAGATCTGTTAGATGACCCCGCGTTTCCACCAGACGGAACCGGTCATCCTATCAAGATCTCTGGTGCGCGAGGCGTTCGCAAGCGTCGATGGTCTCCGCACAGCCGACTTAACACTTCAGTGTTTCACTTTTCTGTCAGATAAGGCGCCTCGCCAGAAGTCAAAATAAAAAAACCCCGCCGATAGTGTGGCGGGGTGAAGTGGGGAGGAAAACGCCTTCACCCTTCCAGCCTGGATCAAAACGAATCAACCTTCTGTGATCCACCTCACATTTACACCTCGGCTGAGTTGATATTTTCACGTCTGACAGTAGAGAAAACGTCAAAGCTCACAACAGTCAGTGTGAATTCCATGATCGCCTTCGTGATGGAAAATTCCAAACTCATCATGATTTTCCTGCTGGTCGGACTCATTATTGCCTTGGGGTCGTGGCCGTACCGGCATGAAACGCGCGAATGATGGCGCGGTCCGCTAGCGCGAAAAGGACCGAGCAAAAAAGAGGCCCCGCCATAGCGGGGCCAAGTTTTTCTAAATGTTTACTGTTGTTTTTGGGCCGGCGGCTGATTGTCAGCCGGCGGTTGGGACTTTTGTGCTGGCGGCTGGCTTGAACCTTGACCCGACGTCGACGACGAGCCGTTGCTCTTGCTGCTCGGGTTCGACTGACCGGACGAGCTGCTGCCACTCGATGGGCTGCCCTGACCGGTGGTCTGGCTTTGCGACGGAGCCTGGCCGCTCTTGTCCTGCTGAGCGGATGGTGTCCCGCCCTGGCCTTGGCCCGAGGACTGGTTCTGAGCCGGCTGGTTCGATTGCCCAGTCGTGCCCTGCTGTCCCGACGGTGCCTGTCCGGAGGTGTTCGACTGACCAGGCTGCGCGCCGCTCTGGCCCTGCGTGTTAGACGACCGGTCCTGCGCATTGATGCGGCCAGAGAGTCCTAAGGAGGTGACCGTCCGGCTATCGATCCGGCCGGTGGCCTCAAAGCCCTGTCGCCGCTGGAAGACGATCAACGCCTGCCGGGTGCGATCATCAAATCGACCGGTGACGCGGCCACGCAGGATACGCCGTTCAATCAGGGTCTGCTGCAGGATCCGGATCTCCGGCTCGGTGAGGTCTACGACGGTCGTGCTCGACGCACCTCCACCAACGGGTGCGCCTCCCGCACGGCTGAACCGAGCGCGTGGCCCCGCTGGTACGACGTCAACGATCTTGTGGCTACGATCCACGATCACGATCTCATCCTCGACCACGAAGAAGCTGTGGTCGCGATATTGCGGGAAGAACTCAACCAGGACCGGGAATGTCGTTACCGACACAAAGCGTACCGACCTGGGCACCAGCACGCCGGTGTCAATGTCAAAGTTCACGCGGTTGAGCCGCGGCACATTCCTCGCCGACAGAACAGACTGCTGGATCCGGGTCTGCTGCTGCGCGGTGATTTGAGTTCCGGCCTGCGATTGAATGCTGGCGCCAGATTGCTGTGAGCCCTGGCTTTGGGTTTGGGTCGCACCCTGGTTCTGCTTGGAAGCATTCGAATCCGGCTTCTGCGCGCCCTGGTTCATGGAGGGCGATTGGCTCTGTTGCGACTTGCTGTCCGAAGGAGCCTGGCCTGTGGTTTCCTTTTTGGAAGACGGCTGACCCTTGTCCGTCATTCCGCTCTTTTCGCCAGTGCCCTGGCCGGTAGTGGATTTCTCACCCGATCTGGCCGAGCTGCGGTCTTTGGCTTTTGACTCATCCTTTTGCGAGCTCTTTGCCTTCATTTGATCCTTGTCGGGCTTTTGGGAGCTCTGCGCCTTCATGTCATCCTTGTCCGACGAGCCTTGCCCGGTCGTTGATTTCGGCGCTCGCTCGGACTGAGCCTGTCCGCCCATCCGGTCCTTGCCTGGCTGAGTGCTTTGAGCCTGGCCTCGACCATGGTCAGCCGCGCCCTCGCCGCGGCTTTCGCTCTTAGCCTTCGTCTCGCCGGCGCCCTGCGCCGATCCCTTGGAAGGCGACGTCTTTGCGCCGGACGAACCCGACGACATGCCGGTTTCAGGCGCGCTTCCTGCGCCGCCGGCGCCTTCTCGCATCCCTTGTGCCGATGCCAGGCCAACGCCCGCCAACAGCGCAACGGTTCCGAGTAAGAACTTCTTCGTATTGCGTTGCATTGTAACGTTCCTCTCTGATTGTTCCCGTGAAAGCCGGGGCTCCCACTTCGACTCAAGAAGAACCGATGCGCGGGCGAATCCGTTCCCGTTTGGAGCGGCGATAGCACACGAGAGATTGATGTCTGCACAGGAACCATTCCCGAGCACCGAATTGTCAGGGCGCAGTCTTGAGAATGCAGTTCCACAGGAACGGAATGTCGGTTCCTATGTTGGCCCAATGACAGTCCAAGAGGTTAATGCAGCGGAGTTCGCTAATGGGCCGAGTTGAACAATATAGACATTTGGCCACAGATGTTCGCAATCGCGCAGCACGGGAATCAAACCCGATTTTGAGGGCCGAATGGGAGAATCTGGCGGAAACTTATGTCCGGTTGGCAGAACAGTCGGGCGAGTGGAATGCAGATCTCACATACGATCCGATCCAGGACATGCTGGACCGGACTCGGCATTGATTGTCTCGACGCGATCAGGAACAATTATTTCGCAGTGCCACGATCGAGGCGCTCAAGGACAGCGTCGATCTCAGCACCGCCAAGAATGACCATGTTCGATATCCAGATCCAGGTCATGAAGCCCACGGCTGCCCCGAGTGAGCCGTAAGTTTTGTTGTAGCTGCCGAAATTCGCCGCATACCACGAGAACAAAACCGAGGCCGCGATCCAGGCAAGGGCGGCCAAGGCGGTACCCCAGGTGATCCAGTGCCATTGCGCGCGCTCGCGGTCTGGGCCAAAGCGGTAGATGACGGCCAGGCCAAGGACCACCAACATGTAGAGGGCGGGCCAGCGCGTCAGCATGATGATCGTTCCGCCGATGCTCTCGAGGCCCAGATAGTTCATGACCGCCGGCAGCACGACAATCGCGCCCAATGCGAGCAAAAGAGCCAGAAGCGCGCCGGCCGTGAACGCGAGCGAGACCGCATTCAGTTCGATAAGGCCGCGGCGTTCCTCCGTGTCGTAGACAATGTTCAGCGCGTCGAAGAGCGCTTTCATTCCCGCATTGGCGCTCCACAGCGAAAGACCAAGGGTGAAGAGGAAGGTTGCGCCCAGAGTGCTTGTTCCGCCCGATACGACGCGACCAAGTTCATCGCCAATGATCTGGATTGCTCCCTCCGGGAGCAACGAGGAGAGCTCATTGAGGTGCGTCCGGATCGCGGCCGGATCGGCGAAGATCCCATAGACCGAAACGAGCGCGGCTATCGCCGGGAATATTGCGAGAAGGACAAAGAACGCGACCCCGGCGGAGATCGAGACCACCCGGTGCTGGCCAATCGCGCTGTAGAGAAGGCGCAGGATTTCGAGCCACGCCCGATGTGCTTTCGCGCGAGCTGGTGCGGAGGGCCGACCTGTGGCCAGCTCCGGGACTGGCACGTCTGATGGGGGCGTATCCGTTGATCGTCGGTGAAATCCCGCTAGCAGCAGGGCGCCCCCGATCAGGGCGGACCACAACCGACGACGCCTCCGAGGGCTCAGCGTCCCCCAATCGCCGCCGGCTGTCGCCATTTTAGCTGCTGCGAGCCGCGGCCAACGTCCTGCTGTTGCGGGACCTGCGTTTCCTTCTCCGGCCGCGGGTGCGCGTCTGCGCTCGTGGCGCTGTCATACCGAGGGTCTTTGAGATGGGCCCGCGGACTTCGGAGAATATCAACCACCCCACGCCGGCAGCGATCAGCATGGAAGCGATCGGATTGTTCCGCGCCTGTTTTGCCATGATAGGCAGGACATCCTCAGCCCAGTTGCGAGGATTGACCCCGTTCAGGAGGTCGCTCACGACGGTCGTGGGAGAGGCGTGATAGCGCAGGTCGTTGATCTTGTCGGAAAGGCGCTCACGCGCCCGCTCCGCCTTGCGTTGAAGCTGTGCTGACGTAACCATACAATCACCTCATGTTTGCGATGGACGAATCTTTTTGCAGTTGATCGAGGGTCTTCGAGGGCGCGAGCCGAGCCAGGCTCAGGCGATTGATGCCTAGCCAGATGAGACCCACCCCAACGATGAGAGTGGCCGTTGCCACAATGAGCGTCGCAATTGGCCAAGAGAAGCCGTAAGCCACGAGACCGGTAACCGCGGCTTGCAGCAGAAGCACGATCGTTGCCATCAGAAGCACCGCGCCCGCACCGATCAAGGCGACTGACAGCGCCGTAAACGTGAGCTTCTCAACAAGCTCCACGCGCAACAGCTGCAACTCGGTCTGCAGCAAGACTGCAATTTCCTTCAATGCGTCGCCGGCGATATCCACGACTCCTTTGTCGCTCGCACGCACGGGACGTCGCCGGCCCTCCGTCTCATCGGATGCCGAACCTGCCGCCATTGCGCCCTCCAAGGCGGCATCATGCCGCTCGGGTGATAACGGCGGTTCCGAGTTCTGGTTCCTACGAAGACCTTATGCCGCAAAAGGACTTGGGCCGTGCCTCAATCCCACAGTTCGCGGTAATTGTGGAAGTTGGGAAGAATTGGGTCGGACCGCGTCGGCTCCATCAGCGGAAGCAGCCGCCTGAGCATGGCATTGATCGGAGCAGAGGTGTGCCGCACGTACAAATCAATGGGGTAAAGAGAGTGGCGCAGGTGCCATTTCGGGTCGTAGTTGAGGCTGCCGCTGTAGAAACGTTTATAGCCGTTCGCGATCGCCCATTCGACGATGTCGTGGAAGACGCGATAGTAAAGATTGAGCTCGAAGGCGACGGAATAATCGAATCCAACATATTCGTGGCAGATGCGGTCGCCCTGCACGGTGCATAGGCCGAACGCAATGATATGGCTGTCCTGACGCCATATAAAAAATCGGACCTTGTCCGGAATCCGGCGTCCGATGTCGCGCAGGAATTCTCTGGTGAGCTTCTCGAACTGAAGCGGCGAGCGCTCGAATACTTTTTCGTAAAGCGGATAGATGTGGTCGACGTAGGGCGACGCATCGGTCACAACCTCTACGGTGATCGTGGGCCGTGCCCGTTCGGCGGCGCGCAATTTTCTTCGGACCTTTCCGCGCGTGCGCGGGCTAAGGCAATGGGAGAGATAGTCTTCGAAATTCTTGTAGCCGATATCGAGCGTGGTCATCGGCATGCTGGGGATGCGGGCGAAACCGGCATCCATCAGGCACTGCAATGGCGCACGGTATTTAACCGGAAATTCTTTCAGCACGATCATCGCGCATTTCAGTCTGCTTGCGACGTCCGGCAAAAATCGCCCAAGTGCCTCAGCTGTCGCGAGCCGGGTTGCATCGTCGCCGTCGAGATATCCTTCGCCTGCCGCGCACCCGACCATTAATGTGCGTGTATGCATGAAGCGAGGCCATAGACCTCGAACGCGGACAAGCATCTGTTTGAAGTCCGCGCTCACGCCGGCAAGGAGATCTTGGTCGACCACGAAAAATGGCTGGACAGCCCGCACGGCTTGATCGACCTCAACGATCAGGTAGCCGTATTTAAATCCATCGCTCAGGGTGTCTTCGAGAAGCTCGTAATAGCGATGATCTTTTCGCTCATTAGCGAACGCCGACTGCCAGTGCGGCAGTGTGGAAAGCTCGCACCTGGAAGCCATTCTGACCGTTATGACGGGATGCGCTGTCGAGCCGCTGTGAGTTCGCTGAAGCATCGGTGCATGCAACGCTTCACGGCGCTGCTATCACGCAAAAGCGCGGTCGAATGCAGTATCGTTGTAGTAAGGAAAGCCGAGGCCCACGCCCAATTGCCTGCGGCCGGATCGCAATGCACGCCCCGCGATGTGATGATCGATTGCGACGCGCAACAGGTCGGGAAGTTGTGCCGGTTCTTGCAGGATCGAGCGGAAGACAGCCGGCACGTTCGGGGTGCCATCGAGACGCAAGCCCAGCGTTGCTGCAGGCGGAAGCATTCTATGGGCGGCGTCGAGAATCACGCGGCAGGCGGCAAACGGGATCCGATGCTCCGCCGCGATTTCCGCCGCGATGTGCGATTCCATGTCGACGGCAGCCGCCCGGGTATCATCGTAAAGCTGCCATTTTTCCCGCGGGCTTTGCACCAATTCATTCGCCCCAGCGACATGTGCGTGAACGGCGCCGGGCAGCATTTCAAGAAGTCGTTGCGTCCAGGTCTGGTCCGTTGCGAAAACACCCTTGCCGGTGTTCACACCGGAGGCCACGACCCAATCGCCGGCAACGAGGCCGGGCGCCAAGCCTCCGGCAATTCCGAAGCTGATGATCCCGGAAGCGCCGCGGGCGATGGCCGCATGGAGCGCGGCACGCAATCCCGAGCTTTGATTGCAAATCACCGATACGCCTGGACCGCGCGCGATACCCGCTTCAAGCGCCAGGCAGGTTACGGCGACGACGCCCGCTTGTTCCGACATCCACACCCCGCTTCCCGGCGCCTTTATCCCAAAGGCGGCCGTCACGGTCAACGTCACGACGTGCGGAAAAACCAAGAAACAAGCGGGGATTCTGCAAATGTTTGGGGATGATTCGGCGTCGGGAAGCGAGCGGGCAAAGTGATGTGCTCGGCATGACACACCTCCACCGAAAAGATACCATTGTCGGATCAGGCGGGCTCGGAGACGTGAATGAGCGTTGAAATCGACGACCTCTTCGCCGAAGCGGAACCGCAGCGCTACGCGCTGCATACGCGCTATCTGAATGAACAGATGGTTCGCGTATTAAAGACAAACGGCTTCGACCGTGCATATCGGCGTGGCAAGGGCCAATACCTCTACGACCGGGACGGCTTGCAATATCTTGACCTGCTCAGCGGGTGGGGCGTGTTCGCCCTCGGCCGCAATCATCCGGTCGTTGCCGACGCACTGAAAAAGGTCCTCGACAGCGAGCTTCCAAATCTCGTGCAAATGGATGTGTCGGCGCTCGCCGGGGTGCTTGCCGAGCGGCTGCTGCGCCGCGTGCCGCATCTGGAAAAGGTGTTTTTGGCGAATTCCGGAACCGAATCGGTCGAGGCTTCGCTGAAGTTTGCGCGCGCGGCGACTGGTCGCCCGGGAATTGTCTACTGCAGCCACGCCTTCCATGGCCTGACCTATGGCTCACTGTCGGTGATCGGAGACGACATTTTCCGTTCCGGCTTTGGCCCGCTGTTGCCCGGCTGCGTCGAGGTGCCGTTCAACGATGTCGTTGCGCTCGAACGCGCGCTCGCTTCGAAAACCGTTGCAGCCTTCATCGTCGAGCCGATCCAGGGCAAGGGCGTCACCATGCCCACGGACGATTATCTGCGCTCCGCGCTCGAGCTGTGTCGCAAATACGGCACGCTGTTTATCGCCGATGAGGTGCAGACCGGCCTCGGGCGCACCGGACGGTTCCTCGCCTGCGAGCACTGGCGCATCGAGCCAGACATGGTGCTCTTGTCGAAGTCGCTGTCCGGCGGACACGTTCCGGTCGGCGCCGTGCTGACCCGCAAGTGGATCTTCGACAAGGTTTTCGATCGAATGGACCGCGCGGTGGTGCACGGATCCACGTTTTCGAAAAACGATCTGGCCATGGCGGCGGGGATAGCCACCCTCGAGGTGATCCAATCCGAACGACTTATGGAGAACGCAGAACGCACGGGCGCGCGCCTGCTTGCAACGTTCGAGCGAATGATAGGACGCCATGAACTGGTCAAGGACGTTCGCGGCAAGGGGTTGATGATCGGCATCGAGTTCGGTGCGCCTCGTTCGCTCAAGCTGAAGGCGTCGTGGAATCTGCTCGAAACGGCGAACAGCGGACTATTCTGCCAATTGATCGTCATTCCGCTGTTGAAGGAGCACCGGATCCTCACCCAGGTTGCGGGTCATGGAAATCACACCATCAAGCTCCTGCCCCCGCTGATCATCTCCGACCAGGACTGCGACTGGATCGAGCGATCCTTTGAAACGGTTATATCCGATGCACACCGCGTGCCCGGCGCGATCTGGTCGCTGGGAAAAACCCTGGTCGAGAAAGCCGCGCGAGCGCGAGCGGGAGGCTGATCGTTAGTCGCGTCCACTACTCTGCTTCAGCGCGGCAGCAGCCAGCGCGTAGCCGCCTTGCGCTCCGTCGATGAAGTGAACGTGGCTGGGGTTTGTGGGCGATGGGGTGAAACAGGTCATCATCGCGTGATCCTGGCTGTGTGTGCCGTATCGGATTACGCCCCGCTCGGCTGCGTCCTTCAGATAGTTTTCGATCTCGGCGGCCAGTTGCGGCGTGCAGTCGAGCACCATGCGCAGCGAATCGTCGAACTTGCGGAAATCCGAGTTCTCGATGACTTGTTGGGTATACTTCGCCGGAATGAATTTTCCGACGCGCAGACCGAACCGCATGATGAGGAAGTAGAGAAAGGTCGTGGCCAGAACCTTGGCCTTGCGCGCGCCGATCGATTCACCAGCGCGCCGTGATGCACGGGCCTCGAGATCATATCCTTGGGGAGGCCATTTGATCCGCAGGTCCTCGCCGGTAACGGGACGTGACGCCCCGGGCGTTTTCTCGACGATCCGGGTCACTCCCTCGACCACGCGGAGAAAGTCTTCTGGATGGGTGTGCGGTGCGGGCGTCACGACAAGCGAAAGCACTTTGCCCCGCCGCGACGGGATCAATTCAAATCGGCAGGATAGGCCCGATAAGTCGGGATGCGAACCGGGTGGAGCGGGGGCTAACGCAATCTCGCCGCGTTTCATCGCGGCGTCGGCCCAGGCAAGACCGCCGCCCGAGAACATTGCGATGCTGATGTTGTCAGACGGAGCGTAGCGGGCGACGCGAACGTCGCGGCCCTGCGTGCGAATGCCGGCCACCGAAATCATGCCGATCCGCAAGATGAGATCGAGATCTTCCTTGACCCAGGTCGCGGTCTCGGCGAGCGCCTTGCCTGCCAACGCCGCATCGGCGGCTGGTACGGCAAAGCTTGCCCCGTCGCCGCCGAACACAAAGGGAAAGTCGCGGTTCTGCAGCGCATTGGCCACCGAAGCGATGACGGCGGCGCCTGCCATGTTCACGGCCTTGTAGCGATTTTGCCGAATCGCCTGCGTCGACTCCTGCACATCGGCGAGGCCTATCATCCAGTCTGCGGGGAGGGGCCGAAAGCAGGCATCATCCGCGACCTGGGTGAAATCGCGGAAGACCGGCAGGTCCTTGTAGAAATCAATCGTGCTTTCGGATGAGTCCATTGAAGCGATAGTAGCCGATCGAGGCATGAGGTGCGCGTGGCCCGACAGGTCGAAGAAGGTGTTACCGCCCGCATACCCGCCACAATCAGGGAATAGTTGATCCGCGGCACTGGCCTGCGACGGTGCTTGTCGCGGATGACGAGTGCAATGACAGATCATCGAAAATGCGATGTTGTTGTTATCGGCGGCGGCCCGGCCGGCTCCACGATTTCCGCACTCCTCGCCCGAGCCGGCAAACGGACCGTCGTTCTTGAGAAAGAGCGTTTCCCGCGCTTTCATATCGGCGAGTCGCTGTTACCGCTGAACTTGCCTCTGTTTGATCGTCTCGGAGTTGCCGACGATGTGCATCGCATCGGTGTTTACAAGCCGGGCGCCGAACTCATCTCCGACGCGCACAATGCCGCCACGACGTTTCGCTTTGCCGACAATCCTTGCCTGAGCATTGGTCACAGTTACCAGGTCAGGCGCTCCGAGTTCGACAAGGTGCTGCTCGATAACAGCCGGCGGCTTGGCGCCGAGGTGATCGAAGGCGCGCGCGTGACCGAAGTCGATTTGAATGGCGGTCGTCAGGCCCGTGTCACCTCAACAGGCAATGACCGAACGACGACGTGGTCGGCCCGATTTGTCGTCGATGCATCCGGACGCGACACGCTGCTGGCGGATCGTCTCGGCCTCAAGCGCATCAATAAACGCAACAACACTGCCGCGGTGTTCGGTCACTTCCGCAATGTTCCGCGCCGGCCCGGCGACAAGGCAGGAATGATCACCGTCCATTTGTTTGAACAAGGCTGGTTCTGGATGATCCCCTTGCCTCAGGATGTCATGAGTGTCGGCGTCGTGGGGACCCAGGCCTTCTTCAAGTCGAGGAAGGGAAACCTCGATGTTCTTTTTGCCAACGCCGTCGCTGCGACGCCAAGCCTTGCCGCGCATATGATCAATGCCGAGCGGTTGGGCCCGTTGACCGCATGCGCGGATTACTCATATGACTCACGGTCCTATGTGGGAGACAATCACATTCTCGTCGGCGATGCGGCAGCGTTCATTGATCCGCTGTTTTCAAGCGGCGTCATGATGGCCATGAGCAGCGCGGCGTTCGGTGCCACGGTGGTCGAGGGCCTGTTCGATGGACAGCGGCCGCGGGAGCGACTCGTGCGCGACTACGAGCGCAAGATAAGGCTTAGTCTTGGGTCGCTGTCATGGCTTATTTATCGGATCAATTCGCCGCTGCTGCGCGATATCTTCATGTCATCATTCGATCTGTTCAATACACGCCATGAGCTGATCAGAATTCTGGCGGGCGATTTCTACCAGCGGCGCGCGCTGCTCTCGCCACTCCGGCGCCTGCAGCTTGCCTACGGCTGCCTGTTGGTTCTCTCCAAGTTCGGCTTTCGCCTGGGCGGCGGCCATGCGGCGCCTTCGAGCACCCGATAGCAATTGGACCAATCGCCGCTGACTGTTCGGGTGGCACGGAAGTTGCTATCGTTTTCTCCTAGAGAACAAAAAACGCGGGGGCGGTGCATGCAGTTCTTCCGGCCAGCAACGGTAGCTACAATTGCGGCAACCGTTATGACGGTCGCGGGCGCCGCCCTGGCGCAACAGCCGCCATCGGCGCAATCTGCCGCGCAGAAGCTTATGGCCGTGCCCGGCTCGAAGTATCCTGGCCGCATGCACGTCCTGCCGGCGACGATGGAAACGACGCAATGGGGCTGGTTCGACAATGCCGAATTGCCGCGGCTGATTATCGATTCCGGCGACACCGTAGCGATCGAATCGATGTCGCACTCCCATGGGCAGCTCTATCCGGGCCGCACCATCGAAGAACTGAAAAAATTGCGTACCGACTGGCCGGCCCGCGGGCCGATGACGCTGACCGGCCCAATCTTCGTCAATGGGGCCGAGCCCGGCGACACGCTGCAGATCAAAATCCAGAAAATTGTGCCGCGGGCATGGGGCGCGAATTTCAACGTTCCGGGAATGTTTGGCCAGTTTCCCAGCAGATTCCCCGACGGGCAGGTGAAGTACTTTTATCTCGACAATGAGCGCAAGACCGCGGAGTTCGCGCCCGGCATCGAAATTCCGTTGCGGCCATTCCCCGGAACGCTTGGCGTCGCGCGCAGGGAGCCGGGCCGCTACAACGCGGTGCCCCCGGGACCGTTTGCAGGAAACCTCGACAACCGTGATTTGGTCGAGGGCACGACTTTGCACGTGCCTGTCTTCGTGCGCGGCGCATTGGTCTGGCAGGGCGATTCCCACGCAGCGCAGGGAAATGGTGAAGTGAACCTGACCGGCCTGGAGACTGCGTTCCAGGAAATTACGCTGACAATCACGGTCGACAAGACAACAAAGCTCGAGTGGCCGCGGATCGAAACTCCGACCGAGTGGATCACGATGGGTTTTGACGAGGATCTCACCAAGGCGCTGGCCAACGCCAAAGCAGAAACAGCAAAATTTTTAGTGGAGCAACGCAAGACATCGCCCGATCAGGCGATGGCCCTGGTTTCGAAAACGTCCGATTGCCGGGTGACCCAGGTCGTGGACATCAAGAAGGGTGTGCACTGCATGACGTCGAAGGACGCCGGCAAGTCGCTCGCCGAACCGCGGCCGACAGCCGAGACCCCGCAAAATCTCGTGACCTCATCGGCCGACGTGGACATGAACAAGGCCATGGACAATGCCTCGTGGGCCATGATCGAACTTCTACAGAAGGAGAAGGGGCTGACACGCCTTGATGCCTATTCGCTCGCGAGCATGACCATGGATTGTCGTGTCGGCGAAATGGATGGCGCGGAAAAAAGCGTGCACTGCCTTGTCGCCAAAAGCATGTGGAAGAAGTGAAATCCAAACCTGAGCACAAAAGGGAAGGGGGAGTTCGTATGTCCAGTTTTACGATCTTGTCGCGCATCGCGGTGGGCGCCTGCGGAGCGTTGGTGATAGGCGCGACAGCACTCGCACAAACGTCGCCACCCGCGCCGGCTCCAGCACCCGCAGCTCCTCCGGCCTCACCTCTGGGGATACCGCTGACCGCGACGATCACCACGCCCGGCTATCCGGCGCCTGGCCCGGCTGATCCAGCACTTCGCGTATTGCAGACGCCAAGCGGCAAGAAAATACATGTGCTGCCGGCCACGCTCGAGACGACACAATGGGGCTGGTTCGATAACTCCCAACCACCGGTTTTACGCGTCCGTTCCGGCGACACCATCATCCTGGAAACGATGATGCACAGCCACAACCAGGTGGTTCCTGGTGCCACCATCGAGCAGATCAAGAAATTGCGAACCGATTTCCCGGGCCGCGGGCCACACACGTTAACGGGGCCAATCTACATCGAAGAAGCGCAACCGGGAGACGTGCTCAAGGTAAGGATCAACAGGATCGTTCCGCGCGCCTACGCGACGAACTTCAACGTCCCCGGCATGTTTGGCCAGTTTCCGAACGTCTTCAAGGACGGTCAAGTCAAGTACATGTACCTTGATCTCGACAACATGACGACCGAGTTTTCGCCCGGCATCGTTCTGCCGCTGCGGCCATTCCCCGGCACGCTTGCGGTGGCACGCAAGGAGCCTGGCCGCTACTCGAGCGTTCCCCCCGGCGAATTCGCCGGCAACATGGACATTCGCGATTTCGTCGCTGGCACGACGCTCTATGTGCCTGTGCATGTTCCGGGTGCCTTGCTGTGGACCGGCGATTCGCACGCGGGCCAGGGCAACGGTGAGGTCAATCTCACGGCGATCGAGACCGCCTACAAGGAATTCAACATCACCGTCGAAGTCGTCAAAGGCAAGCCGCTCGATTTCCCCCGCATCGAGACGGCCAAATCCTGGATCACGATGGGATTTGACCAGGACTTGAACAAAGCCTGGGCGCAAGCGAAGGCGCAAACCATCAAATTTCTCTCCGAGCAGCGCAACGTTTCTGCCGAGCAGGCAGAGAAACTCATGCCGAGTGTTTCGGATTGCCGAGTCTCACAGGTCGTCAACATCAAGAAGGGCATTCATTGCCTGAATCCCAAGAACGTGCGCGGCAAGGAAGACCTGGAGCGACCGACCAAGGAGACCTCGAAATATCTCGTCTCGCACGTCAAGGATGCCGATCTCAACAAGGCGATGAATGATGCGTCGATGGGCATGATCAACCTTCTAGCATCGGAGAAGAAACTCGCGCGCCTCGATGCCTACGCGCTCGCCAGCATGGCAATGGATTGTCGGGTCGGCGCAATGTCGGACACCGAGAAGAATGTTCACTGCGTGATGCCGAAGAGCATCTGGGTCGCAAGCGCCGGCAAGCGCTAGCGAAAGCGAGGGAGGGCCGCGCGCGGCCCTCCCTTTTCCATGGTCATGTTGTTGTTGCGTTCTGCTCTGCTTATCGCGCTGCTTGCCGTGACGTCGGCGGCGTTCGCGCAGGATCGAGTCCAGGTCATCACAACCACGACCGACCTGCGCAGCCTGACCGAGGCCGTAGGGGGCGATCGGGTCGCGGCAGTGAGTCTTGTTCCACCGAACCTCGACGCCGAGGAGTATCAGCCCAAGCCCCAGGACGTGCTGCGCCTCAAGCAGGCGCGGCTCCTCGTGCGCGTCGGGCTCGACTACGATCTGTGGCTCGATCGCCTGCTGGCGCAGGTCGGCAGATCAGAAATCAGCCGCGGTGGTCCTGCCTATGTTGATGCGTCGTTTGCAATTGCAGTGCTGGAACTGCGCGGAATGAGCGTCGGTCCGGGGGACGGTCATGCCCATGGCAGCGGAAATCCGCACTATTGGCTCGATCCGAAGAATGCCGAGACCATAACCGCCAATATTGTCGAGGCGCTGGCGCGCATCGACCCGGCCAACGCGAAAACCTACGAAGTCAACCGCCAGGCATTTCTGACGCGCCTGAACGCAAAACTGACGGAATGGGAATCGAAGCTGGGTGCGCTCAAAGCCATGCCGATAGTCGCGTACCACAACAGCTGGCCCTATTTTGCGCGCCGGTTCCGGCTGGACGTCATCGGCTTTATCGAGACGAAGCCCGGCGTGCCACCGAGCCCTTCGCATCTTGCCGCGATCGTGCGCGACATGCGCGCGCGTGGTGCCCGAATAGTCTTGCGCGAGCCGCACGAGCCCGAGCGTGATGTAGCCTTCGTCGCAAGCAGGGCAGGGGCGCAGGTCGTGACGCTAGCTGCTTCCGTGGGCGCACTGCCGGGAGCCGACGACTATATTTCGCTGTTCGATGTGAACGTTGCGGCTTTGACGAAAGCGGCGGCAAGACGATGATCGATGTCATCCAATTCCTCTGGCCCGCGTTTCTGGTCGCGGTCTGCCTGGTCGGCATCCATGCTTATTTCGGCATCATGGTTCTGGCTCGAAAAGTTATCTTCGTCGATCTGGCGCTTGCGCAGATTGCGGCGCTTGGCGCGACGGTCGCATTCATGCTCGGTCATCCGGCCCAGAGCATCGCAACTTACGGATATTCGCTCACATTCACTTTGCTCGCCGCAGTGTTGTTGGCGTTCACGCGGGGCTGGGGCACGCGCGTGCCGCAGGAAGCCCTGATCGGTGTGATCTATGTCGTCGCAGCCGCGACAGCCATTCTGCTCATCGATCGGGCGCCGCAAGGGGCGGAGCATCTCAAGCAGATTCTGACCGGAAACATCCTCACCAGCGGATTGAGCGACCTTGCCTTTATCGTGCCGCTTTATGCGGGGGTAGGCCTGCTGCACTGGCTGCTGCGACGTCACATGACAGGGGCGGGGTCGCTGGCCTGGGAATTCGTGTTTTATGCCAGCTTCGGCATCGTCGTAACCAGTTCGGTCGCGATTGCAGGCGTGCTCCTTGTTTTCTCTTTCCTGATTATTCCTGCAGCCGTTGGCGTCCTGTTCGCGGATTCGCTTTCGAGGCAGTTCGCAATCGGCTGGATCGTCGGGACTTTGGTCAGTGCCGCTGGCTTGGCGGCATCGTTCGTCTTCGATCTGCCAACCGGAGCGGCGATGGTGTGCGCATTCGGCGCATCATTGGCGCTGGCCGGCGCGCTTTATCCCTTTTTGCGCGGCGATCGCCGGCGCGCGCTCCGCTCTACGATCAGAACCGCGCGCTGGATCGGCGCTGTCATCCTGGCCGGCTCGGCGCTGCAACTGGCCGTGGCGCCGCGCGCCGACCAGCCTCTGCTCGATCTCGCGGAATGGGCCATTCCGTCGCTGCGCACGCTGTATTTCACCTGCGCGGAAGCCACCACATACGCCGATGCCAGTGAATACGCGGAACGCTATCGCAGGCAGGCAGAAGATCTCAACGAAAGGGAGCGGCGGAATCGCACCGAGGGTCAGGGGCTGGACGACTTCACCGTTGCGCGCATCTCCTCTTTTCTGAAGTCATTTGGAGAAATGCGCAGGGGCGAGCAATTCGTCATGGGAGAAGTTCGCGCGCGTGCGCGCGAACGCATTCGCTGGCGCGGCAGCCTGGGCTTGCTGGCGTGCGCATTGCTGGTCGTGCCGATTTCCTGGCGCCGCCTGCGAAGCTGGCCTAGCAAGCAGTGATTGACCGAGTGCAACTCACTCCACGCGCGCGGTGCTGCGCGAGTGGCGCGTGATCCGGTGCGGCCGCCGATACTGGTCCATAACGACGCGGCAAGCCGGGTTTAAGCGAGGCCGGTTGTCCATCAGGCAGCGAAATACCAGGTTCCGATCTGGAATGGCCGCCCAGCACACTCTGAATGCATCGCCGATGCAGGCCTGTCGCTCTTCCTGGGTTTCCGCCATCGCGGTCGAACATAAAAACGGTATCGTCAACGCCACTGCTATCAGAGCAGGTACTTGCTTCGATCTGGCGGATTCCATGGGTTCTGTTTCGCTCCCGGAAGCTGACGAGAATGCGCGAATTTTTTTGGCGGGCGACGAAACGACGGGCTGCGGTCGTTACAATTATACGTCTCACTCGACTGCAGATGTTTCAGGCAACGCCCTCCCTCTTGCTTTGCCCGAACGACACCTTAAAGCGACAGTCGCCGCCGTTCCTATGGCCGGCGTGACACTGTGGATAAAAAAACAGCGAACAAGGTTCCAGCGTTGCGACGGGCAGGGTCGTCGACTCGACGACAACCACTGAGGATTTGTTGTGCGACAAACGCCAGCAAACGCCGCATTACCGGACGATTTGATGTCGCGGCGCGCAATTCCGCTCCCCCGAATAGTGGGCTAAGCTGCCACAAGACCAATCGAAACGCTGACCGGGCCGCCGGTGGGTGGCAACCGCAGGGGAATGACCATGGAGAGGCAAGGAAAGGCTCTCGCTAGCGCTTTTTTGGCGCTTATCATCAGCGGTAGCTTTGGGACGCTCCAGGCGCAGGATTGCCCGCGCGGTGAACTCGACAAAGCCTATTGCGATCGCGATGGCAATCTGGTCGCTGATACGCCTTCGCAGACCGTGAATCCACCGACGCTGGTCTTTGCATACACTCCCGTAGAGGACCCGTCCCTCTATAGCAAAGTGTGGGATGGCTTCCTCAGGCATCTTGAGAAGGTGACAGGCAAGAAAGTCGTGTTCTTCCCGGTGCAGTCCAACGCAGCGGAGATCGAAGCGATGCGTTCCGGCCGGCTGCATATTGCCGGAGTGAGTACTGGCCCCACACCGATCGCCGTGAATTGCGCGGGTTATGTTCCCTTCGCCATCATGGGCAGTAAAGATGGCCGCTTCGGCTATGAAATGGAAATCATTGTGCCGGCTGACAGCCCCATAAAGACGCCGGCTGACATCAAAGGAAAGAAGCTCGCCTTTACCGCACCAACTTCGAACTCGGGCTTCAAGGCGCCGTCCGTACTTTTGGAATCGGAGTTCAATCTGGTGGCGAAGCGCGACTATGAGCCGGTTTTCTCCGGCAAGCACGATAACTCGGTCCTCGGCGTCGCCAACAAGGACTATGACGCGGCAGCGATCGCCAACGAGGTGATGATCCGGATGTTTGAGCGCAACGTTGTGGACAAGACCAAGATACGGTCGATCTACAAATCCGAAACGTTCCCGACCACCAGCTACGGCATGGCCCACAATCTCGATCCGGCGCTGCAGGAAAAGATCAAGGACGCCTTCTTCACCTTCCCCTGGGAAGGCTCGGCGCTTAAAGCCGAGTTCAAGACCGAGGACCGGTTCGTGCCGATCACCTACCAGAAGGACTGGAGCGTGGTCCGCAAGATCGACTCAGCAAGCGGCGTGAAATACGCCTGCAAGTAATGATACGCCGCGGCAGGGGAGTCGGATGCTGCGCATCAAGGGTCTGACCAAGCGCTATCGCACCGGCGATCTTGCGCTCAAGGATGTCGACATCGAGGTGCCCGACGGACAGGTGATGGCCCTGATCGGGCCTTCCGGCGCCGGCAAGTCGACATTGATCCGCTGCATCAATCGGCTGGTTGAGCCGACATCCGGTTCGATCGCGCTTAATGACGTAAATATCGTCAAACTAGGCGCCGCCGAGCTTCGCCGTGCACGGCGCCGCATGGGCATGATCTTTCAGGAGTATGCGCTGGTTGAACGGCTCTCGGTTATGGAGAACGTTCTCACCGGACGGCTTGGCTATGTCGGATTCTGGCAAAGCTGGCTGCGGCGTTTTCCGCAGCCCGATATTGATGCAGCGTTCCGTCTGCTCGAGCGGGTGGGCCTCGATCACATGGCTGACAAGCGCGCCGACGAACTGTCCGGCGGCCAGCGCCAGCGCGTCGGGATCTGCCGCGCATTGATTCAAAACCCCGAATTGCTACTGGTGGATGAGCCGACCGCCTCGCTCGATCCGAAAACGTCACGGCAGATCATGCGGCTGATCCGGGAGCTGTGCGAAGAGCGCAAACTTTCCGCGATTATCAATATCCACGACGTGATGCTGGCGCAGATGTTCGCCGAGCGCATCGTCGGCCTGCGTCTCGGCGAGATCGTTTATGACGGTCCGCCCGACAAGCTGACGTCGGCAGTCCTCACATCGATCTACGGCGAGGAGGACTGGTCGGCAACGATCCGCAAGGTCGAAGAGGAATCCGCAGACGAGGAAGCCGACAACGTCGTACCATTCGAAGTGCCTCGTCCCGACCGCGACCGCCTGGCAGGCCTGACGTGATGATTGATATCAGTCTGTTAATTGTCATGCCCGGCCTTGTGCCGGGCATCCACGTCTTGGCAAAGAACGACGTAGATGGCCGACTCAAGCCCGGCCACGGCGGTGGAGAGGCCGAATGTCGATAGCCACCGTCGCGCCCCGTCGCTGGAAAAGACCGCCGCTGATCAAATCAGCCTGGTTGCGCTGGGCGCTCCTGGCCGGAGCGGTGGTTTACCTCGCGCTGGTATTTCAGACCACCCCGGTGAACTGGACGCGGGTATGGGAAGGCCTGCCGCGCGGCGCTGCATTCGTGTCGGCATTTTTCCCGCCTGACTTCGTTAGCCGCTGGGACGAGATCGTTGAAGGCATCGCAGAAAGCTTATGGATGACCGTCATCTCCACCGTGATCGGCATCGCGCTGTCGATTCCGGTGGGAATAGGCGCCGCAAAAAACATTGCGCCGGCGCCGGTGTATTACTTCTGTCGCGCCGTGCTGGCCATTTCGCGCAGCTTTCAGGAAATCATCCTCGCGATTTTTTTCGTGAAGCTCTTTGGCTTCGGACCGTTCGCCGGTCTGGTTACGCTTTCTTTCGCCACCATTGGCTTTTACGGCAAGCTGCTTGCCGAGGACATCGAGGATATGGATCCTGCCCAGGCGGAAGCTGTGCGGGCGTCGGGCGCGAGTTGGCTGCAATGGATCAATTATGGCGTGCAGCCCCAAGTCATGCCGCGCATGATTGGGCTCGGCCTGTATCGCTTCGATATCAATTTCCGCGAATCCGCAGTGATCGGAATTGTCGGCGGCGGTGGCATCGGCGCCACCCTCAACACCGCATTCGACCGCTACGAATTCAGTTCGGCCGCCGCGATCATCATCGTGATCATCGCAATCGTGATGCTGTGTGAATACGGCTCCGGCTACCTGCGACGCTGGGTGCAGTGATGACCACGATCCCGGCACGGCCACGAACCTGGCAGCGTCGCGAGACGCGCGTTCAAATGATGATCTGGGCGGCCTGGCTGTTTGCCGTCGCCGTGTTTGTCGCCTGCTTCCAGCTTATTTCGGAGAAGACGATCTGGGCCTTTGTCTGGGATGCACCGCAGCAGGCGGCCGACCTTGCCGTACGCATGGTGCCACCGGACTGGCTTTATATCCGTACGCTCGGCCGACCGATCTGGGACACCATCAACATCGCGACCGTGGGCACTCTTGTCGCGGTGCTGCTCGCGATCCCTGTAGCCTATTGCGCTGCGCGCAACACCACGCCGAGCGTCAGTGTCGTGCGGCCCATGGCGTTGTTCGTGATTGTGTCGTCGCGTTCAATCAATGCGCTGATCTGGGCCTTGATGCTGGTTACGATCATCGGCCCCGGTGTCTTTGCGGGGATTATCGCAATCGCGCTGCGTTCCATCGGCTTCTGCGCCAAGCTGCTTTATGAGGCGATAGAAGAAATCGACGAAAAACAGGTTGAGGCAGTACGCTCGACGGGCGCGTCCGGCGCACAGGTGACGGCTTACGGGATTGTGCCGCAGGTTCTGCCCGCCTTTGCCGGCATCTCGGTGTTTCGCTGGGACATCAATATTCGCGAGTCCACCGTTCTTGGATTGGTTGGCGCGGGTGGAATTGGACTCGAGCTCAATGCCGCGATCACGCAACTCTACTGGACGCAGGTTTCGCTGATCCTGCTCGTTATCATTGCTACCGTGATCGTCAGCGAATGGGTATCCGCGAAAGTGAGGCACGCGATCATCTGACTCCGCTTGCTGGCCAAGATGAGCGGTCCTAAAATCATTCTGTGCAAAAACCCCGTGCGACCAGCCGCTGTCGAGTCATGACAAAGCAATCCTGTGCCGTTTCGATCGCCTGCATCCTGGGCACAGGTCTGGTGTCATCGGCCACCGTCTCTTTCTCCGCCAATGCTCAATCGGCTGATCTCGTTTTATGCGACCGGATCGCCGCCGACCCCTCCGATCCGGACAAGCCGGCTGACGTAAAAGGCACGGCCGAGATTGCGCCGTCCGATATCCCGACGGCGATCAAATTTTGCAAGACGGCATCGGCCTCGTCCCGACGCGCTCTTTACGAACTTGGCCGCGCCTACGCCGCGAACCGGCAGATGCCGGAAGCGATGGGCGCTTGGCGCAAAGCGGCCGACAAGGGAAGCTCGGCGGCGATGGTCGAACTCGGTGTGCTGCTTGGCACCGGAACCGGCGTCGCGAAGGATGAAGCGGCGGCGCGCAAGCTGTTCGAGCGTGCAGCCGAAGCCGGTAATCCCCGAGGCGTTAGCAATCTTGCTGCTCTTTCCGCCGGTGGTGGCGCGCCGTCCGATCCCGTCAAGGCCCGGGCCATGCTGGCGAAAGCGGCGGAGGCAAACTCCGCGGAGGCGCAATATCAGCTTGGACTGATGACCGCCGATGGCATCGGCGGCCCGAAGGACGATGCCGCAGCGCGGGCGCTCTTTGAAAAAGCCGCCGCGCAAAACCATCCCGGGGCAATGGAACGAATGGGCGCATTTGCCCAAAGTGGACGAGGCGGCGCGCAGGACTCGACGGCAGCAAAGGCCTATTACGAAAAGGCCGCGGCACTTGGCAACGCAGATGCCAAAGCCGCTCTCAAGCGCCTGGAATGTCCTTACGTCATTAAGGACAAGCGCGGGAGTCTCGTGACGACGCTCTGCTTCTGAGGGGCGCAATAAGGAAAAGCCGCCCTTTAGGCGGCCTTTCCAGGTCAGGTCCCATAGCCGTGGTGACAAGCCATGGCGACCATTCCCGGTACTCAACTCGCTGGCGTTTTTCGGGTTCACAACAAACCAGAAAATTTCTCGCGCTTTGGATCGCTGGAACTGGCGACGCCGTGTTCCTTATTCATGGAACATTCATCCGTCAATTCCGTTTGCTAGCCATGAGCGAACAGGCGACGACCAAACTAATCGGACTATCAGTATCCGCGATCTTTCTGATGATGCTGATGCTCCGCGCGATTACTTCTTGAATCCTCTACCCAAGTAAGGCGCCAAGCTCCTGAACCTATACTTCAGGATACGGTTATCCTGTTGGTTTTTTGCGGTAAGAGAAATA